>Ga0209382_10010171_pt1 | contig 11750 bp, 16 predicted proteins | sample SoiMetdeltSBSDD5_FD_187599 | JGI IMG/M metagenome (GOLD analysis project Ga0209382, IMG submission 187599) | Bulk soil microbial communities from a Populus tree surrounding site in Tennessee, USA - Soil MetaG P. deltoides SBSDD5 (SPAdes) (version 2) | ecosystem: Environmental > Terrestrial >...
GATGGCAGGCAAGGAGTCGCAGGATGCGCGGGTGGCAGCGGCCGACCGGGCCTCGGCTGCGGCTGCCGCTGCCGGTGGGCGTGGTGATGTGCCTGTACTGCGGGGCGCTGCACGCGACGGCGGACATACGGAAGCTGGCGTTGTCCCACACGAGGGACACGGGACACCCGACGGTGTTCCGGTCGCCGGCGAACGCCGGGCCGATACAACACTGACCACAGTGGACGTTGTGGATGGTGGCTTGCGGCAGGCGATGTTGGAGCCGGGGTGGTGGTTCGGGTGGTGACCGAGCATCGTCCGATCCGCCTGTGGTGGCTGCTGGGTCTGGTGACGGGGTGTGCGTGTGGCCGGTGGCGGCGGTGCCTTCCGCCGGATCTTCGGGTGCGGGATGCGGTGGGTGACCGGCTGCCGGATGGGGATCGGGTGCCGTGGCCGGGGTTGAACGAGCGGCCGGCGTGGGCCGGTGAGGTGACGCGGGAGTTGAACGTGCGGCCGTTCCTGACCTTGGGGCAGCAGTTCCGTTCGCGGGGGAGGCGGTCGGCGTGAGCACGGTGGTCCTGTTGTTGGTTTGCCCGGCAGGCGGGCACGCGACCGTGCCCGGCCGCTCGGTGGGCCGTCACGAGCCGGGGTCGGGCGATTCCCCCGTTGGCGCATGCCCGTCCGTCCCCGATGGTGGGGAGCGGGGCCGTAACACACGGCCCGGTGTCTGGTCTGCCGGCGCCGACCCGTACGCGGTGGCCGCGTCGCCGCCGGGTGGTGCCGTTGACGCCGGAGGTCGCATTGGCGGCCCCGCTCCCTCGTCTTGCTGGCGCGAGCGGTCGGCGGTGGCGCGGTGAGTATGGGTGCGACGGATGAGCCGGTGGGCCGGTTGTTGGACGGGCGGCCGGACGGGTGCCCGGTGTACCGGTGGCCGGGGGATGAGGACTTCGACCGGCCGGAGTGGCCGGAGGCGGCCGGGCAGCGGGCACGGTGGCAATCGGTGATCGACGCGCACGCGCTGTCTTCGGATGCGCCGGGCCGGTCCGGCGGCCACCCGGACCGGTACGCGAGCGAACACAACCATCCATAGTGGACTGTCACTCCCCGGCCCGTGGCGGCCGGGCCGAACGGAAGGGATACGAGGGACGCGATGAGCGCTGGTCCGGGAACCGGGCGGATGCTGCGGCGGGGGCTGGCCGTCACGGCGGCGTTGGTGCTGCTGCTGGCGGTGGTCGCCCGCTGCGTGTGGCTGACCCCGGCGGATACCGGTGGTGCGGCGGCACCGGTTGCGCTGTCGGCGGCCCGGTCGAGCAGACCGGCCGTGGTGGTGTCGCCCGGGCAGGACGTGATGCTGCCGGTGGGGGTGACGGCAGCGCGGTTGCCGCTGCAGAAGCTGCGGATCGGTGTGGGGATGGCTGGGCCGGATGCGGCCTTGTCGGGCCGGTACGCGCATGTGCGGGTGCGGATGTGGGCGGCGGACGGGGACCTCGAGCGGGGCGGGGTGTCGATGGTGGAGTTCGTCGAGGAGCGGTGGCGGGCAGGTGACGGTTCGGGTCGGGTGGTGCGCACCCGGATGCCGGACTCGCTGGGCGTAGTGGCGGTGACCGACGTGACCGTATTCGGACCGGGTGGGCTGCCGATGGGTCCGGAGCCGCTGCCGACCGACCCGGCGGTCCTGGCTTTCGGTGATCGATGGTCTGCATACGTGGGCGATGGGTCCGATGGCCGGCATCCGGGCGGTGGCGGACCTGGCCGGCTGGCACAGCCCGAACCGGCCTCAGCGGATGGCGATGCTGGCCGTGCTGGCGAGCACGGACGGGTTGATGTGGCTGGGGTGGACGATCGACCGGGCCGGGAGACGTGGGGTAGCAGTGGGTTACGACGCCCGGGGCGCGCGGGATCTGCTGGTCCTCGACCCCGCCTCGGGTGAGGTGCTGGCCTACCAGCACACGGCGATCCCGGCCAGGGGCACGACGGCGCGTCCGCTGCCGGCCGAGCAGTACGTGCTGTACCTGTCCCGCGACCGGACGGCCGGTACGGGGCTGGAAACGCGGTTGCGTGAACCGATCTAGGTCTGTCCACACAGGACGAGGGAGGCGAGAATGGCACACAGAAGCGGGGACAAGGTGCAGGTTTCGGTGGAGACGATCCAGCGCACCAACGGGGCGGCGTGGCGCGGCGACAAAGGAACGGTGATCGCAGAAACGGGGGACGGCTACCGGGTCCGGTTCGGTGACTTCATCGCCGAGAACGTGCGGCCGGAGCAGATCACGGAGGCGTAGCCGTCAACTAGCGAACAGGCCGGGCCACCCATCAGGCTGGAAACCGTGGGTGGCCCGGGTGGGGACGCGAGATCCCCGGTATCGGATGGTACCGGGGGTCTTCGTGCTACCCGGGGCCGGAACGGGGAGGATGCATGCGAGTCAACGGCAACAAGGCCGCTGTCGACCACACGGGCGCGGTGGTGGTTCCGGGCTGCCGGTCGTGTGAGGGCCGCGGCTGGCGGTACGCGTCCCGGCGGGGGCTGCTGCGGCTGGCCGAGCAGGCGGTGACGCTGGTGCGGCGGCGCTGCCCGGACTGCCTGGGCGACGGGCGGGCGCGGCCGGACACAGGAGAATCGGCGGCCGGCTCGACAGACACGCCGGGCATCGTCTAGTCTCTTGACAATACGTGTTGATGATGCTGGGTGTGTCGAGGGCGGGTGGGTCCGGTGCCGATCGAGGTCAGTCCGCCGAAGTATGTGGTGCTGGTCAACACGATCCAGCAGCGGATCGAGGACGGCACCTATCCGGTCGGGGCGAAGATCCCCAGCGAGTCGGAGTTGGTGGCCGAGTTCGGCGCGTCCCGGCCGATCGTGGTCCGCGCCTTGGGGATTCTGGCCCAGGACGGTTGGCTCGAGTCGGTGCACGGGCTGGGCCGGTTCGTGCGCGGCAAGCCGATCGACGCCCGCAAGGCGCCCGAGCATGCCCTAGTGCTGCTGGACCGGGAGGAGACCGCCGGGGTCACGGTGCTGTCGGCCGGCCCGGTTCTGGCCGACGTACGCACGGCGGGTGCGCTGGGTATCGAGGAAGGGGTTCCGGTCATCCACCGCACCCGGCTCGTGGTTGCGGACGCTGGGCCGGTGGAGCTGTCCACGGTGTACGTGCCGGTGGAGACCGCGGCCGGTAGCAAGGTGGGCAGGAAACCCGCGATCGGCGAAGGGTTGCTTCGGCACCTGTCCGGCCACGGGGTGCAGTTCGACCACGGCACCGAACGCATCTCGGCCCGCATGACAACCGCCGACGAGGCCAGGCATCTACAGGTGACGCGTCGGGAACCGGTGCTGTCGGTCTTGGTGGTCGTCTACGACCGGGCCGGGGAGCCGGTGCTGGCCGTCGACGCGTTGATCCCGCCGTCCCGGCACGAGCTGGAAAGCACCTTCCCGGTCGGCTGATCGCTGGCCGAATGCCAGCGTGGCGGGCGGATGTGCCACATCGTGAATCCGCCTCGAAAACAAGGTGCGGGACTGTCGCCCCTCCTCGCTATAATCGGAGCTGCCTGACAAGTCAAGTTGTCAGAGAGCCGAGTGAGGAAGGGAAGGACGATGGCTGTTCCCAACGGTCTGCGGGTGCCCATGCCGGGCGACTTCGTGTTCCCGAAACGAGCCCTGTTCCTGGGGGTGGAGCCGGTGCGGGACTGGGACGCGAAGGACCCGGACGCGCAGGCCCGCGACGAGCACGGGGTGCCGCTGTGGGCGGTGCGGGTGATGGACCTGGACGAGGAGGCCGGCAAGTTCGGCCGACGCACCGATGTCGTGGTCAAGATCGCCGCGTCGCATCAACCGGTACCGCCCCCGGCGCAGCATCCGGGGTATCCGGCGGCGGTGGAGTTCACCGACGTCACGGTCACCCCGTACGTGGACGCATCCGGCTGCAAGGGCGGCACCATGCCGCACCGCTGCCGGGCACGGCTGGCCTGGTCGATCCGCGCCGGTGGCATGCACGCCGCCACCGAGATGAGCACGATGCCGGCAGTGGATGCCGGCCCGTAACGAAAGCCGGCGCAGGGGCGGGCTTGGTCTGCCAAGAGTTCGGCCCGCTCCTGCGCCCCAACCACTCCCCCTTTACGAGGAAGGGCTGTCATGTCCACGGTAGCGAATACGCGCGCCGGTGTGCACGACCCCGGGTGGGTGACGTGCACCGGCTGCGGTGTGCTGTTCCCGGCGGCGCCGGACCAGACCCGGTGCCGCTGCTGCACCGAAGATGACCTCTACGATCCGCCGGGCGGCTACCGGCTGGTGCTGCCGGCGGTGGTGGTGGTGGTGGTGGTGCCGGCCCGGGTGCGGGTGCGGTACCTGCTGCGCGGCCGGCGGCGCCCGACGCTGGTGCCGGTGACTCAGCTCGCCCTTTTCCCGATCGTGTGGGACGGCGGTGACGAGCCATGCCGCTGATCAACTCGCTGCGGGTCGGGCGGCGGCACGGCATCCGCGTTGCTACCTGGCGGCTGCCGCTGCCGGTGCTGGTCGCCTGGCTGGTCGGCCGGGGCCTCGCCCGGTCGCTGGTGGCCGTCGTCCGCTGGTGGCGCGCCATCGTGCCGGCCGTCGTCCTGACCTGGATGTGGTCCGAGTACGGCGCACCTGCGGTGGGCGTCCTGGTCCTCGCGCTCGTGGTCACCAACGTGGTCTGGTGGTGGCGGCACCGGTCGTCCTGGCGCCGGTTCATCGGCTACCCGGCCATGGCGCGGTGGCGCCGGCTGTGGGTGTACCGGCGCGGCTGGGCGGCGGCCATGACCGCCACCGGGCTCGGCAACCCCTACGTGCTGCCCCGGATCATCCGCGTGCGGTGTGACGGGTGGACCGATCGGGTAACGATTCGGCTGCTGCCGGGCCAGACACCGGGTGACTACGGCGCCATGGCGTCCCGGCTGGCCCGCACCTTCCGGGTCCTGTGGGCACGCGCGATCGCCCAGACCCGTCCCGAACTGGTGACCTTGGTGCTGTACCGGGCCGACCCGCTGGACTGTTTCGTCTGGCCGTTTCGTCCGGTCGAGGTGCCGAACCTGGGCGGGCTGATGGTCGGTGCCCGGGAGGACGGGCGGGTGTGGCGGCTGCGGCTGTCCGGAACACAGGTCCTCATCGCCGGGGCGACCGGATCGGGCAAGTCGGCGCTGCTGTGGGCCATCCTCGCCGCCCTCGCCGGAGGCATCAGGAGTGGACTCGTGGAGGTGTGGGCCATCGACCCGAAAGGCGGGATCGAGCTCGCCGCCGGAGCTCCGCTGTTCGCCCGGTTCGCCTACACCGACGACCAAGAATACGCGGCAATGCTGGAGGACGCGGTGAAGGTGATGCGGCGGCGGGCCGACCGGATGCGCGGCCAGTCCCGCCAGCACGTTTCCACTGTGGACGACCCGACGATCGTGGTCATCATCGACGAGTTGGCGGTGCTGACCGCCTACCTCGGCGACCGGAAGGTCAAGGACCGCATCCGGGCCGCGCTGTCGCTGCTGCTCACCCAGGGCCGGGCGGTCGGCGTCCATGTGGTGGCCGCGGTGCAGGACCCGCGTAAGGAGATCGTCGCCTTCCGGGATCTGTTCCCGACCCGGGTCGCGCTGCGGATGACCGAACCGGAACAGGTCGACCTGGTGCTCGGCGACGGGGCGCGCAACCGCGGCGCCGTCGCCGACCTGATCCCACTGTCCATGCCGGGCATCGGCTACGTCGTCCTCGACGGGGTACCCGAACCGATGCGGGTCCGGGTCTGCTACTGGGACGACGAACACATCGCCTCCCTCGCCCGCGAGTACCGCCGACCGGTCGGCGGTGCGACATGACCACTGTGGACGGTCGGGCGAGGCTGCGGCGACTGCGGTGGGCGGTCCGCGGGACGCTGCTGCTCGGCGTGCTGGCCAGCGTCGCGGCCAACGTCCTGCACGCCCAACCCAACCTGGTCTCGCAGGCGATCGCAGCGTGGCCACCGCTGGCCTTGTTCCTCGCCGTCGAGCACATCGCGAGAGTGCCGGTGCACCGACGCTGGCTGGCCGTAGCGCGGCTGGTCGCGGCCGGCGTCATTGCCGGTATCGCGGCGTACGTGTCCTACGTCCACATGGTGGCCGTCGCGGTGCGGTTCGGGGAGACCGGGGTCGCGCCGTGGCTGCTGCCCGTCTCGGTCGACGGACTCATCATCGTCGCCAGCGTCTGCCTCGTCGAACTGGCTTCGAACCAGGAGCCAGAGACACGGGAGGCCGAGTCGATGACGGACACGACTGTCCGAAGCGGACAGACCATAGTGGACAGTGCGCCTGATCGCGGCCCGGGGCGGCTGACCGTGCCCGGCGTCGGCTTCACCCGAACAACAGCGATGCCACCGCGAGACCGGGGAGGAGGGACAGGATGACCAGTCCACTGCTGGCCGGCAGACCGGCCGTGGTCACCGTGCCCGCCTTCGACATCCGCGCCGCCAACCCGGATGTCCCGGTGGTCCGTCCGGGGTCGCGGTTGGCGCGGCTGGCGGTCCCCCGGTCGGTGGATGTGGTCAAGCAGCTCGCGGCCGACTTCGAGGTGTGCACGAGGCCGGTCACCCTGCGCCGTACTGACGTGGAGACCGGCCGGACCGAGATCGTGGACATCCGGTGCGGCGCCACGTTGGAGGCCAAATGCCCCGCCTGCGCGGCCAAGGCGGTGCGGTTGCGGCAGCGGCAGATCCGGGAGGGCTGGCACCGCGACGACGAACCCCTCCCCGAACCGGGTCCGCCGACCGATGACCAGGTGGGGCTGCTGGTGCTGCGGGCGCATCTGGAGTTCCAGCGTGCCCAGGACGCTGCACGGGCGGACTGGGCCGGGGTGGCGGAGTGCGACAGCGAGATCGGGGTGTTGGAGGAGCAGATCGCCGCGACGGGTCTGCGTGGCAGGGCGGCCCCACCGCACACCGACGACGGACAGACGAAGGAACGCACCGAGCAGCGGCGGCGCCGGTCGACCCGGCGCCGGGCCGATGTGCCGGACCTTCCCCGCCGGCCGGTGGAAGACCGCACTGTGGGACGCGTGTATACCGCGCCGGACGGCACGACGTGGCGGCCGTCTCTGTTCCTCACCGTGACGTTGCCCTCGTACGGCAAGGTGCACACCGACGGCACCCCGGTCGACCCGGACTCGTACGACTATCGGGCGGCGGCGTGGGACGCCGTGCACTTCCCACGCCTCCTGGACCGGTTTTGGCAGAACCTAATAGGAAGTGAACCGGCGTCGACCGGATGGGACCGATCGGCTCATGGACGCCTCTGGCAGAACAGTGCCCTCGAGGTCTTGGCCGCAGGCTGGCGTGTTGAGCCGATCGGGTTCCAGCCGAGTCGGTGGCGGTCAACGGGTGCGTTGGCCGGGGCGTCGTCCTCGCACCTGGCCTGGGTCATACTGCGCGGTTCAACATCGTTTACGGTCGTGGTCTGAGCCCGCCGGCACGTCACACACCTGGCAGGACCGGAGCCTGGAGCTCTCGCGAAAGATCGGGAACGTGCTGGTCAGCTGAGATCACGAACGGCTCAATCGGAGGGTAGGCCAGGAGCCTCGCTATTAGGGCGCCGCGTGGTCTCGCAGGGCGTGCACCCGCATCGTCAAACGCAGACGTGGAGGTAGCAAACCTTGGGCAAGGTGTATTGCGGCATCGACTGGGCGGAGTATCACCACGACGTCGCGCTGGTCGACCAGGATGGACAGTTGATCGCCAAACGGCGTATCGGTGAGACTGGATCGGGCTGGGACGAGCTGCTGGCAATGCTGGCCGAGGCCGGTGACAGCGCCGACGATCCGATCCCCGTGGCGATCGAGACCCCGCGTGGGCTGCTTGTGGCGGCGCTGCGCGCGACTGGTCGACCGGTCTACTCGATCAATCCGCTGGCGGTGGCGCGCTACCGCGAACGCCATGTTCTGTCGCGGCGCAAGTCCGACCACGCTGATGCGAAGGTGCTGGCCCACATCTTGCGCACCGACGCCGCCATGCACCGGCCACTGCCCCAGGACACGGAGCTGGCCCGCGCTATCACGGTTCTCGCTCGCGCTCACCAGGACGCGACCTGGCGGCGCACCAAGGCATCGAACCAGCTACGCTCGACGCTGCGCGAGTACTACCCAGCATTCCTGGATGCCTTCAGCGCCAAGCCGGGCTGCCTGGCTAGCCGTGACGCCCGCGCCATCCTTGCCATCGCGCCCACCCCGACGGCCGCAGCGACACTGACCAGAACCGAGATCGCTGAAGCGCTGCGCGCGGCCGGTCGCCAACGCCGCGTCAACAACCTGGCCGGCGAACTATACGACGTGCTTCGCCGCCCTCAACTCCGTCAGCCTCCGCTCATCGAGCAGGCCATGGGCGTGCACACCCTCACCCTACTGGCCACATTGGACGCCGAGTGCCGCAACGTGAACCAGCTCGACGAGGCCACCGCCCAGGCATTCGCCACCCACCCCGATCATAAGATCATCACCAGCTTCCCCGGCCTGGGCGACCTTGTCGGAGCACGCGTGCTGGCCGAACTTGGTGACGACCGCCACCGCTTCACCGACGCCCGCGCGGTCAAGGCCTATGCCGGCTGCGCCCCCGTCACTCGCGCCTCCGGACGAACCACCTGCATCACCCATCGACGCATCAAGAACGACCGCCTCGCAGCTGCGGGCTGGATCTGGGCATTTAGCGCCAACACCCACTCACCAGCAGCCAGACACCACTACCACCAACGTCGCGAGGTCCACGACGACCGTCACCCGGCCGCGCTGCGACACCTTTTCAACCGGCTCCTCGGCTGCCTGTTCCACTGCCTCCAAACCGGCCAAACCTACGACGAAAACAAGGCCTTTCCAACATTCCACCCAACTACTGTTTGACTCTTAAACACATCGGAGGTCTGCGCCGCGCCGTGGGTTGGAACGTGCAGTACGCCGGCGCCGTGGAGCCGCAACGCCGGCTGGCGCCACACGCCCACTTCGCCATCCGCGGCACCATCGCCCGCGACCTCATCCGCCGAGTGGCGGCCGCGACCTATCACCAGGTGTGGTGGCCGGCCGCCCGAATGCCCAGCTACACCCCGAACCGGCTGCCGGTGTGGGACGAGGAGCGGGAGACGTGGCTCGATCCCGACACCGAGACCGCACTGTCCACATGGGACCAGGCGCTCGACGTGCTCGACGGCGACCCGGACGCCGAACCGGCGCACGTGGCCCGGCTGGGTACCCAGGTGATGGCGCAGGGGCTGTTGGCTGGAAGCCCGCAGGCCAACCGGCGGGTCGGGTACATCACCAAGTACCTGACCAAACACGCCGCGGACTGCCACCGGGCCGAGACCGGTCGGCAACGGACGCATCTGGAGCGGCTGTGGCAGGAGCTGCGCCACACCCCGTGCACCCCGCGGTGCCCGAACTGGCTGCTCTACGGGGTGCAGCCCAAAGACGCGCACGCCCGGATGCGGCCCGGCTTCTGCCGGGGCAAGGTGCACCAGCGCGCCACCCTCGGTATCGGCGGCCGGCGGGTGCTGGTCTCCCGCAACTGGTCCGGCAAGACCCTGGCCGACCACAAGTACGACGCCCGCGCGTGGGTGCGGCAGCTCCTCGGCCTCACCCCCGGACACGAGACCGACACCGACGAGCAGGAGCAGTCGGCGTCCCGGTACGCGTGGGAGAAGGTCAAACCGACCGACCCGGACGTGTCCCCGCTCGGGCATCGGCTGCTGCGCACGATCTCCGAGAAGATTCAGAACCGCAACGCTCGCGCTCAGGCGGAGATGTACAGTCGCACACCTGAACGGGAGCCGAATGTTTCGGCAACTCCATCGGCGCAGACCACGACGTCGGCCGCACCGGCCCGGGACCGCACCCGCGACAGGGTTGGTCGGGGCGTCAGCCCCGGAGGGCGGCGGGTGGGGGCTGGCGGGAAGGCCCACACTGACCCAACTAGGACGAGCACGGCGGACGATTGCAAGGGCACAGTACCGGCAACGGCGGACCGCGACGAGGGCGGCGGCAGGAAGCGTAAGGCGGATGGCGCAACGCGACCGGCGGTGTTGACTGACGCGATGGTTGGTGCCCTGGCGGCCGAGGCTCCGGAACTTACCGACGAGCAACGCACGGAGCTTCGCCGACTACTTACCGCGCGTGATGTTTAGGCCGGCCGACGGGATGAGAAGCGATGGACGGTCATGCGGTGATTCGTCGATGGTGCGACTATGAGGCGGCCGGTACGAGTGAGTCCCATATTTCGCCCCAGGTTCGCTCGTCGTTGATCCACCGCGAACCACTGAGGCGCAACGGGTTGAAGCGGGGACCGTCGCCCTTGGTCCCTGGTGCCAGGCGTACGTCAGCGATCCTGCGAACGACGTTCCGGCGTGTACGGACGCTCAGGTCTTCCCAGTTTTCGGCAATGTCAATGCCTTCAAGCTCCTCGCAATCGGACGGTGCGGAGAGTCGTCGGACCTTCGCGGCCGCCGCTTCGATCTGTGGGTTGAGGTCGCGCTCGGCGGCCGCGATGGCGGCGGGACTGAGCCCATTGATCTTGCCAGCTTCAGCGTGGAACGCGGCGAGTCGGTCTCGGAGGGCCTTCTCCTCATCCATCGCGGCCCGCACAGTCTCGATGTCGGCGCGAGGCACGAAGAGTTCGGCGGCATCCTCCCGCCGCAACCGAGGCAGAATGATCTGCTCGATGGTCGACTCGAGGCCGCGCGCGGAAGCGGAAACCCGGTGGCAGTTGCGGCACGCGTACGAGGTGCCAAATCCTCGGCGCGGCGTGGTCCCGAGGGCGTGTCCACACAGGCCACACGACACGGCTCCGGTTAGCCAATGAACCAGCGTGGAGTCAGCCTTCGCCTTGCGACCCGGGGCGGTGAGTATCGCGACGGCGGCTTGCCAGATCGCCGGATCGACGATCGGCTCCCACGAACCCGGGCCGATCACCTCGCCCTGGTGGACCCGCAAGCCTGCGTAGCTCGGTTTGATCGCGATCTGTCGGACCTGCTTATCAGTCCACGGTCCCCCGAGCGGCGTGGGTACGCCTCGGGCGTTGAGTCTCTTGGCAATCTGGCCGGACGACTTACCGTCCTTGATGGCCGTTACGATCTCACGAACGATCGGCGCTTGCTCAGGGTGCTCGATCTGCTCGACGAACTTCCCGCGCTCGTCGTAGACGCGAATGAAGCCGTACGCGAGCCTGGCGCAGGGTCGACCATCGGCGGCGGCCATTCGCTTGCCACGCCGGACGCGCTCGCTGATCTTCTCGGACTCGTCGGCCGAGTCCACGCCCTCGTCTGCGAGTGTCCGCCAGTCACGACGTACCCGAACGTCGTACGTGCGGCCATGCGAGATGATCCGGATGAGCACCCGGTGCTTCCGGCACAGGTCGAGCAGTCGTACCCAGTCGCCCAGGTCCCGCGAGCCGCGAGAGGACTCCCAGAGGCTCAGCAACTCGCAGTCGCCAGCCTGGATGTGCTTGAGCAGCTCGTCATAGTCGGGTCTGGGCTTGCGGGCGTACCGGCTGGCGGACCGGTCGGGGTCGGCGAAGACACGCCCAATCTCGTGACCCTCATCCACGCAGTCAGATCGAAAGTCCTTCTCCTGCGAGGCGACCGATCGCCCATCGTCCTTCGTTGACTTACGCCCGTAGAAGTCCGCTCTCACACAGCTACTATACTGCAAACCGGATCGACTTTAAGAAGTCCGTCAGCAGGAGCGTGAACACGAACATCACCGTGACCAGCCAGCCGACCTGCGACCACGAGCCGAACAGGTCGAACTTGCCGAGCAAGCCGAGGTCCGGCAGGTC
>Ga0209382_10010174_pt1 | contig 11746 bp, 15 predicted proteins | sample SoiMetdeltSBSDD5_FD_187599 | JGI IMG/M metagenome (GOLD analysis project Ga0209382, IMG submission 187599) | Bulk soil microbial communities from a Populus tree surrounding site in Tennessee, USA - Soil MetaG P. deltoides SBSDD5 (SPAdes) (version 2) | ecosystem: Environmental > Terrestrial >...
GACGTAATTTTTCTTCACCTTTATCCATAAGTTAAGACTCGATCTGCTGCTTCCCTGTAGCAAAATTGCTACGCTTCTCCGCCGCCTTCATTCGTAAGTTGTGATTTTATGGACTTCTATTTATGGCACACGCATTGCGTTAGCTGCGAAGTCTGAACAGAAAATCGTATTCGAGAAACGAAAGTTACGTGAGGAGATTCAAGAATTTTATGAATGAGTTTTTACTGCTGGCGGTCATTGTGATCTATCTAGCTATCAACCCACCTCTACAGTGAGCCAATCAAAAATTATTTCATTGCGAACCGGAGAAGTCGAATGAAGCTTCGAGAACAGCTGCTCATGTCTTATAGAGGTGCTTGGCCGCCAGTCTGGATGGGGGATGTGACAACATTTTACCGTAGTAGGATAAGTTTGCCGGGGTTGAAACGGCCACAGCATTGGCCGATCACCGACTGATGCGCGCGAAGGAGGATAGTTTATGGAAAGACACACGATTGATTCGCAATTTAGGGTCCGGGTGGCGTCTTGCAACGACATCTCCGGTCTGCAAGAGCTCATTTCCCAGTCTTACCGGTTTCTCTGCAGGAGATATTACACACCAAAATAAATCGAATGTGCGTTGGCCCACCACGTTGGCATCGATAAACAAATGATCGACGACGGGACCTATTACGTCGCCGAAATCGATGGCGAAATTGTCGGTGCTGGGGGGTGGAGTAAACGCAAAAAGCTATTCGGTGGGGATAGGGTAAAGAGCCCGGGAGATAGTGACATGCTTAACCCAACCCATGATCCCGCTCCTATCCGAGGCGTATTTGTGCATCCGAGTTGGGCTCGGCGGGGGATCGAAAGGCGCATCGTCAAATGTTGCGAGAGGGCAGCCAGGCAAGCCAACTTTCGGAACCTTGAGCTCATCGCGACGTCGGTGGGCGAGCCTCTATATACCGCGTGCGGATTCGAGACGGTTGAGCCTATCGAGCACGGCTTCCCCTACGGGCTCCTTGCTCCAGCGGTTCGCATGTTTAAGAGCCTTGATAGGAAAGCTTATCGTTGGGTCGTGCGGGTCAGATCCGAGAACCGAAACAGGTCGGTGGTAGAGTCCGACGCGTTTTCGCCTGCAAGAATCGCAAACTGAAAACACGAATAACAAACAAGAAAGGAAAAATAAGTCAAAAGAATACCTATAGCAAAAATTGACGAAGTTGAAGAAATGCTAGAGATCCCCGCTTATGGCGCTACTTCGGCCAAAGCGCCACTGGCGCCGTTCTCTATCGAACGGCGTGAGCCCGGCCCACACGATCTGTTGATCGAAATTCTCTACTGCGGCGTTTGTCATAGCGATATTCATCAGGTCCGCGGCGAGTGGGGCGCATCGGTCTTCCCGATGGTGCCCGGCCACGAGATTGTCGGCACAGTGGTGAGGGAGGCGATAAGGTTGAGAAATGGAAGGTCGGCGACAACGTCGGTATCGGCTGTTTCGTCGATTCCTGTCGCGAATGTGAACCCTGCAAGGCCGGCGAAGAACAATTCTGCGAGCAAGGCATGAGCCAGACGTACAACAGCTATGAGCGTGACGGCAAGACAGCCACCTACGGCGGCTACTCCACGCACATCACCGTGGATGAAAACTACGTCCTGCGCATCCCTGAGAACATTCCGCTCGAGCGCGCGGCACCGCTGTTGTGCGCAGGCATCACGACCTACTCGCCGCTGCGCCAGTTCGGCGTCAAGGCTGGCGACAACGTCGCTGTTGTAGGACTGGGTGGCCTTGGTCACATGGCGGTGAAGTTTGCGAAGGCGATGGGCGCGAAGGTTACTGTGCTCAGCCATTCGCCGGCGAAGCGTGAAGATGCGCTGCGCCTCGGTGCGGACGATTTCGTCGTCACCCTCCGCGAGGAGGCATTCGAAAAGAACGCCGGACGTTTTGATTTCATCCTCGACACACTGTCCAAACAGCACGACTATAACGCCTACCTGAACCTGCTACGACGCGATAGCACGATGGTACTGGTGGGGCTGCCCGATCCAACGCCGCTTGCCGCTGCCCTACTAATCATGCAGCGTCGTCGCTTGGCAGGATCGCTCCTCGGTGGTATCCGCAAAACTCAGGAAATGCTCGATTTCTGCGCCGAATACGGGGTGGCCTCCGATGTGGAAGTGATCCCCATTCAGCAGATCAACGAAGCGAATGAGCGGATGCTGAAGAGCGACGTGCGCTACCGCTTCGTCATCGACATCGCCAGCCTTAAACAACCTCAGGGGATGCCTCGCTGGGGCGAGGAGCGCTACAACGTTTCTGCAAATAGCAACCAAGCTCACTGGTAAATTGGGAGCGAATAAGCCGCTGACGATTCGATCGTAAACGACTTTATTGGCTCGACAACCAGGGCTCGTCTTTCGGTTCGCCAATTTTCCCGCGCGGGACGAGGGCGTTGAAATTGTCCATCGCGTCTTGTGGAACGCCGACTAAAATATTGGTGTTAATCGTGCCTGGGCTAAGCGTGTTGACGCGGATGTTGCGGGCTTTGAGGTCAACGGTCCATCTCCGCGCGAACTACCGCACCGCTGCCTTACTCGCACCGTAGACCCCGAAGTCGGGGAATCCCTTGAGCCGGCAATGGACCCGTTCAAGATTATCGACCCGCCGTCGCCCCTGCTCTGTCTCATCGACGGGCCCGATTGAACGCTTCAATTTCAATCGCCTGCTCTGCCGAGTAGAGCCGACATTTCAGCACTCTGCTGATAACTCGGCGCCATTTTTTGCCACAGCTCCTACTGACCGAAAGCCAAGTCATCGATAAATTTTCCTAATTTTCGCTACTTACCGCGTGAATTCGGACATCGGTGCGTTTTAGGCATACACCTTGCTCGGCTCTTGGAAAGAACAGCGTCGAAAGAAGAGTATTCATGAACCTCGACACGTCGCTCGGCGACAAGGCTGTTGTTGTCCGCGCTTCGGGTTGTATCGGGAGCGCTATCGCTGAGAAGCTCGGTGCTGCCGGGGCGCAAATCTTTTCGCCGGCCGCACTGCGCGCGGCGATGGACATGTTAAAGACACAGATCGTAATCCCGCCAGCGAAGCAGCTCGATCCGTAGAAGGGGATCGTATGCACCCGCTCGGAAACTTAATTCCTTGGATCGCCGCTACCAGCATCCTCGGCCTTCTCGGAGTGACGCTTATCCACAGCGCTTTTGGTCGCCATGGGTGTCGCCGTGGCCGAAGGGCACTGGTCACTTCCCGTAGCGTTCTGGTCGTCAACAGCCGGCAGCTTGCTGGGCTGTCTGTCGTTTTACGGTCTCGGACTGGCGCTTGGAGAGACGTGTTCCATCGCTATACTCAAGCGATCCGCGTGGTTTCTCGGCGTCTCGCAGGCACAGCTCGGACGGTCAATTATTTTCTTTCGTCGCCACGAGAGGACATTGGTCTTTGGTTCGCAGCTGATTCCGAGCGTGCGTCTAATTGCACCGGGCATTGCGGGACTCCTGCGCGCTCAGCCCCGGAACTTTCTCGTGGCTACGATCTTCGGAGTCGCGCTGTGGAATTCGCTCTTGCTCGGCGTGGGTTATACCGGTGCACTCATAGATGACAGCACGAACCCCTCCGCCGTCGCCGTGAAAGTCGTCTTCGTCCTTCTCGTCGGCGAGGGTGTCGCTGCCGCAGCTTGGCGAGGCATCCTAATCCGGAGAGGCAACCGCGACCGGCACAGTTCGAAACGAAAAATCAAAGTGCAAGCCGAGCCAGTACTATAATGGCTGATACCATCTCGTTCTTTCCGTGCCTCCCGCTTCTATCTCATCCGGGGGCGGCCAGCACATCCCCGAAATGGTCACGCCGCGTTCGGTGCTCGACGTGCTCGAGGCCCGCTATCCGATGCTGCGCGGACGATCCGCGACCACGTCACGCAACGGCGCCGCGCGTTTGTTCGATTCTTCGCCTGCGGGGAGGATCTGTCGCACGAGCTGCCGGACGCGCCGCTCCCCAAGGCAGTCGCGACGGAAAATGAGCCTCTTATGATCGTGGGGGCCATCGCCGGAGGTTAAGGCCACGTAAGTTCTGTTGTCACAGGATTTGCGGCGAATTCGGCCGCTGTCTTGACGCCTTAACATTGCGGTCCTTGTGGCTTCAGACTACGCGGGCGCGATAACGGGCACCGTCGCCAACATGACTTGCGGCTCAATTGTCGACTAGAACGTTGAGTGAAGGAAATGAAAGGAGTACTCGATATGGCAAACTATCTGGAAACGTCCTCACCGAGCAAGGCGGCAAGACTACGCTCATAATGACGGTGCTCTATCAATCGCAGGAGGCCCGCGACGGTGCACTCAGCACCGGCATGGAGCAGGGCGTGGCGGCGAGCTACAACCAAAAGAGGAGCGCCAGGAGACCAGTCTGACATCCAGAAAAATCAACGAACAACGGAGGATCAAGAAATGACCGACGACAAAGCACTTAAGAGCGGTAAGAAGCGGGACCTCGTTTTTACTCGCGTTTTTGACGCACCCGTCGAACGAGTATGGCAGGCCTGGACCGATCCCGAGCAAGTGATGCGCTGGTGGGGGCCCAATGGCTTCTCTTGCCCGGTTGCCAAGATGGATTTTCGTGAGGGTGGAACATCGCTTGTCTGCATGCGTGCGCCAAAGGAATTCGGCGGCCAAGACATGTACAACACTTGGACCTACACGAAAATCGTGCCGATGCGGGAGATCGAGTACCTTCTCCACTTCGCTGACAAGGACGGCAACAGGGTCGACCCGGTCGCGATGGGTTTGCTTCCGGATATGCCGCAGGAAGTGCGTAATCTTGTGACCTTCAAAGCCGTGGGCGGCAAAAAGACGGAAATGACCGTTACGGAGTACGACTGGACGGTCGGCCAAATGATGGAGATGTCCAAAATGGGCATGGAGCAGTGTCTCGGTAAGATGGCGGCAAGCTTCGCCAAGGCTTCAGATTCCGCGTCGTAAAGTAAGAGCTGTGCCTTTCCATAAAAAGAGATGACATGTCCTTATGGAAAAGGTACTTCTGATATGCCTGCAGGTTTTTCGGTCGGTACCGGCAACACGAATCCATCAATGGTCCCGAGCTTACTGCGCGACCGCCGTAGATTTTGGTTAGCGCGGTTTTACTGATACTTCGTAGTGCAATAAACCTTCAAAAGGAGAGAACATGGCTAGTAAAATTTTCGTGAATCTACCGGTGAAAAATCTCAATAAGTCCATCGAGTTTTTCACCAAGCTTGGCTTCAGTTTCAATCAGCAATTTACTGATGAGACCGCCACGACACGATGGCGCATATCCCGCGCCCGTGATTCCGTAGTTTGGGATTGGGCCCCAGCCGAAAATCGACAGCCCCGACAAAGGCACGAGCAATCCCGCGCCGAAGAGGGACACTTTGGCCGGCAAAACCATGTTGCCCCCCGCGCAAGACACGGCCCAGCGTATTAAAGAGCCAGATCGCAACACTGCCGGCGAACACAATGTTCGAGTAAGAGAGGGCGACTTGGAGGGCAGGGCCTTGCCCACCCAGGAGACGATAGAGCGCCGAACCCCAGATCAGGACGCCGAGCGTAAAGATCAGGCCGAGTGCAACCGCGATGATGACTGAGTGCAAGACGAGTGCATCAGCATCCGCCTTCCGGCCTGCGCCGAGTGCGCGAGCGACCGCGGACGCAACTCCACCGCCCATGCCGCCCGCTGACATCATCTGCATAAACATGATGACAGGAAAGACGACCGCCACACCCGCCTAGGCATCAGTTCCAAGGAACCCGACAAAGTAGGTTTCCATGATGCTTACGAGCGCCTGCACTATAACAACCACAATGGTCGGTGCCGCAAACTGAAGCAGCGTGCCTGCGATCGGGCCGCTGAGCATCATCTGCCGCCGCGGATCCGTCGCAGGCTCTTGACCCATCGTCGCAGGGACGGCGGAAGGCATAGCTAATGGCGAGGAACCGACGAACGTTTTCATCACAGCACTCCAGGCCAGAAGGCCAGTTCTCACCGACCGTCTTGTTGAGCCGTCATAGACTGGGGAATCTGGCCTTTTGATTCTATTTGCGGCACTTGAGCGCCGATCTGCCCCGAGTAGATGATGAACTTGAACGGATTGAATTCCTGATATTTCTCCATAAGCTTGAGGTACGTTAACCGCCTCACATCATCCAGGGACTTGCTTCCTGCGAATCTGCCTTTGGTCCATTCGAGAGTAGTCGCCGCGAGTTCGTACTTCCCATCCGCGAGCATCCGCTCAATAGCCTTAACGACCTGCCGCTCTGAGAGGCTCAGGTAGTCGATCAGAATGGAACCCCGATCGGCGCGGCTAATATAATCGACGCCTTGCAGATCCGGCTGCCAATAGCCGACATTTTGGTCGTAGATCCGATTGATAACGTTTTCGCGCATCACGATATAAGGCTGGTGCACGTCAGGGTCGCCCGCGAGAAGCCCCGGCGGAATGAGATTGGCCTGCTGAATCGAAGCCCGTTCATCTCCCCGTCGAATCGCCGCCAGAACTTGCTCACGCAGCCATGCAAGATATGTTTTCAGACTCGCCAGCATGACCGGAGATGCAAATAGACGGGTCAGCGGCTCGTGACCGTGAAGCAAATACCGTGGACTCTTCTGCACCACGATGTCGATCGCATCCAGCAACCCATCCAGGCTTCCCTCTTCAACGAAGGGGGCGCCGAGATAGGGCATGATGAAGTCACCGACGAACATCACGCCGTGATCGGGAAGATGAATAAGAAGGGCATCGTGGGTTTCCCCCCCTTGTACTGGGATGAATTCGATTCGTGTTCCTCCAATCTTCATCTCGGTCTGACGGTCGATCGTGATATCAGGTTTGAAACTCCGGACATCCTCCAAGCTGAAACGGCTCCCGAAGAAGATCTCGCCGAAACGACCGGGAGCGTTCAGCACCGTCGAGAGCTCTTCGTGGTAGTTTTCACGGGCATAAAACTTCAGGCGAGGATTGAGGCTGCGGAAGTACTTGTGCCCGCCGACATGGTCCCAGTGGGCGTGGGTAATCAGAACAGCCGTCAGTTCGGGCAACCGGGGAGCGTATGCCCGAAGGGCTTCGTAGGCCGCTCGTGCAGAATCGGGTCGCGTGCCGGCATCAATACCGATCAACTCGCGCCCATCATCCGAAACCACAAAGTAGTATTCCGTGAACTCGTAGCCAGATAACGCGTACACCTTGTCCGGAACGATCTCTGCGATGCGTTTTGGAGAAAACGTATGTCCCGTCGCAAGATCCTCAGCAAAAGCCGTCGTGAGCGTGATCGGCTTCCCGAATTCTGTATATCCGCTAAGACGCAGATATTTCTGCGCCTGCGCTGTATGGCCATCCAAGCGGTATAGGGTCGCAAGCCAATAATAGACTTCTCTGAGCCATCCGGGATGGGGTGCCTTATCAGCATTCTCTACGCACCAGGTGAGGTCAGCTAAAGCCGCTTTCCTCTGATTGAAGATGCCGGGAAGTTGGGCATAGACCACCCCTGATATCCATTGGACAGGAAATATCTGTCCTCCGGATAGGCGTTTGGCCTCTTCCAAGTCCGCGATGGTATCTTTGACCCATCCGATTCTCTTCCAGAACGGCACTTCGCTCGCATACCCGGCCCGCAATAAGCCGATTGCTGCAAGATAGAGGGACTTCTGGCGATCCGAGATCCGCGGCTCGAATTCTTTCATGAGAGCTGAGAAAAACTGGATGCCTTCACGATGCATATTCGCATTCGCGTATTGGCCCATTAGCAAGAAGAGAAGCTGAGGATCACGCGGCGGCCCAGCGCGATTTACGGCCTTAAAGTACTCAAGTTCGGGCCGATGCGAAGTCGTGGGAGACAAATCCTCATCTCCTCCGGCATCAATCGACCCCACCAAGCCGCTACCTAGTAGCAGCGCAAATAACCAGCGAACGGAGCTTTTCATGATTGGCCTTCCTTCCTCAGCCTACCGGTTCCACCGGCGACTGAATATAATAGTTATAGTCACTATAATTTAGGTAGTCAATTGCAAAACTGATGTCAATAGGGTAGTTTGTTTTTTATGGTAAGGTCGTACCGACAAAAGAATTGCCCGGTTGCCCGGGCGCTGGACATCATCGGCGAACGCTGGACAATCTTATTGCTACGGGACCTGTTTCTGCAGGGACCACGGAGATTTCAGGATTTTCAGGAGTCTCTGGCAGGCGTTGCTCCAAATACGCTGTCCGCCCGTTTGAAGGCCATGGAAGAGCAGGGTCTGATCACCCGTCGGGTTTACAGCGACCATCCCCCTAGACTTGAGTATCACCTCACCGATAAAGGGAAGAGTTTGGGCCCGGTGCTAAAAGCGTTGCGGGAATGGGGACAGCGCCACTGCTGACACACCCACGCAATTTCTGCAAATAAAAAATCAAACGACAGTGTCCTGAAAGCACTTGCTCATTCGTTCGTCGTAATGAAACGAAACAAAACCGTCGTAAGAAGAAACTGTGAAAGGAGATTCAAATCACAGTTGAAGCGGAATGTCTTCGATGAGCCGGGCGGCCATTGTCAAACCCTCGCATGCGTGGGGACGGCGCCAGTCCGCGGTCGCACCGCATCCTTTTGACGACCTCAATCGTCCTTGCTGTAGAGACTGAAACGATAAGGAGATTATCACAATGCCTACTATGTTTATCGAAGCTCCCGCTGGCATCCGCAACGACGCGAAAAAGAAACTGGTGGAAGAGACCACCGCCGCGCTCGACGAGGCCTATCACATCCCCGACGTCCGAATCTTCCTTCGCGAGTACCCACTCCAGAACGTGGGCCAGGACGGTCGTATCCAATCAGAAGCCGTAAGGCCTGTCGTATTTATCGAGGCCCCTCAGCTTCGGACCCTTGATGCGAAAAGGAAGATGGTGAAGCAGATCAACGCTGCCATCGCCGACGCATATGAGGGCATCGCTAACATCCGCGAGATCCTGATCTTTCATAACGAATACCCGCTCGAGAGCGTTGGGTGGGCCGGTCGCCTCCAATCAGAGAACCCGGAGATTATCGCGGCGATGAAGAAGCTCAATGGATAACACGGTGCGCAACTCGATCTTGTCCAAACTAGAGGAGGGCCGCCGACAGTTTCTGGCGCTCGTCGATGAAGTACGGCCCGATCTACATCGCTACTGCGCGCGCATGACCGGCTCAATCGCCGACGGCGAGGACGTGGTCCAAGACACACTCGCGCGTGCGTACTACGAGCTGTCGGAGCTGAAGGAATTGCCGGCCCTGCGCCCCTGGCTGTTTCGGATTGCCCACAATCGCGCGCTCGACTATCTGCGTCGCTATGAGCGACGGATGAGCGAGCCACTCGATCTTGCCGTGGACATCGCGGCCGACGCTGGGATCGAGCCCGATAACGCGCTTGCGCGCGACGAGGCGGTGCGCGCTGCCTTCTCGCGGTTCCTCGAGCTTGCCCCGGCACAGCGCAGCTGCGTGATCCTCAAGGACGTGCTCGACTACTCGCTCGACGAGATCGCGGCGCTGCTCGAGCTGCGCGTGCCCGCAGTCAAAGCGGCGCTGCACCGGGGACGCACGCGGCTGCGCGACCTGTCCAAAGAGTCTGGCGCCGCGGCGCCTCCGTGGACGATCTCGCCGGCGGTCGCGCGCTACGCCGCGCTGTTCAATGCCCGCGACTGGGATGGCGTTCGCGCAATGCTGGTCGATGACGTAAAACTCACCCTCGTGTCGAGGTGGAAGCGCGACGGGCGCCGCGAGGTGAGCAACTACTTCACGAACTACGACAAGGTTCGCGACTGGCACCTTGTACCCGGGTGGCTTGATGGCCGCGAGGTGCTCGCGGTTTTCCGCGATCAGCGTGACCTACGGCCCGGCTATTTCATGGAGCTGACGGTGGTCGATGGCCAGGTGGCGTCGATTTGGGACTTCCGCTACGTGCCGTACATTGCGCGGGATGCGGCAATCGATTTTCCCGCTGACGAGAAAAGATTGATATCGAGTGAACGAACAGCGCTGTCTTGAGGGATCGTCTGCCGCAGGCCCGTCCGGCGCGGCCAGACGTGGAATTGGGAAACGCCGGGATTCTTTCTTCGCGAATACCCGCCAGAGAACGTGGAAACAGTCGCCGGATGGGCTGCCCAATAGGCGCGAAATGGACTTAGCAGCGCTACTAATATGAAATAAATTCTTCTGAAAAAGAAAAAGAGTATTTTCCGACACGCTCGACCGGTAATTGCGGGCCGAAGCCGAAAAGAACCCGAGAAAGAAATGATGAAGAACGAAACTAATGTCCTGAAAGCGCTTCGTCATTCGTCATATTAATGAAACGAAAGAAAACCGTCGTAAGAAGAAACTGTGAAAGGAGATTCAAATGCCGGCCATCTTCATAGAAACTCTTATTAATCGAGGAGGCGAACGATGAAACTGTACCATTTCCCGTCACCCAATCCGCAGAAGGTCCATTTCGCACTGCTCGAGCTGGGGCTCGAATGCGAGATCGTCCCCGTCGATCTGACCAAGGGCGAACACCGCAAGCCCGAGTTCCTTGCGCTCAACCCATACGGCCGTGTTCCTGTGGTCCGCGATGGCGATCTTACGCTCTGGGAATCCCACGCGATCTTGGCCTACCTTGGTGATAAGTCCGGAAAGATGTGGCCTACATCGGCAGCAGGGCGGGCAGACGCGCTCCGCTGGCTTTTCTTCCTGTCCGGGCACGTTACACCACCGGCGGCCGATCTGGCGCGCAACCGAATCGCAGTCAAGTTTTTCGGGGGAAGCCCGACGAAGACGCGATCGCACGCGGCGAAAAAGCTCTGCCCGACGTGATCAGAATCGTCGAAGGTGAGCTGGCGAAGGCTAAATGGCTCCTCGGCAACGATTTCACATTGGTCGATTGCGCTTACGCTCCTATACTTAACATCACCGAGAAGGCGGGTTTCAGCTTCGCGGAGTTCCCAAAGGTGCGTGCCTACACGGACGCGATCCGCTCGCGTCCTGCTTGGCAAAAAACATCGAAGCTTCCGGGACTTTAACCGAGACCCCACGGTCGCGGGTCTCTATGTCGATTTTGGGCTCTGCCGAACGACTATTTAATGACAACAGTCATTTTCACCAACCGATTAGGAAGGTAAGCGGCCCATCGAAGAGCTAAAGCAGCAGTAACCGCGATGAGCTGACGCAGTGGAAGGAGGAGTTCGATGTGTCCTGCATGCATCACAACGGTGGCGTTGATAGTGGCTGGCGTGACCTCGACAGGTGGCCTGACCGCGCTCGTAGTGAAGAAGCGTCGAGCAAAGACTGGTGCTGATTATATCGACGTGGCAACGCAAACGAAAGGAGAGCAAAATGGATCATTCAAAAGTAGTGTCACGAGATGAGTGGCTTGCCGCGCGCAAGCAACACCTAAGCAAGGAAAAAGAATTCACCCGGCTGCGTGATAAGCTGAGTGCCGAGCGCCGCGAGCTACCGTGGGTCAAAGTCGAGAAGAATTATGTGTTCGATGCTCCGAAAGGAAGGGAAACGCTCGCCGACCTTTTCGACGGGCGCAGCCAATTGATCGTCTATCATTTCATGTTCGGTCCCGAGTGGGAGCAGGGTTGCCCGAGCTGCTCTTTCCTGTCCGATCATATCGACGGCAGCATCGCGCATCTCGCGCATCGTGACGTGACGTTTGTGGTCGTCTCACGGGCGCCGCTGCCGAAGATCGAAGCGTTCAAGAAGCGCATGGGCTGGCGCTTCAAGTGGGTATCGTACGGTAACG
>Ga0209382_10010175_pt1 | contig 11746 bp, 8 predicted proteins | sample SoiMetdeltSBSDD5_FD_187599 | JGI IMG/M metagenome (GOLD analysis project Ga0209382, IMG submission 187599) | Bulk soil microbial communities from a Populus tree surrounding site in Tennessee, USA - Soil MetaG P. deltoides SBSDD5 (SPAdes) (version 2) | ecosystem: Environmental > Terrestrial >...
TGTTCTTCTCGTGCTTGTAGACGTCGACGCCGGTCTTTTCGCCGGCGGCGCGAAAGATCGGGCCGAGGTCGGTGAAATCGAACCCGGTGAGCGTCGCGGAATTAAGCTTCGGCCCCTCGCTGTCGTCGGTGCGCCCCAGTTGTTCGAGGTTGACCATGGCGACGGTCTTTTCGAGCGGAAAGGCGGGATGGCGGGCGTAGTAGCGCGACCCCTGCAAGCCCTTCTCCTCGCCGAACCAGGCGATAAAGACTACGCTGCGCTTCGGCCTCTGTTTCATACTCGCCATAGCCGAAGCCAGTTCGATCACCGAGACCGTACCGCTCCCGTCGTCGTTCGCGCCGTTGTTGATGCGGTCGCCTTCGCCCGTCGGCCGCACGCCGATGTGATCGTAATGCGCGGAGACGATCACATAGCTGTCTTTCAGCGCCGGATCGGAGCCGCGTAGCAGGCCGACGACGTTGCGCAACTTGACGGCCGGCTTTTCCGAACCTCCATTCGCTCCGTCCGACTGCTTTTCAACGTTGAGGCCTATCGCGGCGAGTTGATCACGCCTCGCTCTCATCTTCTGCTTACCGTCGTCAACGGACAATTCGACAAAATCGTCCTTGACCGGCCCGACGCTCCATTCGGAAGTTTGAAAATAGCTCTCGCTCCCCACGTCGCCCGCGGGCTCCAGCCCGGCGCGGCGGAACTGCGCGGCGATGTACTCAGCCGCGATCTCAAGGCCGCGCGACGGAGTGTTGCGGCCTTCGAGCAGGTCGGACGCGATGAAAGAGAGGTGGCCGCGCAATGAATCCGCCGAGATGCGGTCGAGCGCGGCCTGAATTTCGGGCGGTATGGCCGGAGCGCTCCGGGCTTTCGCTTTGCCCTGGCGCTTCCCCGGTCGCTGCGCGAGTTGGCTGCGATGTTGCGACAGCCCTTGCGGCGCGAGGCAGGCGGCCACGATCGCGAAGATCAAAAAGCTGCGGGTCGTGATCTTCATTGGCCGTCGATCTCGAAGTTGTCGCACGAGACGTAAGCTTGAATGCAGGCCATCTCGCCCTCTTTGGTCTTGTTGTCCTTGACGCCGTGCTCCATCCCAACCACGCCTTTGAAGCCCTTTCTGTAAATGTGTTTGAAGATGTTGCGGTAATTCATCTCGCCGGTCGTCGGCTCTCTGCGGCCGGGGTTGTCGCCGACCTGGAAGTAAGCGATCTCCTCCGAGGCCAGATCGATGTTCGGGATAATGTTTCCTTCAGTGATCTGCTGATGGTACATGTCGTAAAGAATCTTGACCGAAGGACTGTTGACCGCGCGGCATAGTTGATAGGCCTGTCCGATCTTGTTCAGAAAGAGCTTCGGGTGATCGCGGCGCGTGTTGAGCGGTTCCATCACCATCACCAGCCCCGCCTTCTCGCAAATCTCGGCGCAGCGGCGGAACATGTCAATCACGCTGGCCGTCTGGTACTCCCAATCCAGCCGCTCGTCGTGGCAGCCGGGCACGACCGTACACCATTTGGCGTTGACGCGCTTGGCGACTTCCACCGCGTTGCGGATATCCTTGAGGATCGGCTCGCGCGCTTCGGGTTTCCAGGTGGCGACGGCGAAGGTCGGATTGGCGAAATCCTTCGTGGCCACGAAAACGCCCATCGTCATTTTCAGATCGGCCAACGTCTTGCCGATTTTCTCCTGATCGGCGACGGGACGATCAGGCAATCCGTTGTCTTCGAGCGCGGTGAAGCCCTGCTCGTGAAAGAATTGCAGTTGGGCGCCCAGATCGTCGCCAGTGTGCAGCTTAAACATGCCGAAATGCGGCGCGTAGTTGAGTTTGAATTTATGGGCGGGTTCGACGCCGCCCGCGCCGGCGAGCGCCACATTCGACGCGGCCACGGCCGTCGCGCCGGAGACCAGCCCCGCGGCGATAAAATCCCTGCGATTCATCGTGCCCTTCCTTTCGGATTTGGATAATCTTTTTCAGAAGTTGAGTGACGGTATTGCCGACTTTCGGCCAATCAACGCGAATATTCATATAAACCATCCAGTGGAAATATGAAAGGCGGGGATGGGGATTGCGGTTAGCCACAGAGACACCGCAGACACAGAGTAAATCGCCAGAATATAGCCAACATATCCCCTCTTTGCGTCTCTGTGGCTCTGTGGCTCTGTGGCTAACCGCAATCCGCAATCCTCATTTCCCGTCCGGCTTCACAAACTCCACGCCGATCGGCTCTCCGTCGACGTCAGCGGCGCGGGGCTGAGCCGCGCCGTGATAGGTCACGATCACCGGCTTGGCCGGATTGATTGGGCCGCAGATCATCGAAGTGGGGACGTCAGGCGTGTATCTGACGAGAATGAGTTGACTAGATTGCGTCGTGCGGAACTTGAAAGACCTCGACTCGGTTTTGACCGTCAGCGTGACGCCCGCGTCGTCACAATCGATCCGCGTCAGAAGGCCGCGAACTTGATCACCCTTAAAACGCTGGCCGGGCAATGGCGCCGAAGACTGGGCGGCGCTCGCCTCGCCCTCGGCTTTCGTTTGCGCCAACCGCCCTTCGATCTCCGCGATGTTCTCGAGCATCGAATTCGCCCGCTCGCGGACGTCCGATTTCGCGGCGCCGCCGGCCAGCGACAGCGCGGTCCGGCGCGCGGCGGCGTAATCTTTCCTCCTCAATTGAATCTGCGCCAGCAGGTAGACGATGTCTTCGCGAAATGGCGCGAGCGAGATCGCGCGGTTGATAAGCTCGATCGCCTCGTCGAGGTCATCGCCCCGAACCAGGTTGATGAACGCGAGCAGTTTGTAGGTATCCGCGAAGTTGGGATTGAGCTGGCGCGCGAGCCTGAGCGCCGCGCGCATCTCTCTGACGGACTGTTCGGGGAGATCGGATACATATTGGCTCTCGTCGACCTGCTCGCGGTGGATGGCGAGCGCGTAGTAGTAGTGCGCCAGGTAATCTTGCGAACCGGCTTCGATCGCCCGCCGGAAGTGGCGCCGCGCCTCGGCGTAGCGGTTCTGCCGCAGCCTGAGCGTTCCGAGCGACAGATGCGCCAACGCCAACCCCGGATCGAGAGAGAGCGCGCGGTTGAGAAAGGCCTGGCCGTCAACGGAACGGCGCCCACGCCATAGCATGTCTCCAAGATAAGCCTGAACCTCGGCCTCGCTCAAGGCCACGGTCTTCATCTCCTCCTTGAACCCGAGTTGTCGGGCGAACGTCACGTCTTCCGTAGGATACAGACCATGGGCGATGTAATTTCTCAACTCCTGCTCGATGGCCGCATAGCCGGTTTGGAACGCCTGCCTGAAGCTGAGATCGGCAGGTTTGCCCTGCGCCAACGCGCTGATGAACTGGCGGAACTGAAGCCGCCTTCCGCCCGGACGCAGCAGGTAATGGGTGAGCGCCCACGACTCGGCGTAAAAGAGGTTCTTCTTGTCGGTCTCGACGTAAAACGGCGAAGTCTGATCGACCGCCAGCAAGGTTTCGAGGGGTATCAACTGACTGGCGCCGAGCAGCCTCGCGTGACTCGCGATGGCTGCGCCGAGCCGGCCATTCTTCCCTCCGCCGCTCACTTCAAAAGAGCTGAAATATTCGGCCAGTCCCTCGCTGATCCAAGTTGGAAGAGGTGTCGGAAGAGGGGCCGGAAGACCGACGCCAGGAGTCGCGCGGAGAGCGCCGCCGCTCGTCAGCGCGTGGACGTACTCGTGAAAGATGACCGCATAAGGCTGGCCGCCGCCCCGGCCGGCGGCCAGCGCGATGTATGCCACATCGCCGCTCGATTGAAAATGCCCTGACACGTCGGCCGGTTTGCCCTGGTGGAGCGGCTTGAACGGCCTGTACTCCGAATCGTTTTTGAAGACGACGACGGTGATCGGGACCGAAGAGTCGATGACCGAAGGCGAGAAGATCTGCGAGGAGATTTGCGAGAAGGCCTCGCGGAACTGCTCCAGGCGCATCCCCACGTTGCGAATCTCTTTTTCACTCGCGTCGCCGATGAGCGTGAAGCGCGTCGATTGCGCTTTCAGCCAGACGTCCCTCGCCGCCGAACCGGGCCGGGCCGCGAAGGACGGCCAGACCGCGACGAAAAGCGCGAAGGCGAAAGCGAATGTGACGATGTGACGCCGCATAGCGATTCCTCGGAAAATAGACAGGATTTACAGGATTTCTCAGGATTTTGCCGATTAAGTCGAATCCTGAGAAATCCTGTAAATCCTGTCTATTTATATTTAAACTTCAGCGCGCCGTCGGACTTTGGCCTGTCTCCGACAAGCGATACAATCACGGCCATCCGCTGGCAATACCGTACCACATTTTACTCACATAACCGGAGGAAACATGAAATTCATCGTCCCAACTTTGATCATCGCCGTTCTCCTGCTCGCCGCGTCGGGCGACAGGATGGCTTCAGGGCAGAAGCGCGAACCCGAGGCCGACATCGTCTTCAAGAACGGCAACATTTACACCGCCAATGACGATAAACCGAAGGCCGAAGCCGTAGCGGCCAAATACGGCCGTGTCGTCTTCGTCGGCTCGAACGCCGAGGCCAAGAAATACGAGGGCAAAGGCGTGAAGGTCATCGACCTGAAAGGCGCGACGGTCGTGCCCGGCCTGGTAGACGCGCATTACCATTTCTCCGGCGTCGGGTTCCGCGAGATGAACCTCAACCTGGAAGGGACGACGAGCCTCGAAGATTTTCTGGCCAAAGTCAAAGCGCGCGTCTCGAATGCCAAGCCGGGCGATTGGGTGACGGGTCGCGGATGGATAGAGACGTTCTGGAAGCCGCCAGTATTCCCGACTCGGTGGGACCTGGACAAGATCTCCCCGAACAATCCGGTCTTCCTGACGCGGGCCGACGGCCACGGCGCCGTCGCCAACAGCGCGGCTCTCAAGATCGCGGGCCTTGACAAAGACACCGAGAACCCGTTCGGCGGCGAAATTATGAAAGACAAGAAAACCGGCGAGCCGAACGGAATGCTTTTAGACCGCGCGCAGTCTCTGGTCTCGAGCCACACCCCTTCCTCCACCAGCGCCGATCTCGAACAGGCGTTAATTTTGGCCGACAAGCGCAGCATCTCGCTCGGCTGGACGCAAGTCCATGACGCCGGCGTCTCGTGGAGTCAGGTCGAGATGGTGAAGAAGCTGTTCAGCGAAAAGAAGCTGAGGATTCGGCTTTACGAGGCGATTCGCGGCCCCGGCGCCGACGTCCAACGTCTACTGCGCGAAGGCCCGCAGGTCGGCCTCTACGACGGGCGCCTTACAATTCGCACGATCAAAGTGACCATCGACGGCGCGCTCGGGTCCAAAGGCGCGGCGCTGCTCGAACCGTACGCCGATCACGACACAGCGGGGTTCCTGACGCAGAAAGAAGAAGACGTGCTGCCGATGCTCCAGGACGCGCTGCGCAAAGGCATTCAGGTCGAAGTCCACGCCATCGGCGACCGCGCCAACCGCACGATCCTCGATTGGTACGAAAAGGCTTTCAACGAAACGCCGATGATCGAACGCTATGACCGGAGCGACCCGCGCTGGCGCGTCGAACACGCGCAGATCGTCCACCCCGACGACATCCCCCGCTTCGCCAAACTCAAAATCATCCCGTCAATGCAGCCCTCGCACGCCATCGGCGACCTGCACTTCGCCCCGAGCCGCCTCGGGATGAAGCGGCTCGAGGGCGCATACGCCTGGCAGAGCTTCCTCAAACAGGGCAACATCATCGCCGGCGGTTCCGACGCCCCGGTCGAACGCGGCGAGCCGATGATCGAATTCTACGCCGCCGTCGCGCGCAAGGATCAGAAGGGATTTACTGGCGAAGGCTGGCATCCCGAACAGGCCGTGTCCCGCGAACAGGCGTTGAAAATGTTCACCATCTGGCCCGCGTTCGCGGCGTTCGAAGAGAAGAACAGAGGTTCGATCGAGGTCGGAAAATTCGCCGACCTGACCGCGCTCTCAGCCGACATTATGAAGATTCCTGAGGCGGAGATTTTGAAGACGAGGTGCGTGATGACCGTGATCAACGGCGAGGTGGTGTGGGAAGTGGGGCGATAGAGACAGAGGGATGTAGGTACAGGGCGACGGGGCGACGGGGCGAAGATGAAATTTCGCCTCGTCGCCCCGTCCCCCCGTCAGTTTGATTTCACCTGGAAGGTGTCTTTGTCGGTCGTGAACGTCTGGTTAAGAACGTTGTCTTTGATCACTATCTGGACGTCGTAGAAGCCCGGCTTGAAGTCCTTGAGCGGGATCAGGCGCGCCAGCGTCATTTGCTGGCTGTTGATCGAGCCCAATCCGCCCTTGCCGTCCTCCTTGATCCGCATGACATCTTTGCTCTTTTGCGAAATTACGTATTCGATGTCCGCGCTCGGCCGCAGCGTCGCCTGGTCGATGCCGACGTTGTAGACCTGCATGTAAATGCCGAGAGTCTGATTCTGTTTGAATTCTCCGGTCGCGTTCGGGATCACTTTGAGCGAGCCGAGCACGTGCTGGCCGCTGGGCAGACGCCCGTTAAGCGGCTCGATCTTCGAAGCCAGGATCATGGTCGAGGTCGCAAGCTTGCCCTCTTCGTATTTCGGAACCGCGAAGCCCAGCTTGATAACTTGGGTCTTTCCGCTGTTCACGTCGCGCACGACCATATCGACCTTGTAATTGCCCGGCGGCAAAATGACGTTCTTGTTGTAGGTCGACTTCATCTGCTGGCCGATGGAGAGCGCTTCGGGCGTGAAGCTCGAAGTCACGACGTCCTCGAACAGCCCGGCGCGGCGGCCGGAGACGTTGGTGATCTTGGCGAAGATGTTGACCGCCGCCTGCGGCAACCCGCCGACCTCTTTGTAAACCAGGTCCTGATTCGCCATCTCGACGGTGAAGGAAGTCAGCACGGCGTTTTCGGTCACGCGCATCAGGTTGACGTTCAATACCGCGTCGAGCACGTCGAAGCTGGGCTTCGGCAAATCGGATTCGGCGATCCCCGCGAGTTCGTTGAATCTGACCTTCGGTGGCCGCGACAATTTGGCGAGCAGGTCGAGTTTTTCGAACGGGTTGTCTTTGGCCCGCTGACCGAATATTTGATTGCCCTGGCCGCCCCCGCCGAATCCGCCGTAAGCGATGCGGTCGGCCTTCGTCGTCAAGCCGAGTTGTTCGGACAGCGTCAAGCCCGCGTTCGGGGTGTAAAGCAGAGCGTCTTTTTCATCGGGGCTGCGGGCGATGCGGTATTCGCCAGAGCCGGTCGGGTCGACAAATTCGATCTCGACGTCCGAACCTACTCCCTCGATGTAGCGATACCACCAGATTTCGAAGGGATAGGTCGACGTCGTGCCGCCGCCTTCCCAGGCGGGGCGGTCGTAGCTGCCGCCCGACGGGTGCGTTTCGATCTGATCGGCCTTGCCGAACATGATGTAGATGCGCCCGCGGTCGGTCTTCCATCCGGGGATGCCGCTGGTGTAATGCTCGTTGGCGTAGGCGATGCGCTGGTAATACTCTTCGCGGTATTCGTTGACGTCAGTGTCCGGGTCCGGATCGCGGCGGTACCAGAACCCTTCGATGAATTGCTCGCGTTCGTCGTCGGTCTTGAGCGAGTCGAAGATCTTGCGCTCCTCATCGGTGATGATCCAGCGAACGTCTTCGTCCTTCCAGCGTTTGTAAACGCTCTTGACCTTCTCCTCCTGGCTCTTCTTCGCCTTCTCCTTCCTCCTGTCCTCATTCTTCTTGTCCTGCTTATTGTCCTGCTTATCGTCCTGAGCGAAGGCTCCGAAGGACGACAGGGCGAAAGAAGATAGCGACAGCGCAAAAGTCAGAAACAGCGCGATGCGGCGCGCCGGCGTCCGTACGAAAAATCGGTATTGCATAAGGTTTCTCTCCTCTCGGCGCCGCCTGATGCGGCCCTTCCTATAGGATTTGTATGGGATGTCATTGTAGGAACGCGCGCGACGGGATCGCTTGCCCGTCCGCCGACAATTTTTTCCCATTCAGCCTGTGAAAAGCTCGGGAGCGCTCCCGCATTCGGGCGAACCCAAGTTCTTAATCCATAACCCGAGTTGGAAGGTTTAACGCAGGCGAAGTGTACGCGAGGGGCGCAAATCGCGTCAAGCTGGCGCTTATTTAATAAAGAACCTGGGTACGCGCCGCTTCCACCCGCTACTGCGCGCTGGAAGCGGCGCGTACCCAGGGCGCGCGCCAAAGGTTAGCGCGCCAAGCCAGACGTGGAAGGACGCGGAAGTTTGACAAGGAACAATGGCTTCTGTTAGCTTCACGGCCTTGTTTAATGCCGTTGAATGGTAGACTGACCGCACTATGGTTCGAGTGGATTGTTCCCTGCTGGAAGATTCGAAAAGCCACGCCGGCGCTTACATCCGCCGCATTGTCATGGCCGCCACGACCCTCGTGTTTATTATCCTGAGCCCCTCGTGCGCCAGCCTGATAAAAGACAAGGACTACACAATCCCCAAACTGCTCACCCCGCTGACCGACGCTAAATTCGAGGATTTAACCAAGCAGCTTCAGCCCTTCACCGATCTGCAATCGCTTCGCACTTCACAGGCCTCTATGCAGTTCACCGACGCTTCGGCGTCGGAAAAGTATCGTTTCGAAGCGGAATTGACTTTAATCTTGCAGCGCCCCGATAAGATTCGGATGCTGATTCAGGCGACCTTCGGGACGAGGATCGCGGACATGGTTTCGGAATCGAACCGTTTCAGGGTCGCGATCTACAACCCCTCCGAATACCGGCAGTTTCTGCTCGGGACGAATGACGCGGATTACAGCGCGTGGCTTCAGAATATCAAAGGGAAAGTGAAAGAGAGCGCGCTCTCGTCGGCGCGTCCTTTCCATTTCACCGAAGCTTTGATGATGCGCCCGATGGCCGTGAATGACCCGCGCTTCGTTTTCGGAATCGAGGAGGCGCTCGTCGAGGAGCCCGACATGCGGCAGGGGGCGAAAAAAGGGGCCAGAGTTCTGCGAAGTTTCTACGTGATCTCGGAACTGGAAGTCTCACCCGAAGGGCAAGGGCCGGCGCGCGTCCGCCGTCGTTTCTGGTTCGACCGCGCGAACGGGGCCCGCTTCGCCCGCCAGCAAGTATTCGACCAACAGGGACAACTCGCGACCGAAGTTCAATATTCCGACTACAAGAAACTCAACTCCGGCAGCCGGTCCGGCAGCCCATCCGGTAGCGAGACGGCCTGGCCGGGCGTAATCTTGGTCAATCGTCCTCACGAAGGCTACCTGGCGCGGCTGACCTTCAGCGAAGAGAAGTTCGAGATCAACCCCGAACTGAAGCCGAACGCCTTCACGCTCGAAAACAGCGAGAGCCTCCGCGAAACCGACCTCGATAAGCCGGAGAAGAAACACTGAATTCAATGGACAATCTGGTTCTATCGAACATCCGGCAGCGCCCCACTCGCACGCTGATCAGCACTTCCGGCGTCGCCCTGGGCGTGATCCTGATCATTCTCAACACGGGGCTGGCGCGCGGCTTACTCAATGACCGCATCAGGCGCGAGCAGGGGGTCGGGGCCGAGATTCAATTCTACCGCATGGGGGGAGGGACGCTCTCGACGTCGAACGCCATGCCGCTCGACGTCCGATACGCCGACCGCCTGAGGAAGATTCCCGGGGTGCGGATGGTCAGCCCCATCGCGCATTACTTGCAGAACGGAAACACCGGGCTCGGCTTCGAGATGGTTGACGCGATCGAGCTCAACACATATTCGGCGATCAGCAAGTTGCGGATCGCCGAGGGGCGCGCGTTCCAGTCCGACGACGAGGTGATCATCGACCAGTTCAAGGCGACACGCGAGAAGATCGGCGTGGGCAGCGCAATCCATGTCTTCGGCAATACAATGAAGGTCGCCGGAATATATTCGCCGGAGATAGGGTCGAGGATAAAGATGTCTCTCGGCGCGCTGCAGCGCGCCCTGTCCCAGGAGAACAAGTGCTTTGGGATATTGGTCAAGGTGGATGACGGGGCCACCCCCGAAGAAGTCGCGCGCCGCATAGACGCCGAACTGCCTAACAACCAGATCGTGCTGACGCACGAGATTGGCCTGAATTTCAGGCGCCAGATCCCCGGCATTCAAGGCTTCATCAGAGCCGTCATGGGGCTGTCGATGGTCGTCAGCTCGCTCGTCATTCTGCTGGCGATGTACACGACAATCACCGAGCGCACGCGCGAGATAGGCATTCTGAAATCGCTCGGCGCTTCGAAAACTTACATCATCGGCGTCATCGAGAAAGAGGCTGTCGCGATCAGTTCGATCGGAGTCGTCGCGGGCCTCGTCATGTCCCAGATCGCGGCGTTCGGCATTGAACGCGCGACCACCTTAAAACTCGAATTTCACTGGACTTGGATTTTGGCGGCGGCCCTGATCGGACTGGGCGCGGGGGTGATCGGCGCGCTCTACCCGGCCGTGCGGGCGGCTAATCAAGACGCCGTGAAGGCTCTCTCTTACGAATAGCGGGACAGACTAAAGTCTGTCCATAACGCGAATTGGGGCGGACAGACTGAAGTCTGTCCCCACTATTATAATGAACGCAATTCTAAAAACCGAAGATTTAAAGATGGTCTACCGCGTAGGCAAAGTCGACGTCAACGCGCTGCGCGGGGTCAACGTCTCGATCGCGCCCGGCGAATTCGTCGCGGTCATGGGGCCGTCCGGCTGCGGCAAGTCGACGCTGCTGCACATCCTGGGCGGTCTGCTCAAACCGAGTTCGGGCCGTGTCATTGTTGACGGCGAGGACCTGGCCGCGATGAGCGACGCCGCGCGCACCGACCTGCGCCGCCGCAAGATCGGATTCGTCTTCCAGCGTTTCAACCTTTTCCCGACGCTGACGGCGGAGGGGAATTTGAAATTGGCCGAGCGCATTCACGCCAACGGCAAGCCGAGCCTGGACGCCGCCGCCCGCCAGGAAATCTTGCGATTATTGCGGCTGGAAAATAAAATGAGGCACAAACCGCTCGAATTGTCGGGCGGCGAGCAGCAACGAGTCGCAATCGCGCGTGCCATTATCAACCGCCCCTCGATCATTCTGGCCGACGAGCCGACTGGAAATCTGGACACGGAAAACTCTACAATCGTGCTGGATATGCTGCAGGAGCTCAATCAGGAGTTCAGGCAAACGATCGTCATGATCACGCACAACCCAGAGGCCGCGGCGGTGGCCTCACGAACCATCGAGATGCGCGACGGGACGATCGTCAAGGAGCGTTGAAGCAGTGGGCAGTGGGCAGTGGGCAGTTGGACAGACGCGACTGCCCACTATCCACTACCCACTCCAGGCAGGACAGTAGATCTATGAAGTCCCTTCTGGTCGGAATAAAAAACGTCGTCCTCTGGTCTTACGCCCGCGGGACGTGGCAATACGACGCGCTCTGCCTGCTGATTGTGCTGACGGTCTTTCTGGTCCCGAGCAGTTACTTCGGAGACCGGGATCGCGCGAAACAAAAATCGGCGAACGAGATTGAGGGCGCCGCGTCGAAGGCCGGCGAAACTTATGTCGGGGCCGATGAGTTGGACGTTTTTTTGAAAAGACAGAATCGGATCGAACTGTCTCAAACTCCGAAAGAAGCGATGCGGCTCTATTTGCGAGACAGACTCGGAAAGGAAGTCGTAATAGATGAATTGGAACATTTCACATCCTCCGATGGAAAATTGATATACAGGGTACGTTTTAAATGACGGTCCACCGGTTGTGCCCTTAAACGCCATACAGATATGGAGAAGTTATAAATGAAAAAGCTCATTCCCCTGGCGATCATCGCGGGAATATTTCTTCTGCTGGCGGGAGTTGAT
>Ga0209382_10010176_pt1 | contig 11745 bp, 9 predicted proteins | sample SoiMetdeltSBSDD5_FD_187599 | JGI IMG/M metagenome (GOLD analysis project Ga0209382, IMG submission 187599) | Bulk soil microbial communities from a Populus tree surrounding site in Tennessee, USA - Soil MetaG P. deltoides SBSDD5 (SPAdes) (version 2) | ecosystem: Environmental > Terrestrial >...
GGGGGTCGCGTACCTGAGCCCTGCGGATAATGTTTCGAGACCTCTCCCGTACCGTCTGCGTCGTCTGCATCAGCCGGTCATGAGGCCGCCAAACTGGTTTTCAATACCTCGATCGACCCGGTTGTCCTCCATCTGAGCGCACGCCAGCCGCTCTCTAGCACGATCATCGACCGGCATCCTGTTTGAGACCGTCTGCGCCGGAGGCCACGGCGGCACCCGGTAGAGCAACACTTCTTGCAACGACCAGACGTGATCCGTCAATCCGGCGACCATCGCCGGGGTACCTGGCCGCCACACCTTGACGGAGCCCCGGCCGCTGGTGACTGCAGGGATCAGCAGGGGCGGGCGCAAGCTGGCGTGGGGTAAGACGAAATTGTGATACACCTGGAACACGGCCACCTGCTGCAGCAGGTGGCCGTGTTCCACTGTTACTACAATTTCTGTTTGCCCCATGCGAGCGTACGCCGGCCCGTGCCCCAGCCCGAGCCGACCCACGGCAGCGGTTCGCCCAAGCAGTGGTGGCCTGGTACGCCAGCGATGGCGGCGGGGCTCACCGACCATGGCTGGACGCTGCGCGAGGTGCTGCTGTTCCGCGTGCCGCCGTGGCCCCAGCCAGTGGGGGTGTAAGCCACCAGGGGGGTGGGAAGCGGCACGGGGAGGCGGTCTGAGCAGACGACGTGCGTCCACACGCCCGGCGTCGAGGGCGTCACCAGGGATGAGAGGGCCACTGAGAGGCCATGAGGGCTCTCTCGTCGAGGCCTTTTTGCCCTTGTGACGGTCGCCAGGCAGGCCTCTGGGATTTACCCGCATGCTGGAGGGACACGACCCGGCGGGCCATGTTGAGGGCTTGGCAAAAGCACGTTTCTGCCTCCGCTTGCGTGCGAGGTGTCGGGTGCGGGATGCTGGCCTCTTCGGACGGGTCTTGACGGGTCTGGGACTGGCCTGGGACTGGCCTGGGACTTGTTTGGGACTGCAGCGTCAGCGTCCCTTTGAGTCGATACAGCTCCGCCTCCCACCAACATTCCCCGCTGTGGTCTACCAGGGCCAAGGCCTCAGCCAGGGCGCTCAGTCCCTCTTCGACTTGCCCCATTTTCCCGTATGCCTCGGCGAGCAGCGCAAGATAATAACCAATGGTGTTAGTATCTTACAAACTATTCAATATTCATAGAACTATTAATACTAATAATGTCGGATTTTGGGCTTGCAGCAGGTCTTCCCCCCAAACCCGAAGTGTCAGGAACCAGTTAAGGCACTGAATTTACTGCACAAGTCGTTCTGATTGGAGTTTTTTCTTCGTGGACACACGTGTGCCAGACAGGGAGAAAACCTTGGGGAGCGTGATGTCGGTGCTGTGCAGTAAGCGCGCGATGGCGTCGCGAGGTGTGGGGAGGCAGTGATAGCTGGGGGCATTCTTGGGGGCTACTTCGACGAGACACAGCGTCGTCAGGGCGTGGAGGCCCTCGGCGACCGTGACGTCGAAGGCGCTCCAGCAGGACGCCAGATAACGAATGATCTGGTAGGCCAGCATCACCACCAAGGCATGGGCCCGGGTGCGTGCTTCGCGACGTAAGAAGATGGGGCGCACTTCGAGGTGAGTAGTTTTGCAGGTCCGAAACGCGCGCTCGACAGACGCCAGATCTTTGTAGCGGTCATGCACGAGCTCTTTGTGGGCTTGTTGTGGCGTCAGATCGGTTTTGAGCACATAGCAGCCATCGAGTTGGGCGGCTTCTTGCTGTGCATTTGTCTTGACGGTCAGCGTGATGGTGCGCTCTTCGAGGGTCAGCTCGACCCAGTCAGCAATGCGCAGGGTTTTGGCGCGGGCCACGAGCTTCTGCACCGCACCCTGGGCCTTGGCACGCGGAGGGTCGGTGAGGTATTGGTTCTGCTTGGCGACCTGGGCCTGGAGCGTTGCCAGTTTCGCGTGCCGGGTGTCCCTCACTTCTTGGGCACGCACAGGATTGCGCCGCAGCACGTAGCGGATGCCCTCCTCGGTGAGCACCTCGGCCAACTCCTGATCGAAGAGATCCATGTGCAAGGTCCCTGCGCGCAGCAGTTTTTCAATTTGTGGTTTGGTAATAGCCGTAATGTAATGGAACCCGTGCTGCACGAGGTCGTCGATTTGCTGGCCCTTGATCATGCCCCGGTCGCCGACGAAAGTGATCTCTGTCACACCAAACCTGCTCTTGACCTTCGCAAGCTGCGCAGCCAAGGTGCGCGGATCTTGGGTATTGCCTGGAAACACTTCAATGGAAACCGGATGGCCATCCTCGTCGCAGAGTAAGCCAATGACGATCTGCATCTTGCCTTTTTTGCCATCACGATTGTAGCCAAAGGCCGCCAGTTCGTTGCGCGTGCCTTCCAAGTAGCTACTGGTGACGTCATACAAAAACAGGTTGCCCGGCTGGGTCTGTGTGCGCTGCGCAAAGAGCCGATCCTCTACCGAAGCTTGAGCCCCAGCCAGCCAATCCAGGTTCTCGTACAGTGTATCCTCATCAAACGGGCCTACGCCGAGGACATCACAGGCGGCATGCGCCATCGCCAGACGCACGGCCGAGAGGCGCGAGCCTTGATCGATGACACGGGCGATCACTTGCCACAGCGCCAATTTCCCTTCACGGGTCGTGCCTAGGGCCTGTTCGATCCCCAAGCGTCGGGCAACGTGGTACACAGTCCACACAGCACCAAAAGACATCCCTTGTTTCAACGTGATCGCATCCTGGATGGTCCCCAGGTGCTCCAGGTCCTCCTTATGGCGCAGTGCCAAGCGCATCGCCTCGATCTCCGCGGCGGAACAATGACTGAGATTCGCAATCGTGCGGTGGAGGACCTTGCCGTTGGCGCGATACGACTCGCGCAGCAGATGCCGCGTATAGGTTTTGCCACCACGGGTGAGGTGCGAGGTATCGATATACATAGTGGCTACTATAATAGCATATTAAAAATATATATTCAAGGTTATTTTTCATCATAAGCCCATTTTATAGTGGCCACATAAAAGAGCAAGAATGCAAATAACCCTCGGAAATTGTTCGCCTTTCTCCACAATGGGCAGGGAAGATACGTTCAAATGGCGTAAGTGGTGATTTCAAAAGGCAAAACCGTTCCCATCACACTGAACCAGTGCCACTGTCTGCCCCTCTAACGATTCCGCTAGTATGCTGTCATATCAAGAGCTTCTGACGAGCATCCAGTTGTGGCGAGGCCATGGCCAGGAGGCGAAAAGAGGATAGGCGGTCGGGCCTCACATCACGAGGCATTGGAAGCGATTGGGTCGTTGCTCCTCCTGTGTGGACCACCGGGATATCCCTGGTCGCGATGTAGTGCCTGAGCGGTGCAACTCTTCGGGGGCAGCCGTCGGCGCCTGCCGTGACACTACCACATGAGTTCGCTGGGCTGAGCACGCGGCGGATGGCGGTGTTGTGGACGTTCCGCGAGCCCTCCCTGGGTCGCCACGTGCACCGCGAATTACTGCGCAACGCGTGGCTCTATTTCGCCCTTAGTATCCCCGCAACTGCTTGCCACTTAAGAAATTACGTCGAGACATACAGTAAGTCTATACAGGCAAACTCTATGTGGATCGGAGCCGCGCCCGACCTGCTCGCCTGCGGCGCGCCGCGACCCATCCGATCGGCCAACCGGCCCACAGCCAGGTCCCCACGCCACCAGAGATGTGGACATTGGTGCCCAGCATCCCGGCGCTCGTGAGCCAGGAGGTGTGTGTTTTGTCAAAGACAAACTAGTACTAAATAAACAAAGAGCTTCACGCAACAACAAAGCCCATCGCTAAGCTGTGTCGCGCCCTGGATCTCGGGCCACTCCTCGACCGCATGCCCGCCGGGCTGTGGCAGCTCGTTGGTGAGACGGGTTGGCAGCTCTCCCATGGCGAGCGCAGTCGGCTCTACATTGCCCGCGCGCTGCTGCAGGGGGCCACCGTGCTCATCCTGGACGAGAGTTTTGCCGCCCTCGATCCCGCGACGCTCTCCCGCGTGCAGCAGTGTGTCTTGGCACATGCCCCAGCCCTGATGGTGATCGCGCACCCGTAAGCGCCGGTGTTCGTGGGGCACCATCGGCGCTTACGGGACGGACGGCGGCTGCGGCGCCAGTGGCCCAATCGTCACGGGTGCCCCCGAAATCGCCCGCGTTCCCTCACCGTTGACGAGGAACGGGAAGTCGTTGAAGTTCGAGGGGGAGACCGGGAAGCCCGGAGGCGCGTCCGCGATCTGGTAGGTGAAATTGGGTGCCTGGTACTGGCCGGCGAGGAGCCCTTCGAGCGGGGCGCCATTGAGGCCGACCTGGTTCCCCAATTGCACCTGGCCGTGCTGGGTCTCGACCACAAATTCCCGGGTCACCGGCAAAAAGTTGCCGACGCCCACTTCGAACCGGAAGCGGCCTTTATTCCCCATACCTGGAGGGCCGGCTTCCGGGAGCACGGTGCCCAGCAGCCGCGGGGTCTCAGAGCCGCTCGCGGGATTGACGTCCACGGCGAAGATGTCCACGAGTTGGGTCGCGTCGGTGACCCAGCCGCCGATCACGATGTTCCGCCGCGGTTCGGCGATGGGGATGACCCCGCCCTGGATGCCGAGGGCCGGCACCGGCGGGACCGCCAGGCTGGCCCCGCCGGTGCCGATCGTACTCCTGAACAGGAGCATGTAGGCGGGACCTGTCCCGGCTGCCACGGTGCCCGGCGCAGTGGTAACCTCCAGGGTCTCCGCCGACACCGTGTTGGCGGAAATGTAGCACTGCTGGTGCATGGGGAGGTTGCCGGGGCCGATGGGCGCAGCCGGGTCAAACGGCGTAATGGGGGCGTTGGGGTCAAACTTGCACAAGTTGCCCGAGAAGGTGACATAGTCGCCCACCATGAAGGGCACCTGTTTCCACGGATCTGGAGTGGTGTCGTCGGCTTGATTGGGGGCGGCCTTGGCCGGCATGGCGAACGCCGTGAGGGGTGCACCGATTTCCAGGAAGGGGTCGTGGGGAAAAGGCGTGGTCGCGCCGGGCTCCGGGTTCAGGGGACGGTTGTAGAGAGGGCGGTCCGGATCGATCGCCGGGGGCGCCACGGTCGGTATCCCCATGGGATAGCCATTGCGCGACACGATGGTCGGGTTGTCGGTGTCCGCGGTGAAACGCGGGTCGGGGCTGTGCGCGAAGCCGTAACGCCCGACCGGGTCATTGATCTCCACGACGGTGCCAGTGCCCAACGTATTCAGGGTGCCGTTTACTTCGAAGCGGCCCGTGGTATAGTCGATCGCGGTGATGAACCCAGCCCCGCCGTTCGCCAGTTCCTGGGCGACGGGGAGGATCAGCGCCACGATATAGGAGCCGGGCGGGTTGCCGCTCACACCAGCCGCGTCGATGTTGCCCAGGACCGTCACCTCGCAGGACGGGAAGACCCCTGGGAAGGTCCCCGCCTCCGCGGGCGTCGGTGGCGCGTCCGCCAGCGCCAGCCCCGTCATGGGCTGGCCCAGGGCATTCACGTCCGGATGGTTGAGCGGCGGGGTGGCCGGCGCCGGGAGCGCCTGATCAAAAACCGGCGCCGACTGGTTCGGGTCAAACAATTGGGCCCAGGTGAGGGCGTGGGCCGGCATCTGGATCACGGAGTTGTCGGGGACGATCATGGTGATGTTGTTGATGGTCAGCGTGCCCCCGGCATTCGCCGCGCCACCCGGTGTCAGGGTGGCCGCCTGGATGAACCCGGTCATCGCGAACCCGGCCGGTACGTTGCTATTGAGCACCGTCAACGCCATAACATGGCCTCCTTCTCGGGAGCCGCTGGTGGGGCTCCTCGTGCTGGGGGTGGAGCCTCTATCTCTCGTGTGAGGGGGAAAACCGGCCGCCGCGTCCAGGCGGCAGGCCGGGTGAAGGGTGCTTTATCGGGCCTGGGGATTCAGGCCCAAGAAGGTCGAGATGGCTGTCGTTCGGCCATTTTGGCCCACGGCCGGGATCACTATATCCTCCAACGCATCATCGTTGGGCTTATCCTGGGGGGAGCCGTTGGGAACCTGTAACTGGGGATGATCGAACGGTGCCTTTTCCAAGGCCACCCGCTCGTCCGTCAGACCGTGGGATACGAACTCCACCAGGTCATGTATATTTTGCTGCGCGCTAGGGAGAAACTCCGGGAACCTCAGGCTCGGGATGCCGACGATATCCGGGTCCAAGTCATGGAAGTTGGTGTTGGGGAAGTTCCCGCCGCGGGTGTAGAATTCCACGACGTGGCGCAGAGTCGCGGAATCCCCGTTATGGAAATAGGGACCCGTGTACTGCACATTGCGCAAATTGGGTGCCTTGAAGTTGCCGTTGATCGCCTGGCGACCCAGCACCGGCACGGGCTTCTTGGTGCTGGGATCCAGTTGGACAAACCGGAGCACATCGTCCGGCAACTTGTTGTTCGCGGCCAGGCCTGCCAGGGCCGTATAGGACAGCGGGAAAGGCTTCCCGCCGTCCAAGGGATTCTGAAATGCTGGATCGGGGGGGGGGACAGGGGGGAAAGTGGTACCGCCCCGGGCCACGTCTTCCGAGGTGCGCCGGACGCCGATGTTGTAGAAACCCTTGTCATAGTTGGCCATGGCTCCGTCACCCATGACCATGAACTCCACGATGTCGTTGGGCCGTCCCTGGGCATCCGGCTTGATATCGACGATAGAGTGATTGGTCATCACCGGCGCGGCGTGGCAGTTGTTGCAGCGCCCGCCCAGATTCGGATCGGCATTCATAAAGATGCTGAGGCCATTGCGCTCCGACGGGGTCAGGGCGTTGGGGTTGCCCTGGATGCCTTTGGACGGGGCCCCCTGGAACCGGTCAAAGGGCGTGTCATCCGAGACCAGCGTCGCCTCATAGGCCTGCACTGCCAGACCGAAGAACAGGGAGAAGTTCCACTGGATCTGCCAGTACTCGTTGGCGGCCAGGACGGTAGTGGTGGCCGCAGGAGCCTGCCTCGCCTCGCCTCTACCCGGACTGAAAATGATCGCCCGGGGATTGTTGGTGGACGGCTGCATCTTCGCCACGGTTGCGGGGTCTGACGGGATGATCTGGGTCATATTATTCCACCACTGGTCCTGGAATGCGGCCTTGATCATGTCGGTATAGGTGGCGACATTCAGGCCCGGGTTGCCAACCACGTTGCCGACGGGATCGAGCTGCGCCAGAGATAATGCACCGAGGACGCTGTCCTGCGGGTGGACGAGTTGTTTTGCCAGGGGCTTCAAGCTCACCATCTTCTTACCGATGTCGGGGAATTTGCGATTCTCCCAGGACATTTCGAAATTGCTGCCCGGTGGGCCCACCGCCTGCGACGCCAGGCTGGCGTTGGTGATCCGGATGAACACATCCTGCAACGTGCCCTCGACATTTTTCTTGAGGGTATTGCGACGATCACGGAAGCCGAACGGGTTCACCCCGTTGAAGATGAAGCTGGCCCTGCCATCCCAGAAGTTGTCGAAGTTGAAGACCGTATTAATCACGGTCGGCGCGTTGCGCGCCTCGGCCCGCCGGACCCTGCTCTGCGTGTCGAGGTGGCCGGGGTTAGTCACGTTGAAAATGTCTGGTTGAGGGTCGCCCGCATCTATGGCATTGCCGGGCATGACACTGGTAAACAGAGTGTGGCGCACCCCCTGGGAAGAAATCACGTCGTTGGTGTCACGACGGACATTGGCGAATTCGTCCAGCAAACTGGTGCCAGGCCCGCGCGGGGTGCGTTCCGTGGGCCGGAACCAGTCATTCAGCGGGAAGTCACTCGCCGTCAATTGGTAGTTTGGCGTGAATTGCGGAAATCCCGGCACATTCAGATTGGCGGGAGGGGGCTCGCTGGGGCCGGGAGGGTTCGGGGTATGTGGGTCGTTGGCCGTGAAGGGCACGGCGGCATCGCCGAAGGCGTTGTCACCAGGAATGCCGGGGATGGAGTTGTGAAAATCCTTATCGTTCAGGCCCGGCGAGACCTGGTTCTTCGAGCGGCTGTCGGCGCCAGCGTTGAAATGACACGTGGCACAGGCCTGGACCCCGTCGCTGCCCACCTGCATATCCCAGAACAGGGCCTTGCCGAGCCGGATCAGCGCGGCCTGGTCCTTGACGATCCCGGCGGCGATCAGATCCTGGAAAGGCAGGTCGGTGTTGGGACCAGGGATGCCATTGCTCTCCGGAAAGCGCGTGACATCGACGGGGATGATAGCGGCCGTGGGCACCGGCACCGGCACCTCCTTCAAAGACAAAAAGGAATTGTCCTGCGCCATTGCCCCAGTCCTGAAGACCAGTGCCAAGCACAGGACTACAGTGGTCAACGTCCAGTGCAATCTCATGATGCGTCCTCCTGGCTTTGGCGTGGCTTGCAGTGCGTGAAAGCGCCCGCCGGGTCGCGCACTGTATCACAGTTCGTAGCACATAAAATCTGGCTGAGACGCTGCATATCTCCTCTCCATTGCCGAGCCCGTCGTCTGCATAGAGACGGGCCACATCGATGCCTCCTCGTGCGCTCTCCATATGGAGGCCGCGTGGCGGCAGTTTACAAGGCAATCCCAGATTCCCCCGGATTTAGTGGTGGAGTGTGTTCCCGCTCATCGAAAGCCGCCTGAGGTGAGGATTGGCAGGTTGCGCATCCAGTCTTGAGTCGGTACGCGCCCACCTTCCACTTCTACCCCACATTGCCCCGCATGCAGGGCTCGGCGCTGATAGGGAATCAGGTTGTACAGGTGCGCCAGGCCGGTGAGAAACGCTGCTTGACTCCCACCGGGATGGTGGAAACTCTTCATGGCAAAGAGCTTCCGGTCCATAGCGTTGTGGGTCTGGTCCAGGAGGTTACTACGGGCCGGCATCCGGGGGTCTGCGAGCACCGTATACCAGCCAGCCTTTTTGTCCTGGAACCAGTGCCGTATACGGTCACCGTGGTCGGCTCCAACGGTGGGCGCGATATAGTCGGCAAAGTGGCGGAGCCACTGGCCCAGCGCGACAACCCGCAGGCTGGTGCGCTGGCGACACCGGTGCAGGAGGGTGTGGAACTTCGAGCGCACACCCTTGCGTACGGGAGCCGACACGCCCACCAGTTTGCTTGGGAGTTTGTTGAGGGCATGGCGCAAGCAGTAGCCCAAGCGCGCCTCCGGAAACCGGGTCCGCAGACTCTGGGTCGTGCTGTCAAGGCCATCGGTGAGGGCACCCCGCACGCGATACGACGGCTCAACCTGCAGGGCCGCTCGTTGAAAGTCGCCGTAGGACGCGGTAAAAGCGGCGGCCCTTTTGGACTCACTGTCGCCCAGATGCCAGAGCACCCGGCCACTGACGATAGTGGGCAGATAGACCAGGTCGGTGAGACAACGGCTGTACTTTTCATCGGCGAGAAGATACACCGGCAAGGGCAGCTCACACCGGGTGAGCACGGTGACCGAACTCTGTTGGCCCAGGGCGCAGATCAAGCAGTAGAGGGCCATCGGCGAGATATGCCACATCACCGCACACAGCTCCAAACTCAGTCCCCCATGCGTCGCCAACAGGGCGTTGCGGGCAACCTCTGGACGCATCTGGCGATAGCGCAAGACGAAGTGGGGCAGGACCGTGAAGACCGCTTCGCAGGCGGTGCATTGCATCCGCCAGATCGTGAGGCCGCCGAGGCGGACACGTGCATAATGGGAGTGGCGCGTCAAGCATCCACCGCCGTGACAGGTCGCCTTGTGAGTGAGCTGGAAGCCAAGAGCAAGGAGAAAGGTCACAACGAACTCAACGAACGCTTTGCCATCGCTCAGCAACTGCAAGTAGGCGGAGTCCTCCTGGAAATCGACGGTCATCGTGCGGTTTTCTCGTGTCGCTTTGGCGGTATTGCCCATGTGTCACCCCTCTGGTATCGGGTCTCAAACGTCATGAGACACGATGCGGGCAACGCATTGAAATTGCAAGAGAATCGCGACGGAATCAGAGCGTTACCACTAAATCCGCTGGAATGTGAAGACGCCTGGGTTCGCTGTTTCGTGCACTGTCCACCTTGTGCCGAGATCCGTTCGTGTGCCTGTAAGAAAAGGCTCGCCGTCGGATCCCTTCAGGATCTGGAAGCCGCGGAGGAATTGGTGGGCTTCCCGAACGTCCACTGGACCAAATCTGCCAAGGCAATGGAAGGCTATGGCCAAGCCTTCGCGTAAGCTCTCTGCATCAAGTCCCATGGTAATACTCCTTATTCTCGCCGTGTGCACCGGTGCCAGAGTGGCTCTGGGCCGTCGACCTCGTGGAACGTGTTGCTTGTCCCCAAGACCCCGCGGCCGGCGCTACTGGTTCCGGGGATACCCTTGCCTCCCGCTCCCGCGGGTCGACTTGAGGATGACATTAACCAGCACTCGTCGCGCCTGGCGTCATCCGTTCGTTATGAGGGCCTTGATCATGGCGTCGGCCACCCCAGCTGCCTCTACACCACGCCATAGCACTTCAGCACTGGAGGCAAGAAGCCTGCGAGGACTCCGACATGATGCTGCGGAGTCACAAGTGGCCGAGACGGTCAGCGAGGCCCATGCTCTCCCCCCTCGGTTTTTGCATGGGAGGAGTGATGTAAGGATACATGCTGTGGGCTGTTTCCACATCGGCGGGACCGCCCGTGTGTGTATGGGCGCTTCCGCCCAATGTCGGGGGCACTGCCCTAAGGCACGTACAGGTTGGCCCAAACCCAACACTGACTCTGCTGGCGAACTCTCATAAGCACCTTGACGCGAACTCTCATAAAGCACACCAGGGCACGTGGGTGTATGATGGAGGGGTTATCATGTAGTCTGTGCCTTATGGCTGTGTCGCTCGTGGAGGTGTGCGATGTCCATGCGTGCGTCCCTTGGCTCTCCTATTCCTGAAGAAACTGTCCGTATTGCTCATGCCGCCTTTCCTAAAGGCAACGTCTTCATGCAGATGCGTGATGCCCTTGGCTCCCTCTATAGCGATGCGCAGTTTGCTGGCCTGTTTTCCCATACCGGACAACCAGCGGAAGAGCCCGCGCGGTTGGCATTGGTGCTGGTGAGGCAGTTCACAGAAGGCCTGTCCGACCGCCAAGCCGCCAACGCTGTGCGCGGACGCATCGATTGGAAATATGCCCTCGCCCTAGAGCTGACCGATCCCGGCTTTGATGCCTCGGTCCTGAGCAAGTTCCGCACCCACCTCATACAAGGCAAGGTGGAACACCTGCTGCTGGAGACCATGTTGACGCTGCTCCAGGAGCGCAGCCTCCTCAAAGCGCGGGGGGACCCAACGTACGGATTCCACCCACATCCTGGCCGCTATCCGGACGCTCAATCGCCTAGAACTGGTGGGCGAAACCATGCGCTTTGCGTTGAACCGCCTCGCCGTGGTGGCCCCCACATGGCTGCGGGCGCATATGCAGCCGGAATGGCTTGAGCGCTACGGGACGCGGGTCGAGAACTATCGGCTCCCCAAGACGGACACCGCCCGGCAGCGGCTCGCAGCCATCATCGGCGCCGATGGGTTGACCCTCCTCCACGCTGCCTATGCGCCCGAGGCCTCCTCGGGGAGGTGCGGACAGCGCCCGCAGTGGAGGTGCTCCGCCAAATCTGGGTACAGCAGTACTAACCAATGGTTTTAGTTTTTTTATAAACTAGTAGGCGCCATGGTACTTGCTGGCCTTATTGTCATGGACAAACCTTTCCTCCACACTGGTAGCAGAACCCTCAAAGTGCGAGGCGGAATAATTTTCCAAGCGAACATATATCTCGGTGGTTTCTGCTCTTCTCAGAGAATCTTTCTGCCTCAAATTATCCAGGTGCTGCCTGGTCGCAA
>Ga0209382_10010178_pt1 | contig 11745 bp, 6 predicted proteins | sample SoiMetdeltSBSDD5_FD_187599 | JGI IMG/M metagenome (GOLD analysis project Ga0209382, IMG submission 187599) | Bulk soil microbial communities from a Populus tree surrounding site in Tennessee, USA - Soil MetaG P. deltoides SBSDD5 (SPAdes) (version 2) | ecosystem: Environmental > Terrestrial >...
CGCCGTGGCCAACGACCTCGGCGGCCGGATCCGCCGCGCCGACGCCGAGGCGGCCGCGAGGGCCGGAGCGGCGGCGACCGAAGGGGACGTGGAGGCGGTGCCGCTGTCGGCGATGCGGCGGACGGTGGCCCGGCGGCTGGTCGAGTCGATGCAGTCGACCCCGCACTTCTATCTGACCATCACCGTCGACGCCGAGGCCCTGCTGGACCTGCGGGCCGAGCTCAACCGGGAGCTGGCCGACCGTGGCGACGACCTGAAGATGAGTGTCAATGACCTGAGTGTGATGGCCTGCGCGCGGCTGCTGCGAACCAACCCCGACCTCAACGCGTCCTTCGGCGGGGACAGGCTCCTGCGCCACCACCGGGTCCATGTGGGGATCGCGGTCGCCCTGGACGGCGGGTTAGTCGTGCCGGTGGTTCGTGACGCCGACACCAAGACCCAGACCCAGGTGGCCCGGGGAACCAAGGACCTGATCGGCCGGGCCCGAGCCGGCAAGCTCGCCACCGAGGACCTGACCGGCGGAACCTTCACGGTCTCCAACCTGGGGATGTACAGGACCGACCGGTTCACCGCGCCTAGCCGAAGGAGGCAGGGGCAATGGAACAGCACCGGCACGAGCCCACCGTCCACCACCACGAGCACCTGCACGTACCGTCGGCGCCGCCTGTGCGGCAGACAGGACCTCCTTCGCTCTACTACCCGCCCGCGTACGCCCGCCCATGTAGGCAGGGGCACAGACGCTTGCGACCCGATGGAGGGACATAGCGATGGCTGATGTGCTGCTCGGCGTGGACATCGGCACTTCGAGCTCAAAGGGGGTGGTCGCGCACCCGGACGGCTCCGTCGTGGCCACGGTCGAGCGGCCGCACGACACCGACTTCCCGCAACCCGGGTTCGTCGAGCACGACCCGGAGGGCGTCTGGTGGGGCGACTTCACCGCGATCGTCGCCGAGCTGCTCGAGCGGTCGGAGGGCCACGAGGTCGTAGGGGTCTCGGTAAGCGGGATCGGCGCCTGCACCCTCCCGGCCGACGCCGACGGCAACCCGCTGCGCAGCTCGATCCTGTACGGGATCGACACCCGCGCCGGCCGCGAGATCGATGAGCTGAACGAGCGGTTCAACGAGGACGCGATCCTCCAGCGGGGCCACGCGATCCTCTCCCACCAGTCCGTCGGCCCGAAGCTGGCCTGGATCAGGCGCAACCAGCCGGAGATCTGGGAGCAGACGAAGCAGTTGCTGATGCCGAACTCGTTCATCGTCCAGCGGCTGACCGGCGAGTACACGCTCGACTCGATCTCGGCCGCGTTCTGCACGCCGCTGTACGACGCCAAGGCTGGGACCTGGATCCAGGAGTGGGCCGACGAGGTCGTCCCGGGGCTGACCCTCCCGCCGATCCTGGACCCGTGGGCCACCGCCGGGACGATCACGGCCAAGGGCGCCGAGCTGACCGGGCTGCCCGAGGGCATCCCCGTCTGCGCGGGCACCATCGACGCCTACGCCGAGTCGGCCAGCGTCGGGGTCAAGGAGCCCGGCGACATCATGCTGATGTACGGCACCACGCTGGCCATCATCGGCGTGCTCACCGAGTCGGTGCCGAGCGCCGACCTGTGGAGCACCCCGGGCGTCTTCCCGGGCACCCACCTCCTGCTCGGGGCGGCGGCGACCTCAGGGGCGCTCACCAAGTGGGTCCGCAACCACCTCTCCGACGGGTGGTCGTTCGAGCAGCTCATCGAGCAGGCGACCGAGACCCCGCCCGGGGCGAGCGGGCTGGTCGTCCTCCCCTACTTCGCGGGTGAGCGGACCCCGCTGTACGACGCCAACGCCCGCGGGGTGATCGCCGGGCTCACCCTCAGCCACACCCGCGGCCACCTTTACCGGGCCATGCTCGAGGCGACCGCCTACAGCGCCTGCTCCATGCTCGACGCATTCCATGACGCCGGGGTCGAGTCGAACCGGGTGGTCGCGATCGGCGGGGGGACCAAGGGCGGGCTGTGGACCCAGATCGTCTCCGACGTCACCGGGATCACCCAGGAGCTGTCCAACGAGCGGATCGGGGCCAGCTACGGCGACGCGCTGTTCGCGGGGAGGGCTGCCGGGCTGGTCGGCGACTACGACGACTGGGAGGAGGTCGCCGACACGGTGGAGCCGAACCCGGCCAACCGTGAGGTCTACGACCGGCTCTACGAGGTGTACCAGCAGCTCTACCCGGCAACCAAGGAGCAGGTCCACACGCTGGCCGCGTTGCAGCTCGAGGAGGGCGTCACTCCGGAGGGCTGACGACCCGAGGGACCTTGGGGAAAGGGAGCTCATGGACACGCGGCTCGGCCGGCCGCCGACCGCCCGCCTGGCCGTGCTCGACGAGATCGGCCTCTGCCACTCCTGGCGGGCCAGCCAGCGAAGCTGCGACTCAAATACCCGCAGCGACCGCTCCACCTGCGCCACGTCAGGCCAGTCGACGCCGGCGGCGTAGGACTCGAACGTCGTGCGCCGCCCGCTGGAGTCCTCGTAGTGGAGGTCGCTAACCGGCATGCGCGTGGTTCGCCGCCGCGGTGTCATCTCCCCGACGCCGTCACCGGCCCGGCCGTCGCGGATTCGCGGGCGAGCAGCAGCGAGCCAGCGAGAGCGGTGAGGAGCCCGGCGATCGCCAGCGGCAGCCGCCAGCCGCCCGGCAACGACTCGCCGAGCACGGCGATCCCGAGAGCGGCAGGTAGGATGAGCTCAACAGCGACCAGAGGTGCCTCGACCGCCACGACCTGGCCCCGCTGCAGGCCGGTGGCGTAGAGCAGGGCCGCCGCCGCGCCGGCGGCGACGACCAGGTAGGGGGCGGGCGTGCGTAGCAGGCCGCCCAGCTGGTCCGCGAGGGGACGGCCGGGCAGCGGTGCGACGGCCTTGGCGAGCACAGCGACCAGCGCGAAGCCGACCCCGGCGAGCGCCCCGAACCCGGTGCCGGTCCAGCGGCCGGTATGCCGGGCCAGCACCCAGCCGGCGGCCAGCAGCGTCCCGAGGACGGCCGTCCCGGCGGCCAGGCCTGCGAAACCGAAACGCACCGGCCGGTCGGCACGAACAGCGGCAGCACGGTGAGCGCGGCGACCTGCAGCACCCAGCCGGCGGTGTCACAAATCCAGCCGAGCAGATAGTGGCCCTGACGGAGCAGGCGCGGTAGCAGGCGCGCATCAAGCCGCCTGACAGCGACGACCCGGTCGGCGGCCGCCTTCTGCAACACCGACCCGAACCCGAACAGCACCGAGGTGCCGGCGGCGGCCAGCAGCGCGAGACCTTTCACGACCCCCTGGTCTCCTGCTCGGGGTGCGGCCGCTCTGGCGGCGCGGGCGTCGCTGCGGGGTCGCCTGACCGAAGCAGCCGCCCCACCACAGGCAGCTCCCAGAACGACTCGGCCCGGGCCACGGCCGCGGCGACCTCCGGGAGGTGGGCGGGATGCGCGTAGACGAGGTAGCGGGGTCGCCATTCCGGGTCGAATTTGGCGTTGAACTGCCACAGCGACCCGATCTGGAAGGTCTGCGACAGCGAGTGCAGCAGCCGCCGCTGCGCTCCCGCGACCCGGTCAGCGACCGGCCCGCGCCCGGCCTCGCCGGGGCCGGCGTGAGGGTCGAGGACCGCCCGCATGGTCGCGAAGTTCAGGCCGAGCCCGGTGGCGCCCTGGGCGGCGAGGTGGCGCATCGTGGAGACAAGTAGGAAGTCCATCAGCCCGTTGGGGCCGTCAGGCGCGCGGCGCATCACGTCCAGCGACCAGCCACCCGCGTCGGCGGCCGGGACGAACTGGCAGAACGCGCCCGGGCGGCCGTCCAGCCCGTAGGCGACGGCCAGCAGCAGTCCGGAGTCCCGTGGGTCGAACAGCCGCCCCAGCGTCATGGAGAAGCCGCGCTCGGCCTCGCCGCGGCGGCTCGAAGCTGCCATTGCCTCCAGCGGCGCGCGCTGGGCGGCGGTGAGCCGCGCCGGGTCGAGGAACGCCACCGTGTACCCGGCTCGGACCGCCCGGTTGTAGGCGCCCCGCAGGCTCTTAGCGCGGCTGCCCTGGAGGCTGAGGTTGTCGAAGCGGGCGATCGCCTCATCGCCCAGGTACAGCGTGCGCAGGCCGAGCCGACGGTACCGGTCGGTCGGCGCCGACGCGGCGGCCAGGATCGCGACGATCCAGCCCTGCTCGGTAGCGAAGGTATGGAACGCGCTCAGCGTCCGTTCGAGGTCGCCCGGCGGGCCGATCGGGTCCGGGGAGATCAGCGCCACCCGGCCGAACACTGCGTAAGCCACCACCGAGTCGCCGAGCAGGAAGTGCTGCTTGTCGTCGCGGAGTGCGAAGTAGGCCAGGGAGTCTGTACCGCGGGCGAGCACCCGGGCTCGAACCCGCTCGGATTCTGCGCCCGGGCGGTGGCGCGCGCGGGCTACCAGCAGCAGCAGCGCCAGCAGCAGCCCAACCAGCCCGAGCGCATCGGTGCCGGCCTCGACGAAACGCTCCCCGCGGCTCGTCGGGGCCGGACCCAGCAACACCAGCCAGCCCAGCACCCGCTCCAGCGCCGCTGCCGACGCCAGCCCGGTCGACATGGTGAGGGCGGCTGTCGCGGCCACAAGCCCCCCGCCCATGGCCGCCGCGAGCAACGCGAGCTGGCGTCCGAGCGGGCCGCTCGGACCCCGCAGCCGGAAGCGGTCCCCTACGACTAGCAGCCAGACCAGCGCCGCGCCGGTCACGATCGCCTCCTCGACGTCGACGCTCTTTACCAGGTGGCTGCCGGTGACCACGGCCAGCGCGGCGACCGCCAGCCGCCAGGCAAGGCGCTGGCCGCGAGCCAGGCCGAGGGCGAGCACGATCAGGACCACGCCGAGCGCCACGGTGAGCTCAGTCGCGGCCAGCGACACCTCGAGCGGTAACAGCTCGGCCAGAAGCTGCAGCCGGCTCGCCACTGGCGGGGATAGCGCCGAAACCATGCTGACGAGCCCGCTCGCCGCGGCGACGACCGCGGCGGCGCGGCGCACGACCCGGACCGGCCGGCGGGTTGGTGCCTGCACCGTCGTCGGCCCCTCGGGCCACGCGGCGACCCGGGCCGGCGTGGACGGCTCATCCCACCCGCGCGAGAGCAGCCGCTCGACCCGGGTCTGCCCGGTTGGGTCCGGTAGGGCGGCGCGGTACAGCTCGACGCGGACCCCGTTCGGGCTGCCGGTTACCTCGACCCAGCCGGCGTCGCGGGAGCGGCGGAACACCGGCGGCAACCCGCCCGGCATGGCCACCGGCCGCAGCACCGCGCACGAGGCGCCAGGGTTCGCATAGAAGCCACCGTCGGTGTCGCTGAGTTGCGGGACATGCGTGTGCCCGGTCACCCACCCCACATGCTCCGGATGGCGGGCATGCAGCGCCGCGGCGATCATGCTGTTCAGGTCGCGCCCGCCGAACAGGGCCGGTGCGACGGTGAGGCGATCGGCCGCCCGCCTGGCCCACCCGACCGCCACGGCGAGCAGCACCACCCCGTCCAGCAGCGCGACCCCTGCCAGCGTGACAAGGTGGCGCAGCAGCGCGGCGCTCGTGGTCACCCGGCCTAGCAGCACCGTGGCGGCCAGCCGCAGCACCAACAGCCCGGCCAGAATGGCCAGTACCCACGGCCACGCCCGGAGCACCCGCCGGTAGAACACCCTGGAGGTCACGAACGCGGGGAACGACGCCGGGGTGCCGAGCGCGGCGGCGTCGTCGATCCAGCCGCCGGCCAGTGACCGCAGCGCCGGGAGCAGCTCCCGCACCACATGGTCACCAAACGGCGTCTCCGCCGGGTTGGCGGGGTCGGTGAAGCGGTTGTAGGGGTCGTCCTGGTTGCCGTGCTCGAACCACACCCGCCGGGTCTGCCCGCCTGCCGGCAGCCCGACATCGGCGGCGAACGCGAACTCGCAGCCGATGTGCGCGGCGGCCCGAGCTCTGGCCGCATGGTCCCAGGCGAGCCGGACGTCGTGGTTGCCGATCAGCCAAACGGTGCGCACGCCGCGCTCGGCCGCGCCGCGCAGCACGGCAACCAGTGGCCCGTTGGCGTCCAGGAGGTCGCAGGGATCGACGTCGGCAGGAGCGTCGAGCAGTTCGAGCACGTCCCCGCCGAGCAGCACCACCGAGCCGACGGACAGCGCCGCGACTGTCTCGGCCAAGTACCCGACAGAGGGCGACGGCTCCCGGCGCAGGTGCAGGTCGGCGGCGAACACCGCCCTGCCTCCGGGCGGAAGCTCCAGCGCCAGGACAGGGACCACCGCGGTTGGAGTTTCCTTCGCACCCTTGGCGGAGCCTCCATCACGACGGTCGACTGCGTCCCCCATCACCGGCGCCTCCATGCCGCTCTGCTCAGCGGCCGAGTGGAACGGTCGGGCTGCCGTAGAACTCACTCCAGGCGGTCGGGCCGCTTCGGCCCTGAGGCTAGCGCGACGGTGTTCGGTAACGCTCAACAGCAGGCCGTCCACGAGAGCCTCCCCGGGGTGGTCCAGCATCAGGGGAACCACGGCGCACCCCTTTGCGTGGTCGACGGCCGTGCCGAGCGGCGACCCGCCTGTCTGCCCGGCCAGGAGTATCCCGGCCAACGGCAACGCTGGGCTGGGCCGGCATCCCAGAACGACCATGTCGGTCCGCACGAACTGCCATGTGTAGCTGCCGTCACTCAGGGTGAGCCTAAGCACGCCAAACGAGCGGGCGTCGCGGAACTCGCTGTTGGCCAGCGGCTGCCCGGAGTCGGCGTAGACGCTCCCACCCCGATGCCGACAACGAACTCGCCGATGCCATGCCGCGGCTCCAGCCTGGGACCCGTGCACTGTGCGCGGCACGGTTGCCGCCTGATGTCGGCCGCCAGAGGCCGTGCTTCCTGGCCGCGACAGCCCGAGGCTCGGCAGCCGAGCCGGGTGGCCTGCCTGTCCGCATGCCTGCATTCCGCCGCGCAGCACCAGCACGGCCAGCACGACGAACCACCCGGAGACCCACAGCACGTAGGTGCGCTCGACCAGTCCCACCCAGTGGTTGGTCAGCGTGAGCGGCAGCTCCAGCAGCCCCAGCGCGGTCACCACCAGGGCGGCCAGCTGGTCGATCTCACCGAGGTGGCGCCAGCGTGGGAGCTCGCGGAGTAGGCTGCCGAGCAGCAGCATGCTCGCCACGGTCGCGACGACGCCGGTGACGCTGGACACGGTATGCGCCTCGCGCAGTTGGGCGAGGAGGCCGATGAAGTCTCGGTGCGGGCGGCAAGCCAGATCGATGGAGGGTGTGCAGCTCATCGGGTGCCAGCCGTCGAAGCCGGACGCCGCCGCGGCCATCGCGAGCGCCGCGCGGCCCGCCTCACGGCGCCGGTCCCGCGGCAGCGCCTCGCGCAGCGCGAGCGCCAGCAGGCCGATCAGTAGGCCGGCCAGCACATCGCTGGCACGGAAGTACGCGCTTGCCGGCTGCGTGCGGGCGCCAAGCTCGCTGACGTAAGAGTTCACGGGGTCCAGCGTCGAGCCCAGCGGCCGGGCGAGCAGGAACGAGCTGTAGGCGGCGGCGCCCACAAGGCCGGCCGCGCCGCCGAGAAGCAATTGGCGCCGGGCGACCAGGTGCGGTCTGGCCCTCGTGTATGAGCTTCGCCGAGCGGGGCCATGCGACATCACTACTGCGGCAATCCTGCGACCACCACTTATGCCCCATTCGGCGGCGCTCCGCTCCAGCCTAGGTGCTCGCGCCCGAGAGCGCGTTGCTCAGGACGCTCGCGCTTGCCAACCACTGGCGTGCGAGCCTCGGGCTTGCGTGACGGATCGTGGGAACGGTGACTCGCCTGCCAAGTGCCGCACGAGCATCGACCACTGCAATCGAACGTGCTTGATCCAGGCGATCCTCGACGTCGTCACCAGTTGGCGACTGAGGACGTCGAGCTGGGCGTGCTGCTGGCCCTCTACGACGGCGCCGAGGTCCTCCTCAAGCCCGCCTTCGGCGCGCTGGCCGACCGCGTGGGTCCCCGCCCGGTCCTGCTGGCGGTCAACTGGCCTTCCCCGCCAGCACGGCCAAGCGTTCGGCTCCTACGGCGCCTGGAAAGGGCTCGGCTACACCCTCGGCCCCCTACTTGGCGGCGTGCTGGTCACCCTGGGTGGATTCCGCTGCTGTTCGGGCTGCTGGCCGGACTGGCCCTGGCCTCGGCCGGCTGGACAGCCGCCGCCGTGCCGGCCACCCCACCCCTGCCGCGCGCCCGGGAGACCCTGCTCGGGCTGGTCCTGACCGGCGCGCTCATCCAGCCTCGGGCCGGCCGCGCCGACGATGCCGGCCGCCTGCCCCGTCCCAGCCGGTATGGCCGTCGGGCTTGCCCTGGCGGCCACCGGGTTCGTTGCCGTCCAGATCCCCGGGCTGGCCGGGCCGCTGGCCGCCGCCATCGCAATTGGTGTTGGTGTCGGCCTGGTCACCCCGCTCGGCTTCGCCCACCCTCTCGCGCCGCGCCAGCTGGGCGGCTGGGCGGCTGGGCCAGACCATGGGCGCCGCCGAGGTCGGCCGCGAACTCGGCGACGTCGGCGGACCCATGCTGGTGGCCGCCCTGGCCAGCATCGCCGGGCTAGGCGCCCGGGCTGCTGGGGCTGGCGGTCGGCCTACTTCCTCGCTGGCCATGCGGCCACCTGACAACCGTCGGCCTGAGCCGTATCAGCTGCAAACCCTGCACCACCGCCAGCAACCCGACCTCAGGAGGCCGTCGGGTAGGCGTTGTCGGCAACCAGGTGCTGGGCCTGTCGCATGCCATCTTCGGCGGGTTCGGGGCCGCTCCATCATCTCCTCAACTACTTCCTCCTTGGCCATGGTGGGCGACCAGGCGGGAGCCGCCCGGCCGCCATGTGCCGACGTTCACCCACCCCACCAGTTGGCCGCGCTGCTACGGCCGCTGCTGCGCCCCGCGGCCTGAAGGGATGGCTGTTGCCGGCCACCGGCCTGGCCTCAGCCGCCATTGCCCACGCCTTCGCCGCGGCCGTCGGGCCTGCCGTAGGCCACGATCGGTGCGGCGACGTGATCGAGACCGTTTGCAGGTAGCGGGTACCGGAAGATGCCAGCTGTCGGGGGACTGAGGTGGGTGCTGGCCGTGGCGACAGCCACCCAACCGAGGATCACGCTTCCGGCATTGGGCAACTTGATCCGACGCCAGCGGTGGGTGCAAGTGGAGGGCGCGGCGTCCAGCGGGAGCGACCGATGGTGGGCCTTGGCAGGTGGCGGGCTGTGGTGGCCATCGTCCTGGTGGTGGCCGCCGGGTTGACCGGCTGGAGCTCGACCGGTTTCGACCGGACCCCGCCGCCGGCCCCGTCCCGCGTCCGGCCTCGCGGACCGGCCGGCCAGCCGGCCGCCCGGCCCGGCGCACGCGCCAGCCGGCCCAGCCACCTGATCGTGGTGGTCGAGGAGAACCACTCCCTGGAACAGATCATCGGCTCGCCGGCCGCGCCGTTCCTCAACCACCTGGCCGCCCACGGCACCCTGCTCACCGACTACCACGCCATCACCCACCCCTCCCTGCCCAACTACGTCGCTCTCCTCGGCGGTCGCGCCGGCCGCATCCAATCCGACTGCGTGCACTGCACCATCTCCGGCCCCACCCTGATCGACCAGCTGCAGGCACGCCACATCTCGTGGGCCGCCTACCTGCAGGGGTTGCCCCGGCCCTGCTCGGCGGTGGCCAGCTCCGGCGCCTACACCGAGGCGGTGGATCCGTTCATGCACGCCGTCCGAGTCCGCGACGACCCCGCCCGCTGCAACCGGGTGCTGCCGTTCCGCTTCCTGCACGCCGACCTGGCCGCGGGCCGCCTGCCCACCGTCGTCTTCGTCGTCCCTGACCTCTACCACGACATGCACTCCCGCCCGGTCCTGGTCGCCGATCGCTGGCTTCGCCGCCTGGTCGCCGAGCTAGAGGTCAGCCCGGTCTGGCGGCAGGACACCCGCCTGGTGGTCACCTTCGACGAGAGCACCCGCCATGACGTGCGGTCCTGCTGTGGTGGTCTGGGCCGGGGCGGCCTGGTCGCCACGATCGTGGCGGGGCCGCGGATCCCCGAGGGCCGCGACCCCACCTCCTACAGCCATTACTCCCTGCTGCGCTCGACCGAGGCCGCCTTCGGGCTGCCGTTCCTGGGGCACGCCGGCGACCCGACCACCGCCACCATCCCGGCCGTGGCCGACCCGTCCCCTGACCGCGAATGATGACCCCCAGCACTGCCATCCCCCGCCCCCGGGGGAGGTTGCCGTACCGGAACCCGCCCGCCCCGGTCGGCCGCCAGGCCCTGTCGCCTGGACCCCCTTGCGCTCCCGGGTACCGGGCATGGCCGCTGCCAGTCCCTGCGCCGCTGACGTCTGGAGCCCCGGCGGGCCCTGGCCCGGCTCGTAGCACGCCGGCGCACGTCGGTGAACCCGAGGAGGCAATATGCTTGCGGCATCCCCCTTCCGCCTCGAGGACGGCGAGCCGTTCCACTATCGCGACGGCGTCCTGTACGTCGGCGACCTGCCCGTCGACCGGCTGGCCGGGGCGGCTGGCACGCCGGTCTACCTGTACGACCTGGACGCGGTGGAGGCGGCCTTCCGGCGCGTCCAGGCCGCCTTCGCCCCCGGCCAGCTCCTCTACTCGGTCAAGGCCAACGGCAACCTGGCCCTGCTGCGGCGGCTGGTCGCGCTCGGAGCCGGCTTCGACGTGGTCAGCGGGGGCGAGCTGCTGCGGGTGCTGCGCGCCGGCGGCCACCCCGACCGGATCGTGTTCGCCGGGGTGGGCAAGACCCTTGAGGAGCTGCGCCTGGCGGCGCGCTGCGGGGTGGTGGTCCACGTCGAGTCCGCCGACGAGTTAGCAACTCTGCAAGCAGCGGCGGCGGGGCTGGGAGCGCGGGCCCGCTTCGGGCTGCGGGTCAACCCGGACGTGGAGGCCGGCCCTCACCCCTACCTGCGGACCGGGCATGACGAGGCCAAGTTCGGCCTACCGCGGCGCACCGCAGTCGAGCTGTTGCGGCGCGTCGCCGCGGGCGACTATCCGAACCTGGACCCGGTCGGGGTCCACGTCCACATCGGCTCCCAGCTCGCCGACCCAGACGAGCTGGCGGCCGGCGCACGGGTCGCGCTCGGGGTGCTCCAGGCAGGCCGGCAGGCCGGCCTCGCCCTTGACCGGATCGACGTGGGCGGCGGCCTGCCGGTCGCCTACGACGGTGGCCCGGTCCCATCCCCCGAAGCGTTCGCCGCCGCACTTGCCCCGCTGCTGGCTGGGTCCGGCGCCCAGCTCCAGATCGAGCCCGGCCGGGCGGTGGTCGCCCGGGCCGGGGCGTTGGTCGCCAGCGTCCTGGCGGCCAAGCCGCGGCCGGCAGGGCAGACCGTGGTGGTCGACACCGGCATGCACCACCTGCTGCGCCCTGCCCTGTACCGGGCACGGCACCGGGTGGTGTCGGTCCAGCTGCGCCCGCCGACCGACCTGACCTGGCTGGTCGGGCCGATCTGCGAGTCCGCCGACGTCCTGGCTGCCGGTGTGCCGCTGCCTGACCTGGCCCCAGGTGATCTGGTCGCCGTGCTCGACGCCGGGGCCTACGGCATGGCCATGGCGTCCAACTACAACGGCCAGCCGCGGCCGGCCGAGGTGGTTGTCACCGGCGGCGAGGCGCTGCTGTCCCGCCGCCGGGAGACCTGGGAGGACCTGCTCGCCTGGGAGTCCGGGCCCGCCCGCCCGCTGCCGGTGGGCGGGCCCGGCGGCGGCGCCTCCATCGCCGTCCACGGCTCATCAGGCGCTATGGGGTTGATGTGGTCCTTGACGCCCACAACCTT
>Ga0209382_10010180_pt1 | contig 11744 bp, 10 predicted proteins | sample SoiMetdeltSBSDD5_FD_187599 | JGI IMG/M metagenome (GOLD analysis project Ga0209382, IMG submission 187599) | Bulk soil microbial communities from a Populus tree surrounding site in Tennessee, USA - Soil MetaG P. deltoides SBSDD5 (SPAdes) (version 2) | ecosystem: Environmental > Terrestrial >...
CGCGCACCGTCGCCAGAACGGCCCGGGTCTGGGCCGTGGCCTGAGGCAGCGTGTGGGAGCGGGTGGCCCGGGAGAAGTCGTCGAAGCGGAGCCGTACGGTGACCGTCCGGCCCACGCGTCCGGCGGCCCGCATCCGCCGCGTCACCCGGTCGACCAGCGACACCACCACCGCGTCGACGTCGGCCGGGGTTCGGGGCGCCCGGCCCAGGGCGTGCTGCGCCCCGATCGAGCGTCGGCGCCGGCCGACCTCGACCGGCCGGGGATCGCGGTTGTGCGCGAGCGCGTGCAGGTGCCCGCCAGCCGCCCGGCCCAGCATCGCCACCAGGGCCGGCTCGGGCACGCGGGCCACGTCGCCGACGGTGACGATCCCCCGGTCGTGGAGCCTGCCGGCCGTGACCGGGCCGACGCCCCACAGTCGCTCCACCGGCAGCGGATGGAGGAAGGCCGGCTCGCGATCGGGCGGCACCACCAGCAGGCCGTCGGGCTTGGCGACAGCGCTGGCCACCTTGGCCAGGAACTTGGTGCGGGCCACACCGACGGTGATCGGCAGGCCCACCTGCTCGCGGACCTCCCGCCGCAGCCGCTCGGCGATGTCCGGGGCCGGCCCCGCGATCCGGCGCAGCCCGCCGACGTCGAGGAAGGCCTCGTCGATCGACAGCCCCTCGACCAGCGGGGTGGTCTGCGAGAACACCTCGAACACGGCCTTGCTGGCCTCGGCGTAGGCCGACATGCGCGGCGGCACGACGATGGCCTGCGGGCACAGCCGCCGGGCTTGCACACCGCCCATGGCCGTCCGGACGCCCCAGGCCTTGGCCTCGTAGCTGGCCGCCAGCACGACCCCCGCGCCGACGATCACCGGCCGGCCCCGGAGCCGGGGCTCGTCGCGCTGCTCGACCGAGGCGTAGAAGGCGTCCAGGTCGGCGTGCAGGATCGTCGCAGCCGCTCTGGCCTCCACGAACACATGTTCGCACATCCCGGCGGGTTGTGCGCCGCCGTCCCCCGTCAGTCGAGGGGTTGGCGGGCGAGGGCCGGCGGTTCGCGGCCGGCCAGGAGCCACCCGGCCGCGGTGGCTGCGACGGGGAGCCCGACCACGATGACCGCGAGGTGGGCCAAGGGCACGTTGCCCAGGGGCTCGGTCTGGGGCCAGTAGCCGGCCACCAGCGCCAGGTAGGCGCCGCCCGCACCGAGCACCCCGGCCAGCAGCCCGAGCGCGCCGGCCGTCACGGCGCTCAACGTCCGCCGGGTGCGGCTGGTCGCGCCGGCAGCGGTGAGCGTCCGCAGGTCGCCCGCCGATTCGCTCCGGATGAGGCCGATGGCCAGGGCCAGGATCCCGAGACCGAGCAGCACGCCGGCGCCGCTGGCCACGGACCGGAGGGTCGCCAACCCCTGTTGGCTGCGGCGGGCCTCGATGGACAGTCCGGCGTCGGCCGCGAGCTCCCGGGCTGCGGTGACCTGGGCGGGGGTGAGCGGCTGGTCGGCCTCGACCAGCCAGCCGTAAGGCGCCGGCGTGAGGCCCTGCGCTGCGGCAGCGGCGGGAGGGAGAAGGGACCGGGGTGCCGACGTGTGGTCGGGACCATCGATCCTCTGCGCCGGGGCCGGCTGTCGATCACCGCGCCCGCGGGCGATGTTGACCAGGTACACGTCGCCCGTCCGCTCGGTGAGGACGACGGTGTCCGGCTCGATGTCGCCGGGGTCGATCCCGAGGTGGTCGAGCAGGTCGGGCGAGGCCACGAAGAGGGTGCCCACGTCGCGCAGGGTGTTGGGCCCCACCCGAACCCCGAGCACCGCGTACGGCTGCATGGCGCGGAGGCCCTGGTGCTCGGTGGCGGTGGGATCGACGGCCACCTCGAGCGGGACCACCGTCGGATCGTGGAGCAGCCGGCCGATGCGATCGATCGTCGACTCGTAGCCCGCCATCTCCGAGGGCGACGTCACCGCCACGGCGGGCCCGACCTCCTCGGCACTGTCGCCGATGTGGACCACCAGCTGCCGGTCGGACAGGTTTCCCTGGTCCGGCCCGTCCTCCCGGGCCGCCGCGATCACGACCACGGATACGGCGATGGCGAGGCCGAGGCTGGCGGCGGCCAGAGCGGCACCCGCGCGGGCCTGGTAGCGGGCCAGGTCGCGCAGCGCCAACCGCGCGGCCACCGGCGCCCGCCGGCCGACGAGGGCCAGCCCGCGCAGCGCCGGCGCCGCCACCAGCAGCACGGCCAGGACCATGGCGAGACACCCACCGATGAACAGCGGCGGGTTCCCGGTGTCCTTGGCGACGTCGTTGCCGATGCCCAGACAGACCATGCCCACCACCGCCAGCAGGGCGGCGAGCACGGCCGAGCGATGCACGGATCGGGGCCGGGGAGGCCGGGCTGACAGCGCGGCGGTGACCGACAGGCGGGCCATGGCCCGGGCCGGCCACCATGCGGCGAGCGTGGACGTCGCGACCGCGAGAGCCACGCCCGTGGCGACCAGCCACCACGGCACGTCGAAGGCGTCGATCCGATGGCCGACGGCGGTCTCCAGGCGAGGGCTGGCCGTCGCCCATCCGATCCAGGCGACCAGTGCGATGCCCGTCCCAGCCAGGGCGGCGACGAGGCCGACGACGGCGCCGTTCACCAGCATGACCAGCCGCAGGTGACGCGGCGTCGCGCCCAGGGCGGCGAGCATCCCGAGCTGGCGCAGGCGGCGTTGGGCCACCACCGTGAACCCCGCGGCGGCCACCAGGCTCACCAGCAGCAGCGCGACGGTCGACACGGCGAGCATGGTCATTGCCGCGGTCGCCTTCTCGGTCTGGCCCCGGACCGCGACGCTGATGTTGTCGAACCCCGCGGGCCGGAAGGCGCGGACCTCCTCCTCGGAGCCTCGCACCAGTACCAGCACCCGCTGGTCAGGTGGTGCGGACCGGGGATCGACCAGCGCGAACTCGTCGTCCAGGGCCCCAGGGTTCTCGACCTCGCCGACCACCGTCGCCTGCTGGTCGCCCAGCGCGACCGTGTCCCCCAGGCCGGCACCGAGGAGGGTCGCCACGTCGTCGGTCAGGGCGACCTCCCCGGCACCGCTCGGGTAGCGGCCGTGCCGCAGCGCCAGCATCGGCCGGCCGTACGCCCCGTTCGGGTCCTGGGACCGCACCTCGACGGTCTCCACCGAACCGGGCACGGGAACGGTGCCCCGGCCGATGACGTCGATGGTGCCGAAGTGCTGCTCGGCCGCGGCGAGGTAGTCCTCGACGGCGCCGGGCTCGAGACCGGCGGCATCGAGCTCCAGCCGGTGGGTCGCGTTCCCGAACTCGGCGTCCCGGGACGGCGCGACGTTGTACGCCGCCGAGGCCCCGAACACCGTGGCGCCGACCGCGAGGGTCAACAGGGCCAGGACCAGGAGCTGCTGGCGCCACTCCCTCCGGAACAGCCGCACCGCCCACCGGGCAACCGCCCGGCGTGCCGTCACGGCGCCCACGACCTTCATCCGTGCCACCACCGGGGCCATCGCTCCGTCACCGGTTCGGCCCGGACGCCAGCAACGACTCGGGCTTCGGCGGCGGTGCCGTCTGGTCCACCACCCGGCCGTCCCGCAGGAACACGACCCGGTCGGCCCACGACGCCAGCTGTGCGTCGTGGGTCACGATCACGCCGGCCACGCCCCGCTGGCAAGCCGCCCGGACCAGGCGCATCACGGCTTCGCCGTTGACCGAGTCGAGCGCTCCGGTGGGCTCGTCGGCCAGGAGGAGGCGCCGGTCGCCGACCACGGCCCGGGCGATCGCCACCCGCTGACGCTCGCCGCCCGACAGCTCGTCCGGGAACCGCTCGGCCCGGTCGTCCAGCCCGAAGACCTCCAGAGCCTCCAGGCCGGTCCGGCGCGCGGCGCGGGCGGGCGTGCCGTCGAGCTCCAGGGGGAGGGCCACGTTCTCGACCGCGGTCAGCCCGGCCAGCAGGTTGAAGTCCTGGAAGACGTAGCCGATCGAGCGTCGCCGCAACCGGGCCCGGGCGTTGCGGGACATCGTGGCCACGGCTTGGCCGGCGATCAGCACCTCGCCGGCGGTGGGATCCTCCAGGCTCCCGGCGATGGCCAGCAGCGTGCTCTTGCCCGACCCGCTCGGCCCCATGACGGCCACCAGATCGCCGGGCTCGACCACCAGATCGATGTCGACGAGGGCATGGACCTCGCTGGGACCCGACCCGTAGGTCCGGCTGATCCCTCGCAGCTCGAGCGCGGTCATCGGCGTGCTCCTGTGGTTCCGGTCGGCTTCGTCGTGCCCGCCCGGCGGCGGACCCGCAGCGGCAGGGATGGGCCGGCGGGGTCGGCGTCAGAGTCGGTCTCGGCTCGACCGGCCGCATGTCGCTTCAGGCGGCCGTCGGCCGCGTCCAGCCAGCGGACCACCCCATCCAGCCGGAACAGCTCGGCGTCCACGACCAGGGCCAGGCCGACGTCGTCCTCGGACACGTCCTCCTTGAGCCGGGTGTACTGCTGCATGAGCTCGACGACGTAGCGGCGGTGGGCTTGCACCACCTCGCTCACGTCGACCCCCGGCACCAGCCGGGAGACGAGCACCTTGATCACCAGCTCGTCGCGGGGCGGCGAGGCCAGGTCGGGAGGTGTGCGCAGCCACAGGACGAGCTCGTCCTCGCCGGCGGCCGTGATGCGGAACCCCTTCTGGGGTCCTTCGCCCGCAGCGTCGTCGGACTCGACGAACCCATCGCGCTCCAGCCGCTGGAGGGTCGTGTACACCTGCCCCACGTTCAGGGGCCAGATCTCGCCCGTGCCGGCCTCGAACTCCTGGCGGAGCTGCAGCCCGTACTTCGGCCCCTCGCTGAGCAGGGCCAACAGCGCGTGCCGGACGCTCACCGTGGGCCCCCGCGCTCGGATCCTCGGTTCTTCATATCGAGTAGAATACTCGTTATACAAGGCTCGGCGCAACAGTTTTGAAACAGATGCCCCCACTTGTGCGTAGATCAGGTACGGACGGGATTCCTGAGGGGGTTCTCATGCAAGCAGAGGTTGGACAGGCGCGCCGTCGGGCCGGAGCCATCGGAGCGACGATCGTGGTGATCGCGCTCCTCCTGGTGGCCCGACCCGCCGCGGGTGACGACGAGCACGGGATGGGCATCGTGCCGCCGGGCGAATGGACCGCCGAGCAGGAGGCCTTCATGGTCGACCTCGTTCACCGCACCGAGGAGGCGCTGCCGGCCTTCGCCGACATCCCGACGATCGAGAGCCTCGGGTTCTTCGACTTCGGTGCCGTCGCTCCGGGCGGCTACTACCACTGGATCAACCCGAGCTGGATCGACGACGGCCACATCCTGGATCCCGAGTTCCCCGAGTCGCTGGTGTTCCGGGCCACCGACGACGGTGGCTTCGAGCTCCAGGCCGCGATGTTCGTCCTCGACAGCGGCACCGACATGTCGAACATCCCGGACGACATCGCCTTCCTGCCCGGATGGCACCAGCATCCCGACCTGTGCGTGGACGACAGCGGACGCTTCACGGGGATCGTCTTCGACGGCGAGTGCGCCTCCGGACATCCGGACGACTCCCCGCCGATGGTCCACTCCTGGATCGTGGACAACGAGTGCGGACACCGCTTCGCGTCCATCGACATCCAGGGGGTCATCTGCGACGTCAGCCACGGCCACGACGGTCATGGCGGAGACCACGGGGACGATGGCGATCACGGGGACCACGGGGACCACGGCGGTGACGACCACGGCGGCCACGACGACGGGATGGACGACCACCACCAGCCGCCGGCCGCTCCGCCGGCCAACCCCATTCACACCCAGCCGCACCACACGGGCTGAGCTTCGGCCGGTCTGGCTCGTTCGGCCGGGCCTAGCCCGCTCGGGCCCGCCGAGTGGGCCAGGCCGGTCCGAGCGGGCGAGCCGGCCAGGAGCTGGCGGCGAGCCGGCTAGGCGACGTCGATCGCCGGTGGCACCGGCTCGATGTTGTAGCGGTGGTAGCGGCCGCCCTGGCCCGCCCCCCGGCCGAAGTAGTGCCATTCGGGGAAGTTGAAGTCCGCGGTGATCGAGCGGGGCCGGAGCTCCACGGCCTGGAGGAACTCGTGGAGGTCCGGCACCGCGTACACGTTCACCTCGTAGTGCCAGCCCTGGAGCCGAAGGAGCAGGTCCCGGCTCTGGGGCGTGGTCCAGGCCACCGAGAACCGGGTGATGCCCCAGCGGTGCAGGTGGCGGAGCCGCTCGCGCCCCGCCCGGGGGCGGGTCAGCAGCGTCGTGGTCAGCCGGTCCACGGGGCATTGGACGACGGCCTCCGGGTGCGCGGACCGGAGGGCCCGGACGCCGTCCTGGCCGAGGACGTCCGGCCGCCCGTTGAACCACAGCTCGCGATCCCCGAGACCCTGGTCGGCGACGGCGGCCAGGACGTCGTCCAGGATGCCGGTCTCCTTAACGTCGATGGTCACGCCCCGGGCCGCTCGCCGCAGCACGTCGAGGACGTCGCCCAACGCCAGCAGTCGGTCGAGGTCGTCCGCGTCGTGGCCCAGGCCGGCGCGCGACGGGTGGCCCCAGGCGTCGCCCGGCGTGGCGATGGGCGAGATCGGGTCGTGGCGGAGGACGAGATGCCCGGCCGGGTGGCGGCGGACGTCGATCTCGGCCCAGGGCACGGGCGAGGCAAGGAAGTGACGGAGGTTGGTGTCGTCGTTGACGCCGTGCCACACCAGCTGGACCTGGCGGGGCAGGTCCTCGATGCGGTGGAACCCGTCGTGCATCCGCGCGCACGGTACCGATGGGCGGTGAACCCCCGATGAGTCCCAGCTGACATCCAGACGGCGCGTCGGTGAAAGGCAACACCGGGCCCGCAGAGGCCCGGCGAAGGCTCGACGGGGCCCGCGCCGAGGACCGGTCGAGGGGGCCGCCGAGATCAGCCGAGGGTCAAGGCCACGAATGCCACGTAGCCGAGGAGCAGGACGATGCCGGCAGGACGCCGGAGCTGGTGGGCCGAACCACCGAGCACGAGCACCACGAGCGGGAGGGCGGCAGCGACCAGGGCTGCGGCGCGCAGGTCCACGTGGGCTGAGGGCTGAACCAGGGCCGCGGCGCCGAGGGTCGCCGTGGCGTTGTAGGCCGCGGAACCGACGACCGCGGCCACGGCCAGCTCGCTGACATCACGCCGCGCCGCCGACCAGGCCAGGGCCAGCAGCTCGGCAGTGGTCGCCAGCGCGACCAGGGTCAGGCCGACGGCGGTGTCGGTCGCGTCCAGTGCTGCGACCACCCGCTCGGCCCCTTGGACGGCGAAGACGCCCCCGGCCGCCATCACCGCAATGCCGGCCAGGGCCAGGGCCAGCCCCCGCCCGCCGCCCCTCCGCCGCCGGCCAGCGTCGGCCACCCGGCCGCGGTCGCCGCCCGGATCGGCGGTGGGGTTGTCGCCCGCCGCGGCGTCGTGGTCGAGCACCTCGGCCAGCTCGCCGATGACGGGCGGCTGGCGCTCCCGGTACCAGACGACGGCGACGAGAACGATGTAGACCGCGAGCAGGATGACGCCTTCGGTCCGGCTCAGCCGCCCGTCGGCGAGGGTCAGGGCGGCCACTCCCCCGGTCAGCGCAGCGCCGACGCCGTAGGCCCGGACCCGTCCGCCCAACGGCAGCGGCCGCAGCACGGCTGCCAGCCCGAGGGCCAGGGTCAACATCGTGATGTTGGCGCCGATGGCGTCGCCGACGGCGATGCCCGGCCGGCCCCGGGCCGCTGCTGTCACCGCCGTGATCAGCTCCTCCGGCTCGGCGCCGGCCAGCAGCACGCCGACAGCCAGGGCACTGACGCCCAGCCGGGCTCCGGCCGACGCCGCGTGCTCGGCGAACAGCTCGGCACCCGCGAGCAGGAGGAGGGCCGACAGGGCCAGCAGCCCGATCCCGAGCGTCACGGCTGGGATGCGTACCACGCCGAGGCGATAGGTCCCGCCACGGCGAGCCTGGCCTCGGCCCCCGCGACATGGGACCTATCGCCTCGGGTCGGGCTCGGTGCTCGGCCGGCTCGAGCCCTTCGACGTCCGCCGGCACTCCGGCACCCGACCTGCCGGCGGGCATAGCGGAGCGCCGCACCCTGAGCGTGGCTCGGCGCCGAGCGGTCCCAGCCCGTGCCACGGGCCGGGGGTCAGGCGGCGCGCTCGAGGATGTGCACGCCGCAGGCCGACCCGAGGCCGATCACGTGGGCCAGGCCGACGTTCGCGCCGTCGATCTGGCGATCACCGGCCTCACCGCGCAGGTGGTGGCAGATCTCCCAGATGTTGGCGATCCCCGTGGCGGCGATGGGATGCCCCTTGGACTGCAGGCCGCCCGAGACGTTCACCGGCGTCGAGCCGTCCCGCCACGTCGCCCCGGACTCGAAGAACGGCACCGCCTCGCCCTCGTCGCACAGCATCAGGTTGTCGTAGTGCACGAGCTCGGCGGTGGCGAAGCAGTCGTGGAGCTCGACGAGGTCGAGATCCTCGGGCCCGATCCCGGCCTGCTCGTAGGCCTGGCGGGCGGCGTTCCGGGTCAGCGTGTTGACGTTGGGGAGGACCTGGCAGGCCTCCTCCCACGGGTCGGTGGTCAGCACCGATGCCGAGACCTTGACCGCCCGGCGCCGCTGATCCGGGGCCATCGTCTTGAGCCTCTCGCCCGACACGACGACCGCCGCCGCTGCCCCGTCACAGTTGGCCGAGCACATCGGCCGGGTGTTGGGGTAGGCGATCATGACGTCGCCCATGATCTCGTCCAGCGACATCTTCTTCGTGTAGGCCGCCAGCGGGTTCAGGGTGGAGTGGGAGTGGTTCTTCTCCGAGATCCGGGCGAACAGCTCCTGGTCGACGCCGTCGTAGGGATGCTCGTGCAGGTACTGCATGCCGATCTGGGCGAAGACGCCGGGCATGGTCTCGGTGCCGATCCGGCCGTCGACCGGCGCGACGGCGCCGTAGCGGCCCCGAGGAGTCCACGTCTCGGCGTCGGCCTTGGGACGCCCGCCCGCCCCGAGGAGGCCGGCTCCGGCGAGCTTCTCGACGCCGACGGCGAGCCCCAGGTCGCACTCGCCGGCCTTGACCGCCATGATCGCCGTGCGCAGGGCGGTCGCGCCGGTCGCGCAGGCGTTGGCGACGTTGTAGACGGGGATGCCCGTCTGCCCGATCTGCTTCTGCAGCTGCTGGCCGATGCCGGCGTTCGCCGCCATGAGGTTCCCGGCCGCCAGCACACCGATGTCCCGCATCGAGACCTGGGCGTCGGCCAGAGCGGCCAGCGCTGCCTCGGCGGCGAGATCGACGGTGTCGAGGTCCGGGTGCTTGCCGAACTTGGTCATGTGGATCCCGAGGATCCAGACGTCACCGGTGGACGCGTCACCAGCCATCACTCGCTCCCCTCGCTGCCTTCGCTGCTTGCGCTCCCAGGGCCTCCGTCCAGGGGCCCGAACCCGAACCCGATGGCCTCGGTGCCGGCGGCATCGACGCCGACCGGGACCGTCGTGAGGCGGACCTTCATCCCCAGCTGCACGTGCTCCGGGTCGGGAGGCACGTTCACCAGGTTGCCCCGGACGCTGGTGCCGTCGCAGTCGATCACGGCGGCCACGAACGGCACGGGTATGCCGGGCGCGGCGTGCGAGACGATGGTGAAGGCCTGCACCTCGCCCTCGCTCGCGACTCGCACGGGGCGGAAGTCGGTGCCACTGCAGGCGGCGCAGGCGTTGCGCCGGTCGAAGAACCGGGCGCCGCAGGACGAGCACTCGTTCGCCACCAGATGCAGGTCGTCGCCCAGCACCAGGTAGTCGACCAACGGGACCGGGTTGCTCATCGGCACCTCCCCATCGGCGCCCCCTCGACGCCACCTCGGCCCACCGTACCGGGAAGTTGCAGCGATGCTGCAAATGCCCGCGGGGCGGACCTACTCTGCGGCATGGCCATCGAACGCTTCCCCGTCGAGGAAGGGCACATCCTGCTGTTCGCCCGCGCGATCGGCGACCTGAACCCGGTCTACACCGATCGGGAAGCCGCGGCGGGGTCCGAGGTCGGGGGGATCATCGCACCACCGACGTTCGTCATGGCCGGCGCTCAGTTCGACCCGGAATATCCCTTGCGGCCCAAGCCCGGCAAGCAGTGGTTCGGATCCGGAGCCACGCCCAGCGGGATGAGCTCACCCGCTGGTGGGTCGGCCGGTTCGTCGTCCGAGAACGCGTCGTCCGACGGCTCGTCCTCCGACGGCTCGTCCGGTGGCTCGGCAGGTGGGGCGCGGGGTGGTGGTGGCGGCGGCGGCGGGCTTCACGCCGAGCAGCGCTTCGAGTATCACCGGCCGCTGCGAGCGGGAGACGTCCTGCGGGCGTCGTCCCAGCCCGGCCGCAGCTGGGAGAAGCAGGGGCGCCGTGGCGGCACGCTGGTGTTCGCGGAGTACGTGACCGAGTACCACGACCAGGACGGCGAGCTGGTGGTGACGGCCACCATGGTCGGCGTCCGCACCGAGAAGGTGCCGACCCAGGAGGCGCAGTGATGGCCCTGGCCGCCGAGGACGTGAAGGTCGGCGAGTCGCATGAGGCGCTCCTGGTCGAGAACCTGACCCGTACCCAGATCGTCCAGTACGCCGGGGCCTCCGGCGACTACAACCCGCTGCACACCGACGAGGTGTACGCCACCCAGGTAGCCGGATTCCCGTCGGTGTTCGCCCACGGCATGCTCACCATGGGCATCACCGGCCGCCTGCTCACCGACTGGCTCGGCGACGGCCGGCTGACCAGCTACAGCGCCCGCTTCGTCGCCCAGGTCTGGCCCGGCGACACGCTGACCGGTCGGGCCACCATCGAGGCGGTGCACCCGGAGGACGACGGCTCCACCGTCGTCGACCTCGCCATCGAGACCCGCAACCAGCGCGACGAGCTCGTCCTCACCGGCACCGCGTCAGCCCGCCTCCCCTAACGTCCGGCGCCTCCTGGCGACCCCCGCCTCGGCCGCCGCGTGGGTCGTGGGCATCCGAGGCTTCCGTCCCCGGCGGCGTCTGAGGGGTGACGCTCTCCCGCCCGGCGGCCACCTCCGGACTGCGGCCAGCCCACGGCGACGGGTCCTCCGGCCTCGGCGGCCGCGTGGGTCGTAGGCTCCGCGGCTTCCAGGCCGAACACCTTCTTGCTCTCAAGGAAGCCCCAGCGGGGCTTCCTCATTCCATTGTCGGTCTGCGGATGCCCGGCCCCTCAAGGCTTCCCCTTCGGGCGGCCTGCGGCCGGCCTTGACCGGCCTCGTTGGCTGGCGGCTGGTCTGGCGTCGGCACGGCGGCGGGACTGTGCCGTCTGGTGGGGGCCTTGCGGCGGCGTGGCCCGGCGGACGGTGGTGGGTGGTCACGGTGGATGGCCAGTGGGGCAGGGTCTTCGTGGGTCGGCCGGCCTCGGGGTGGCGCCCCCGGGGGGTCACCGTCTTCTTTGAAGCTGGAAGGCCCTTATGGGGCCATTCGGCTTCAAAGAAGACAGGCGGCGGCCCGGGGTCGTCGGCGTGGGGCAGGATCGTGTCGACGATCCTGGGGCTCGAAATTTCGGCAGAACGCGCCAGTTTCCGGTGCTTTCTGCCGAAATTTCGAGGAGGGGCGCGGTCGCGGGGCGGCCGGGGCCGGCGGCGGGTCGGCGGCGCTTAGCTGGTGTCGTGGGTGTGGGGTTGGTCGATGTAGTCGGGGGGTTTGGTGCCTTTGGATCGGTTGTGACGAGCGCAACGACAGACGCCGTTGTCCTGATCCGTCCGACCGTCATGAGCCCACGGGGTGACGTTGTGGTCGGCCTGGCAGTCATCGGACGGGATGTCACAGCCCGGGT
>Ga0209382_10010181_pt1 | contig 11744 bp, 8 predicted proteins | sample SoiMetdeltSBSDD5_FD_187599 | JGI IMG/M metagenome (GOLD analysis project Ga0209382, IMG submission 187599) | Bulk soil microbial communities from a Populus tree surrounding site in Tennessee, USA - Soil MetaG P. deltoides SBSDD5 (SPAdes) (version 2) | ecosystem: Environmental > Terrestrial >...
CGCGCGCTCGCTCGATTTCTTCGTCGACCTCCGCCCAATCCGAAAAGGCGACGATCCCGTCGATCGTATCGCGGTGCAACCCTTCGACTTGTTCCAGCTCGGCCAAGGCGGCAGAAAATGCTGCCGTCGGATCAACGAACCGCGCCGTGAGTTTTTTGAAACTCACGGCGCCGAGTCCTTTGACTCGCGCGAGCGCTAGCCACGGCGCATTCACATGTCGCGACGATACCGACAACGGCATTCCTTTCTCGAAGGATAAAGATGGCTGAATCATACTTGTTAAAGCTTTGTCAAACTGGAGCGCGAAGCAAACCGTCGCAGCGCGGCCAGAGGAACGAAATACAAATGATAAGGCAATTTGGAATTGAACGCTAGCCGGCGGCACCGCGAAGGAGTTAAATCGGCGCTCTCGAACTATGGGAAGTCACTGATTTTGCAACGCGTTTGGCTGCGCGGAAGAAATTTATTCGCCGCCCGGATTTGCCCTAGCGCGCGCCGAGATGACGATGTTCGATACCGTGCTGTGCGCCGGTCGAAGAGCGTACCATCGCGCTTAAGATCGCCAACCGCGCTGCTGAGTCATGACCGTTTTCCTTGTTTCGGCTCGCGGCGCGCGCGCAAATCGAGCCGAATCGGCGTATGCTCGAATCCGAGCTGTTGCTGCAATTGATGCACCAGATATTTTTTATAACTCTCCATCACGGCGTTCGGCGTATTGACAAAAAGTGTCAATCTCGGCGGCCGGGTGCCGCTTTGGGTACCGTAGAAAAATTTTACCGCCTTGCCGCGCGCGAGCGGTGCACTGTGAGCGCGGACGATTTTTTGCAAGGCTTGGTTGACCGCCGATGTTGAAACTTTGCGCCGGTAAGACTTTAAGACTCGCGCCGCTGTCTCGCACATCCTGCGCACGCCATAACCCGTCGCCGCCGAGATGAACATAACCGGGACGAATTCCAAGAAAGCCAGCTGGTAATTGACTTCGGCGCGATATTTTTCGACATCGCCGCCGGCCTTGGATACGAGGTCCCACTTGTTCACCGCGAGGATCAAAGCTTTGTCGCGTTGAAAAGCGTAGCTGAGAATCTGCGCGTCTTGATCGGTGACCCCCTCGGGGCCGTCGATAATGTGAATGACCAAATCGCCGCGATCCACAGCCTTGAGCGATCGGCTGACACTGAAGCGCTCGACGCGGTCATCGATCCGCGCCTTGCGCCGGATCCCGGCGGTGTCGATTAGAGTGCACGGCTCCCCCAGCAACATAAACGGCGCGTCCAGCGAATCGCGCGTCGTTCCCGGCATGGCGTCGACGACGGAGCGCTCGTAACCGAGCAAGCGATTGATCAACGTCGACTTGCCGACGTTGGGCCGACCGACGACCGCCACGTGCATCGGCGCGGTTTCATGCGCGCGCTCTTCCTCGTCGGCGTCCGCGCGATCCGGCGGGAATCGGCCGATCAGATCGTCCATCAAATCGGGGATACCCAGGCCATGCTCGGCGGAAATCGAATAGAGAGGATCGAGACCGAGCGCGTAAAACTCGTAAAGATTATCAGCGCGCTGCCGAGAATCGAGCTTGTTGACCGCAAAAAACACCGGCTTGCCCGACTTGCGCAGCAGATCGACGGCCACGCGATCCAAGGGATTGAGTCCGCCTTTGCCGTCGAACAGAAATACAATGACGTCGGCTTCTGCCACCGCGCGCCCACTCTGAGCTTGCACGCTCTCGTCGAGCGCACGCCCGCTGCCCGAGTCCAAACCGCCAGTATCGATAATCCGATACCGCCGCCCCGCCCAGAGAGCCTCGGCATAGTTGCGATCGCGGGTCACGCCCGGCGCGTCGTCGACAATCGCTTTGCGTGCGCGGATCAGACGGTTGAAAAACGTTGATTTGCCGACGTTGGGTCGGCCGACGATCGCGACGACGGGAAGCTTGTCCGGCCGCGTCAGCGTATTCGCAATACTTGCTGTCAAGGATGTCATAAGCTCACAAACCCATTTCGGTCAAAGCTTGCGGATTCTGCGTCCAGCCCGGGTCGACGCGAACGAAGAGTTCAAGGAAAATTCGGCAACCGAGCAGACTCTCCAGCTCTTCGCGCGCCTGTTTGCCGATCTCTTTCAGCATGCTGCCGTGCTTGCCGATTAAAATCCCCTTGTGCGAATCGCGCTCGGTATGGATCGTCGCTGCAATCACGATCAAATTTTTCTCTTCTTTCTCGGTAAACTCGTCGATGGTCACCGCGACGCCGTAGGGAATCTCCTCGCGGGTGAGCAGAAAGACTTTCTCGCGGACGATCTCAGACGCGAGAAAACGCTCCGATTGGTCGGTGTACTCGCCTTCGGTGAAATACTGCGGCCCGATGGGAAGCCAGCCTTCGACAATGTTCAAAACGATATCTAATCCCTCGCCTTTGAGCGCGCTTACGGGAACACTCTCTTTACCGGGCAATAACTGCGCGCAGCGCTCCATCAGCGGGAGCAGTTTGCCTTTAGAAACAAGATCGATCTTGTTGAGCAGAATCAACACGGGGGTTTCCACGCCCCGCAGCGTTTCGGCGATCCGTTCCTCTTCCTGTTTGATTTTATCGTGGACGTCGAGCAGCCACAGCACGCCGTCCACGTCATCTAATGTATGTAGCGCGGTGTCCATCAAGCGTCGGTTCATGAGCGAATGGCCTTGGTGAATGCCCGGCGTATCGATGAAAATAATCTGCGCCGCCGCGGTCGTGCGGATGCCGCTCACCCGGTTGCGCGTCGTTTGCGGCTTGGGTGATACGATCGCAACCTTTTCACCGAGAATCTGATTCAGCAAGGTCGACTTGCCGACGTTAGGCCGGCCGATAATCGCAATATAACCGGAGCGAAACGACGGCTCTGTTTTTTCCTTGTTCTTGTTTTTCACGTCTGCCATAAACTTAAGATCGTGGGGAGCTGTATTATGACACCGTGGTTCCGCGGTTCAAGGTCGCCTCTAACACGCATATTTTCATCATGACGACGATCCGACTCACGCCGCTGATGAACCTGCGGCTCACCCGGCGCGCTTATGAAATGGTCGTGCGCTCACTAATTTGCTTTCCGGAATTGAAAGAAACGACGATCACCATCGGCTACACGCGCAAGCACCTGGGGAGCGCGACCGTGGTTTACCGCAAGGGAGTCATTTCACGATTGATCATTCGGCTCAAGGTACGGAAGGTAACTTATCAAACCATCGGGCACGAGTTGACGCACTTGATCCAAGGCTTGGACCGCGGCAATCTTACAGCGCCGCGCGCGACTGATTACGACCGAATTCCCTCCGGCGAAACTCAATGCGATATCTGGACGCTAGCCCGCGATCCACTCTTTTGCGACGACCCGCCGACCTATATCAAGATGCCGCGCACCATGCGCGAACGATGGGCAGAATATTCCGAATCTGTGCGTGAATTGTGCATCGCCGCGATCGAAAAACGCCGCACCCAGCGGCACTATATTCGCTGGCTGGAAGATGAGATTCGCAAGCTGGCGAAAGCGCCAGTCGATAAAAAAATCGCGCCGGCGCAACTTGCTTTGCCGTTCATAATTTGATCAGAGTTCGCCGCTAAAGATTTACGGATTCTTGGTCCGCGAATGCCAGATCGGTGCAATCGGATTGTTATCCCTTGAGAATCGCTTCGATCTCTTTGAGATCATTGGCGCTCAAGGTCCAATCAGCCGCTTTCACATTGCTGGTTAAATGTTCCAGCTTCTTTGCGCCGGTGATCACCGAACACACCGACGGCTGCGCCAGCAACCAAGCTTGCGCCAGCTCATTGACGCCGCGACCATGATCTTTCGCCCAAGCCGTCAACTTGCCGACCAGGTGATAATGTTTTTCCGTCATCAACTCTTGAACATTTCTCACGGACTCGCCGCGCGAGCCCGTGGGCGGAGGTTTGCCCATTTCGTACTTGCCGGTGAGAAATCCCCCGGCCAGCGGATAATAGGGAACGAAGCCGACATTATGGGTGTGGCAGTACGGTAAGACTTCGCGCTCGACGCCGCGCTTGAACATGTTGTACTCCGACTGCAGCACGGCAAAGCGCGTCCAGCCTTTGAGCTCCGCCAACACATTGGCGTGGGCCAGTTGCCATGACGCATAGAGCGACGCGCCGATGTAGCAAACTTTGCCCATGCGAATCAAGTCATCCAGGCCGCGCAGGGTTTCTTCGATCGGCGTCGTGTCGTCCCAGCGGTGGCAGTAATAGAGATCGATATGATCGGTCTGCAGCCGACGCAAGCTCTGCTCCACCGCCTGCATCATCTGATAACGCGACGCGCCCCAGCCATTGGCGCTGGTTTTTCGCGGAAAATTAAATTTGGTCGCGATGACGACCTTGTCGAGACGCCCTTTGAGCGCATGGCCCAAGGTTTCTTCCGATCGGCCTTCGTTATAAACGTTGGCGGTGTCGATAAAATTGACACCGCTGTCGAGCGCAGCCCCGATGATCCTGTCGACCTCAGTCTGCGGCACGTCCGGCGAACCGAAGCGATTGGCGCCCAATCCCACCACCGACACGCGCGCCCCGGCATTACCCAGTTGTCGATATTCCATGAAACCCTCGTGGAGCAGTAAATTTTTTCTCGGCTTGCGTTTCGAATTCGATGACGAAGGAAAAGCCACGCAAGGCGCAGCCGCCGAATAGCGAATGATTATCTTTTATTGGCTGAAGTCGAAACCAAGCGAAGCCAGCGCTGCGGCTTTTTACCGGAGCGATCGCGCCCGCACTTCCAGCACTCGGAAAATTGCCCCTCGATCGTCTCGTCGCAGCCAGCACAACGCCACGGCTTCTTTACCGAGCCCAAGGGCGCCAGGGTTTTCTTGAGAATCGATTTGGCTCTGGCAACTTTTTCGTCGTCGACGACCCAGAGCTCGGGCCAACATTCGATCGGCGGCAATTCCCCCGCCGCAATGTTGAGATCGAGATTGCGGGTGACGCACCGAATGCCGAATGTCGCCAACACATTCTTCAGGTGGCCGATCATCAAAGGATCTTTTGCGCTATGGATCCGTTTCATGCGTCTTTGATGGCGCGCTCCTGACTACGCCGCAGCGTTCCTTCGTTCAACTTTAACTTCTCGCCGAGCCACAGAGAACGTTCCAGATGATCGCCGTAACCGTCGCCGGTCGATGGGTGCACGAGCACCGATAAGCCTTCGCGATGAAGCATCAGCCAAGGAACGACTCTGGCGAATTCCTCGGGAGCAAAAACCGCCTGATACATCGCGTCTAAGTGCGGCCCGACCGGCTCATCATGCCAACGGCCAAGCTGGACGTTGAAACCCGTCAGTCCAGCGCGCACTCGGGCCGCGGCATCTCTCGTCTTCGCCGGATCATAATAAATATGGGCGTGGTAGCCCTTGATCACGCGCTCACTCATAAAAACACCTCTCTCAATAGAGATGATGTTACTTATTATCAAATCTGGCTTGCCGAAGCCAAATCAAACGGAGATTGATTAATTGCAAAACTAATGAGGTCGCGAGTACGCGCGTGATTCAAAGCTTGACGCGAGGAACACCGGCGTAAGGAAGCTTCAGGGGAAAGAACGAATGAGTTAGGAATTGGCAGCTTCTGGCAAGATTTCCTCGGGAAAGAGATATTCATAACCGGCCTGGCCGAAATTGACCAAGATTAACTGGCGTCCCATATTTTCCACGATCCGAACGAAAGTGCCTTCGCGCGGCAGCACGACCCCCGTCTTCTGCGATCTGATGGGTTTACTGGTTTTCAATAGGTCTCCAGGACTCATTATATCTCCTCCCAGTGTGTAACGCGTTGCTTTGCTAGAATTTCATTTGTCGAATGTCGTCTCCTGTTCCAACAACCTCGTTGCTTCACTTCTTATTAGACGCTCGCCATTAGGAAACTAATGCAAGCGAAAGACCAACTTGATCGTATTCCGCCAATGGCTATTTCAGGACAACCCGGCGCTGCCGCGCCGAATCCTCCCGAGAACGAAAACATTTTGAAAACAAAGGTGTTTTTAACTTTTTCTCGATTCTAAAATCGGTTTGGCTGCGTGCCGGGCCAGCGCCGGCAAAGTTGGCAATTTGTCCGATGTTGCCAAAAAAGCAGGCATTACGAACAAAACTGGTATTTCATTCTGCCCGAAAATTGTCGACCTTTCCCTCAAAAATTGAACGGTGAATTCCTCCATGATGTCGGCGGATGGCTGGATGGGGCGGCACAATGTGCCTATTCTCCAATACCTCCCGCTTGTAGGATGCGAATAGATAAGAATCGACAATGGAAACAGGTCGGCGCGGGTGAAATTATGGATGAAGTGACTGAATAATCGGACAGGCGATTTCACAATAGGTCGAGTAAAGCTGTATACGTAGGTGACAGTTTCGAGAGCCGATTTTCAACCGTTGAAAAATGGCGTCGCTCGAGAGTTGGCGCGGTGAGGTGCATTAATTTTTGGCGACCTTAGCATAAAGCGAGGGAGCAATGCACGAAAAAAATCACGCTCGCGGAAAAATGCCTATTGGCGAAAATGCTGCGGTGAAATCTGTCTGGCTTTGGATGGAGCTATTTCAACTGCTACTTGGCCGACCTGTCCGAATCTAGACACTTGGAACAGACAGTGCCACGGGCTTTGAGAAATGCCTTGAGGAAGTGTTTCGAGCACACACGGCAGCGGCAAACAGAACAGATCCTCCCTGCGAACTCGTCGAGGCTAGCTGCACAGATCGCGCACCGAATGGGCGCGATTGAAATATTCATCATGGTTAGTCGTGGAGGTACGAGATTTGTCCCTCAGTTGATGGCGTGCTCTTACTATTTTCCCCCGTAAACTTTCTCGAAGAACCCTTCGCTGTCGAGTTTTTTTAACCAACTGCTGTCGACGATCTCCTCGACTTTGACCGCCGCGGCTTTGGGGTTTTGTTCGGCGACATACTTGATCACGACCTTGAAACCTTCCAACGAGGGATAGGGTTTACGATCGAGCTCTTCCTGGGCCTCGAGATAAAAATCCTCGGCGGCGTCGAGGTTGGCCAAGCGCAGATTGCGCGCGAGCACTTCTTTGACCGCTTGCTTGTTCTCCTTCTTGAAAATATAGCCGTAGGCTTCGATCGTTGCTCGGGTAAAACCGTCGATCACTTTTGGACTGGCCGCGGCATAGTCTTTCTTAACCGTGAGTCCGGTATTCTGATAGGGAATCTTCGCCTGCAGCATGTTGAGCAAAGGATAGTAGCCCTTGCCGACCATGACTTTCGTCGCGACACGCTGGAGCATACCTGCGTCGATCGCTTTGCTTTCCAGCGCCGCCATGCGGTCCGGATCGACACCGGTCTGAATGAGCACGATCTTATCCCGCTTGAGATCGAGTTTAAGATGCTCAAGCGCGATCAAGGCTGAAATATGCGATGAGCCGCCGAAGCGCGCTGTCCCGATTCGCTTTCCCTTGAGTTCATCGGCGCGGCGCAGGTTCGGTTGCGTGACGACCGTAAATGGCGAAGTGTTGCTCAGACCGAGAAAAAAACTTATCTTCTCGCCCGTTGCCGCAAGGTTGACCAGCGACGCCGGCGCGTTGGCAGTCATTTGCAATTCGCCAGAGGCAAACATCTGGGCGACCAGCGAGCCGCTGTTGACCAAGATCAACTGCACGTCGAGGCCGTATTTTTCGTAGAATTTCTTATCCTTGCCGACGTATAGGGGCGCCATGTGCGGCGTCGGCGTCGACAGAGCGATGCGCACCTGCTGGAGCTTTTGCGCCTGCGCGGGTGGCGCGATGAGAAGACCTACAAAAAAAGTTAGCGATGCCAGAGCTGCCATTACCGTTTTCACCAAGAGGACCTCCGATAGAGTTTTTAGTTGTCATGCGGGAATTTCAGAAGTCTACCTGATACGAAGATGCCGAGGCAACCGAGTCGATTTTAGGCGGCGACCTTGCGCATCGGCCACTGTCTGAGAACCAAATCCGCAAGGAACAAAATTAATCCGACGCCAGCCAGCGGCCACCAGATGTCGCGCCCTTGGGTAGCTTTTCCCGGCGTCGGTTTGTAAAGACGCTCCAGTCCCCGTTGAAATTTCTCCGGGTCGATCATTTCACCGCCGGTTTCCTCCACCAGACGGCTGAGCAGAGACAGATTAGGTTTGAGTTCACGATACTCTCGCGGATAGGGCGCAATGTAGGGGACCGTCGCCACGGGGATTGGCACATCGGCGCCGTTGCCTTCGGCGTAAATTGTCACGAAGTGAATGCCGCGCGCCACGGCGGTGAACCTTCCTTCATAGCGACCTGGGGCGGTCTGCTGAAAGCTTTGTTCCTGGCTGGCCTGATTGGGCGCGGAGATGTTGGCTTTGAGCTTTAGAAAATTTAAAAACTTGCCATCGCGTGAAACCACATCGGTCATGACTTTGATCGAATTGCCATCGGGAGAAAAGTCCGTGCGCACCTTGGTTTCGAGAACCTTGCGCATCGTGTCACGCGCGACTTGACTCGCCCATTGGGGGAAACCTTGCCAAGCAACCCAATCTCTGCCCCATCGTCCGCTTAGATCGGAAGTAAACGCCGTCACCCGGCCGACGCCGTAGCGCCAAGCGACGAGCAACGGGTCCTGGTCAGCGCGCATCAACAACTCGGTGCGCGGCTTCGGATAGGTGAGTACGTAACCGCGCAGCGCCGGCAGATTATTTTGGGGCAAGCCCTTGAGCGGACCGCTCGGCGCCACGATGCTCGGCGTTACCGGTTTTTCGATTAACAGATCGCGGGAAATGAGCAGCGTTTCGGTGGTAAAGATTTGCGGAATCGTCTCGGGATCGAGGGCAACGTAACCGCGCCCTTTGCCGTCTTTGGCGATGTCCGCCATGAGCTGCACATCGGCGTCATTGCCAACCGAGACGGTCGAGACCGTGATGCCGTCGCGCGCCATCTTGGCGACCAGCGAATGGAAATCCGCCTTGTCGGTTAGCCCGTCGGACAGCACAATGACATGCTTGATCGCCGCCTGCTTGGCGGCGATGCCGCGATGCGCTTCGAGCATCGCTTTGTAAAGATCGGTGCCGCCGTCGGATTGCAACGATGAGAGCCGTTCGGAAATCCACTCGCCCTTGCCGACTTGCCGGAACGGCAAAGCCCAATCCCAAGCGGCGTCGAAAGCAAGGATGCCGACCTGATCCGTCGGGTTCATGATATCGGCGGCAGCGATCGCGGCGGCTTTGGCGAGATCGAGCTTAGTGCTGCCTTCGGCGCCCGCGCCCATGCTGCCGGATTTATCGAGCACGAAAAGCAGCGCCACATGAGGCATCTCGAGCCGCGCCGGCGGGCGCATATCGACGGGAAGAATGCGCTCGAGCGGCGTGCGGAAATAGCCGCCGGCGCCGTAACTCTGGGAGCCGCCGATAACCAGCAGACCGCCGCCCAAGTCGCGCACATATTTTTCGATCGTTTCCATCTTCGCGTGGGACAGTTGAAAGGCCGGCACGTTATCGAGCACCAAAAGATCGTAAGCCGAGAGCTCCGAGAGCGTCAGCGGATGCGCCCCGGGCAGCGATTCGATAACCGTGTAGCCCTGCACCTGCAATACTTTGGCGATCACGCGCTGACTTTCCGCTTGCGCCGAGAGTAAAAGCACGCGCGGCGGTCCCTTGACCGCCACCACGCCTTGGAGCAAATTATTTTCCGCTAAGGTGTCATCCGGCGACTCGACCAAAAGCTCGTAGGAATGCTGGCCGCGCTCTGTCAAACTATCGCGGAACGTCACCGAGTTACTGCCCGCCTTCAAGCGCAACTCCCGCTCCGCGTGCAGTTGGCCGTCACGCAGCAAACGAATCCGCGCCGGCGCTTCGCGCAGGCTCTCGATCACCCCGTGGATTTCAAATCCTTCGGCGCTGTCGACTTGCCGCGGCAAGGTCAGATCGCTTAAATAAATTTCATTGCGGCCGCGCGATAAGCCCACCGGCAGCGTCCATACTTCCACGCCCTGAGCACGCAAGAGCGGCATCACGCGGGCGGTCTCGCCGAGATTTTCGTTGCCGTCGGAAAGCAGCAGGATTTTCCCCTGACGCCCCTCGCCGACCTGAGCTGCCGCCGCTTGCAGCGCGGCTTGGACGTCGGTCTGGTCTCGATCCACGCGTGCGCCGAAGTCGCCTGCGGGCATCTGCTCGCGCGGCAACGACTCCCACTCCGGCGCGCGGCCAAAGGTCAACAATCCAGTGCGCGTGTTTGGGGTCTTCAATCGACCTGCCGCAGCGAGAATCTCGAGCGCCTTCTCGCGCCCCTCCTGGCCGACGCTGCGCGACAGATCGACGCCCAGGATCACATCGAGCGCGGTGGTCGCGCTGAAAATACGCGGGTTGAACAGCGCGAGCGCCAAGGCAGCGAGGGCCGTGGCGCGGAGCGCCATCGGATAGATCGTCAAGCCTTGGCGCAACGCCAAGAGAAGCTCAATCGCGAGCACCCCCAGCACCACGGCTAGCAGCACGGGCCAGAGGGAGAGTCCGCTTTCAGTGGTCGCGGCTGCTTCGCTGCTGTTCTGCGCCGCCGTGCGCAAGCTTGCCCGCGGCCGAATTTGCGACTCTTCCTCGTCGAATAAATTGACCGCGAAGCGGCCGGCACGACCGGCGCTGTTGAACGTGTAAAAACCGCTCTGATAAGTATCGGCGAACGCGAGCGGGCTGGTCGCACCGCTAAAAATTTCTCGCTTGCCGTCGGGTAAACTCACTTCCAGGTTGGCGTCGCCCGGCGGTAAACGCAAGGCGATCGGCGTCCCGGCCTGGGTGGATTGACCGGGAAATTCGAGCCGCTGCGGCTGAAACCATTCGAGCGCGTTGTGAAAAAGCACCGGAAAAGCGACGCGCAACGGCAGATCGGAGGCCATCAGGTCAAACCCAATAAAGAACAGCCGGAGCTTGCCCTTGTCTAAAACGTAGAGCAGCGGGCTTTGCTCGGCGCGGGCCAAAACCGTGCCTTCGCCGGGCATGCCGACACGGAGCGCTTCATCGACTCGAAGATCGCCGAGGTTCAAGCCTTCGGTCAACGGATGCTTCGTCACCGGTGCGGCTACACGTGGGTTATGAATTTTGCCTTCGAGCTTGAGCGGCAGATTCGGCGCGACGGTGTCGATCAAAATAAAGTTGCCTTCTTTTAGCGCCGGCACCGCGACCCGATCGAAGATCACGAGATCAAAGGGCGGCGCCGCTCGCACGGCCTCGCGATCCCATTGCGCCGCGCGGGTCAACTGAACGTTGGTAAAAAAGCGCAGGAGTTGATTCAAATAATGGTTTCCCGGACCGACGTAAAGAATACGCACCGGCGGTAAATCAGTGAGCGCCAAGTAAGCTTGATTGTCGGTGCTGAAATCATCGTCGATCTCCAAGCGCGCGATCAGCGTGCCGTTCAGGCTGCCGTCATAGGGGTAAATCAGCACGCGCCGATCATCGGCGTCGATTTCAATGTCCTGGCGCAGCAAAATTTTGTCGTTTGCCGTCAAAACGAGCGGCACGCGCACCGCTTTATCCGTGAAGTTTCTGACGTGGACCATAATTTCCGCCGGGCCCGGCTGCTCGGCATGACGCCGCACCTCGAAACCGACGATGGCGACGTTGTCTTTACCGCCGCCGACGCTGACGAAGCGATAGTGGGCCGCGGCCTTGGTGAACTCCTCGGCGCCCGTAAAGGCGCCATCGCTGATCGCCACGATGCGATCCGCGCTGGCGCGCTTGAGAAAGGCATGCGCGAAGAGAATCGCGTCTTTGACCCGGCCGGGTGCGT
>Ga0209382_10010182_pt1 | contig 11743 bp, 5 predicted proteins | sample SoiMetdeltSBSDD5_FD_187599 | JGI IMG/M metagenome (GOLD analysis project Ga0209382, IMG submission 187599) | Bulk soil microbial communities from a Populus tree surrounding site in Tennessee, USA - Soil MetaG P. deltoides SBSDD5 (SPAdes) (version 2) | ecosystem: Environmental > Terrestrial >...
CGCGCCCGCTCCATCGTCATCCCCGGCTTGAGCCGCCCGACGACCGAGACCCGATGATAGCTTCTGTTGACAAAATCATCCGCGGGGAGATGCGACAACGGCAACCAGACGTCCATGTTCGGAGGGTATTGTTCGCCCATCACCCCGACGACCGTAAAACTCTCGTTGTTAAGCCGAACGTTTTTCCCAATGATGTCCAGATCGCCGGCGAATCTCTGTCGCCAGATCGCCTGGCTGAGAATCACGACATGATTCTTGTCGCGCTGTTCCTCTTCCGGCAAAAAGTTTCTCCCCAGCGCAGGTTTGAGGCCGAGCATGGGAAAGAGATTTTGAGAAATATACGACCCTTGCGCTTGCGCCGGCTCGCCCTTCCCAACCAACACCGCATCCCAGAGACGATCCGCGTGGACGGCCATCTCCTCGAATGACTGCGCCTGCGCTCGCCAATCCTGAAAATCCGGAATTGGAGGGCCAACTCTGGGGATTGCCGGATGCGTCTCCCAAATCATCACCAACCGCTCCTCGTCGGTGAATGGCAACGAGCGCAGGAGAACCGCATTTATAACACTGAAAATCGCCGTGTTCGCGCCGATGCCGAGCGCCAGGGTGATGATCGCTACTATGGTAAAGCCGGGATTTTTCACCAACATCCGCGCGCCAAAGCGAAGTTCTTGAAACATCTCGTCCTCCAATCTTTTTGGTTGTAGCCAGAGCGCATCCCAGAACGCGCTTGTACTGCGTCGAAGCAGATCGAGCTTGCTACGCCAGTCGAGCCGATCCCACTCGGCCAGCATCTCTTCGCGATGGCGCAACTCAGCCTCCCACTCCTGCCGCCAGCCGGCGCGTAAGCGGCGCGGCACGATTACGCCGATCAGCGCGATCAGCCAGATCCAAAATCGAAAGCCGTTTGTTTTCATCGTGCAGCCATCAGCCTTACTCGTGTCGGAGCGCAACCAGCGGGTCGACTTTCGTTGCCCGTCGCGCTGGAATCCAGCAGGCCAGCATTGCCACCGCTGTTAGCAATACCGCAATCAAGGCAAACGTCAGCGGGTCAGTCGGGCTCACGCCAAAGAGCAAGTTCTTCAGAAAACGCGTCAATGCCAGCGCTCCCGCCAACCCCAGCCCCAGGCCCATCAACACCAATTTCAATCCTTGCCCGGCAATCAACCTCAGCACATCGCGCCACCCGGCCCCCAGGGCCATGCGAACGCCGATCTCATGCGTGCGCTGGGCCACCGCATAGGCCATAACGCCGTAAAGCCCGATGACTGCCAGTCCCAGCGCCGCTCCGGCAAAAATTCCCAGAAGCGTGAGCGTAAACCGGCGGTCGAAAAGCGAGCTCGAGATGGCCTGCTCCATTGTGCGGATGTTCGACACCGGCTGGTCAGGATCGAGCGCGAGGATTTCTTTGCGGATCGCTTCGGAAAGGGCCAGCGGCGGACCCATCGTCCGCACCACCAAACTTCTCCTTTCCGACCCCGTAATGAAGGCTAACGGAAGATAGAGGCGATCCATCCGATCGTCGTCCAGTTGCCTATGCCGGACGTTCCCAACGACCCCCACGATCTCCCAATCCAGATCCCGTCCCTGATAGTTCCAGAACCGAAGGCGTTTTCCGAGTGGGTCTTCATTGGGGAAGATCTTTTGCGCCAACGCTTCACTTACAACGATCACTGGCGGAGAGCCTCTGGAATTGTCGCTAGCGGAGAAATCCCGGCCGCGGAGAAGCGGAATGCCCTGTGCGCTGAAGTAATTTCCGGCCGCGGAATTCCATCTTGCGCTGTAACCCGGGTCTGGCTGGTTCGGCCGTCCAAGCGCCTTCACATTTGTATCGGAGCTCCACCCTAGCATGGGCAGATTCGACGCCATCCCGGCGGCCTCCACTCCGGGCAGCGCTTCCAGCCTCTCACATATCTGCTGGAAAAATCGGGCTCGATCGTCGTCCGTAGGATACCTGGCAGGGGGAACGACCACATCCATCGCCAGCGTGTTCCGCGGGTTGAAGCCGGGATCTACATTCAGCAGGCCAACGAAGCTTCGGACCAGCAGGCCGGCTCCGGTCAGGAGCGTGAGCGCCAGCGCGACTTCAGCGACGATCAGTCCGCCACGCACGCGATCCTGCAACCCCCTCGTGGAGCTGCGCCCGCCTTCCTTCAGCATATGGTTGAGTTTCGGCGCGGAAACTTGTAGCGCCGGAACCAGACCAAATAGAAGTCCGGTGGCGACCGAGGCGAGCAACGAGAACGCAAGCACGCGTGTGTCCAATGCTATCTCTCCGGCTCGCGGCAAGGTTACCCCGCTCCAATGGGACAGCGCTTGCACGCCCCAATAGGCCAACCCTACGCCAAGCGCCCCTCCCAGCAACGCCAGCAGCGAACTTTCCGTCAGCATCTGCCGGATGACGCGCCGGCGACTGGCGCCGAGAGCGGCGCGGATGGCCATCTCTTTTTGGCGGCTTGCAGCTTTGGCCAACAGCAGATTGGCCACGTTCGCGCACGCGATGAGCAGTACGAATCCGACTGCGCCCATCAGCACGAGTAGCGTCGGTTTCACTTTGCCGGTGATCTGCTCGCGTAAAGGCACGGCCATCACGCCCCAATGCTCTTTCCATTTCGGGTAGAGTGATTGCAGCCGTTGCTTAATGGACGTGAGCTCCGCCTGAGCCTGTTCGAGTGTGGCGGCCGGCTTGAGTCGCGCGATGACCGCATACCGATGGTCTTCGCGTGTGGCGGGCCATATATCCGGTTCGAAGACGAATGGGATCAGAAATTGCCGGTCCTCGCCCTGAACCGGCCATCCGGAAAGAGCCGCCTTGGGCGGTAAAACACCAATGACGGTGCGCGGCTCGTCATTCAGCCTAATTGTACGCCCGATGATCTTCGGATCAGCGCCGAAACGCCGCTGCCACAACTCATGAGCGATGACAACCACCTTGTTGTCGCTCCCAGGTCCATCTTCATCGGACGAAAATCCGCGACCGAGCGACGGTTGCAACCGCAAAATCTGAAGATAACTCGCCGAGACCATCAATCCACGGACGCTCTCCGGCTGCCCCTCGCCGGTGAGATTCATCTCCGCTCCGTTAACCAATGACAGCGCCTCCAGGGTAGTGTTACCTTCCTTCCAGTCGGTGAACGCTCCCGGAGAAACGGCGCCGTTCGGTCTTCCAGGCTGCCGCGCTTCCCACAATTGCACGAGCTGGCCGGGTTGATCGTAAGGCAGCGGTTTGAGCAATACCCCGTTGACCACGCTGAAGATGGCCGTGTTCGCGCCGATGCCGAGCGCCAGCGTCAACACCGCAACGGCAGTGAAACCTGGGTTCTTGTGTAACATCCGCATGCCATAACGCAAATCTTGAAACATCTCCTCCTCCAATCTTTTTGGTTGTAGCCACAGCGCGTCCCAGAAGGCGCTCGTACTGCGCCGAAGCAGATCGAGCCTGGCGCCCCAGTCGAGCCGAGCCCACTCCGCCAACAACTCTTCACGATGACGCAACTCCGCTTCCCACTCCCGCCGCCAATTGGCGCGCAATCGGCGCGGCACAGTCACGCCGATGATGCGGATCAGCCAGAGCCAGAGACGGAATCGGGTTGTGTTTGTTTTATCAGCCATCGGTCTCACTCATCGGCGTCAACAACAATTTTCGATCTGTGCAAGTGAAGAAGCGCGACTTTGCTATTCGTGTCGGAGCGCGATCATCGGATCAACCTTCGTCGCCCGCCGCGCAGGGAGATAGCAGGCCAGCAGCGCCACGATTACCAGCAGCGATGTGATGGCGGCAAAGGCGAGCGGGTCAGTTGGGCTAACGCCATAAAGAGCCGCGCGGAGGACACGCGTGGCGACGACCGAAATAGCTAAACCAAGCGCTACTCCGATGATCACCAGCAGCAAGCCTTGCCGCAGCACGAGCCGCAGTACGTCCACGCTGCGAGCGCCGAGAGCCATGCGGACGCCGATCTCATGTGTGCGGCGCCCTACGGCGTAAGCCATCACGCCGTACAACCCCATGGCTGCGAGCGCAAGCGCGAGAGCGCCAAACAGGCTCGCCAGCGTGGCGCCCAGACGCAACGGCCCTAAGCTGCCTTTCGCCACGTCTGCTAATTGTCTGATTTCGATCTTCTGCATAGGGTCGAGCGACCGTACTGTCGCGCGCAGCGATTCCGCCAGCGCGCCGGATGCGGCGTCGCTCTTGACGAGGAGACGTAATCCTCGGCGGTCCTTGAATGGCAAGGGCAGATAAATATACGGTTCGTCCGCCACGCCCAGGTCCGTATTCCGCGTATCCTTCGCCACGCCGACTATCTCTTTCGCGCCGTCCTCGAACCAAAGGTATTTACCGATCGGGTTTTCGCCAGGCCAATGACGGCGCGCCAGCGATTCGTTGATGATGACTACGGCTGCTTCGCGGCGCGCTTCTTGCTCGGTGAATGTGCGGCCAAGCAGCAATGGGACGCCCAGCGCGGCAAAGTAATTCGAGGAGACCGTGTTATTCGAAGCCATAACCTCTGCTTCCTCTTCCAAAGGTTCACGCCCGTCCGGCCCATAACTGTCAGCTTTGACGTTACCGCCGAGAGGCGCGAGGCCGACCCATATAACTTCCTTGACGGTTGGAATGGCGACGAGGCGTTCCTCCAGGTCGCGGTGGAATTGCGCCGCTCTGGCTTCGTCGTAACCGAGCGCCTGTAATTTGAATTCCACCATCGAAAGATTCTTTATCTCGAATCCAGGATCAATCGTCATCGCGCGCAGCAACGCTCGCGCAAACAACCCCGCGCCGGCCAGCAACACCAGCGAAATGGCGATCTGCCCTACAACCAGCGCGCTCCGAAATCGGAAGCGAGACATACGTTGGTTGAAACCCGCCCCTTCTCGCTTCAACGCCAGGACGAGGTTGAACCGAGTGGTTTGCCAGGCAGGTAACAGGCCAATGACCACCGCCGTGAGTATGCTCACCCCAAGCGTATAGGCGATTACACGCCAATCCAGATCGACGCCGCGCGGCATGAATTCAGCCAGCGGAATACTCAACGCCTGCGCCGCCCAACGCGAGATCAGCAACCCTGCCAAACCGCCCAGCCCGGCCAGCAATAAACTCTCTGTAAATAATTGGCGCAGCAGGCGGCTGCGGCTCGCGCCGAGCGACAGCCGCACGGCGATCTCTCGTTGTCGCGCCGCCATCCGCGCCAGCATCAACCCGGCGACATTCAAACAGGCGATCATCAACACCAGTGTGACGGCGCCCAACGCGACGCCCGCAACCTTCGTCAGTATCTGGCGAGCATGAGGCGACAGCAGCGAGGCCGGATAGAGTTTGATTTGAAGGCTCCGAAAGAACTCCGGGCGGCCCGGCTTCAATTGCGAGAAGGCGATCTCCAACGCGGCTTCAGCTTGTTGGCGCGAGACTCCGGGCCGCAACCGTCCCATCACGTCCAGCCACGCCGAGCCACGCTCGCTGAGCAGATTTTCCTCCGTGTCGAGTTGGTCTCGCATCAGCAGCGGCGCCCAGACATCAGGCGTTTTTCTTTCAGCCCCGATAAAGCTCGGTTCAGCCACGCCGACTACAGTGAAGGAATGAGTGTTTAACAGGATCGTCCGCCCGACGACGTCGGGAGCGGCGCCAAAGCGCCTTTGCCAGAAACCGTGACTCAGGACAACGACAGGATGCGCCCCAGGCGCTCGATCGTCCTCCACCGTCAGCAGCCTGCCCAACAGAGCTTTCCCGCCCAGCGCCGAAAAATAGGTTCCCGAGACGAGCAGGCCGCGCAGTTCCTCAGCCTCGCTCTCAACCGTCGCGCCCCGCTCCGCGCCCGACGTTCCAGGAGTCCTCTCCAAAACAGGCCCCAAAACAGGGCTGATGCCAGAGGCGACAAACAGGTCAACCGTCGCGGCGGACATGTTTCGCAAATCGAAGTAATCGGGATAGGAAAACCCACCCGCCCGGAGGTCGCGCGGCGTATAGGTCCGAACATCGACTATGCGATCGGCGTCTTTGAGCCGCAACGGCTGCAGCAAAACGGCATTGACTACGCTGAAAATCGCCGTGTTGGCCCCGATGCCGAGCGCCAGTGTCAGCGCCGCCACCAGCGTGAAGCCTTTGCTCTTGAGCAGCATCCGCACGCCAAAGCGCAAGTCCTGAAACATTTCCTCCTCCAATCTTTTTGGCTGCAGCCACACCGCATCCCAGAAGGCGCTTGTACTGCGCCGCAGCAAGTCAAGCTTGGCGCGCCAGTCGAGCCGCTCCCACTCGGCCAGCATTTCTTCGCGGCGCCACAACTCGGCTTCCCACTCCCGCCGCCAGTTAGCGCGTAAACGGCGTGGCACGATCACGCCAATGACGCGGATCAGCCAGAGCCAGAAGCGAAAAGTTCGTAGTCCCGCCTTCAGGCGGAAGCGCGTTGAGCTGTAACGATCTTTTTTCATCTCACTCTATTAGGCGACAGAATCACGGGATTCAATGAAAAAGGTCACGAGTGAATTCGCTAAGCGTGGCGCCGCCTGTGGGCGGGACTACGAACTCTCCTCAATACGCATCCGCCTGAAGGCGGGACAACGAACTTCATTCGTGCCGCAACACCACCATCGGATCAACTTTGGCCGCCCGGCGCGCGGGAACCCAACACGCCAGCAACGCTATCGCCGCCAACAGGAGCGGCACGCCGACAAACGTCAACGGATCTGTCGCGCCGACGCCTAACAACAAACTCGCCAACACGCGCGTCAACGCCAACGCGCCCGCCAATCCCAGCGCAATCCCGATCAGCGCCATTCGCATCCCCTGACTGACGATCAATCGCAGCACGTCACGCAGACTTGCGCCGAGCGCCATCCGAATGCCGATTTCGCGCGTGCGTTGTGAGACGGCATAGGTCATCACGCTGTAGAGCCCCAGCGTCGCCAACACCAACGCAAGCGCTCCAAACGTCGAAGCCATCCCCGCCGCCAGGCGCGGCCCCCAATACGCCAGAGACAGATTCTCTTCCGCCATCATCATTCCACCCACCGGCAGCCGGGCGTCCAATTGCGCGATTTCGCGGCGGGCGCTTTCCACCACCGGTCGTAAATCGCCCGCCGACTGCGCGCTGATCAGCAACGCCATTGCTGATTGAGGGTGCTGATAGACAGGCAGGAACATGTAGGTTTGAGGGTCTTCGTAAAGCGTCTGATAGCGCCCGTCTTTGGCGATGCCGATGATTTCCATAAGCGGCGTACCCCGTGCGAAGCGAAAGCGCTTCCCCATCGCATTCTCGGCGCCGCCATAAAACTTGCGCGCAAATTCTTGATTGACGATCACGACGGGCGGCGCGTCGGCCGTATCGCGGTCGGTGAAGTCACGCCCCAGCGCAAGCGGCGTCTGCACGGTGTCGAAATACTTAGGCGTCACAAAACTGCATTCGGAGATGACGCCTTGATTCGGCGGCGGGTCAATCTCGCCCTCCTTCACAATTGGGCCGCGCGAGGGGCGGCTGTCCAGGAGCGGCAACTCGGTGGCAAGCGCGGCCATCTGCACACCGGGCTGCGTCTCGATGCGGCGATGGAGTTCGCGGAAGAACCGGAGGCAAGCCTCCCGGTCGTAGGCCAGTAGACCGGGCCTAACCATCATCATGACGAGATTTTCGGTCTTGAAGCCGGGATCGGTTTTGACAGCCTGGCCCAGGCTGCGAATAAACAGCCCCGCGCAAATCAACACGATGATGGAAATTGTGATCTGCGCGACCACCAGCGCGCCTCGCAGATTCCAGCGACGGCGGCCGGGCGATTGTCCCGCCGCCATGCCTTTGATCACGGCGACCAGATCAGTCCGCGAAGCCAGCAAGGCCGGAGCCAGCCCAAAGATCACGCCTGTTAGCAGAGACGCCGCCAGCATCCATTTCAACACGTAGCCGTCCGGCGCAAAGTCTAAATTGATCGGGTACGGAACCGGCGGCGCAGTCGACTGTATCGCAGCCGCTCCCCAGTATGAGAACACCCAGCCCAGCGCGCCGCCCAAGCCCGCCAGCAACACGCTCTCCGTCATCAGTTGCCGCACAATGCGACTACGTCCCGCGCCAATCGCCAGTCGAATCCCGATCTCTCTGGCGCGCGTGGCGGCCCGCGCCAGCATCAGGTTCGCCACATTGGCGCAGGCCAGCAACAGCACAAGACCTGAGACACACAATGCCAGCAAACCGCCGTACCTGATCACCCTGGTCTCATTCTCGTATCGCCCATCCACTTCGGTCGTGAGCTGGATTTTGGCGTTCGCATTTTCACTGGGATAGAGTTTCGCCAGGCTGTCGGTCACCAGATTCAAATCCGTTTCTGCCTGCGCCATCGTCAGGCCGGGTCTCAGACGCCCGTACAGATTGAACAGCGCATAGCTGCGATCCGTTTGCCATTCCGCGCGGCGACCGAATTTCTGCGACATCATCAAAGGCGCCCAGAACGCATGGCGGAGATAGAATATCGAGCCGAGAAACGATTCCGGCATGACGCCGATGACGGTGAATGGCTGGCCGTTCAGATAAACCATCTTGCCCACAACGCCCCGGTCCGCATTGAAGCGCCGTTGCCACAACGAATGACCGATCACCGCCACCGGATGCGCATTCGCCGCGCGATCTTCTTCCGGCGAAAAGACGCGCCCCAGCATCGGTTTGACGCCCATCACGTCGAAGTAATTGCCACTAACCAGTTCACCCCAGCCGACCTCTGCGCGCTCGCTGTCGCCCGCATTGCGGCTTTCGCTGGAACTGATGCCTGCCGAAACCTGCATCCAGGCGCTGAGGCCGGAAAAGCTTTTGTTTTGCTCTCGCAAATCCACGTAGTTCGCATAGGAAAACTCCCCCCAAACCCGCGTGTCCGTTTTCCTGCCCCATTGCGGAGCCACTAATTCCGCCGCCTTTTCCACTGACAGCGGGCGCAGGACAAAGCCGTTCACCGCGCTCAAAATGGAGGTATTCACGCCAATTCCCAACGCCAACGCCAGCGTGGCGACCGCCGTAAAGCCCGGCGCTTTGCGCATCATTCGTACTCCATAGCGAATGTCTTGAAACATCTCGTCCTCCAATCTTTTCGGTTGCAACCACAGCGCGTCCCAGAACGCGCTCCCGCTGCGCCGTAGCAAATCGAGCTTGCGGCGCCAGTCGAGCCGATCCCATTCAGCCAGCATTGCTTCACGATGACGCAACTCGGCCTCCCACTCCTGCCGCCAATTGGCGCGCAAGCGGCGCGGCACAATCACGCCGACGAGAGCGATCAACCGGAGGTGTGGCCTGTTGAAGAGTCGTTTCCTGCGAGAGAGCAACGACATGGCTTTGACCTCATGCGCGTGACGGTTTCGTGACGCGTTCTTTTTTCGGTTGCGTCTGTTCAAGCAGCCGGTAGCGTTTGACGGCTTCGGCCAACAACTCACGCCCTTCGCGCGTCAGCTCGTAATACTTGCGCGGCGGGCGCGGCTCTGACTGCGCGATGCTTGGCTCTTCCCATTCCGAGGTGAGATAGCCTTCGTCTTCGAGCCGCCGCAGCGCCGGATAGACCGTTCCGCCCGGCACGCCTGTGATGTCGATGATGTCGAACCCGTACAGATAGCCGTTGGCCACCGCTTGCAGGATGACTGCCGTTGTGTGGGTGAGAAATCCTCTGCCCATTACGATCTCCTTGTACATTTTGTGGATAGAATTCTTTCTAGAGAGAATCCTTTCTAGAGAGAATTCTTTCTAGCGAGAATTCTATCTAGTCAGGATTCTACATAGGTCTGTCGTAAAATCAAGGCCGTGGCTCTTTTTTCAGAATTTCGTCGAGTTGTGGCGTGGTTGCGCTGGGCAACCGGATCGTCCCCTGAGAGGCCGGCCCGAAATTCCAGCTTTTCTGGCCCGAAAATAAGCGCGACAATGGTGTTTTGGCGTGCCGCAAATGGTTGGAAGCAAAAACAAGCGCCGAAAGAAAATAGTCCCGGCGCTTTTGGGTCTGGAAGGTGGAATCTATCGGCTTAGATGTTGGGAGAAATCTCCAGTCGCCGCAGCGACGGTTGAAGGACGCATAGAAAAGACGGTTGAATGTAGCGACGCGCTCACAACAATCTCAACCGTCGGTGCGGCGACTGGCTAATCATTCATCCCATCAACCGGCGTTAAAACTCCAATGGCGTTAAGTTACCGGATTGACATTGCCCATCGCCAATTCCACATTGCCCATTGTTTCGCAGGGAAGTTCTTGCCCAACCCTTTCCCCTGCGATTCAATTGGCAATGCGCAATGCGCGATGGCCAATGAAATCCAGCGTTATAGGACTAACTTATGGCGTTAAAACGCCGGCCTAAGTTCAACCGTCGCTGCGGCGACGAAGAATAAATCCTTACACTGATCTGAAAACGGCTCGAGCTGATCTCATTCGTTGCCGTATCCGATCTCCATCCTGCGAATGCGAATGCTGGCCAGGATCAAGACTACGGCGGTGAAAATGAGCATGCTCGGAACCGAGATCCAGGCCGGGGTCGGGTCTACGACCGTCGCCAGCGGCCCCTCGCTCACAGGTATAGGCGAGAGCGAATGGAGGTAATGAATGATGCTGATCTTTTTCAGCAGCGGCGGCAGAAGGAAGTTGACCCACTCCCAACCGTAAGCCAGCAGAGCCGGGATGATCGGGTTGCGGAAGAAAAGCCCAATCACCATAAACACGGCGCCGTATCCGACGCACGCCAGGATTGTGATGCCGACGTAGGTCAGGCACTGCTTCAACCCCGGCCCGTCGAACAAATAGTCCACGTTCGCCGGGTATCCGCGCGCATAATAGAGGAAGAACAACGACCCGACCGTCGTCATTGTAAAGAGAACGACCGAAGTGACCAGCCCCGAAATATATTTCCCGGCAACCAGGACCTCTCGTCGCAGCGCGCATAGGAAGTAATAATGCAGGCTTTTGTCCACGACCTCGCCGCGAAACAAGTTCATGAAAATCCACGCGCAGCCGAAGTAGACCATCGTTTGCAGGATCAGGGCTCTGTATGCGACCGCGAAACCCGTCTGGGCGCTGGTCCAGTTCCTGCGGATGTCGGCGCCGCCCTGGGGGTGAACGACCGCCAACAGAAACATCAAGAACACAGGGATCGCCGCGAACAGGTAGATCAGTAGCGCGCGCCTGCCCCAGAAATTCTTTTTCACTTCGATCCGCAGAATCGCGCGAATCTGCCGCATCCACAGCGACCAGTCGTGGCCCGCCGCCACTGGTTCGACCGCTTGAACTTCAACCGCCGCTCCCATTTTCATTCCTCCGAAAATTCCGAAACAGGCCAACCACGGGGAGCACGGTGGACACGGGGAAGTTGACCTGTATTGCCTTTCCCCGCGATCCCCGTGGTCCCAGTGGTTGGTTCCGTATCGGTGTCTGTTGGTTCGATTTAGATCAAACCTTACCGCCGCCGTTCGATCCGATCAAATAGTGATAGACGGCGTTCAGATCGTCGTCCACCGGCGAGACCGATTCGACGTTTATTCCGTTTTCGACAACGACGCGGTTCAACAACTGGTAGAACGCGTCGGCGTTGCGCGTTTTGATGAACACCCCCTGCCTGTCCTGGTGCAGCGCGGCCTCGACCACGCTGTCCGAAGCGAAGACGCGCGCGGCGAACTCCTGCGGGCGGTCGCAGCGGATCATAATTTGCATAGGGTGCTCTTCTAGCTTCTCTTCGCGCACGCTCAGCACGCCGCCTTCGGCCAGGACGTAGCCGTGGTTGATCAACACCACGCGGTCAGACATCTTGTCCACT
>Ga0209382_10010183_pt1 | contig 11742 bp, 5 predicted proteins | sample SoiMetdeltSBSDD5_FD_187599 | JGI IMG/M metagenome (GOLD analysis project Ga0209382, IMG submission 187599) | Bulk soil microbial communities from a Populus tree surrounding site in Tennessee, USA - Soil MetaG P. deltoides SBSDD5 (SPAdes) (version 2) | ecosystem: Environmental > Terrestrial >...
CGTGCCACCGGCCTTCGGTGTGAACGTGCACGGCACCGCCGACTCGGCCGTCGTTAGGCTGCACCTGGCAACCGTGTCGGCCACCCAGTCGCCGACGAGCTCCGACACGCCGTTCCGCTCGCGCCGGACACTGTGCCACTCGTGTCTGACGATCGTTCCCTGCACGCGCACGCCCGAAACCTTCCGGCCGTCGGGCCGAACCGTGACCACGCCCACCGACTGCGGCGTCCCCGCCTGCCAGAAGTAGCTCGTGCCTAACGGCTTCGCCGCGATGTAGATCTCCGCGGGGTGCACGATCGTCGATCGAGTCGCTCCGACCACCTGACGATTGACGTCCGTCACTCCAACCTCGAACGTCACGCGCGCCGGGCGACCCTTCGGCGTGCCGGGCAGCGTGACGGAGAGCGCTCGCTCGCCACGCGCGTCGAGCGTGTCCACACCGCTTGCAATCACCTGGGGCGGCTCCTCCGCACTGTCCTCCCACCAGGAACCGCTCTCACCGACATACCAGTCCTCGACGCCCGGGATGTCGAGCTCCCACGAGGAGACCGGTGCCTGACGAGCCATCCACGTGACGTCTGCGCGCGCCATCGGGGCGCCGAAGAGATACCGCGCCTGGATCGTCGCAGCGAAACGGTCTCCGGGCATCTTCGGCGTGTTCTCCGCATTGAGCTCCACCACGAACTCCGGCGGCCGATACTCGGCTACCCGATACGACGTCTGCGCCACCGACCGCCACTTGCCCAGTCGCCGGGCCTGGATGTCGACGCGATAGACGCCAACGGCCGCCGTCGTCGGGAGCTGCACCGACTGATCGGCGGTGCCGAACGCGGACGCTGTCACGGTGCGTTCGCGAAGAACGCCCTCATCCCGGTTGTGAAAGATCCATTTGATGGAATCGCCCGCCGCCGGGACGCGCAGAGCGCCCAATGCGCCGTCGCGGACGATCGCCTTGGCGTAGACGCGTTCGCCCGGCCGGTAGATGCCGCGCTCCGTAAAGACGGCGCCAGCGAGCGGCAGCCGCTGATCGCCCCACGCGCTGCGGACGTTGAAGCGCCACGGCGAAAGGTCCGGATCCCAGCGGTTGATCGCCGTCACGGCGCGGTCGTTGCCTAACGTGACACGGACATACCCTTCGAACCCCGAGTTTCCTTCCTCGTCATCGTCGTCGCGCGCCGGCGCGGCCGCCCATCCGTTCAGCCGCGCGAGCCCGCGAGCGTCCGTCGTCGCGCTCGCCAGGCGACGGCCGCCCGCGTCGTACAACACCACATTGGCGCCAGCTTTCGGCGCGCCGTCGTTGACGCCCGTGACCCACACTGCCCCTTCGGTGGTTCCCATTCGGGCGTGCACGCCGAGATCGGTGACCTGGACGAGCGAGAGTGAGCGACCGGCGACGGTGTCCTTCCCCGCGCGACCGCTGACCTGCACGGCGTAGAGTGCCGGGCTGCTGGGCCTTGCCGCGTCAGGCACCGGGAGACGAATGCCAGTGAGCATCGCGCGTTCGGGCGCCGCGCGTACCGGGATGCGCTGCACGGTTCCCCGCCGCGCGAGCTGCGTCCACAAGCTGTCGTCGCCCCAGCCAAAGCGCGTCAGGATGGCCGACTCCATGCTATCGGGCACCGGGGCGATGACGGCGATGAGGGTGTCGACGTTGACGTGCTGCACCGACAGCGTACGGAAGCCCGTGCGCTCCACCGTTAGGCGGCCGAACGGGTGGACGATCGCCGGCTCGTAGCCAGTGGTCGTGAATGCTGCCGCAGGATTGCCGCGGAGCCCTTGGCCGAACACGTCGTGGATGGCAGTGTCGGCGACCACCGCGTACGTCACGTGCGGCTTGAGTCGCGCGTCGAGCACCCAGGCTATGGACTCGGAGAGCGTGTCCCGCACGGTGAACGCCACCTCGGGAACGAGCTTGACGCGACGCAGGACCTCGGCGCCGCGCACCGGATTGGTGAACGTCACGGTGACGGGACCGGACGGGCAGAATTTGCTTCCCGCGCAGCCAAGGCTGAGGATGCGGAGGTCGCCGTAGGTGTCGAAGGGCCACCGCGCGGCCGTGCGAAGCGCTTCATCCTCCACTTCGGTAGGTGCCACGAGGTCACCCATGCATCCGCGTGGCAGCGAGGCCTCCGGCGCCAGCTGCACAACACGTCGAAGCGAGTCGAGCGTGCGATCGCGCTGCCAACCTCCCGCCTCCCGAACGTTCCATCTGTCGTCATCTCGGATGGGGCGCTGGTCCGTCGCGCGGAGCTTGACGATGCGCTGCCCGCCACACGCGGTGCTGAGCTCGACGTACGCCGCCGTCGAGAGCTTCGCGAGGTCCACCGGTCGTGAGTAGACGAGCTCGAAGCGCTGATTCGGAGTGACGTGCAAAGCGTGCTCCTCCGCACTGACGGGGTTGCCGGTCAACAGCAGCGGCCCCTGCGCACGAAAAGTGAACCGATACGGCTCGGCCAGCGCACTGCCGTCCATCGCGCGGAACGTGTTGGCGACGGTAACCGTGTAGCGCGTACCCGCCGTCAGCGCGTCGTTAGGCCGGAGCCGGATCGTGACCGGGTCGCGCCACTCGAGGCGTCCGCGCACGGCGGGCTCGATGCGGAAAATCGTCGCCGCGTCGACGCTGCGATCGAGCGACCCGGCGACAGGCCTGTCGAACGTGATGGTGATCTCGGCCGTCGGGACGGCGTTGCCGGTGGGGCTGGAGCGGATGACGCGAAGCGGCGACGGGCTCTGGGCGTGCGTGTCGGCGGCGACGCACGTCGCGAGGACGGCGAGGGCGAGCGCAAGGCGGGCGGAAGACATGGGGTTCCGGGAGGCGACCGAAACATTATACCCTTCCGCCCCCGTTTTGCCTTGTGACCCAAACCCCATGAGTTTCAAGAACGTTTTTGGACGGCCTGACTCATACGAATCTGACCATTCAATCCGCCCGCAGCGCCTCCATCGGGTCGATCCGCACCGCCCGCCGGGCCGGCACCCACGACGCCAGGAACGCGATCGCGATCACCAGCACCACGATGACGATGAAGCTCCCCGGGTCCACCGGACTTACCCCATAGAGCAGGTGAGCCAGGACACGCGTGCTCGCCGCTGCCGCGACGACACCGAGAGCCACTCCGACAGTCGTCAGGCGTAGCCCGTCCCCGACAACCAGCCGCCTCACCGACGCTGCATCCGCGCCCAGCGCTACCCGCACCCCAATCTCGCGCGTGCGCTGCGTGACCGAATACGCGATGACCCCGTAGAGCCCTACCGCGGAGAGGACCAGCGCCAGAACCGAGAAGGCCGCGAGGAGCGCCATCGCAAACCGCGTTGGAGCGAGACTCTCGCTCAGGTACGTGTCGCCCACCGTGACCTCGCGAAGAATCGTCCCGGACGGTCCCCTGGTTTCGGCACTCAAGGTTCGGTCGAATTCCGTCACGACGCGCCGGATGGACGGGATCACCTCCTCCGCCGGCAGTCTCGTGCGAAGGAGGATAGGCGTTGCGGGGAGCCGCATCGGCATTGGCTCGTATGTCTCCATCGTCCACCGGGCGTCGCGGCCACCCGGCAGCCGCGCGTCGTCCACGACGCCGACTACCGTATAGGACCTGCCGCCCCCCGGAGCTATGAGGGGGCCGGTCGATTTCTCGTTGAGGCGGGCGCCGATAGCGCCGCCGCTCGGCCAGAAGCGCCTCGCCAGTGCCCGGCTCACCACGATCTCCGCTGACGGTGGGGGCTCTCCGAGCGTGGCACGCGGCCATGCCAGCGAATCCGGCAATCGTCCCGCCACGAGCGACATTCCGGCAACGCGGAAATAGTTCGGCGTGATGAAGACCGTCGCGGCCTCCGAGATAATCCTGGTGCTCCCGTTCGCCTCCGGATCGGTCTCGAACCCCGAGCGGTGCCACCCAAGTCCCGGCATCATCCCGATCGCCGCATCAGTGACTCCGGGCATGGCGCGCAGGCGGTCGAGGAACTCGTTTCGCCGCGCCTCGCGTTGCGCCGGCGTCCACTCTCGCCGAAACGAGAACATCACCTCCGCCGCCACGAGCCCGTGCGGCTGGAAGCCGAGCGGCATTCGCTGCAGGCCGACGAACGACCTGACGAGCAGTCCGGCCCCGACGAGGAGCACGATCGACAGCGCGATCTCGAGCACGATGAGGCCGGAGCGCAGCCGTTTCGTGGCGCTGCCGCCTGACGCGGTTCGCGATTCGTTGCGCAGCACTTCTCCAGGGGGGCGCGCGCCGGCGAAGAGCGCGGGCGCCGAGCCGAACAGGATGCCCGTGATGACCGAGATCGCGGCGCTCCAGAGGAGAATCGACGAATCGAGTGCCACGCCATCGAGGTGATCGAGCGAGGGCGGGCGAAGCGCTATGATGACCCTCAGCGTCGCCCAGGCGACCGCGATGCCAAGCAGGCCGCCGCCGAGCGCCAGGAGGACACTTTCCGTCAGTACCTGGCGTGCGAGCCGGCCTCGGCCGGCGCCTAACGCCGTGCGCACGGCGAACTCTCGGCGGCGCGTCCACGCGCGCGACATGAGCAGATTGGCCACGTTGGCGCACGCGACGAGGAGCAGGACGCCCACGGCGACGAACAGCACCTGCACGGTTTGCGTCTCACGAGCGTCGAGGAAATCCTGCGCCAGCATGGCTCGCGCGCGCGTCACACGACCGGGAGCGGTCACCGGGAACACTACAGAACGACTCTCGGCCGGGAGTATCTCGAGAATCGATTGGAGCTCCCTCGATGCCTGGTCGGCGCTGATACCACGGCGAAGTTTCGCGAAGACGTTGGGGCCGCCGATCGAGTCCAGGCTCGCCGGAATCCAGATGGCTGGCGCCGGCTGCCGCAGCTTCCCGCTCACGCCGGCCGCCTCGTCCATCGGGATCGGGATCTCGGGCGGCATCACGCCAATGACGGTGAACGGGCGGTTGTGCGTGTCGGGGACTTTGATGGTCGAGCCGATCACGTCGCTCTTGCCGCCGAATTCGCGCTGCCATTTGCCGTAGCTGATCATGGCTACAAGAGGCGCGCCCGGTCGCGCTTCGTCCGACCTGAACGTGCGGCCCAGTACGGGCGTGAGCCCGAGTAGCGTTAGGTAGTTCGGCGTGACGTATGCGGGGATGGAGTCCTGCGTGTCACCGAAGTCCTGGAGGTACATGGCGTCGACGCTGATGCCGGCGACCAGCTCGAGCGAGCGCGCGCGATCGCGCCACGCCTGCAGAAGGGCGAGGTTCGGCGGCTGAACGCTCTCGCCGTCCGTGACCACGAGCTTGACGATCCTGTTGCCGTCGGGGTACGGGAGCGGCGCGATGAGCAGCCGGTGCACCACCGTGAAGATCGCGGTGTTGGCGCCGATGCCTAACGCCAGCGTCAACACGGCGAGCGCCGTGAAGCCGGCGTTGCGCCTGAACTGGCGGTTCGCAAACCGAATGTCCTGGGTCCACTCGTCGAGCCATTCGACCACACCACGCCAGTGTGCCTGACGCGCCGCGCGAAGCTCCGTGTACGCGCTGTACTGCTCGGCATCACCGAACCGGCGCATCGCCTCTGCTTCCGCCTCGGCCTCGCTCATCCCGCGTGCCCGGAGGTAATCGACGTGCATCGCGAGGTGCGTGCGCATCTCCTCGTCCAGCTCGTGTTGGATGCGTGCGCGGCTCCGCGGGAGCCGCAGCAGACGGCGGATTCCGTTTGGAAGCCTGGGTGAGTTGAACATGTCTCAGGCGGTCTCGATGACGCCCGAGATCGCGGCGACGTAGCGCTTCCACGTCGCCGTCGAGGTGCGGAGTTGTTGGCGGCCTTTCGACGTCAGCGAGTAGTACTTCGCTTTCCGGTTGTTCTCCGACACGCCCCACTCCGCGACGATGGCCCCGTTGTCCTCGAGGCGATGGAGCGCCTTGTAGAGCGCGGAGTCGACGATCTCGAGCTCGTTGCGCGTTCGGTCCTCGATCCATTTGCTGAGCCCGAAGCCGTGGAGCGGCTGCGTGGCGAGGGCTTTGAGGACGAGGAGGTCGAGGGTTCCGTGGAGCAGGTCGCTGGTATCCCGAGGCACGATCTCTTCCCTGCACGAGGTTAGGGGAGAAGGTGGTGCGACCGAATCGAGCTGTCAACCGCCACGGTGGTCTGGACTTCTTCCGGGTGGTGTCGGTCGGATCGAAGCAGTAAGGTAGGGAGCGGGATGCAACCCGCCGGACTCTGGTTGGTCGCGGCAATGCATCGCCATCAGTACCGTCGTCCGCGAATCGAGTAGTACGCCGTGCGCTTCGACGCCGTTCATCGTTTGACCTCCCTGCTCGGCGATCGCTACCGCGTGGAGCGCGAGCTCGGCGCGGGCGGAATGGCAACGGTCTACCTGGCCCACGATGTCCGCCACGACCGCACCGTTGCAGTCAAGGTGCTGCGCGAAGACGTCGCTTCGGCGTTAGGCAGCGCGCGGTTCCTCGCCGAAATCCGGACGACAGCGGCGCTCCAGCATCCGCACCTGTTGCCGCTGCTCGACTCGGGCGAGCTCAGCGACCCGCGCGACAGCGCAGGTGGGCGGCTCCTCTTCTACGTGATGCCATACGTGCCGGGCGCGTCGCTGCGCAACCGCCTCGACCGTGAACGGCTGCTTCCCGTAGCCGACGCCGTCCGCATCGCGGCCGAAGTCGCCGACGCACTGGACTACGCGCATCGGCACGGTGTCGTACACCGCGATATCAAACCTGCGAATATCCTGTTGCAGGGGTATCGCCCCAACGACCCAACCGCCGAGGGATGGCACGCCCTGGTCGCCGACTTCGGCGTCGCCTTGGCCGCGAGCCGCGCCGACGAAGGACGCCTGACCGCAACCGGCATCAGTGTTGGCACTCCGCAGTACATGAGCCCCGAGCAGGCGATGGGGGACGCTGGCGTCGACGCTCGCGCGGACATCTACTCGTTAGGTGCGGTACTCTACGAGATGCTCGCCGGAGAGCCGCCATTCACGGGGCCAACCGCGCAGGCCATTGTGGCAAGGGTCGTCACCGAGAAGGCGCCAGCACTCGAGCTGCGTCGGGACACTGTTCCTCCGCATGTCTCGGCGACCGTTGCCCGCGCACTCGCAAAGCTGCCCGCCGATCGGTTCTCGAGCGCGAGGGAATTCAGTGATGCCGTCCTGGGCGCCTTCCCACCGACACCGTTGCCGGCGCGCAGCGTGGACGGACCCCATCGCGATTCTGTCCAGACGTCGGACGCCCTGCCAGCGGTGCGCCCGACGACATCGAGAGGCAGTCCGCGCCGATTGATGGTGGCGGGCACGCTCATCACGGCAGTCGCAGCACTCGCCGCGTGGTGGGCATTGCACGGGCGCGAACCAGCTCCGATGCCCGTCGTGCGATTCGAGGTGCGGTCGCCGTCCGTCCTGGATGGCGATGGCGTTCCATTCGCGCTGTCACCCGATGGATCTCGCCTGGTGTACGTCGCGCGCGACACGTCGAGCTCGACCACGCTCGTGCTGCGTGATATCGGAGTCGAACAACCCACGCCCGTCGCCGGGACACGCGGCGCCGCCCAGCCGTTCTTCTCGCCCGACGGCCAATCGATCGGCTTCCTCCAGGGAAACACGCTCCGGAAGGTACCGGCGTCGGGTGGGGCTGCCATTACGATCTGCGACGTGGACGGCCCGCTCTACGGAGCCTCGTGGGGGCCTAACGACATGATCGTTTTTTCCGCTCAGGATCGGCTCTGGCGTGTACGGGCCGCTGGAGGGACGGCACCGGTGGCGCTGACGCCCGTACCCACGTCCGAAAGAGATCGCTGGCCAGACCTGCTTCCCGATGGACGCACCGTTCTGTTCACCCGGATGCGGGGGACTTCCGGCGGCGGCGTTACCGTCGGCGCGCTGTCCTTCGATGACGCCAGGATTCGGGACGTCTCGCCCATCGGACTGAATCCGCATTATGTAGCCCCTGGGTATCTCGCCTATACGCAGTCGATTACCGGAACCACCGTTGCCGTCCCGTTCGACGCACAGCGCGTGATCGTCACGGGCGCGCCACGACCGATCGCCGAGCGCGTGAGGGTCGGCGGCGCCGCGGTCGCAAAGATCGCGGTCGCGCGGTCAGGTACCTTCGCGTACATCGCCGATCTGGCCGGCGGAATGGAGCTCGCGCTCGTGGATCGCGAAGGCCGAGACATTGGACCCCCGGCGCCGCGGGACTTCTACAGCCACCCGCGATTCTCGCTGGACGGACGCCGCGTCGCGGTGACGCGAAACCGCGCAACGCCGGTAACCGGCGACGTCTGGATCTACGATCTCAACTCACACGCCTTCGAGCGACTCACCTCCGATACCCTGAGCATCGTCGCCGAGTGGACACCGGATGGCCGACATCTCGTCTACACCTCGGGGTCCTCGACGCGTGGGGGCGTCACTCTCAATCGGATCTCGGCTGATGGCAGCGGCCGACTGGACACGTTGTTGGCTCGCCGCCGCGCCGGTGTCGCACAATTCACTCCGGATGGGCGGACGATGATCTTCCTCGAAATCGACCCGGCCGGACGCGGGGACATCTGGATCACGCCGGTGGACGACGCCGCAGCCGCGCAGCCGCTGGTGCACACGGCCTTCAACGAGACCAATCCCGCTCTCTCGCCCGATGGTGAGTGGCTCGCGTACGTCTCCGACGAGACTGGAAGAAACGAGGTCTACGTGCGCGGCCTTCGAACAGAGGTCGGCCGCCGGCCTGTCTCCACGAATGGCGGAACCGAACCTCGCTGGACAAAGGGCGGCCACGAGCTGTTCTACCGTAACGCCGACTCGGTGTTCGTCGTGGCCGTTCAGCCCGGCGGACCGCTCAACGCCGCCACGCCTCAGCTCGCGTTCGTCATGCCGATCGCAAGATTGTTAGGCGGAGCCTATGACGTTTCGCCCGACGGCGAGCGGATCGTGGTCGTGCGCGAGCAGGTCGGGCCGCGCGCGGATCCGCTGCATGTCGTGCTCGGGTGGTTCGCTCAGCTGGTCCAATGAGTGCGTCAGGGCTAGATAAGTCGCTGCTCGAAGCCCGAGCGTTGGTGATGTTGCCGCGCTTCGAACGGCGGCGTAGCTTCGCCGGTCGTCCAACGCAATCGGAGCATGGAAGTGCATAGAGCTTCAAGGCGAGCCTGGCGCCTCGGCGTGACCGCGACCGCCGCTGTCTTCTTCGCTGTCGCTTGCGCAAGCGCGGGCAAGAATCCACCCGCCGAAACCAACCCGTCGCAATCGACCGCCGGCACTACCGCGCCGCCGGCGTGGATCGCGAAGATGGACAGCGGTCGCGCTCGATTCAGCCCCGCCGACGTCGAGTTCATGCAGGGGATGATCCACCATCACGCGCAGGCGATCCTCATGTCCGGCCGCGCGCCAACCCACGACGCCAGCCCGGCCGTTCGCGAGCTCACCGCCCGCATCATCGTCGCCCAGCGGGACGAGATCGCGTTCATGCAGCGATGGCTCCGCGAGAACAAACAGGACGTGCCCGACGCCGACACGTCGCATTTCACCATGCCCGGGATGAACATGCAGCTCATGCCCGGCATGCTCACGCAAGATCAGCTCAAGCTCCTGGACGATTCGCACGGCAAGGACTTCGACCGCCAGTTCATGGAGTTCATGATCCAGCACCATCAGGGCGCGATCACAATGGTGCAGAAGCTGTTTTCATCCGAGGGCGCAACGCAGAACGAGTACGTGTTCAGGTTCGCGTCGGATGTGGACGCAGATCAGAGCGCCGAGATCGAACGCATGCGGCGCATGCTCGCAACCGGCTCGCTTTCCGTACCGCGCAACTGAACTGTTCTGACCGTGAAGCCGCAACTGACCGTGAACCCACGAGAGGGATTCGCAATGCCCAAGCACAGCTCTCATCGTCTTCCCTTCCTCGTTGCCGCTACCTCGGTTGCGGTTGGTGCGTGCGCGTCGAAGTCGACGACGGCGTCTTCTGCCGCCGTTCCGGCGGCGAGCGCTTCCACACCTAACGCGAGCGTGGGCTCGGCTGAAGCACCGAAGCCCGATCGTCGCATCGGTCTCAAGGCCGGATGGTGGGATGCCGGGCAGGCAACGTGGAACATGGCGCTCGTGTCCACGACGCCGCCGTCCGACAACTTCGTCAACAAGAGCGACCCTGGTGATCAGCGCGTCTGGAACTCCGACCTCGCCTTCACCGGCAACTACGTCATCCAGGGCAATTTCGCCGGCTATCAGGTGTGGGACGTCGCGAACCCGAAGTCGCCGAAGCTCAAGACGTGGTACCTCTGCATTGGCTCGCAGAGCGATGTGTCGGTGGTCGGTCACCTGCTCTTCGAGTCCACCGAGGCGACGAATGCGCGCGTGGACTGCAGTCCCGCCGGCGTGACGGACACGGTCAGCACGGATCGCGCCCGGGGCATCCGCGTTTACGACATCACCGACATCGCCCATCCAAAGCGCGTCGCGACTGTGCAGACCTGTCGCGGCTCACACACGCACACGGTGCTGGTCGACCCGAAGGACAAGGCGAACGTCTACGTCTACGTGTCCGGCTCGGCGCCAGTACGCTCGGCCAATGAGCTGCCCGGCTGCTTCGACACGGATCCGTCCGAGAACGCGAGCACGACGCGGTTCCGCATCGAGGTCATCCAGGTTCCGCTCGATCACCCGGAGCAGGCGCGCGTGGTGAGCCGTCCTGCGATTCTCGCCGACCTCGCTCCGTCGGTCGGTCACGGCGATACCCCCGCCGACTCGGCCGAGCGTGCAGCGCGTGCGCAGGCAGCCGGCCGGGCTGCTGGTAGCGGGCGTCAGGCGCCTAACACGGGCCCGGTACAGTGTCACGACATCACCCTGTACCCGGCGATCGGCCTTGGCGCCGGTGCGTGCCGAGGCTATGGCGTGCTGCTCGACATCAGCGATCCGAAGAATCCGCGGCGCGTGGGCCTCGCCGCTGATACCAACTTCGTCGCGTGGCACTCGGCCACGTTCAACAATGACGGGTCGAAGATCCTGTTCACCGACGAGTGGGGCGGTGGTACATCGCCGCGCTGCCGCTCGACGGACAAGATGGAGTGGGGTGCCAACGCGATCTTCACGCTTCGGAACAACCAGATGACGTTCGGCAGCTACTATAAGATCCCGGTCGCGCAGACACCGCAGGAGAATTGCGTCGCGCATAACGGGTCGCTTATCCCGGTGCCCGGCCGGGATATCATGGTCCAGGGGTGGTATCAGGGCGGCGTGTCGGTGCTGGACTACACCGACCCGAAGAGCGTGAAGGAGATCGCGTACTTCGACCGCGGGCCGATGGACGCGAACAAGATGTACGTGGCGGGATCGTGGTCGGCGTACTGGTACAACGGGTTGATCTACAGCTCGGAGATCACGCGCGGGCTGGACATCCTCGAGCTCAAGCCAAGCGCTTGGCTCACGCAGAACGAGCTGGACGCGGCAAGGCTGGTGCATTTCAACGAGCTCAACGTCCAGGACCAGCCCAAGCTCGAGTGGCCGGCAGCGTTCGTCGTGGCGCGAGCGTACCTCGACCAGCTGTCGCGCGGCAACGGGCTCGCGGCGGACCGCATCGCCGCGACCCGCGATGCGTTAGGCAAGGCCGAGCGTGCTTCGGGCGATGCGCGGCGCACGGCACTGACGCAGCTCGCGACACAGCTCGACAGCGACGCGTCCGGCGCGGCCGACACCGCGCGCGTGCGTTCGTTGGCCGCCATCGTGAAAGAGCTGGCATCAGCCAGGTGATTTGCGGGTTGACGGAGATCTCGATGCAAACTCGCGCGAGT
>Ga0209382_10010184_pt1 | contig 11742 bp, 2 predicted proteins | sample SoiMetdeltSBSDD5_FD_187599 | JGI IMG/M metagenome (GOLD analysis project Ga0209382, IMG submission 187599) | Bulk soil microbial communities from a Populus tree surrounding site in Tennessee, USA - Soil MetaG P. deltoides SBSDD5 (SPAdes) (version 2) | ecosystem: Environmental > Terrestrial >...
CTCCGCCTGCCTCGTAGGCCTCACCCGACCACCTCAGGTAATTGCTTAGCCCGCGATGCGTCACCACAACTCCTTTGGGCCGCCCCGTTGAGCCCGAGGTGTAGATGACGTAGGCCGCGTTCTCCTCGCCGGTCTTGGCGGGAGGCCACCCCCCGGCCCGTTCGATCTCCTGCCAGTCATCGTCCAGGCTGATGACTTGGAGCCAGAGCGCCGGCAGGCGATCACGCGCCTCGGCGTCGGTGATGACGGCCACCGCCCGCGAGTCATCGAGCATGAAGGCCAGGCGCTCGATCGGGTAGTTGGCGTCGATGGGGAGGTAAGCCCCGCCGGCCTTGAGGACTCCGAGCATTGCGATGAGCAACTCCGGCCGGCGTGTGAGGCAGAGGCCGACGACGACCTCCGGCCCAACGCCGACTCCCCTCAGATATTCCCCGAGCATGTTCGCCCGCTCGTTCAATTCCCAGTAACTAACCTGTTGCTCCTCGTATACTACGGCTATAGACTCAGGCCTCACCTCCGCCTGTCGCGCCACCAGTTCTTGGACACTTACGAACTCGTCATAGGCGATAGCGGTGTCATTCCATTCAATCAGTAATTGCGCTCGCTCACCGTCTGTCAACAACCCCAGATCCGATACAGCCAGTTGCGGATCTGCGACGACGCTCTCCAGCAAAACCCTAAAATTACCGATCATCCTCTCAATGGTTTCCGCTCGATAAAGATCGGCCGCATACTCGATAATTCCGCTCCACCCGCCCTCGACTTCCGCCAGCATTAGCGTTAGATCGTATTTTGCCTGCGGCTCGCTCTCATGGGTGAATTCCATCAACTCGAGCTCGGGCGCCTCCAAATCTTCGACGCCGATGTTCTGCAATACCAATTTCACCTGGAACAGCGGCGCCCGGCTCAAATCTCGCTCCGGCTGCAATTCCTCAACCAGTTTTTCGAACGGCAGGTCCTGGTGTTCATACGCTCCCAATACCGTTTGCCGCACTTTCCCCAGCAGTTCATTGAAGGAGACGGAGCCTTTTACCTCAGTCCTCATCACAAGCTGATTTATAAAGAACCCTATCAGCTTCTCGGTATCCAAGTGGTTCCTGTTGGCTATGTCCGTCCCCACAGCCACGTCCTGTTGGTTGGCATAGCGCCCCAGCAGTACCTGAAACGCCGCCAACAAGGTCATAAACGACGTTACATCATATTGCCGGCTCAACCGCCTCAGCCGTTCGGTCAATGGCGGCGGTATGCGCACTAACCCGGTTGCGCCTCGATGGCTTACAGCCTGAGGTCTTGGATAGTCTGTCGGCAGATCCAGCGGCGTTGTTCCTTCAAGCTTTTTCCGCCAGTACCCCACTTGACGTTCCAACACCTCTCCAGCCAACCAACCTCTCTGCCACACCGAGAAGTCCGCATACTGGATCGGCAGCTCGGCTAGAGTTGACTGCCCTCCACTCCCATAAGCGCTGTAGAGAGACAGCAACTCTTTGATAAGTATCCCGGTCGACCATCCGTCCGACACAATATGATGCATCGTCACGAGTAATACATGGTCTTGATTTCCGAGACGCACTATTTTATTTCTCATCGTCTGTGTCTCGGATAGATCGAAGGGGATCCGGGCTTCCTGCCCGGCCAACCGGCGCGCCCACTGGACACGCTCATCGCCATTAACACCGGATAGGTCTATGAACTGAAATGGCGCAAAGACAATAGGCGCGACGACCTGCATTGGCGTCCCATTTTGAGAGTAGAAGCTTGTTCGCAGCGCCTCGTGGCGCCTCACAATCTCATTGAGGCTCTGCTCCAGCGCTACTACATTGAGATCTCCTTGCAGCCTCACAGCCTGCGCAATGTTATATAGAGATTTGCCCGGTTCCAGTTGATCGATGAACCAGAGTCTCTGTTGCGCGAAAGAGAGTGGGCAAGGCTCAAACTTATTTGCCCTCGGGGTTATCCGCTTCTTCGCATGCGTATTCGACTTCTCTTTCAGCTTTTTTGAAAGGAGGGCGAGCTGTTTATGCGATAAATCCGCAATCAGTTTCTGTGTTTGGCTCATCGGCTTTCCAATATTTGTGAGCGACCATCCCTTACATGTCAGGAGACAGTGCGGGACAGAGGCGTGGCTCGAAACTCGCGAGATTTCCTCAAGTCTCTAGTGATATTGATTCTTTTCAGCCAGCGGTCGGTCCCATCGAATCTGGCCTTGAAGGCTTTCCTCCCATGCACCACTTTGTAATTATCTATGAAACATATGTCGCCCGGCTCTAACACCACTTCTGAGAGATTAGCGTCGATCAGGCCTGTCAGAGTATTAAGCGCTAATCGGGCCTCTTGGTCATCGGGCGGGTCCATGAAGAACGGGTCTAGGCGAATGTAAGCAGACTTCCTGTCGCCGAATAGCACAGCGACTTTTTCCGGCTCTCTGAGCATTCTGTCCATGCGATTGAATGCCGATTGCTGGGTTGACGCCACGACGTCAACGGCCGAGTTATTCTCCTTTGAGTGTGAATAGTCCGGGCGAATAACAAACCTCGGCTCGAATAATGCCTTAAGCTTTTCATAGTCCACCCCTAGAGAATCAATCGAAGCCATGGTTGTTGGGACCCTATCCTTGTTCCGCATGCACATCATCGCCACGTAATCGCCCCTGCAAGGGTGGAAGGCGTCTTCATTGTGCCAGGTGATTTCCTGCTCGCTGCCGGTCCCTATTTGCTCATTACGATGATCACGGATGGGCATAACGTCATGTATGATGTGCCCGTCCTGCTGAGTCGCCCAGCCGAAAACATCGCCTAGCAGGGACGAAAAGAGCGCCAGAAGGATCTCTTCCTCGAGCGTGCGCGCCGCATCCACTTGCCCGGCCCAATGGTCCGGCGTCTTTCCGATCTTGGCTTGGTCGACGGGATACCCGGAAATAATGCAGGCCGGCGTCGCCGGCTCCGCCAGTTTGAAGTGATTTAAGCAGGCGCGCGCGCGCAGAGGCAATTCGTGCGCATATAGAGCCGCTTCTTTAAGGAAGTCGGGATCTTCGGCCGAATCATAGCGAGCGGTGATGCGGCTCAGCAGAGATTTAACGGACTTTATATCACTTTGAGATAGTTGAATTCCTTCCATTAGTCGTCCTTTCAAGCTACCGCTAGGGCAAGTTTGGAGAAAAGTTTTCCCAGATTTTCAAGCCTATTGCCTAGTTGCCGGAAACGGTCCGCAACAACTTAGAGAACCTGCTGAGCCCTTCTTCTAATTCCGACGTCGCTCCGCCAAAACCCAGACGTACAAAGCTCGGATGCCCAAAGCAACTGCCCGGGACCAACAGGGTCTTATGTTCTTGAGCGAGCCGGTGGCAAAATTGTTCTACGTCGCCCACTCCTGTCAGGCGCAAAAAAGCGCAGACGCCCCCCTGAGGCGGGGCATAACCTATGAGTTCCTGGTTCTGCGCGCTCCAATCGCCGAGGATCGCTAGATTCTTGCGAGCTTGTTGAAGCCTGAGATTTAGCAGGCCGGCTGATTGCTCGATGGCTCTTTGGGCGATAAGCTCGACTAGCGGCGAGAGGTACAAGGTTATGTAGTCTCGCAACTGAATGCATTGCGCCAGGACATCAGGAGACGCCACTGCCCAACCCACTCTCAGGCCGGGCAACCCATAAGCTTTAGAGAGCGTGCCCAGCGAGACGCAGCGTTCATAGCGCTGGCTGGGGTCGGGCAAAGGCTCGCCCTCATAAATCAGATCACTGAAAGCCGCATCCCAGATCAGATAGGCGCCAACCTTCTCCACAGCCGCAAGCAGTTCGCCTAGCTCCCCGACGGAAAGGGATGCGCCCGTCGGGTTGTGGGGGAAATTCAAAATAACCATCTTCGTCCTCGGCCCGATCAACCGTTTTGCCTCTTCGATATCAGGTCTGAATCCACTCTCGTAACGCAATCGCCATGGCCGCAACTCACACCCGATCGACTCGGCAATCGAATAGAGTGGCTGGTAGGACGGGTCAAGCACTACCACTTCGTCGCCTTTGCGCAACAGGGCATTCATCACGAGGAACTGAGCTTCGCTTGACCCATGAGTCGCCATGACGCGACCGGCGTCCCCGCCGCCCCAACGATCCGCGATGGCTTTGCGCAACCCCGGCGCGCCCAGACTTTCACTGTCCCGGAAAATGACTTGATCCATCTCCGCCTGTGTCAGCCCCATAAATTCTCGCAACTCGCCAAAAGAGAAACTTTCAACGCCGCTACAACTGATGTCGAAGTTGCAATCGAAGTAGTAATCTCTGAGCCAATACTCTAAAAGGGCAGGAACTATGTTCATGTCAACGGCCTCCTTATTTGTTTCCTTATTGCAATACGGAATAGATTGGTAGGAACCGAGAACTCAGGAAGTGAACATATTCTCGGTCATGCAGGTCACTCGGGTAGAGTTGGCAGCTGATTCTGCTTTGAAATCACAGGACTGCGGAGGACTTCATGATCTGTTTCAATTACCTAGCTCCGACTCTATTTCTATCTCGGATATGCCCTCCAAATCCGCCAGAATTTGTGAAAGGTCTTCACCTTCAGCCTGCCTGATCTGATTTTGAACAATTACAGGGACAATTCCGCTAACAGTGGGGGCGTCGAAGAGATCGCGCAAAGAGATTTCGATTTGAAAGGCCCTGTTTATGCGGCTTACCACCTGCGTAACTAAAAGCGAGTGGCCGCCCAGGTCAAAAAAGTTATCATGTATGCCAACGCGTTCAATTCCGAGCACTTCGCCAAAGATTCGGGCTAGTTCTTCTTCAATCGGGCTCCTCGGGGCGACGAACATTGATTCCAGCGCAATGTCAGACTGACTCGGAATAGGTAGCGCCCGGCGGTCGACTTTTCCGTTGGGTGAAATCGGGAATGATTGGAGGACCACAAAGAATGATGGCGTCAGATAAGCGGGGAGCTTCTGTCTTAAAAATTCCCGGAGTTCTATAACGGTTGCGGCGACCTCCTCCTTCAACACCAGGTATGCTACAAGCCGCTTGTCCCCCGGTTCAACTTCGCGCGCCATTACGACACACTGCTTCACTGCCGGAGACTGCATCAACACAGATTCTATTTCTCCGGGCTCCACCCGGTGTCCATGGATCTTTATCTGGTGGTCAGCGCGGCCAGTGAATTCGATGTCGCCATCAACCAAGCGCCTGGCCAGATCCCCTGTCTTATACATTCGGCTCCCTGAAGCCTCTCCGAACGGGCACGGAATGAATTTAGAGGCCGTTACATCAGGTTTGTCCAGATACCCCCGCGCCAGTCCAACTCCTCCGACGTATATCTCGCCAGGAATGCGGACTGGTTCGGGCTGAAGACCGTCGTTGAGCAAATGAATTTCGGTATTTGCCATTGGCCGGCCGATTGGAATCTCGGAAAAGCTCGCCACGGCGCCGACGTCATTTGGGAGCACATAAACAGTCGATGTCACCGCAGCTTCGGTTAATCCATAGACGTGTATCAGGCGGGCATCTTGCGTCTTCCATTGGGCAAGAATTTCCGGCGCGACTCTTTCGCCCCCAATAATCACAGTCTTCAAAGAGCCGGGTAATTTTGTCCGTGTTTTTGATAGCTCGCCTATCCATTCACCCCAATAAGCCGTCGGCAGCTCTACTATTGTTACTCTATGCAGGTCCAATATTCGTAAGAGTTCCGAGTAGGAATACAAAAGGTTGTCGGAAGGCAGAACCACAACGCCGCCGCTTAACCAGGTCGGAAAAATCTCCTCTACCATCACATCAAAGCTGATGGATGCAAACTGTAAGAACCGGCTGTCGCTCCCAAGGCCGAATTTCCTGGCCGCGTCAGCGGCAAAATTCACTATCGACCGGTGCGTGAGCAGCGCGCCTTTGGGATTACCAGTAGAGCCGGAAGTGTAGATGACGTAGGCCAGGTTATCCGGGACGATTTCCTTCTCTATATTCTCTTCACTCTCCTTACTAATCTCACTGTAATCGCCGTCTATGAATAACAACCGACTGTATGGCGCTTGCAGCGAACCTCTAAATTTCTCTTCAGTCAAAATGAACGGCGCGGCGGCGTCTTTGAGCAACAATTCCAGCCTCTCCGCCGGGTATGCCGGGTCCAGCGGCACGTATGCCCCGCCTGCCTTAAGAACGCCGAGCAATCCGACCAACATTTCGAGAGTTCGCTCCATGTACAGACCAACTTTTATTTCGGCCCCAACACCCAGGCTTCTTAAATAACTTCCCACTTGATTTGCTCTTCGGTTCAGCTCTCGATAGCTGATTTCCCTCGTCCCGCAAACTGCGGCAATGGCGTCGGGAGTAAGATCGACTTGTTCTTCGAACATTTCGTGGATACACCTGTCAGCCGGATACATGGCGGCGGCGCCATTCCATTCCACCACCTGCCGCCACTCTTGCTCGGTCAGTATCGGAATGTCCATTACCCGAGAGTCCTGATCACCAGCTATTCCGTCCAACGTCCGCCGGAAATGTCCCAATAAACGCTGAATGCTGCCGCGCTCATAAAGATCGCTGGAATATTCCAGCGAACCATAAAGAAGTCCGTCATCTTCAAGAAAGGTTAGTGTCAAGTCGAAGTTTGCCTTATCCGTGCTGACCGGTTCGACGGCGATCGTGAGACCGGGAAGTTCCAACGTCCTCGTCGGGTAATTTTGGTACACCAGCATTACTTGAAAAAGCGGATGCTGATTGAGACTGCGTTCGGGTTGAAGCTCTTCCACCAGTTTTTCAAACGGCGCTTCCTGGTGAGCGTAAGCGCCGAGCGCCTTCTCCCGCACCCGATTCAACAAATCCCGCACTGTCGGGTTGCCCGAGAGGTCGGTCACGATCACCAGTGTGTTGACAAAAAAGCCGATCAACGGCTCGGTCTCTTTGCGATTGCGACCGGCGATCGGGAAACCCACCGCCACCCGATCTTGACCGGCGTAACGGGCCAGTAATAATTGAAAGCTGGCCAACAAATTCATAAATAACGTTACGCCCTGGCGCCGGCTAACCTCCTTCAGCCTCTGAGTCACCTCGCCGGACAGGACGAATGTTTCGCGCGCGCCTGCGTAACTGGTCGCGGCCGACCGTGGCAGATCTGTCGGCAAATCCAGCCCTGGCGCGCCCGCCAATTCATGAATCCAGTAGTCGAGTTGCCCGTCGAAGCCTTTATCCTCCATCCGTTTTCTCTGCCATACCGAAAAGTCGCCGTACTGGATTGCCAGCTCCGTCAGCGGCGACCTGCCTCCATTTTGATAAGCCCGATAGAGCGTCGAAAATTCATTCACCAGAATCTCTGTCGACCATCCGTCCGAGACAATGTGGTGCATCGTCGCCAGGAGCATATACTCCCCTTCTTGCAGGCGTATGAGCCTCGTTCTCAGTAACGGATCTTGACTTAGATTGAACGCCCTTTGCGCTTCCTGCCCGGCAAGCCGGCGCGCTTCATGATCCCGCGTATGCAAATCAAGGCCCGATAGGTCGACGAGTTGAACCGCCGTAGAGGCGGCGGGCGCAATCACCTGAATCGGTTCCCCCCCATTGGATGGAAAGTTAGTTCGCAACACGTCGTGTCGCCGCAGTATTTCTCCCAGAACTTGCTCCAGCGCCGTTATCCGCAGATATCCCTTCAACCGCACGGCATTGGGAAGATTATAGAGAGCGCTTCCAGGCCCAAGCTGATCCATAAACCATACCCTCTGCTGCGCAAACGACAACGGCAATTCTCCGTCTCGACTTGCCCGCGTGATCGGCGGCTCTTCCAGCCCCTGCGCCCCCCTCAACCTCTTCCGTATCTCTTCCGCCAAGCCCTCAACCGTCGGCCGATCGAAGACGCTTCGCAGCGGTATTTCTATGCCGAAGGCCTCTCTGAGCCTCGACGCCACTTGCGTCGCGAGCAGCGAATGCCCGCCCAACTCAAAGAAGTTCGCGCGCGCGCCGATGTTTCGAACTTCTAACAACTCTTCCCAGATCTGCGCCAGCAATTGCTCAATCCCGTCTTGGGGGGCGACAAATTCCTCACCGGGATGCGGCTCGTGATTTTCCAGCTCCGCCAGCGCCACCCGGTCTATTTTGCCGCTCGGCGTCAGCGGAAGCTTTTCCAGTACGACAAATTTTGAAGGAATCAGATAGTCGGGCAGTCGCTGTTTGAGAAAGTGTCGTAATTCAGCGCCGCCGACCTCGTGTCCAGGTTTATTAGTGATAAATGCGACCAGGCGTTTGTTGTCATTCGCGTCTTCACACGCCAGAACTATCGCCTCCTGCGCTCCCGGATACTCTGCCAGCGCTGTTTCGATCTCTCCCGGCTCAATCCTGTAACCTCGAATCTTAACCTGATGGTCTATGCGCCCGATGAATTCGATCTCCCCCTCAACCGAGTAACGGGCGAGATCTCCGGTCCGGTAAAGGCGCGCCCCGGGCTGATCGCTCGACGGTTGCGGAATGAAGAATTGCGCCGTTAAATCGGGGGAGTTGAGATAACCACGGGCCAATCCGGCGCCGGCGATACTAAGCTGCCCCGGGATATTGACCGGCGTCGCCTGCAGGTATTGATCCAGTAGGTGAACTTGAACGTTCGGGATGGGTTTTCCGATCGGAACCTCTCGTAGTAGCGCGACGCGGTCAGTCAGTTTGGGTAATTCCCACTTGGTCGAGGTCACCGTGGCTTCGGTCGGCCCGTAAGCATTGATCAGCTTAATGCAGGCGCCAATCTGCTTTTGCCAGACTCTAAGTTTCTCGGGAAGAGCCTTCTCACTTCCGATGATGACCAGACGCAGTGTCCCGGCAAGCTTCCCTACTTCATCGGGCATTTGCGTCATCACCTCGTGCCAGTAAGCTGTAGGAAGATTCAGAATAGTCAGATTGAGATCTCGGCAATTCCGAATAAACGCGGCGACTGCCCCTAACATTGAATCATGCCGCAGGACTAGTGTTGCGCCGTTGATTAAACACGGGAAGATCTCTTCCACACTGATGTCGAAGCTAATCGTTGCGAATTGCAGGATGCGGTCATCACTTATTATGTCGTACTCAGTTGTGACGACCTGGGCGAAGTTCGCAAGCGCACCGTGTTGGATCATCACCCCTTTCGGTTTGCCGGTTGAGCCGGAGGTGTAGATCAGATAGGCCAGATTCTCCAGGGACATCGCGACCTCGGGGTTGGCGCGGCTTTCATTCCATATTTCAAGCTCGGCATCGATCCTTACTACTTTCGCCACATGTTCTGGCAGCAGTTCCACGAGGCTGCATTGCGTGATCACATATTCCGCCTTCGAGTCGTCAATGATATAACGTAGACGATTTGGGGGATATGCGGGATCGAGCGGGACATACGCGCCGCCTGCCTTTAGAACGCCTAGCAGCGCGATTATCATCTCGGGCGAACGTTCGAGCATCACGCCGACTCTGGCTTCCGGTCTCACCCCCAGTCTCAGCAGGTAATGCGCGACCTGGTTCGATCTTTCATTCAGTTCCTCGTAACTCAGGTGGCTATCTTCGCTCACCACACTGACGCTGTCCGGCCGCGCCGCCGCCTGGCGCTCGACCAATTCGTGAACACAGACCTGTTCTATCTGATATGTTCTCTCCCCATGACCCCATTCCGCGATTTGACGCCGCTCCGCCTCGGTCAACATCGATATCGCCGACAGCCTCTCACCGGGGCGATCAACGATCTTTTCCAGCAGAACCGCCAGATGCCTTGCCATGCGCACAACGGTCGGCGGGTCGAACAAATCCGTGCTGTACTCCAACACGCCAGACAACCCGCTCCCTTGCTCGGCCACGCTTAAACTCAAGTCAAATTTCGCCACCGAGCTCTCGACTTCTATCTCACTTAGACTTAGCCCGGGCATCTGTAGCTCGCCCGCCGGCCTATTCTGCACTGCGAACATCACCTGAAATAACGGGTTTCGCCCCAAATCTCTCTCCGGCTCCAATTCCTCCACCATCTTTTCAAACGGCACATCCTGGTACGCGTAGGCGCCAAGGCATATCTCTTTCACTCTTTTGATCAATTCCTCAAAGCTCGGATCTCCTCCAAGGTTTGTTCTTATCACTAACGTATTGACGAATAATCCTATTATTCCCTCAATCTCCCTCCGGCCCCGGTTAGCGATCGGCGTCCCGACCACCACGTCTTCCTGCCCGCTATACTTCCACAGCATCGCCTGCCACGCCGCCAAGAGAACCATGAAGAGTGTCGCATTCTGTTCCCGGCTGATTTCGTATATTTTTCTCGCCACCTCTTCCTCAATCTTGACCCTCTCCTTCGCCCCGCGGTAGCTCCGCGCCAGAGGCAGCGCTCTATCGACAGGCAGCTGCATTGCCGTGAGATCTCTTCCTAACCGCCCTCTCCAATACTCCAGCTGCCTCTCCAGCGCCTCTCCTTGCAGCCATTCTCTCTGCCACATGGCGAAGTCGGCATACTGCGCCTCCAACTCTCGCAACGGGGCCCCTTCGCCATTTATGTAAGACGTATACAAGCTTACCAGCTCTCCGAAAAACAGCTCCAATGACCATCCGTCGCTGATGATGTGATGCATGGTCAACAGCGCGATGTGATCGTTTTCGCGCATCTTCAGCAGGCGCATCCTGACCAACGGCCCCTCGCCCAAGTCAAACCACTTCTCAGCTTCCTCTCTGGTTCTAGCTCTCCTGTTTTCTTCCCGTATCTCTTCGGCGAGGAGGCTTAAATCCTCAATCTCAACCTTCACCTCGCCTGCCGGCCGTATCACCTGAACTGGCTTTCCTCCGCCGTTCTTGAACACAGTTCTCAACGTCTCATGCCGCCTCACAATCTCTGTTAATGATCGCTCTAACGCCTCCACATCCAGTTTCCCCTGCATCCGCACCGCCGTCGGTATGTTATAGAGCGGGCTACCAGGTTCCAGTTGGTCCAAAAACCATAGCCTTTGCTGCGCAAAGGAGAGCGGCAATTCCCCCTCACGCGGCGCTCGCCTCAGCGGCGGCGGCCCAACCTCCTCCTCCTCTCCCCTCAGCGCCCTCTCCACATCCTTCACCATACCAACCACCGTCGGACTCTCGAACACGCTCCTCAACCCTACCTCCACTCCGAACACCTCCCTCACCCTCGACACCACCTGCGTCGCCAACAGCGAGTGCCCTCCCAACTCGAAGAAGCTCTCCTCATCGCCAACCTCGTCCACCCCCAACACTTCTTCCCAGATCTCCATCATCAACTCCTCGATCTCCCCCCTCCCTCTCGCCACACGACCACCTCTCTCCTCTCCCTTCACCTCTCCAGGCAACGGCAACTTCCCTCTGTCCACCTTCCCGTTAGCAGTCAGCGGCAACTCATCCATCCATACATATGCGCTCGGTACCATGTATCCCGGCAGCCGGCTCCTCAAACGCTTTCCCACCTCTCCCGATTCGCCGTCTCCGACCAAATACGCCACCAGCCTGCTGTCCCTGCGCCGGTCCTCTCGCGCCACCACCACGGCCTCCCTCACTCCGCTGACCTCTCTCAAGGCCGTCTCCACCTCCCCGAGTTCGATCCTATACCCCCTCACCTTCACTTGATGATCTCTCCTGCCGACGTATTCCAGGTTCCCATCAGCCTTCCACCTCCCGAGGTCTCCGGTCCGATACATCCGGTCTCCAGGCACGCCGCCGTATGGGTTCGGCACGAACCTCTCCGCGCTCTTCTCGGCCTCTCCCTGGTAACCTCGCGCCACTCCCCATCCTCCGATGTAGATCTCCCCGGTCGCTCCGATCGGCGCCTCCTCCTGCCATTCCC
>Ga0209382_10010185_pt1 | contig 11742 bp, 9 predicted proteins | sample SoiMetdeltSBSDD5_FD_187599 | JGI IMG/M metagenome (GOLD analysis project Ga0209382, IMG submission 187599) | Bulk soil microbial communities from a Populus tree surrounding site in Tennessee, USA - Soil MetaG P. deltoides SBSDD5 (SPAdes) (version 2) | ecosystem: Environmental > Terrestrial >...
CACCCAAGGCCGGCGCGACAACGGGGCGCCACGGTCGAGCACACCGAGGTCTGAGCGGGGCCTTCAGCGCAACGATCGCCGCGCGGACGCAAAGATGTGTCCGCGCGGAATTCCGTACTCCGCGAGCGTGGAGGTCATCGCGCCTCGGAAGGCTTCGCGGGCGCGCGACAATCGCGACATCACCGTTCCCATCGGCAGCTGCATGGTGGCGGCGAGCTCGCGGTACGAAAGACCCTCGACCTCGCGGAGCACGAGCAGGTGCCGGACGCGATCGGGCACATGACTCATCGCACGCTCGACCAGCGCGACCTCGTCACCGTGCAGCAGCAACGCCTCGGGATCGGATTCGGATCGGACCCCGCTGTGCCGTTCCTCGTCGAACGGATCGGTCGCGGTGGCGAAGGGGCGCCCGCGCCACGCGTGGCAGGTGTTGCGAACGATGCTGAGGAACCAGGCGCGGCCGTCCCCACCGGAAAAAGTTCGAAAATAGCGAAACGCGCGCAGCGACGCCTCCTGCAGCACGTCGTCCGCGTCGTCCTCGTTGCGCACCAGCCAGCGCGCCAGCCGGCGCGCGGCGTCGAGATGAGGCAGCACGACGTCGTCAAAGCTCTCCCGTTGCGCTGGCACGGGTGCGGGTCGACACCTCTGGTCATTCATCGACTTCTCCAAATCGCTGTGTGCCCCGCTGCTGGACTAATCTTGGAAGCAGACCCGCTTCCCACCCAGCCACAGCGCCTGTACAGCCCCTGTACGCCGCCCGTACACCGTCCGAATCGGCGCGGCAGTAAAATCAAATCTTGAAGACTCGCGATGCGGGATCGTTCGCCGCGCACCTGAAGGCGTTGCGCGAAGCCGCAGGGTTCACTCAGGAAGAACTGGCAACCATCTCCGGGCTGTCCGTCCACGCCATCGGCTCGCTCGAGCGGGGCCAGCGGCGGCGGCCTCAGCTCGATACCGTGCGTGCGCTCTCGGCCGCACTCGACCTGACACCCGCGGCGCGCGATTCGCTGTTCGAGAGCGCGCGGGCCGCGGTGCCAGAGGTGGCCGACGATGAGTCGAGCGCCGCGCTGCTGCCAATCGGCCTGACCGATCTCATCGGCCGGGATACCGAGATCACGACGCTGCAGCGCTGGTTGACGCGGCCGTCGTTGCGGCTGATCACGCTCACCGGACCTGGCGGAGCCGGAAAGACGCGGCTCGCGCTCGAGCTCGCGCGTACGGTCGCGGCAGATGGCAGCACACGAGTGGTGCATGTGCCGCTCGCCGCGATTCGTGATCCGTCGTTCGTCGCCCTCGGCATCGCCGAGGCGATCGGGCTGTCGGACGTCACCGCGATCGATCTGCCGGCGCGTGCACGGATGGCGTGCGGCGATCGCGCGACGATGTTGATCCTCGACAACTTCGAACACGTACTCGAAGCGGCGCCGCTCGTCGCCGATCTCCTGGCGTCAATTCCATCGCTCAGACTGGTCGTCACCAGTCGGGCGCCACTTCGCGTACGAGGAGAACGCGAATTCGCTGTGGGTCCGCTCGCGTTGGAGGCCGGCGCGACTGCCAGCGCCGGGGAGCGCGACGATCTCGCCAACATCCCTGCTGTACGGCTGTTCGTGGAACGCGTTCTCGACGTGCAGCCCGACTTCCGCCTCTCGACGGAGAACGGCGAGACCGTGAAAGCGATCTGTCAGAAGCTCGACGCGCTTCCCCTTGCGTTGGAGCTCGCGGCGCCATGGATGAAGACGCTGACCGTGGAGGATCTGCTTCGGCGGCTCGAACGCAACGTGCTGCTCTCCCCTGTCGGCGCCCGCGATCTCCCGGAGCGCCAGCAGACGATGAGCGCAACCATCGCCTGGAGCTATCAGCTGCTCGGCCCGAACGAGCAGCGCACGTTCAGGCGTCTCGGCGTATTGCGAGGGCCGTTTCGGGTCGAAGCTGCGGCAGCGGTGCTCGCCGATCCGCACGGTTCGCTATTGGCAAGCGCCGACTTACTCGGCGGCGTGGCCGACCTCATCGACAAGAGCTTGCTGGTGCGCACGCACACGTCATCGGGGGCGAGGCCTCGATATCAGATGCTCGAAACGGTGCGCGCCTATGCGGCACTCGAGCTCGACGCCGCCGGCGAGCGCGACGCTGCGCTCGACGCGCTGGCCGCATATTGCGCTCGCGAAGCGGTGGGCGCCGGCGTCGGACTGGTGGGGCCTGGACAGACCGAATGGCTCGATCGCGTGCGCGACGATCTCGAGAATTACCGCGCGACGCTCGATTGGCTGATCGCGCAGCAGCGCGCGGTCGACGCCGCCGATGTCACATGGAATCTGCTGTTCTTCTGGTTGATCCGCGCACGCGGCACCGAAGCGCTTCAATGGTGTCAGCGTATCCTGCATCTTCCGCACATCCCGCCCGCGGCCGAGGCAAAGGCACTCGTCGGCGGCGCTGTCATGTGGTACACGCAGGGACAGGTCGGGCAGGCTCGAGAATGGCTCACGCGCGCCCTCGCGCTCGATGCGGAGGCCGCGGCGGATGTGATCGCGATGGCGGAGATCCTGTTCGGCCACGTCGAACAGGCCGGCGGTCATCAGGAGGCCGCGCGCGAACGGTTCACACGCAGCATCGAACGGTTCCGCGCGATCTTCAAAGCGTGGGGAATCGGGAATGCGCTGATGGGGCTGGCCAGTGTGGCCCTCGCCTCGGGCGATATCGTCACTGCCGAACGCCTGCTCGATGAAGCGACCTCGGTGCTCCGGCAAGCGGGTCCGTGGTTCCTGAATCTGCCCCTCTACATCCGGGCCAACCTCGCGGTGCAGCGCCGGCACGCCGACGCGGCCATCGAATACGTCCGTGAGAGCCTCGCCTGCAGCCGTGCACTTCAGGACAAGTTCGCATTCGTCTACGCGTTGACGCCGCTCGCCGCGGCTGCCGCATTGAAAGGCGACGACACCTGGGCCGCACAGGTGTTGGGCACCCGCGATGCCGTGACCGAACAGACCGGCGCGTCCGCCGTCGACAAGTCCGTTCAGGAACTTCGCGAACGGACCGAGCGCGACGTGCGCGAGCGGCTCGGGCCGGAGCGCTGGGCGCGCGCGTATGCGGCCGGGCGCACTGCCTCCCTCGATTCACTGCTGCAGGACATCGACGGCGCTCGCGCGACACAAATCATCAATAGGTAGCGTCCGGCTTTGGCCGGACGTGTAGTGTCCGGCTTTAGCCGGACCGGGTTGATCGCGCGTGGAATATTCCGGGGCCTCCGCAGATTACACACAGCGGAGGCCATCATGTTTTTCCGACGCTTTGCTCTGGCTGCGGGGATTGCCCTGCTCGCGGTCGCCTGCGGAGGCGACTCCTCGTCACCGTCCTCGCCTTCTCCGACCCCTTCTCCGACACCACCGCCCGCGACGGGCGGCTCGTCTTCGACCGTCACAATCCCGATGGGAGCGGAAGTGTTGGGGAATCGCGCGTTCACGCCCGACAACCTCGAGATCGCCGTGGGGACGACGGTCACGTGGATGAATACGGATTCGGTCGCCCATACGTCGACGTCGAATGCGAGCGGCTGGGATTCCGGGATTATCTCGCCAGGCCGGCAATTCTCGTTCACGTATCCGACGTCCGGGACGTTTCCGTATCACTGCGCGATTCATCCGGGGATGACAGGAACGGTCGTCGTCCGCTGACCCACGTGGCCACACCGACGCCGCAGCGTGTGGGGGCGTTCGAGCTCGACGTGCGAGCGCGCGAGCTGCGCGACGGGGCGACGTGCATCCGGCTGCAACACCAGCCGTTCGAGATCCTGTGCGCCCTGCTCGAACGGCCGGGCGATGTGATCACGCGAGACGAACTGCGGCAGCGTCTCTGGCGAGATGGCACCTTCGTCGACTTCGAACATGGCCTCAACACCGCGATCAAGCGGCTGCGCGCGGCGCTCGGCGACGATGCGGAACGGCCGACGTTCGTCGAGACCGTGCCGCGACGCGGCTATCGCTTCATCGCGGAGCGGCACGATCGGAAGCCTCCGCCGCGCCTTCGTCTCGTCGTGCTGCCGTTCGGCGCGCTGAGCGACGGCATCCAGTGCGAACGTTTCAGCGACGGCCTCAGGGAAGAGGTGATCGTTCAGCTGGGCGCCGTGAACAGCGACATCGAGGTCCTCGCCCCATGGTCGTCACGGTTTGATCAACGCAGCCTGATGAGGACGCGCGAGATCGGCGAGTCGCTACACGCAGGTCTCCTGCTCGAAGGGAGCACGCGGCACGACGGCGCCCGCGTGCGAATCACCGCCCGACTGGTCGAGACGGCCACGGAAGTGCATCTGTGGTCGGAGACCTACGAACGCATCGTCGACTGTCCAATCGCCGTGCAGGCGGACATCGGCAGTTCGGTGGCGCGCGCCATCGTGAACGAATCCCCACGGGTGCGCACCATGATGATGACGCCAATGCTCGGAAGAACGCCGTGAATCTGTCGCTCCTCCTGCTCGTCGTATTGGCCGTGGTCGTGATGGCTGGTGGTCTGACCATCGCAACGCTCGTGCGGCGCCTGCGCACGCTCGAACGGCAAGCGGTAACCGATCCGTTGACGGGCGCGTTCAATCGGCGCCACCTCGACGTGTGCCTGCGCACGGCCATCGAGCGCCGGGCGCGCTTCGGCGAGTCGGCGTGCCTCGTGATGTTCGATGTCGATCGCTTCAAGGACATCAACGATCGGCTCGGTCACACCGCGGGAGACGCCGTCCTCAAAGTGCTCGTTCTCCTCACACGCCAGCGCACCCGCACGCTGGATCTGTTGTTTCGCACCGGAGGCGAGGAGTTCGTCCTGCTGCTCTCGGGCACCCGCCTCAACGCCGCACTCGCAGCGGCCGAGCAGCTGCGTGCCTTCGTCGCGGCGTCGCGGCTCATCGACGGACACACCATTTCAATCAGTCTCGGTGTCAGCGAACTTCGCGATGGACAATCGCCGCTCGAGTGGCTCGGCGACGCGGATCGAGCGCTGTATTACGCCAAAAGAGCAGGCCGCAACCGGGTCGGCGGAGGGTCGCACAAGACGTCGACCATACTTGCCGGTGTCAGCGTCGCGCGCGTGCAACACTCGCGCTGATGATCGATTGTCGGTCACAATGGGTGTCGAACATCAACGCGTCGGCGCTTCTCAACTACCCAACTCGTGGATCGCCAAACCGCAGAACGCTGCACCATCCTTCGTGGACTGGTCGGCTCGACCGTGCACGGCCTCAACGTGAACGACGGAATCGAGGACCGCGATGAGATGGGGATCTGCGTCGAACCGCTCGATGACGCGATGGCGCTCTGGGATCCGTTCGAGCAGTTCATCTACCGCACCGCGGCCGAGCGTGAAGGCCGGAGCAACGCACGCAGCACGGGCGGCGATCTCGACCTGACGATCTACAGCCTGCGCAAGTGGATGCGACTCGCGATCAAGGGCAACCCGACCATTCTGCTGCTGCTGTTCACACCGCAGGACCAGTTGGTCTCCTGCGACGAGCTCGGCGCGGAGCTGCGAGCGCTGACGCCCGAAATCATCTCTCGTCGTGTGCAGGCGCCGTTTCTTGGATACCTGCAAGCGCAGAAGCAGCGCTTGACCGGCGAGCGCGGACAGAAACGAATCCACCGACCGGAGCTCGAGGAGATGTACGGGTTCGATACCAAGTACGCAATGCACATGCTGCGCCTTGGTTTCCAGGGTGTCGAGCTGCTCTCAACGGGCCAACTGAGTCTGCCAATGCGGGAACCGGAGCGATCCTTCTTGCTCGACGTGCGTCGCGGGAGAGTCAGCGAACAAGAATGCCTCGCGAAGGCGGAGTCACTCGAACGCGAACTGGACGACCTCGCGACCACGAGCATCCTTCGCGCGGAACCGGACGAGCAGAGGGTAGAGCAATGGGTGCTCGAGGCGTATCGGCGTCGCTGGGGCGCACCCGCCGTGGCGAGTCTCTAATCGCGTCGCGGCCCTCGCGCTTACAAGGGCAGACGCTGCATCTCCTCCCAGGTCGCCTTGACCCTGGCCGACAACTGCTCGAACCTCGGGTTGCCGCGCAGCGACCGGAACGTCCGGCTCCTCGATAGGAGCGGATAGTGAACGAACCCCCGTCGCGTGGCGTTCTCGAGCCAGTCGAGCGCCTCGTCCTGCGCCCCCGCGACCGCGTAGCACTCGGCGACCTGCCACGACCAGTACTCGACGTTCCAGGCGCAGGTCGACAAGTGCTCACCGATACAGGCCAGCGCCTCGGTTCGTCGCCCTTCCAGCGCAAGTTTCAACGCGACACAGACCCGTCCGGCAATAGTGGGGACTCTCTCAGCTGGCGCCGCGGCGAGGACGTCTCGCGCCTCGTCCAGCCGATCCTCCTGAATCAGCGCCACGGCCAGATCCCAACGCACCATCGCAAACTCGGGCACTGATTGAAGGACTCGAGGCGCCTCCCGCACGACGAGCGCAGGATTTCCCGACAGGAGTGCATTCCACAACGTGCCGTGATGATGAATCGGGCTCAGGGGATCTTCTCGGCGCGCCAGATCCATCATCGCGCTGCTGTCGCGATCGCGGCCGAGCCCTCCGTAGACGCGTCCCAGCTCGCCCGACGCGTACACGTTGACGGGGTCGAGGGCGAGCGCTCGTTTGAAGCTGGCAATGGCCTCGACCGGACGTCCCTGGGCCTGCCGCACTTGTCCGAGCAGCGCGTGGCCCGCCGCTGAATCGGGATTCAGGGCGAACACCTTCGTCACGCACTCCTCGGCCTGCTCGATGTCGCGCGCGTTCGCCCTGATCGCCGCGTTGACATACTGCCAGTGGACCGAGCCTTTCGCGGCATACAGGAGCTCGTTGTCGCCGACCAGGGTCAACGCGGTGTCGATCAGCGCCATCGCCTGATCCAGCCCCTCCTTCGTGAACTTGTACATCTCCTGACGCGACCGCACATAACACTCGAACGCCTTGACGTTGTCGATCCGACGCTCCGCCAGCTTGCGGTCCTCCTTCGGCGAGAGCTGCATCTTCAACGCGTCGACGATGCGGCGGGAGATCTGCTCCTGGATGTCGAAAATGTCCTCGAGGGTGCCGGTGTACTTCTCCGCCCACAGGGTCTCGTCCTTGACGGGATCCACGAGCTGGGCGGTGATCCGCACGGCGTTCGGCGACTTGCGTACGCTGCCGCTGAGCACGTAGCGCACGCCGAGCTCGGAGGCCAGCGCTTTGAGATCCTTCCGTGCGCCCTTCAGCTGCATGCTGGAGTTCCGGGAGATCACGCGGAGTGTTCGTATCTGCGACAGGTCGGTGATGATCTCGTCGGTCAGGCCGTCGCTGAAGAACTCGTTGTCGGGATCGGCACTGAGATTTTCGAACGGCAGCACGACGATCGACGGCTTGTCAGCCGGGGCCTCCGGTGCGGGGCGTGACTGACCCACCGTGGATGGCGGCTCGCGTTTCAGCGCCTGCAGGTCCGCGCGCAATTCCCGCGCGCTCGAGTAGCGGCGATCGCGTTCCTTGGCCAGGAGCCGCGCGAACAGCGCGTCGAGCGCCTTCGGCAGCGCGGGATTCACGGCGGTCGCGGGGTCCACGGCGCTGCTCAAGATCCGGTTAAAGATGACGGCCGTCGTCGGACCGGGAAACGCCATTCGTCCGGTCGTCATTTCGTAGAGGACGACCCCCAACGAGAACAGGTCCGTGGTCGCGTCGAGCGATTCACCACGAGCCTGCTCGGGCGACATGTAGGCGACGGTCCCGATCACTCCGCCGCCGTGCGTCATGAAATCAGCGGCCTCGGTCTGCACCTCTTCGACGGCCGCGTGCTGGATGCGCGCGACGCCGAAGTCGAGGATCTTCGCGTCACCGCGCGTGGTCACGAAGATGTTCGCCGGCTTGATGTCGCGGTGGATGATGCCTTCGGCGTGGGCCGCCTCGAGCGCGTCGGCCAACTGGATACCGAGGTCGACGGCGCGATCGAGAGCGACCGGCCCGCGCACCAGCAGGTCGCCGAGCGTCTCGCCCTTGAGCAGCTCCATCACGATGAACGGCGTGTCGGCGTGCTCCGACAGGTCGTAGATAGTGCAGATGTGCGGATGGTTGAGCGCCGACGCCGCACGCGCCTCGCGACGGAAACGCGCGAGGTGTTCCCCGCCGCGAGGGAGATTCGCGGGCAGCGTCTTGATCGCCACTTCCCTGCCGAGCCGTGTATCGCGGGCGCGATACACCTCCCCCATTCCCCCCTTTGCAATTGGAGACAAGATCTCGTAGTGATCGAGGCGGGTGCCCGGCGAGAGCGACATCGGGCACTGATTATTGATCCAGGGCGAACTATCGCTGTCGTTGCGTCATAGTCGAGGCGAGCGCAGTTGGATGGCGGTAGGTCACCACGACAGGACCAATACGCATCCGGCACCCGTCATCGAGTCGCGTGATCGCTCTCACGCGCCGGCCGTTCACGTAAGTGCCGTTCTTGCTTCCGAGGTCCTCTATCGTGACCTCGCCGCCGCGGACGACAATGCACGCGTGACGTCGCGACACGTTTGGCGCATCGATCATCACCGCACAGTCTGGATCGCGACCGATCACGTTCGTGCCCTCGGATAAGGACCATTCACGGCGTTTCGAGATGAGTTGAGGCTTGAGGTGCGCCTGGCTCGTCGTTGGATGCGCTCCTGCACTCGATTCCTGGACCTCGCCAATGAAGCCGTATCCACAGCGGGGAACGGTTCGAATCAGCCGGGAGGCCTGAGGGGTATCTCCGATCGCCCCGCGCACTTCAGCCACCAGGTTGTGCAGACTGGCGTCGGACACGAACGTTCCTGGCCACAACTGTTCGAGGAGCTCGCCCTTCGCGATCACTTCTGGACGACGATCGAGCAACAGCGCGAGCAGCTGAAATGCGCGCGGGGAAAGCGGCACCGGCCGGCCATGGACGCGGAGCTCATGGCGAAGCGAATCGAACTCGCACGCTCCAAAGGTGACCCGCACGTCAGCGCTAGAAATTAGGGTTTCGTGAGAAGTTCCCGAGGACAACCTCGTCCAATGCGGCTATTCTGCCACACGGAGAACGCCATGACCTGGCTGCGAGGGATTGTCTCGATCTCACTTTGCGTGTCCGTTCTTGTCGCGGGTGATACGACTGATGCTCGCCAGTCGGCAACCCAGGACGTCGACGCCAGGATCTGGCTTGGCCGACATCAGGAAATCGAGGAGTACCTGCGAACTGCGGAATGTGTCAGCTCCGACCGCCCCATGGCCGGCGGCATTCCGGGGGCGATGCGATGCACGCTGCTGCCGGGTGGACCCGTGGCTCGCATGTACTGGAGGCCGATGACGCCAGGCATCAATCGCGGATTCTGGATGAGTTATAAGGCCGAAATCGCCGTCTACGAACTCGACAAGCTCCTGAAACTCGATATGGTGCCGCCGACCGTGGAGCGCGAGTTCAAGGGGGCTCGCGGGAGCATGGTGCTGTGGGTGGAGAAACTTGCGCCATGGAAGTTCCCGGATCCACCACCGGACGCGATTCGCGGCCAGTGGGAGCGGCAGCTCGCGCGGATGACGATGTTCGACGATCTGATTGGCAATCAGGTGAGAAACGCCGGCAACATGGTTCGCGATGGCCGGTGGAATCTCATCCTGCTGGACCACGTGGCCACGTTTCGCTCCGGCGCGGAGCTCCCGTCTCCGCTCACGCGCATCGACGCAGACCTGTGGGAGCGGATGCAGAAGCTGTCGCGCCAGCAGCTCGACACCAGCCTGCGCCCGTGGCTCGACGACAACGAGATCGCAGGTATCCTTGCCCGCCGGGAACGAATGAAGACCGAGATCGATAGGCTCATCGCGGAGCGAGGTGCATCGGCAGTCGTCCTGCGCTAACGGCCGCCTTCAGGCCGATGATGACCACCAAGACGCTCTCCCACTACGAGCTCCTCGAGCCGCTCGGTGAAGGCGGGATGGGTACGGTCTACCGCGCCGTCGATACACGTCTCGGCCGCCCGGTCGCCGTCAAGGTGCTGCGAGGTGAAGCGGCGATCAGCAGCGAAAGTCGCAAGCGTTTCGTCCAGGAAGCCAAGGCGGCGTCCGGCCTGAATCATCCGCACATCATCACGATTTACGACATCGGTACGGACGAGGGCGTCGACTTCATTGCCATGGAGTACGTGGCGGGTCAATCGCTCGCCCGTCTGATCGGACATCCGGGTACCACCCTCGACGACACGCTGACCCGCGCGATCCAGATCGCCGACGCATTGTCCGCCGCGCACGCCGCTGGCATCGTCCATCGCGACCTCAAGCCGGCGAACATCATGGTCAGCACGAGCGGGTCGGTCAAAGTGCTCGACTTCGGTCTGGCGAAGCTGACGAAATCGAGTCCATCCGACGCCGATCTTGCAAGCACCGAAACGCAGTTGTCCAACGAGCCGCTCACTGAGCGTGGCGCGGTCTTCGGGACCACTCCGTATATGTCGCCGGAGCAGGCCGAAGGAAAACCGACTGACGCGCGATCGGATGTGTTCTCGTTTGGCTCTGTGCTCTACGAGATGGTGACCGGTCGGCGGGCGTTCGACGGTGAAACGAAGATGTCGACGCTGGCGGCGATCCTGGAGCGGGAGCCGCCGCGAGTCACCGATCAGAACCCGGCGGTGCCGATCGATCTCGAGAAGGTGATTACGCGTTGCCTGCGGAAAGACCCACGGCGCCGTTGGCAATCGATGGCTGATCTCAAGGTCGCTCTCGAGGAAGTGCGAGAAGACGTATCCGCACCGCATGCGGCGCGCGGCCTGGCCACTCCCCGGGTCCGCGTCACGCGAGGTCTTATTGCCGCGGTTCTTGCCTGCGCACTTGTGGCTGGTGTCGCCATCGTGGGCGCGTGGTGGTGGCGCCGACCTGCGCCGGTCGAACCTCCACGGGGGGAACTCGTGCGGCTCACGTCAGATGTCGGCTGGACCGATTACCCCGCCATCTCTCCCGACGGGCGGTTCGTGGTCTACGCGTCGGACCGCAGTGGGGACGGCAACCTCGATGTCTGGATTCAACAGATTCCAAACGGCGCTCCCCTTCGCTTGACGCGAAATGGTGCCGACGATGTCGAGCCCTCGTTCTCTGCCGATGGAAGTCGGATTGCCTTTCAATCCAGCCGTCCCGAGCCCGGCATCTACGTCATCCCCACGTTGGGTGGCGAAGAGCGTCTGCTGATCGAGCGAGGGTTCTCGCCACGGTTCTCTCCCGACGGGATGTGGATCGCGTACGGCGTTTCGGAAGCGTCGGGCAGCCAGATTTATGTCGCGCCCGCGTCTGGAGGCCCCGCGCGGAAGATCGCTCCTGGTTTCTATCTCGCTCGCGCGCCGGTGTGGTCACCTGACGGCAGTGCGCTGTTGTTCTGGGGGCAGCGAGACCGCGATGGTCCGCCAGAGAACAACATCGACTGGTATGTGGCCACGATGAAGGCCGGGCCTCTCGTCCCAACCGGTGCTCGAGACGCGCTGGCGCGAGAGCGGTTCGAGGCGTTTCACCGGTTGCCCACTCCCGATGCATGGAGCGGGCAGCGAATTGTCTTTCATGGACACGTCGGCGACTCGTGGAACATGTGGCTCGTTCCGATCGCGACGCGGAGCTGGCACGTCGGTGCACCGCAGCGCGTCACGTTCGGGACGACCGACGAAGCCGCCGCATCCACGACATCGAGTGGGCGAATGGTGTTCATGAGCCGAACCAGCGGCGCGGACATTTGGAGTCTACCGGTTGACACCGACCGCGCCCGCGTGCGCGGCA
>Ga0209382_10010187_pt1 | contig 11741 bp, 10 predicted proteins | sample SoiMetdeltSBSDD5_FD_187599 | JGI IMG/M metagenome (GOLD analysis project Ga0209382, IMG submission 187599) | Bulk soil microbial communities from a Populus tree surrounding site in Tennessee, USA - Soil MetaG P. deltoides SBSDD5 (SPAdes) (version 2) | ecosystem: Environmental > Terrestrial >...
CAGTTGCAATGTTTAGTTATGCCACCTAGAAATAAATAACCCATGGCTTGCTCTTTAAAATTCGTCCTGACTTTAACAAACAAATTCCGATAGGAGGTTAGGAAAGAGAGGAGCATGCATATGGGCGCGCCACCCAACGCGCTGCGAGCCGGAATTTGCGGAGAAGAGCAGCGCGAGGACATCGAAGGAACTCTACGAGTTCGATAGCCTGGAGGAAATCGCCCGATGTATGAAAAAACAACGAAATGTTTTCGCCGTGGTCATTGATGACGATCAAGACCAGGCCGAATTGATTAAAGAGGTTCTCGCTCCCGAAGGGTATTGCGTGCTGACAGCCGATAATGCGGAAGAGGGTTTGAGGCTTTCACAAAGTTACCAACCCTTTGTAATCATCACCGATTTCGGCATGCCGGATATGGACGGCGCCGAATTGGTGGAGCGCCTCAAGGAGAACGGAGCATCTGACATACCGGTCGTTCTGGTTACGGCCTACCCCCCCGAATACGTTGAGGAGCGGCTGGATTTCAAGCGCCTTCCCGATCTGATCATGTCAAAGCCCGTGGACTTCGACCTGCTGGTAGAGACCGTGCGCGGCTATTATCAAAACGATTACCGTTCCGAGCTTAGCTTGCAGGATCGGCCGCACGACTGTTTCGCGAGCGCATCCCTGGCTCCCCAATTGAGCGGCGCCAGATGAGCCTCTGATAGGCCGTTTGGGCTTATTTCCCGCCCCCTTTGCGATGAGCCTCGACGATTCGCCGCTCGGTCTCCGCCTCGATCCGGGACTCGAAAATTTGTCTTTCGTCCCGAGCGCCGGGGATGAAATTCCGGGCATGCGCGCCGGCGGTCGACCTCGATTGCGCATACGAGCGCTTGTAAGTGTAGTGAACTATGTCTTCTCCCGGGCGTTCACGTCCGGCTGTTTTGTAATGATCGGGGTTGACGTTGTTCTTCTTGCTCATAATTACTCCTGCGGAGAATCAACCGCGAAGAAACGAAGAGCGCGAAGGTTTTTTTCTGGCATTTTCTTCGGCGCCTTCGTTACTTCGTGGTTGATTCTCATTGTTTCAGGGCGTCGCAACGCGTCATGAAGGCTCCTCTGGAAATTGTTCGTAGTCTCGCCTTTAGGCGGAAGCGTCGATCATGGATCCATTCCGCAATTCCAAACGCTTCCGCCTAAAGGCGGGACTACGAACTTTAAAGGCGAAACCGGAGTTTGGCGCCCACTCCGCCGCAGGCGGCCAACTTCGCGGCGTCTTCAATGAATGTCACGTCGGCGTTAGTCTGGCGGGCGCGCGCCACCAACTCATCCGCGATCACCGCGCTGCGCGCCCGGCCATTCCCTTCGACGTCTTCGGGAAGGCCGGGAATGAGCTCCGCGCCCTTCCCCGTAAGATCGTCGCGCACGTCCTGTTCCGACGCGCTGATGAACATCTCGTCGACCTGGCCCAGCGTCAGCGCGATCAGCGTGTCGCGCGCGCCGGTCACGGCGAATCCACCGCCCAGGTAATTATCCAACAATTTCTCGACCTTCTCGGCGTCTTTCATGGCGTCGTGGGCGCGCACCGCCTCGAAACTCGCCCTCATCACTTCGTGTTCGGGCGTGGCGATGTCCAGACGCAGCGTCGAGATCACCATCTCCTCCAGGCGCTGCGTGAGTTGTTCGCGCAACATCGGAATAATCACCTCGTCTCCCGCGAGCACGATCCGCTCGATGTTCTCTTCGCGCGTCACGCGGTCGAGTTCCTCGACCACGTCTTTCGCGTGATGCATGCGGACGTCATCGATGTGCCTCTGAAATCGGGCCTGCGACCAGCCGCCGATCATCGTCCGGTGGACGTTAGGGCCGACGACGTCGCGCTGTTCAATCTCCTCGCCCGCGCCGAACAAGTACAAATGCGCGACGCTGGTGTCGACGACGAGCGCGACGTAAGGTGGATAGTGATCGATGAAACGCGCCAGCGAATAGACGCTCGGTTGATAAGAAGTGTAGAGATGATTCTCCTCGATCGGCGCGTCGAACTGAACGGCTTCAAAGAAATCGCGCTCCGCCGAGCAGGCGAAGATCGCCGCCCCGTTCGAGGAGGGCCGCAACTCGTCGCGCAAATATTCGTTGATCCGCTCGGCGTCTCGGTCGAAGCTCTCGCGTTCGGGCGTGCGCATGGTCCACTTCTTCGCCCGCGCCTTTAATTCGCGGCGCACGAACGCGTCGAAATTGTCGCGACCGTTCTGGTCGGCCTGTGTGTTTAGGTAAACGCTTATGACGGGAAAAGGAGTGGGTTCAAATGTGACTAACCGGTCGAGTAGATTGTTCGGGGCCATAATTCCTAATCATTCCTCTCACAAAATAAAGTTCAGAATGATCTGGAAATTTGCAACTATCGAGCCAGTTAAAGTCCGAATCCCGTGTCCACCATAAACCGGGCAGAGTCTTTAACGAATCTATCCCTGTCTTTAAGATATGGAGAGAATTCGAAATTTTCTATCTCAAAATATTTTCTTTTGATACGTCCCGCGTTCAGGAGACTTAAGAATTCGGCGTTTGTTATTTCCATTCCCTGGCAGCCAAAAATGTACCAACGCTTCACCTTGTCATTACCGAATGTTTGAGAGGCGTTTCTATAATTTTCGTCATCAATCATCTTCAGACCGATCAGCGCGTAACAACGAGCGTAGTGGCCCCCGTAGTCGAAGAGTCTCGTAAATTCTTCTCGGGAATGCGCTGAGCGGAGGAGAACGTTGAAGGCCCAGATATGTTCTCCTGCCGACTCTCTTTCACCCGCCACGAGATTATCGAGATAGACCGCCGAGGATAAGATCGCCTTCGCCTTTTCCGTGGAGTCACGGGACGGATAAACTTTTTGCGGTTGCAAGTTATCGTTAACAGTCATACCGGCGCTCGCGCCTTGTTTTTTTACACAACCACTCGGCGTAAAGTTAGAGAAAATCGCGATTATGAGAATAAACGCAAAACATCGCACATGTCCGTTTGGCATAATGTCATTACCCCCGTTTTGACTGTGGCGTCTCTTTCGAACGGCGTAGAGCGCCCTCATTATCGATCTTGTACAAACCCAAATCCATGTAAGAACGTACTACGATTGCGCTCGAGCAATAGCCTTAATCAGCCATACGGACACCATTCACCTCATATCGCTTCAGAACGTTCATTTAACATACAACGTTCGTTCCGTTAAATCATCAATCATCAACGCCTCTTGAATATTTACATAAGAACGGCGCTCTGGCGCGCCGGCCTCCCCCGGAAGGGGCGGGAAACTTAATGGCACATTCATTGCTCAAATCTAAGTATGAGCGACAACTCGGTCATAGGCTATAGATCTGAAGTGAACTATCCCACTTCATTGAGAGGAGAGGCTGATGACCTCCCGGACATAGTCTGCCTGTCGCGCCTGCGGTGGGATTTCGCGGGACAGAGGCCGCAACGTCTGATGAGCCGGTCGGCTCTTGAAAGGCGCGTTTTCTTCGTTGAGGAGCCGGTCTTCGGCGCGGCGGTTTCCGGGTTGGACATCAGACGGCGTGATTGCAGTGTATTTGTCGTGACGCCGCATCTGCGCGAGGAGTCGGATGACGCCGAAGCGCCCGCGGTAGAACAAGCGCTCCTGCTCGATGAACTCTTCCTGGAATACCAGGTCTGCGATTACATCCTCTGGTACTACACGCCGACGGCGGTGGCCTTCACCTGGCGTCTCGACCCCCTTCTTGTGGTCTACGATTGCATGGACGAGCCGTCGGCCTTCAAATCCGCCCCGACCGGCGTGAAACGGCGCGAAGCCGAATTGCTTAAGCTCGCCGACGTGGTCTTCACCAGAGGGTACGGCCTCTACAAAGCGAAGCGCCGTCTTCATCATAACGTCCATCCTTTCCCGGACGGCGTTGATCTTGAACATTTCCGCCAAGCCAGGCGCGGGATGGTGGAGCCTGTAGACCAGGCTCGAATCGGGCGGCCGCGCCTCGGGTTCTCCGGCGTGATCGATGAGCGCTTGGACTGGGAATTACTGGCCGCGATCGCCGAGGCGAGACCCAATTGGCAGATCGTGATGATCGGCCCCGTCGTTGAGATCGACCCGGCCGAATTGCCGCGGCGCCGGAATATTCATTATCTCGGCGATAGAAGCTACAAGGACCTGCCCGCATATTTCTCCGGATGGGACGTCGCGGTGGCGCCGTTCGCCCGCAACGAATCGACAAGGCTCATCGCCCCTGCCGAGACGTCGGAATATCTTGCGGCCGGAGTTCCTACGGTCTCTACTTCAATACACGACGTTGAGCTTCTCTACGGGCGCCGGGGTTTGGTCAAGATCGCCGACGCGCCGGATGAGTTCGTCGCCGAAGCCGAGCGTTTGATGAACCGCCGGGGCGATTACGACTACGACGCGTGGCTAGATCGGGTGGACGAAACGCTCGCGTCTAGCGCCTGGGACGAGACGTGGGCGCGCATGATGAATTTGATAGACTTGACCCTCAAAAAACTCTACTTCGATGGTCAAGGATCGAGGATTGAGGATTGAGGACAGCAGCGCCGCAAGTGAGACGATTCTCGATCTGCGATTCTCAATCTTCGATCCTCGATCCTCGATCCTCGGTCTTCCTCCAGGCGCGTGGCGCTAATGAGGCGGCACGTTGGTTGCGATTCCCAAAGACAAGTGAGAAGGCGAGCAGGTGATGAGAAGATTGTATCTTCGAGCCCACAGTCGGCGCCATAGTTAGTCGTCGCCAAGCGTAAAGTGGGCCTATGGAGCGCAAGCTATGAATAACGGTGGTTGGAAAGGACAGTTTGAGCGCTTCTTCAGATCGTTATTTCAAGAGCTTAACCTGACCCTGATCGAAGATCTGGCGATCGATCTCGGCGCCTCCAACACTCGCATCTACTTGCCGGGAAGAGGCCTAGTGGTCAATGAGCCGTCAGTGATCGCATTCGACGCCAATAATGGCAAGATCGCGGCGGTAGGTCGGGAAGCGAAAAGGCTGGCCCGCCGCCAGCCGCGCGAGATCCGCATCGCGCGGCCCATCAAGGATGGGGTGATCGCGGATTGCGAGGCCGCCAGCCAGATGCTCTCTCAATTCATCAGGGCGAGCAGCGGGCGACGCGCCCTGGTCGGCCCGTCGCTGCTGATCTGCGCCCCGACCGACGCCACGCCGCTCGAACAGAGGGCGTATGAAGACACCGCCAGGTTGGCCGGCGCGGGAAAGGTGACGCTCGTCGAAGGGCCTTACGCCGCGGCCATGGGCGCCGATCTGGACCCGCGCGCGCCGCGCGCTTGCATGGTCGTTGACATCGGCGCGGCCACGACTGACATCGCCGTCATCAGCGGCGGCGGCATCCTCTACGCCTCCACACGTCGCATCGGCGGGAGTGAGATAGATCGCGCCATCGCGCGTTACCTACAACTGGAGCGGACGCTGGAGGTGAGCGAAGACGCCGCCGAGGAAGTCAAGATCGGGATGGGGGCGACGGGCGAACCGCGCAATAGGCGAACGCTGGCCGTGCGAGGTCGCAACCTCAAGACCGGGCTGCCGCAAGAGATCGCCGTCGGCAGAGAAGAGATTGATATGTTGATGCGGCCCGCGCTGCGCGTGATCAAGCAACACGTGCGCCTGGCCCTGGAAGAGATTCCCACGGAGGCTTCCGTAGACTTGCTCGATTCAGGAATTATGCTGAGTGGTGGACTGGCGCAACTCCACGGTCTGGCCGAACATTTCGCCCAAGAGTTTGGCGTGAGGGTGCAGGTTGCGCCCGACCCGGCGCTGGCGGCGGCGATGGGCGCTGGCCGCATTCTCGAACAAGCCCTCCCCGCCTCAATCCGCGAAGCGATGAATGAATGTAGGGACGGGTTTTCCCCGCCCAGTCCCGCGATTTAAACGATTGGGCGGGGAAAAGGGCGCCCTTACGCTGTTGTCGCAGTTAGTACTCAAAGACCATTAGTCTCCCCCACCCTCGGTGGAATATTCGCGCCGAAGAAAGATGAACGAGTTCAATCCTGTCACATACATCGACGGTTATTTGCCAATTGAAGATCATGGTCTGATCGGCGACGGCGCCACAGCCGCGCTGGTCGGGCGCGACGGCGCGATCTCGTGGATGTGCGCGCCGCGCTTCGATTCGCCGCCGGTCTTCTGTCGGATTCTCGACGCGCGGCGAGGCGGCGCTTTCACCCTCGCCCCCGAAGGCCTGATCGAGTCGCGTCAGTATTACGAACCTGACACCGCCGTGCTGGTGACTGAAATGCGCGGCCCGGCGGGACTGGTTCGCGTGACGGACGCGCTCACGCTGCGACAGGGCGCCGATTTGACGGAGGACGTCGCCGCCGGGCGCTGCGAGTTGTTGCGCGTGGCGGAGGTCGTCGAGGGGAACGCGCGTCTGAGGATCGAGATCGAGCCGCGCGGCGAGTCGCGGATTATCGCCCGCAGCGGCGGCTTCTTCATACGCAACCCGGCCCGCCCCCATCTCGATCTACAGCTTTCGTCTTCAGTCCCGTTGGCCTCGCTTACCTCGCAGTCCCCGCAGTCCCCGTTTGCCCCGTTTGCCCCGCCTGGGGGATTGAGCGGCGTGATGGAACTCGGAGAAGGCTCTCGTTTGAGCCTGACATTGCGCTGGGGCGGCGGCGTCAGCAGACACAGACCACTGTCGGCGGAAGATTCGCTCGCCGCGACGCGCGACGCCTGGCGTCGCTGGGCCGCGCGAATAGGATACGACGGGCCGCAGAAAGAGATCGTGAACCGTTCGGCGCTGACGCTCAAGCTACTCGACCATTTCGAGAGCGGCGCGATCGTGGCGGCGCCGACCTCTTCATTGCCCGAAGTGATCGGCGGCGGGCGCAATTGGGATTACCGGTACGCCTGGGTGCGTGACGCGGCGTTCGCCGTTTACGCGCTCAACCGCATCGGCTGTCCGGAGGAAGCGTCGGCCTTCCTCGGTTGGGCGCTGGACGCGGTCGAAATCGGCGAGCGCCCCCGATCGCTCTATGATCTCGACGGCGACTACTCCGCGCCGGAGCAGACGGAGGGGGCGCTTGAAGGTTATCGCCGCTCGCGCCCGGTGCGCTGGGGCAACGCGGCGACGGAGCAAACCCAACACGACGTGTACGGCGAGATCCTCGATTGCGCTTACCAGTGGGCGGCGCGCCACGGCCAGATCGACGAAGCGCTGTGGAAAAGGCTCTGTGAACTTATCGAAGACGCGAAGCGCGAATGGCGCTCTCCGGATCATGGCATCTGGGAGGTGCGCACGCCGGGCAGGCCGTTCACATACTCCGCCGCCATGTGCCAGGTGGCGCTCGACCGCGGGGCGAAGATGGTCGAAAGATTCAAATTGCCGGGCCGCGGGCTGTCGTGGCGCGCGGCGGCTGAAGAGATTCGCTCGGCGATACTCGACGAAGCCTGGGACGAAAGGCTCAATTCGTTGACAGAGCATCTGGGCGGCGGCGGCCTCGACGCCAGTTTGTTGTGCCTGCCGTTGCGCCGCGTCATCCCGGCCGATCACCCCAAAATGGCGGCGACCACTGCGGCGATAGCCGCACGCCTCGACGCGGGCGGCGGCTTGTTGTATCGCTACCTGCCGCATGTCTCGCCCGACGGCCTTGTGGGGCGCGAAGGCGCGTTCCTGCTGTGCAGCTTCTGGATGGTGGATAACCTGGCCTATCAGGGAAGGTTGGATGAAGCGGTCGATCTCTTCCATTCGCTCTGCAATCGGACTAATGCGCTCGGATTGCTGCCCGAACAGATAGACCCGTCGAGCGGCGCTTTCCTCGGCAACTTCCCGCAGGCGTTCAGTCACGTCGGCCTGATTTCGAGCGCGGTGAATCTGACAAGGTTGACGACGCCCCGAAAGAATGAAAATAGACAGGATTGACAGGATTTTTCAGGATGTTGTGAATCGAGTTGAATCCTGAAAAATCCTGTCAATCCTGTCTATTTCCCGAAGAGAACGCGATGCGCGCGGAAATCATCGCGTTTCGTAGCGCAACAGGACGTGAAGACGCGCATATGCATTCTCCTGTTCCCAAACAATTTCGATCTGTGCTATTAGATATGCTGTCTGATGACGACAAATCGTAACAAAATCCATATGAACATCATAGACCTTCGCAGTGACACAGTCACAAAACCAACTCCCGCAATGCGTCGCGCCATGGCCGAGGCCGAAGTCGGCGACGACGTGTACTTCGAAGACCCGACCGTCAACCGCCTGCAGGAACGCGCCGCCGAAATCCTCGGGAAAGAGGCCGCGCTCTTCGTGCCTTCGGGCACGATGGGAAATCAGATTTGCGTCAGGCTGAATTCGCGCCCGGCAACCGAAGTCGTGGTAGAGGCGCGGAGCCACATCTTCAACTACGAGATGGGCGCGGCGGCGGCGGTCTCCGGCGCCACGCTTCGTCCGGTCGCGGGCGAAGACGGGTTGTTGACCTGGGATTCGATCAGCGGCGCTATCCATCACGACACGCCCTATCATGTCACGCCGACTTCGCTCGTCGCGCTCGAAAATTCGCACAACATGGCCGGCGGTTCGGTAACGCCAACGAGCGTCTCCCGCGAGATTTGCGAACGCGCGCATGCGATCGGGTTGCGGGTTCATCTTGACGGCGCGCGAATCTTCAACGCCGCGATCGCGCTCGACACGACGGCCGCCGAAATCGCGCGCCCGTTCGATTCGGTGATGTTCTGTTTGTCGAAGGGCCTGGGCGCTCCCGTCGGTTCGATGATCGCCGGCTCCAAGGACTTCGTCAGGGAAGCGATCAGCGTGCGCAAGATGTTTGGCGGCGGAATGCGGCAGGTGGGCGTGCTGGCCGCCGCCGGCCTGGTCGCGCTCGAAGACTCGCTCGAAGTTCTGATCGAAGACCACGCGAACGCGAGGCGGCTGGCCGAGGGACTGGCCGAATTGCGGGGCGTGGAGATCGATCCCGAGCGAGCGCAGACCAACATCGTGATCTTCGACATCGCGGCGACGGGAATGGCCACGGCGCGATTCAGCGCCGAGTTGAAGTCGCGCGGCGTGCTGGCCAACGGCGTCAACGCGCGCGCGATGCGAATGGTCACGCATTACGACGTGAGCCGCGAACAGATCGAGCGGACGCTTCAAATCGTTCGGGAGATTCTGATTGGCTGAAAGAGGATTGATCATCGCCATTGACGGGCCGGCGGGCGCGGGCAAGAGCACGGTCGCGCGGGCCGTCGCGCGACGGCTCGGATATCTCTTCATAAACACCGGCGCAATGTATCGCGCGGTCGCCTGGAAAGCTCTGCATGAAGGCGTTTCGCCAGACGACGCCGGCGCCGTGGGGCGGCTCGCCGGCGAGTCGTTGATCGAATTGGCCGGCGGCGTCGATTCTATGCGCGTGCTGATCGACGGCCACGACATCACCTCCGAGATCGCCACACCGCAGGTCGGACAGGCGGCCTCGATAGTTTCCACCATCCCCGCAGTGCGCCGCGCGCTGGTCGCCCGTCAACAACTGATGGGACGGGCGGGAGGCGTCGTGATGGAAGGGCGCGACATCGGCACGCAGGTCTTTCCCGACGCCGAGGTCAAAATCTACCTCGACGCGTCGCCCGAGGCCCGCGCGCAAAGACGGTACGACGAAGACCTGGTCCGAGGCGTCGCCGTCGCCTCGCCCGAAGAAATGAGGGAAGAGATCGAGCGGCGCGACCACCGCGACAAGACGCGCGCCGATTCTCCACTCACGCAAGTCGAAGACGCCGTCTACATTGACTCGTCGGAGATGACGGTCGATGAAGTCGTCGAACGAATTCTGGAAATCGCCAACCGGATTGCGGATTGCTAGTGAGTGAACTGTCTTGCGCAAGAAGCGCCGCAATAAAAACAAGATTCTCGGAATCAATAAATCCGCAATCCTCCATCCTCGATCATTTGTAGTTCAACGCCCGCTCCATCACCGGGTCGCGCCCGCTCGCGTAATCCGACGACGAAGTTTCGACCTGAATGTCCGGCGCTAGCGCCGGCGGGTCGCCGTCCGTAGTTTTGAAATACCTGGTCGAATAGTGGACCTGCAGTTTTGAATACGGCAGGGTCATTGCTTCGACTTCGCCGTAAAAATTCGGTCGCTGCCCCGTCGGCTCGCCCACCAGGATCGCTTTCGTCTCCCGCTTCAATTTCTGCGCGTTCAGACAGGCCGAGGAGAAAGTCCCTCTGCCGATCAGCGCGAACAGCCTGCCCGTTTGATTGACGTCGCGCCGTTTTGACAACGCCTTGACAAGCGGTTCGAAGAGAATCGAATTGCCGCCGCCGTTAAGCCGCAGGTCAATCACCACCTTTTCAACCGGATTCTGGTCCATGAATTTCAACACCGCCGCGGCGAATTTGTTGAACGGCTGCGAAGGCATATTAGCGCAGCGGCGATAATGCAAATAGATAGCCTTTGAATCTGGCAGATACTCGTACCAATAATATTGTTCGGGATTGCGCAGGTAGAGCGGCGTTTTACCTTGCGGCGAATCGAACGGGGTGATGAATTTGATCCCCGCTGTCGTCGAAACCGGCCGCAGCTTGACGACGAACTGATTTCCATTCCTGTCATCGAAGGTGAAATCGCCTTCGTCGACGGAGGGCAGGATCTTCAACAGGTAAAGGTTTTCAGGGTCGGTCAGGTAGTACGGAAATTGTTGATTGAACCGCCACTCGTTTTCGAAGGTGATTAACGGGCGAACGGCCTCTTTCGCGCGCTCGACGTCGGTCTCGCCGATCTTGACGAGTTTTGCGCCGAGCGCCCTTTTGTACTCATCCGTCGTCGCAGTGACGAAAACGCCGTCAGAAAATTGATAGAGCGTGACGGGATAGGTTTTCACTACATTGAACGAAATTCTGGTGTGCGGGTCGCCGATCATCGCCGTCAGACGCCGGAGCGCAAATTTGATCTCCGAATCTGAAAGTTTCGGAACCGACTCGATGATTCCGGCTATCTCGCGGTCGAACTGTTGGCCCGTGATTTTGAAGAAGAGATTTTTGTGGCGCTTCGGAAGCTCGACGAACAGATACTGCAAATCCCCGCGCCATTTCTCTTCGCGCGTGAGTTCGGGAGCGCGTTGAGCTGTGACGGTCAGGACCGCGAGCAGTAACCAGACAAAAAGTAGGGAGTGGGGAGTGGGGAGTGGGGAATGGGGAGAAGATACTATTCCCATTCCCCACTCCCCATTCCCCATTCCCCATTCCCCATTTTTCCGTTCCACGTTTTCTTTCCCACATTCCGGGGAGTCATTTCGGTTCGAATCGCAATGTCGGGTCTTCTGTCACGCTTATTTGCGGCTGTGGGGTTCGCTCGCTTTCCAAATTATTCGTCGAGGGATCAGCGACGGCTGAGACGTGCGCCGGTTGGGGTTGAATGTGATTTTGCGCCGGGGTGGGCGCGAAGTCGGGCGTGAAACCGATCTGCGGCTCCGGTTCTTTATCCGGCTTCGGCGCGAAGAAGATTCCGTTGATCAGGTGCGCGACGCCCCGCGCGACCGGGATCAATCCTAGCATCCACAGCATCCGGATCACCGGAACCAGGCCGACCACCGGCGCTTCGATTTTCCCCGCAATGATCTGCTCGAGGTTCTGGAGCAGTCCAGAATCGACCGCGGCCTCCAGCACGTAATACCAGACGGCCATTGTCGCGCCGCCGCCGAAGATCGAAAGCGCCGCTTGCTGAAAGCTATATTTGCGCGAATGGGCGACCTTCGTCTTTTTCAAGGCTTTGTTGACTTGGTGTTTGAGGATTTCGCTG
>Ga0209382_10010188_pt1 | contig 11740 bp, 3 predicted proteins | sample SoiMetdeltSBSDD5_FD_187599 | JGI IMG/M metagenome (GOLD analysis project Ga0209382, IMG submission 187599) | Bulk soil microbial communities from a Populus tree surrounding site in Tennessee, USA - Soil MetaG P. deltoides SBSDD5 (SPAdes) (version 2) | ecosystem: Environmental > Terrestrial >...
GCAGTTGGGAATTGGGAGTTAGAAGCGAACACCCATTGCCATCCGGAAGGTGCGTCCGCCATTTTCACCCGAGGACCAGCGCGGATAGTGAATGTTCGCGGTGCCGGTGCCGAACGCGGCGCTCCGGACGAACCCTGTTCGAAGCCCGAGCGCGTCGAGCGGGCTGTTCGGGTCCTGCGTCACCGTCGTGTTCCACTCGATGAGTTTCTGGTTGTTCAACACGTTGTAGACCTGGAAGAGGATCCATGGCTGCACCGTCTTCCACACGGGCACGCCATATCGCGCCTGGAAGTCGAGCACGCCGTAGCCCTTGAAGTCCTCCGAGCCGCGCTCGTCGAAGTAGAGGTCGGCGGACGTGCGTCCAGTACGTAGATAGCCGGATCCCACCGCGGCCTGCTGCGCGGTCGTGCCGACGCCGGTTGCCACGAGGCTGTAGGTCTTGCCGGAGTTGACGCGCCAGATCGGCGCGACGTCCACGCTTCCGAAGCGTCCCAGCCGCTGGTTGTAGCTGGTCCAGAGCCGGAACTTGTGGCGCTGGTACTCGTCGAGACGGCCGTACGGGAAGTGCTGCTGCTCGGTGTACATCTCCGGATAGTCGCCGAACACCGAGGGATTGCCAGGCTGGTTCGCGGCCTCGCCCTCGAAGTTGCCGTGGTTCTTGATCTGCACCGTCCAGTGGCCCTCGACGAACAGCCTGCTGGTGAATCGCACACGTGATTCGAGCTGGAAGGCCTGATAGTCGCGCTTGAGTTCGTCGGTGTTGTCGAACACCACGCGATCCACGTTCAACGTGATCCCCGCCGCCTGCGCGCTCACCTTGCCCGCCGCCGTCGGATCGTCGATGAAGTCCTCGATGAAGTCGGTCGCCTTGCGCCAGCTGTACGTCCCCTTGACGAAGCCGTTGTTGGCGAATTCGCGACCGAGCGCCAGCGTGACCTCGTTGGTCTTGGGCGAGGTGAGGCCGTCGGCGAAGAACACGTTTGCCGTCGGGATCTGCGCGCCGATGGGCACATAGTTGGCAAGGTCGAATCCGGGGGCGAAGTCGAAGCCCTGGCCGGTCGGGCCGACATAGGCGTAGACCACCTGTCCCGGGTTGCCGACGTTGCTCGTGCGCGAGAAGGCGCGCTCGGTGAACCGCCCGGAATAGCGGGCAAACGTGGCCTGAGCGATGGTCTGGCCGTTCCCGGTGACGTCGAAGCTCACGCCGAGACGCGGAACGACCGTGTCGGTGTCGGCGGCGATGATGCCGCCCGTCGCCTCGCTGCGCACGCGCTCGTAGCGCACGCCGAGATCCGCGGTGACACGCGGACCGGCGCTCCAGCGGTCCTGGACATAGAGCGACAGCGTGTTGATGTCCAGCGTCGCGCCGCGCGATGCGATCCAGTTCGTGACGCGTGTCGGCGCCGACGCGGGAGTTGCCGCGTTGCCATTCCAGAGCGGGATCGGTTCGCCGTCGCTGCCGATGACCGGACGGCCGCCCGACGAAAGATAGTCGGTATTGAAGACGTAGCCCGTGGCCGATTGCGAGTTGCCGCCGGTGCGGAACGACTTGAAGTGTTCGAAGCCGGCCTTGAGGTCGTGGCGGCCGACCGAAGGATTCGTGAAGTACCGCGACAGGCTGCCCGTGAACTGCCGGTTGTTGCGATCCTCGGGATCGGTCGCATCGAAATACGGCGCGTTGTAGTGGCGGTTGTTCACCGACCCTGCAACCTGTCCGCGCGTCAGGAACGGCGAATCATGGATGTCGGTGCTGGAGCCTCCGGCGTCGCGAATGCCCTGATCCTTCTTCGACCACTGGAACGTCCCGAAGAGACTGTTGCTGAGGGCGCCGTTCCAGTTGATCACCCAGAGCCGGTTCTCGTCGCGGCGATCGATCAAGGTCGAGCTCGTCATCGACATCGTGGCGTTGATCGCCGGCAGGCTCGCGCGGGTGAGCGGGTTGTTGGTGAAGCTGCCACTGACGGTATGGCCGTTGATGGGTGTGGCCGTCAGCTTCAACTCGAAGCGCTTGTTGTCGGTCGTCGGGTTGTACCCACCACCAATCTCGGCGAAGTTGCCGGACTGCGTCGAGGCTTCATAGCGGTTGGCGTTGAAGAACCAGAGGCGGTTGAGCACGATCGGACCGCCGATCGTTCCCTCATGGACTTTCCCGAGGGTGTCGGGGCGCTGCGTCGTTTCAAACGGCGTCTCGTCGCTCCATGACGGTCTGGTGAAATTCAGCCGGTAGGAGCCACTGAAACGGTTGCCGCCGCTCTTGGTGATGACGTTGATCACGCCGCCGCCGAAGCGGCCGTACTCGGCGGAGATGCCGCCGATGAGTATCTGCGTCTCCTGAATCGCGTCCTCGATATAGAGCGGGTTCGACGTGCCGAACAGGTTGTCGTTGGTGTCCACGCCATCGACCAGGAAGAGGCTGTCGAACGCGAGAGCGCCGCCAATTGCCATCTGACCGGCATTCGGCGTGTTGTCGGTGACACCGGGCGACAGCTCGGCGATCTCGAACGGACGCCGGCCGACGGGCATCGTGTTCAGGAGCTCCTGGGTGAAGTTGCGCGACGTCTGAGTGGTCGCCAGTTGCGGCGTCGAGCTGGCAACGACGTTGACGGTTTCAGTCAGGCCGGACAGCTTGAGCGTCGTGTCGAGTTCGGCCACGCCTCCGAGCGGTACGTCGACCGTCTGCTTGACGTCGGTCGTACCGGCGAACTGCACCAGCACCTCGTATCGCCCTGGCGGCAGCCCGCGGATGATGTATGCGCCGATGGCGTCGGTCACGGCGTCGCGCGAGCCCTGCAACGCGGGCGACGTGACGGTGATGGTGGCACCAGGGAGCGGCAGGGCATCAGGGTCCTTGACGACGCCCGATAGGATGCCGGTCTGCAGGCCTTGCGCGAGGACCGCGGCCGGAGCGAGCGAGCAGATCGCGATGAAGAGCGCGAATACGAGCGCATGTCGTTTCGTCACTGGGCCTCCTCCAGTGTGTGTGGGTCGAACTGCGTCGGTTCGCTGACGAAACGCCAGCGAAGTGGGACGAATCCCCGCGTGGCCGGAGTATACGCTTCAGATCGGAGGCAGTCGAGATCAGGAGAATCCCGCACCCACGGGGACAATTGCAGACGGAGAGCGCTGAAAGAGCCTTAGAACAGCCAGCGGACGAGCAGATGCGCGCTTGTGCCCTCGCCGAAGAGATCGTCCATGCCGTACCGCGGATCGCGGGCGCCCGCGGGATCGGTCCTGGCGTCGATCATGGCGTTGTAGTCGTAGCCCTCGGCGAGGTTCGTCTGCGAGAGGTCGATCTCCGACGCGCCGCGAGCCCGGTTCACGTAATTGAACCGGTGTCGAGCCGTCTTCTGGTTGAACAGGTTCAGGACGTTGAGCTCGAAGCGGAGGCGTTTGCGTTCGCCCAACCCAATCTGATGGGAGACGAGCAGGTCCGTCCTCGAGAGTACCGGCGTGCGGCCCATGTCGCCGCGGCCGTTGACCAGAACCTCGATGCCGTTGAGCGTGTTCACGTTCGTGCTGAGCGGCGTGCCGCTGCTCGCCGAGAAGTTCACCCCGATCTCAGTCCCGTGGGGGAGAACCGTCGCACCATACAGCTTCAGTACGTGCGGCCGATCCGTTGCCAGACGCCCCTGCGGATCGAGGTGGCCGTGCGCGTCCCACATCGACTCGTCGAGATCCCACGATCGATTGACATTGCTGCCCGGGCGGAAGACGCTGCCCTCCTGCTGCTGATCGGCGGAAAACGCCCCCCGCGTCGGCGTTCGTATCTCGTCTGAGTTCTGAAGTCCCGCGTAGTTGCCAAACAGGCGGCTCCACACGTAGCTCCCGCCCAGAAACCAGTTGCCCGACAACCGGCGCACCAGCGAGATCTGGACCGCGTCGTACTGCCGCTTCGCCTGTGGAACGTTGAACGGTGGCGTCGCCGTGGAGACCAGGGCATCGGTAGCACTTCCTTCACCTGGATTGGCGAAGAGGTAGACCTCGTTGCCATTCACCAGCACGCCGATGTCTTCGATGGTTCGCACCAGCCGGTTGTGGACGTAGTTGACGGTCGCGACCACGGTCTCGCCCAGTTGAAACTCGACGCCGCCGTTGAAGCTGTCCTGGCTCATCGGCTTGATCGCCGGATCGACCGAGTCGAAGTTGGGCACGCGGCGATCGCGGTACCCTTCGAGGCTTCCCCAGAGATCTCGTCCGGGCATGTTGTGCAAGCCGAGTTTGAAGACCTGTGTCGGGTCGTCGAGCGAGCGGTAGTACACCTTCCAGATCTCGCCGCCGAACGACAGCCGGGGCAGATCGTACTTTGTCCAATCGTAGTAGCGGCCGTAGCTGCCGAACAGCTTGGTTCGCCCCTCGCCGAAGACGTCGTATGCCGCGCCGATGCGCGGCGCGATCTTGTCAGCGAATCCGAACCCGATTGCCCGCGTCCGCAGGTCCGTGCGAAACGAGGGAATCGTCTCCCGCTCTGCGCGCACGCCGACGTTCAGCGTGAGGTTGCCGCGAGTCCACTGATCCTGGGCGAAGACATGCATGATGCTCGCGGAGGCGCTGCCGAACGAACCGACGTCATGCACTTCGTAATAGCCATAGGCGCCGCGTCCGTCACCCACTCCGGGGACGCTGCTCGTGAAGGTGGAGTCCCAGAAGATGTTCACGTGCCCGCCCGGATACCGCCGATCGACGTCGTTCCCGTTGCGTCGCACGCCACCGCCGGCCTTGAGCGAGTGGTAGCCTCCAGCGAAGAACGCGGTGCTGTAATCAGCCTGTATGAAGGTCTGTGTGGTGGTGTCGTGATTCGTGATCGACACGGCAGGGGTGTTCTGGAATTGACTGGCACCCTGAAACTCCGGCACCACGCCGGCGAGTCCGATCGAGCTCGTCGCGAACCGGACCGGTGTCGTGGCCGGGATGCCTTTGTCCCGATAGTCGTCGCGGAAGTACCCCGCCTTCACGCTCACCACAGTCGCGTCGGTCAGGTTGATGTCCAGTGCACTCGACAGGTTCCGCTGATCGATGACGAATCCGCGCTGGCGGTTGGCTTCATTGCTCGCCAGAGTGCTCGACTGAAACTGTGGTCCGAACCCGTTGTAGAGCGGCAGGCTGCCTTCGGAATATGTCGGCGTCCAGAGCGTGCCGATGGTGGCGTTGACGCGTCCGTTCGAGAAGCTCACCTTCCCGTACGCGTTCATCGTCGTCTGGGTGTTCTCCAGCATGCCGGGCTCGGAGCCGTTGCTGAATGCGTATTCCGCGGATCGGCGGCGGATTCGCGGAGAGAGTGATCCGAAGAAGAAGAGACGGCCGCGGACGATCGGGCCACCGAGCGAGCCGCCGATCTCATGATGATGATCCGGCTGTTTGGGGTCCTGGAAATAACTCACCGATCGCTCGTCGATCGGAGACAGCACCAGCCGCTTCACCGGTCGCACGCCGAGGAGGCTGCCCAGATAGTAATAGTGGCCTTCACCTCGAAACGTGTTGCTGCCGGACCTGGTAACCGCGCTGATGACCCCACCGAGCGCGCCACCGAACTCCGCTGGGATACCGACCGTCCTGACCTGGATCCCTTGCAGGTACTCGAACACGGTGTCCTGTCGTGACTGGCCGTTGAGCAGGGAGTTCGTGGCGACTCCATCGACGGTGAACAGGTTCTCGGCCCCGCTCGCTCCGTTGATCTGCAGACCGCCTTCGATGGTCCCCTGATTGACCGACGGAGCCCTCGCGGCGATCGATTGAAAACTGCGTCCCTTCGGGATCCGCTCGAACTCCTCCTGCGTGACGGTGTGTGTGATGAGCGTACTCCGAATGTCGACGAGCGATGCGACACCATCGACCTGCACGACCTCGCTCAATTCGCCGACACGCAATTGGATGTCGAGCTCGATCGTGCGTCCCGCCTGGATCACCAGGTTCGAGCGGTCGGCGTTGTCGAAGCCGATCAGCTCGAAGCGAACCGCGTAGCGGCCGGGAAGCAGATCGGCGGCGAGATATCTCCCGTTGGCATCGGTCACGGACGAGCGGATCTCTCCACTGTCCACGTGCGTCGTCAGGACAACGACGCCCGGAATGGGATCGCCCTGCTGGTCGGTGACTCTGCCCCTCAGCGCGCCGACGCGCTCCTGGGCTGATACCGAACCCGCCGCCGCGATCATCAGCGCCAAGAGAACCGTTCTCATTGGGATCCCGGAGGTCCTCGACAGGCCGTCGATCGTAACCCGGTTGTGGGCCGTACAAAGCAAAGGGGCCCAAGGGCCCCTCTGTCGTTCCGACGGAGACGAGGGCCGGCCTGAGCCGGCCCTTCAGGTGAACGTCTAGAACAGGAACTTGAGGGTGAAGTACCCGCGAGTTCCGGCTTCGAACAGGTCGTCCATCCCGTAACGAACGTCGTAGGCGTTCGCGCCGTCCGTCGTCGCCCGGATCAGAGCGTTGTAGTCGTAACCCCGTGTGAGGTCCGTGTGCGACAGGTCGATGTACGAGGAGTTGCGATCGGGCACGATGCCGCCCTTGTTCAAATACACAAAACGGTGACGCGACGTTTTCTGGTTGAACAGGTTGAGGACATTGAGCTCGAAACGCAGGCGCTTGGTGCCCGGCAACGCGAGTTCGTGGCTGAGCAGGAGGTCGGTACGCGTCAGGACGTCGGTGCGGCCCATGTCGCCGCGGCCTTCGACGAACAAATCGGCGCCGTTGGTCGAGGTCACGTAGGTCGACAGCGGCGTGCCGCTTGCTCCGTAGAAGAACGCGCCGATCTGCGTACCGAACGGGAAGTCATACGCGCCGTACAGCTTGACGCTGTGCGGACGATCCGTCGCCAGACGACCGAGCACGTCGAGATTGCCGTGCGAGTCGAAGAGCAGTTCGTCGAGGTCCCACGCGCGGTTCACGTTGCCGCCGCGGCGAGACACCGTACCGGCCTGCTGCTGATTGGCGATCAGCACGCCCGAGGTCGGCGTGATGACTTCGTCCGACGACGCCAGACCCGCGTAATTGCCGTACAGGCGGCTCAGCGTGTAGTTGGCGCTGAAGAAGTAGTTGTTGGAGAACCGGCGGTTGAAGCCGAGCTCCACCGCGTCGTACTGGCGCTTCGGCCGCGGCGTCGGCTGTCCTTCCGGCGTCAGACCGGTCGGGAACTGGACCGACGTTACGCCCTTGCCGGGATTGCTGATCAAGTAGCCTTCGCTGCCTTCGTCGTTCAGGAAGCCCACGTCCTCGATCGTCTCGAGCAGATCGTTGTGGATGTAGTGGATGGTGACCACGCTGTTGCGATTCACCTGGAACTCCACGCCGGCGCTGGTGCTCGCCTGCTTCATCGGCTTGAGATCGGGGTCGATGTCACCGCCGAACGACGGCACGCGGCGGTCACGGCAGCTGCCCGAGGTCACCCACAGATCGCGACCCGGCATGTTGCCGAGATTCAGGCTGCCGATGTCCAGCGTGTCGAGGCCACGGTAGTAGATGCACCACGTCTCGGCGCCGAACGAGCCGCGGGGCAGCTCGTACTTCGTCCAGTCGTAGTAGAGACCCCAGCTGCCGAACACCTTCATCCGGCCGTCGCCGAACAAATCGTAGGCAGCGCCGAGGCGCGGGGCGAGCTTGTCCGCGAAATCGAAGTGGAAGGCTGTTTCCAGGAAGTCGGGACGGAAGGTCGGGACCTTTTCATCTTCCGTGCGCAGACCCAGGTTCAGTGTCAGCCGGGAACCGACGCTCCACTGGTCCTGGATATACAGCGCCTGGATGTTGTTGCCCGCCTTGTTCGTGGTCGCCTGGTCGTTGACCTCGTAGTAGCCGTACAGGCCGCGTCCAGTCGTCTGACCGCCGAACGTGAACGACTGATCCCAGAAGATGTTGACGTATCCGCCGGGGTAGTGCTTGTCGATGTCGTTGACCGTCCGCTGGAATCCGTAGCCGCCCTTCAGCGTGTGGAACCCGCCGAGGTTGAAGGCGCGGTTGTAGTCCACGTTGAACGACGATCGCTGGGTCGTGTCGAACGCCTGGATCTGCGTGCGCGGCGTGTTGACCGTGCCCTGTGGTCCCCACAACGCCTGCGGAATGACTGCGCTGATCGCCTGTGCCGCGCCAAGCGGAGAACCATAGGTGTACGACGTGGTTTCCGGAATACCCGTCTCGGTGTAGCGATCGTGGAAATACGCACCGCGGAGGCTCAGGAAGGAGCTGTTGGTGAGATTGAGATCGAACGTGCCGTTGGTGTTGACCTGGTTCACTTCGTAGCCACGATCGATCTGCGAGAGCTGCGAGGCGCGCGTGGTGTTCTGGCTGTTCGGCGTCGGGCCGTTGTAACCAGCCAGCGTGCCGGTGGCCTTGGTCGGGGTCCACAGCGTCGACCAGTTCGCGTTGAAGCGGCGGGTGGAGTAGGTCAGTTTTCCGAAGGCCTGCTGCCGCCAGATATCGCGTTCGATCGAGTTCGTGCCGTCGGTGTACTGATAGTCGTTCGTCCGCTGCTCGTTGCGGGGCGAATACGAGCCGAAGAAGAAGAGCCGGTCCCGGACGATCGGGCCGCCGATTGAGCCGCCGAACTCGTTCTGGTTGTTCGGATTCTCATCGTCCTGCACGTAGAACGCTGACCGCTCCGTGACGGGATCGAGCACCAGCCGCTTCACCGGGCGAGCCGAGAGCTTGCTCCCTTCGTAGAAGTAGTGGCCTTCACCGCGGAAGGTGTTGCCGCCGCTCTTGGTGACGGCGCTGACCACGCCTCCGAGCGCGCCGCCGTACTCCGCGGAGATGCCGCTCGTCTTCACCTGGACTTCCTGCAGGTATTCGAACACGGTGTTCTGGCGGGACTCACCGTTGATGAGGCTGTTGGTGACCGTGCCGTCCACAGTGAACGAGTTCTCGGCGCCGCTCGCGCCGTTCACCTGGAACCCGCCTTCGATCTCCCCCTGGCTCACCGACGGCGCCGTGAACGCGATCGACTGGAACGACCGGCCCTTCGGCATGCGGTCGAACTCCTCGGCCGACACGTTGTGCGCGATCAGGGTGCTGCGCTGATCGACGAGCGGTGAGGCCTCAGCCGTGACCTGCACCGTTTCCGTGAGCTCGCCGACCCGCATCTGAGCGTCGAGCTGGAAAGTACGACCGAGGACGACGCTGACGTCGGCTCGCTCGACCTTGGAAAAGCCGGTCAGCTCGAACCGGACGTTGTAGCGGCCGGGAGCGAGATCCGGCGCGGAGAACTGCCCGTTGGAGTCGGTCACGAACGTCCTGACCTCGCCACTCTGTGTGTTGGTCGCGACGACGGTGACCCCCGGGATGGCCGAGCCCTGCTGGTCCGTAACGCGGCCAGTCAGCGCGCCGAATCGCTCCTGAGCGGATGCGAGGCCCGTAAAGACCAGCGCACACGCCACAAGGTAGGCACTTATGCGTGCGTACATCAGTTGTCTCTCCTTGACAAACTAGTTGCTCTCAATTGACTAAACAGAACCGTTACGGAAAAGGCGTACCAGATTGGCCCACGGAACTAAGGACCTTTTATTCCAATCATTTGCACGTCTTGAGCGCGCTGTGTGGGACGAGTGAATCCATGAAGAGCAACTTTTCGAACCAAAATCATGGATTTCATGTGTTCCGTAATGCAAGCATAACTTTTTATCACAACAATCTGGCGTTTGACACCAGTTCGTCACAGACTTTTGTGCAGCTGGCCGGCCTCCTCACCCATTTTTCCGCCACAGATTCATTTTTGTGGGACGAACGGTGACGCGGGTGCTAGGACTCAGCTAGTCCGTCCCTAGCGGACAGCACTCAGTACCTGTAAGTCCACGTCGATCACTCCAGACTGACTGTTGATACCAACCAGACCGAATTGCCCCGGAGCCATTGCCCCAGGCATACCCGGGTGGTTCTCTACAGCAAGAGAAAAAGGAGTGACGGAATGAAGGTCTTCGTGTGGCTGGCTGTCGTCGGCGTGATCCTCACCGCGGCCCCGGCGGCCGCTCAGAGTACAACCGGGACAATCTCGGGACGGGTGGTCGATTCTCAGGGACTGCCGCTGCCCGGTGTGACGGTAACGGCGACGTCGCCCAACCTCCAGGGGGCGCGCGAAACGGTGACCTCTGAAAACGGTGACTACATCCTCACTCTGTTGCCATCGGGGTCGTATCGCGTGGTCTTCGAGCTGGCCGGATTTCAGCGTGTCGAACGCTCGGTCGGACTGGCTCCCACGCAAGTGCTGCCGCTGCAGATTGAGCTGGGTGTCGCCGGCATCACCGAGGCCGTGCAGGTGGTGGGCCGAGCCGCCGACGTGCTGACGCAGACCAGTCAGGTCGCCACCAATTTCGATCAGACCTTGATGTCGACGCTGCCGACGCAGCGTGATTACCGCGCCGTGATGCTGATGGCGCCGGCCGTCCACCCGACCGGCCCGAGCGGCAGCTTCTCGGTGGCCGGCTCGATGTCGTTCGAGAATCTCTACATGGTGAATGGCGTGTCGGTGAACGAGAACCTGCGCGGTCAGGCGCAGGATCTGGTGATCGAAGACGCGCTGCAGGAAACCAACGTCGCCACATCGGGTGTGTCCGCCGAGTTCGGCCGCTTCGGCGGCGGCGTGATCAACATGGTCACCAAGTCGGGCGGCAATCTCTTCAGCGGCTCGTTCCGCGAGACGTTGACCAACGACAACTGGCGCACCCTCGTGCCGAAGCGCGCCAACGACCCATTCGCCAACGACACCAAGATCGACGACGTGGTGCCGACGCACGAGTACACGGTGGGCGGTCCGGTGATGCGTGACCGCCTGTGGTTCTTCACCGCCGGACGTCTGCAGACGAACTCGATCAATCGCCAGCTGGTCATCACCAACATTCCGTACGTCTTCACCGACAAGTCACGCCGCTACGAGGGCAAGCTGACGTATCTCGTCGACGCCAACCATCGCGTCCAGACGGCCTTCACCAAGATCAACCGCGACGAGATCAACGGCACGTTCAACACGACGACCTCGATGGATGTCGCGAGCCTGTATGACCGCAGCCTCCCCGAGGACCTGTTCACGATCAACTACACGGGCGTCATCACGCCGAAGTTCTTCCTCGAAGGGCGCTACTCGCAGCGCAACCTGACCTTCGTCGGCAGCGGCAGCAAGTTCACCGATCTGCAGCAGGGCACGCTGCTCGTCGATCCGGCCGGACGCCGCTACAACGCGCCCACGTTCTGCGGCGTGTGCACGGACGAGGAGCGCGACAACCAGGACATCTTCATCAAGGGCTCGTACTTCCTGTCCACCTCCGGCACCGGTTCCCACAACCTGGTGCTCGGCTACGACTCGTTCAACGATCGCCGGCTGGCCAACAACTATCAATCCGGCAGCAACTATCGGCTGATCAATGCGCCGGCCGTCCTGAGCGGGACCGATCTGATCGCGACGTTTGTCAGCGGCACCACGCAGTTCCAGTGGAACCCGATCTTCGTCGAGAGCCTGGGCACGAAGTTCCGCACGCACTCGGTGTTCGCCAACGACAACTGGACGATCGGCGGCCGCGTCACGGCCAACCTCGGAGTACGGTGGGATCGCAACGACGGCGTGGACAGCAACGGTGTCCTGGTGGCGAAGACCGGCGCCTTCAGCCCGCGGCTCGGCGTCGTCTGGGATCCGGTTGGCGATCAGAAGTGGTCGGTCACGGGCAGCGTGGCCAAGTATGTCGCGGGCCTGCTCAACAGCATCGCCGACCTGACGTCGCCGGCCGGCAATTCCGATCAGTACAACTTCGTCTATACGGGCCCGCGCATC
>Ga0209382_10010189_pt1 | contig 11740 bp, 9 predicted proteins | sample SoiMetdeltSBSDD5_FD_187599 | JGI IMG/M metagenome (GOLD analysis project Ga0209382, IMG submission 187599) | Bulk soil microbial communities from a Populus tree surrounding site in Tennessee, USA - Soil MetaG P. deltoides SBSDD5 (SPAdes) (version 2) | ecosystem: Environmental > Terrestrial >...
AAGCGCTACGCCCTGCCGCACGCCCGCATCCTCATCCACCAGCCCCACGGTGGCGCGTCCGGCCAGGCCGTCGACATCGAGATCCAGGCCAAGGAGATCATCCGGATGCGCGAGCTCCTCGACGAGATCATGGCGCACCACACCGGCCAGCCCGTCGAGAAGGTCGCCCACGACACCGACCGCGACTTCATCATGAGCGCGGTGGAGGCGCAGGACTACGGAATCGTCGACGAAGTGATCAGCAACCGGGAGCTCGCGTCGGTGGCGACGGCCGCCGGAGTGAGCTAGGCGTCGCCGGACCGGCGGGGGAGCGAGGACACGTCGTGGCGAAGTTCGGTGACGGTGGCGACCTGCTGAAGTGCTCGTTCTGCGGGAAGAGCCAGAAGCAGGTCAAGAAGCTCATCGCCGGTCCCGGTGTGTACATCTGCGACGAGTGCATCGACCTCTGCAACGAGATCATCGAAGAGGAGCTCTCGCAGAGCACCGAGGTCAAGTTCGACGACCTCCCCAAGCCCCGTGAGATCTACGAGTACCTGAACGACTACGTCATCGGGCAGGAGCAGGCCAAGAAGATCCTGTCCGTCGCCGTCTACAACCACTACAAGCGCGTGCAGGCCGGCGCGTACGGCGACCCCGACGTCGAGCTGCAGAAGAGCAACATCCTGCTCATCGGCCCCACCGGGTGTGGCAAGACGCTGCTCGCGCAGACGCTTGCCCGCCTGTTGAAGGTGCCGTTCGCGATCGCCGACGCCACCGCGTTGACGGAAGCCGGCTACGTCGGCGAGGACGTCGAGAACATCCTGCTCAAGCTCATCCAGGCCGCCGACTACGACGTCAAGAAGGCCGAGACCGGGATCATCTACATCGACGAGATCGACAAGATCGCGCGCAAGGCCGAGAACCCGTCGATCACGCGTGACGTGTCGGGCGAGGGCGTGCAGCAAGCGCTGCTGAAGATCCTCGAGGGCACCACTGCGTCGGTGCCCCCGCAAGGAGGGCGCAAGCACCCGCACCAGGAGTTCATCCAGATCGACACGACCAACATCCTGTTCATCTGCGGCGGGGCGTTCGCCGGCATCGACAAGATCATCGAGAGCCGCGTCGGCAACCACGGGGTCGGCTTCGGCGCCGACATCCGCAAGGCCGGCGAGAAGGACCTCGGCATGATCCTCGCCGGGGTGCTCCCCGAGGACCTCCTGAAGTTCGGGTTGATCCCCGAGTTCGTCGGCCGGCTGCCGGTCATCGGCGCCGTGCACAGCCTCGACCAGGAAGCGCTGATCCGGATCCTGGTCGAGCCGAAGAACGCGCTGCTCAAGCAGTACCAGAAGTTCTTCCAGTTCGACGACGTCGACCTCGTGTTCGCCGACGACGCGCTCGAAGCCGTCGGCGAGGAGGCGCTCAAACGCGGGACGGGCGCCCGCGGCCTGCGGGCGATCCTCGAGGAGGTGCTGCTCGAGGTGATGTACGACCTCCCGAGCCGCTCCGACATCGCCCAGTGCGTGATCGACCGCACCGTCGTGCTCGAGCGCGTCACGCCCACGCTCGTCACCACCGAGACCGGGACGCGCCGCACCGCGTAACGCCCGTCGCCTGTCCGTCTCCCGGGCAGGATCGCGTGCTTCCGTAGACTGCGGGGATGAGCCGCGTCCCGGAGAAGCCGAGCCTCGACGGGCTCGAAGCGCGGTGGAGCGAGCAGTGGGACGCGGAGGGGACCTATCGGTTCGACCGTACGAAGGCGCGGGGCGAGATCTACTCAGTCGACACGCCGCCGCCGACCGTCAGCGGGTCGCTGCACATGGGGTCGGTGTTCGGGTACGCCCAGACGGACTCGATCGTCAGGTACCGGCGCATGCGCGGCGCCGAGGTCTTCTACCCGATGGGGTGGGACGACAACGGGTTGGCCACCGAACGGCGGGTGCAGAACTACTTCGGGGTGCGGTGCGACCCGTCGCTGGCGTACGACCCGGACTTCGCGCCGCCCGACAAGCCGGGCAAGAGCGCCCTCCCGGTGTCGAGGCCGAACTTCGTGGAGCTCTGCGAGCGGCTGACGCAGATCGACGAGCGGGTGTTCGAGGAGCTGTGGCGGCGGCTCGGGCTGTCGGTCGACTGGTCCCTGATCTACACGACGATCGGGGAGGGCGCCCAGCGCGTCTCGCAACGCGCGTTCTTGCGAAACCTCGCCCGCGGCGAGGCGTACCAGGCCGAGGCGCCGACGCTGTGGGACGTCGACGACCGCACCGCGGTCGCCCAGGCCGAGCTCGAAGACCGTGAGCAGCCGGGGGCGACGCACCGGGTGCGCTTCGGCGGGGTCGACGGCGCGCCCGACATCGTTATCGAGACGACGCGGCCGGAGCTGATCCCGGCGTGCGTGGCGCTGGTCGCGCATCCGGACGACCCGCGCTTCCGCGACCGTTTCGGCGGCGAGGTGACCACGCCCCTGTTCGGCGTGCGCGTCCCGGTCCTGGCGCACCGGCTCGCCGACCCCGAGAAGGGGACGGGCATCGCGATGATCTGCACGTTCGGCGACGTCACCGACGTCGTCTGGTGGCGCGAGCTGCGCCTCCCGACCCGCAGCGTGATGGGTCGGGACGGCCGGCTCGTTCCGGACCCGCCGAACTGGGAGGCGGGCGATCCCGACGCCGAGGCGCGCTACCGCGAGCTCGGCGGGAAGACCGTCAAGCAAGCGCGGGAACGTGTCGTCGAGCTCTTGACCGACGCGGGGCGGCTCGAAGGGACGCCCGAGCCGATCACGCACCCGGTGAAGTTCTACGAGCGGGGCTCGCGCCCGCTCGAGATCGTCACGACACGCCAGTGGTACATCCGCAACGGCGCCGACGACCCGGAGCTGCGCGCCGCGCTGCTCGAGCGCGGCCGGGAGCTGGACTGGCACCCGCCCCACATGCGGGCGCGCTATGAGAGCTGGGTCGAGGGCCTCAACACCGACTGGCTCATCAGCCGCCAGCGGTTCTTCGGCGTGCCGTTCCCGGTCTGGTACCCGATCGGCGACGACGGCGAGGTCGACCACGCCCGCCCGCTTCTCGCGCGCGAGGACCAGTTACCCGTCGACCCGTCGAACGATGAACCCGACGGCTACGACGACGACCAGCGCGGGAAACCTGGAGGGTTCGTTGGTGACACCGACGTGATGGACACGTGGGCGACATCGTCGCTCACACCCCAGATCGGGACGCGATGGGAAGACGACCGTGACCTCTTCACGCGCACCTTCCCGATGGACCTTCGACCCCAGGGTGGCGACATCATCCGCACGTGGCTGTTCGCCACGCTGCTGCGCTCGCACTACGAGCACGGCACGCTGCCGTGGAGCAATACGACGATCAACGGCTGGATTCTCGACCCCGACCGCAAGAAGATGTCGAAGTCGAAGGGCAACGTCGTCACGCCGGTCGAGTACTTCGACCGGTTCGGCTCCGACGCGGTGCGTTACTGGGCACAGAACGGCCGGCCGGGCGTCGACACCGCCATCGACGAGGGCCAGATCAAGGTCGGCCGGCGGCTCGCGATCAAGATCCTGAACGCGTCGAAGTTCGCACTCGGGGTGATCGGCGACGACGCCGCCGGCGAGGTCACCGAGCCGCTCGACCGATCGTTGCTGCACACCATGCGCGGGCTCATCGTCGACGCGTCGAGCGCGTTCGAGAGCTACGACTACGCCCGAGCCCTCGACGTGACCGAGCGCTTCTTCTGGGACTTCTGCGACAACTATCTGGAGCTCGTGAAGCAACGCGCCTACGGCGCCGCTGGCGAGCGCGGGGCAGGCTCTGCCCGCAAGACGCTCGGTCTCGCGCTCTCGGCGCTGTTGCGTCTCTTCGCACCGCACCTGCCCTTTGTCACCGAAGAGGTGTGGTCGTGGTGGCGGGAGGGCTCGGTGCACCGCACGCCGTGGCCCGATGTGACGGAGTTCGGGAACGTCGCCGAAGGCACCGGGGCGGCCACGGCCGTGTACGAGGTCGCGGCGGACGTGCTCGGCGAGATCCGCAAGGCGAAGACCTCGCGGCAGAAGTCGTTGCGCGCCGAAGTGGAGCGTGTTGTCGTGCGCGACACGCCTGAGCGGCTGGACGCGCTCCAGAGTGCGCTCGGTGACGTGAACGAGGCGGGGCGCGTGCGCGAGCTTCATCTCGAGAAGGCCGAGGAGTTCGCGGTCGAGGTCGATCTCACCGAAGACGCGGCCTGACTTGGACATCCGCGACGCCCGGGCCTGGCTCGACGCCCACGTCAACCTCGAGTCGACGGGGCTCCCGCCCGGCGCGGACCGGCGCGCCACCGCGCCGACGCTCGAACGCATCGACGGGCTCGTGGAGCTGCTCGGGTCTCCGCAGGAGACGTATCCCGAGATCCACCTGACCGGCACGAACGGCAAGACGTCGGCTGCGCGCATGACGTCGGCGCTCCTCGAGGCGTCGGGCCTCTCGGTCGGCACGTACACGAGCCCGCACCTCGAGGAGGTCAACGAGCGGCTCGTCTGGAACGGGCGACCGGTCGACGACGCGACGCTCGCTCAGCTCCTGTCCCGCATCGCCGACATCGAGGCGTACCTTCCCGACCGGCCGAGCTACTTCGAGATCCTGACCGCCGCCGCGCTCTCGTGGTTCTCCGACGTCGCGGTGGACGTGGCCGTCGTCGAGGTCGGCGTGGGCGGCACGTGGGACGCGACCAACGTCGTCGACGGGCGCATCGCGGTCGTCACGAACGTGAGCGTCGACCACGTCGAGTACCTCGGTCCGACGCGAGAGCAGATCGCGACAGACAAGGCCGGGATCGTCAAGCCCGGCTCGACGCTGGTCCTGGGGGAGACCGATCCGGCCCTGGTCCCGCGGTTCCTCGATCGCGGCGCGACGGTCGTCGTCACTCGGGACGACGACTTCGGCGTGACGGCGAATCGCCCCGCGCACGGGGGGCGCGTCGCAGACCTGTTCACGCCGAGCGCCCGGTACGACGGCGTGTACGTGCCGCTCCACGGCGCGTATCAAGCCGACAACGCAGCCGCGGCCTTGACCGCCGCCGAGTGCTTCCTCGGACGTCCCGTGTCGGAGGACGTCGTGGCGGACGCGTTCCGCGCCGTGCGGTCACCGGGCCGGCTCGAGGTCCTCGGCCACCAGCCACTCGTGCTCCTGGACGGCGCGCACAACGTCGCCGGGGCCCACGCGCTGCAGGCGGCGTTGACCGAGGAGTTCCCCGCGGCACCGCGCACCCTGGTGATCGGTCTGTTGCGCGAGAAGGAGCCCCACGAGATGCTCGAGGCGCTGGGTGCCAAGCACGCCGAGCGTCTCCTGTGTTGCCGGCCGCCGAGCCCCCGCGCGCTCGATCCCGCACTGGTCGCCGCCGCCGGGGCGGACGTCGGAGTCGACCCGGCCCGCATCGAGACGTTCGACACCGTCGAGGACGCCGTGGCCCGAGCTCGGGCCGTGACGGTCGACGACGCCCAGATCGTGGTGACCGGCTCGTTGTACACGGTCGGTGCCGCCCGGCACGCGCTCGTTCACGGCGAGTGATGCCTGCCGGCGTCGTCGCACTAGGGTCTCCCGCCGATGAGTGATCGCACACTGTTCCTCTGCAAGCCCGACGCGGTCGAGCGCGGTCTCGTCGGCGAGATCGTGGGGCGCCTCGAGCGGCGCTCCCTCACGATCGTGGCCATGGACCTGCGTCAAATCGACGTCGAGCTCGCGACGCGCCACTACGCCGAGCACGACGGCAAGCCGTTCTTCGACGAGCTCGTGACGTTCATCACGCGCGGCCCCCTCGTCGCGATGGTCGTCGCCGGTGGACCGGACACATGGCGGGTCGTGCGTACGGTGATGGGCGCGACGAACCCCCGCGAGGCGGCACCGGGAACGATCCGCGGGGACCTCGCCCTCGAGACGGGTGAGAACCTCGTGCACGGCTCGGACGGGCCGGAGTCCGCGGAGCGGGAGATCGCGCTGTTCTTCCCCGACCTCGCATGATCCGCGATTCGCGGAGGCTGCGCCGGTAGCTTGACCGCGTGCACCGGCCGTGGTTGTCGTCCGTCGTCGGGAACGACATGGCGGTCGACCTCGGCACCGCCAACACCGTGGTGTACGTGCGCAGCAAGGGGGTCGTGCTCGACGAGCCGTCGGTCGTCGCCGTGAACACCAAGGACAGCCGGCCCCTGGCGGTCGGCACCGAGGCGAAGCGCATGGTCGGGCGCACGCCCGCTCACATCCAGGCCATCCGACCGTTGAAGGACGGCGTGATCGCCGACTTCGACATCTGCGAGAAGATGCTCCGCTACTTCATCCAGCGGGTGCACCACCGGCGGTGGGCGAAGCCCCGCATGGTGATCTGCGTGCCGTCGGGCATCACCGGCGTCGAGCAGCGCGCCGTGCAGGAGGCGGCCGAATACGCCGGCGCCCGCAAGCCGGCCTACATCATCGAGGAGCCGATGGCGGCCGCCATCGGCTCCGGCCTGCCCGTGCACGAGCCCAGCGGCAACATGGTCGTCGACATCGGGGGCGGCACCACCGAGGTCGCGGTCATCTCGCTCGGGGGGATCGTGGCCAGCGAGTCGATTCGCGTCGCGGGGGACGAGATCGACGAAGCGTTGATCAGCTTCTGCAAGAAGGAGTACTCGCTGGCGCTCGGCGAGCGCACGGCCGAGGACGTCAAGACCAAGCTGGCGAGCGCGTGGCCGCTCAAAGAGGAGCTCTACGCGGAGGTCCGCGGGCGCGACCTCGTGACCGGGTTGCCGAAGACGATCGTCGTGTCGACGAGTGAGTTGCGTCAGGCCATCGAGGAGCCCGTCCAGGCCATCTGCGATGCCATCAAGTACACGCTCGATCGGACGCCGCCGGAGCTCGCCGCCGACATGATGCAGAAGGGGATCGTCATCACCGGCGGCGGCTCGCTGCTGCACGGGCTCGACGTCCGGCTGGCGTCGGAGACCGGGATGCCCGTCCGGCGGGCGAAGAATCCGTTGTACACCGTCGTGCTCGGCTCGGGGCAGTGCCTCGAGGAATTCGACGTGCTCAAGGCAGTTCTCGTCGCGTCGCGACACCACTGAGCGAAAGGGGAGCGAGCGGGCCAGTGATCGTGTACCAGCGTGCGAACCGACGGCGCACGATCCTCGCGCTGATCGTCCTCACGGCGATCACCCTGATCACGCTCGACGTTCGCGGCGCAGGTCCGTTCTCGGCCGTGCGCGGCGGCGCGCACGACGTCGTCAACCCGGTCGCGGGCGCGTCCGACGCGGTCTTCTCACCGGTGGGCGACTGGATCGACGGCGTCACGAGCGCCGCCGCGCTGAAGGACGAGAACGCGCGGTTGCGCCGCCGGCTCGACTCGACCCGTGGCCGGCAGGCGAGCGCGCGGGCCGCGACCGAGGAGAACAAGGAGCTCAAGAAGCTTCTGGACCTACCGTTCGTGGACGACGCCGACTCGATCGCCGCCCCGGTCGTCGACGGCGCGCCGAGCAACTTCGAGCTCACGGTCCAGATCGGGAAGGGCGAGAGCGACGGCGTCGGGGTGGACATGCCGGTCGTGACGGGCGCCGGCCTGGTCGGGCGCGTGCTCGAGGTCTCACGCGACCGCGCGACCGTGCTCCTCGTCACCGACCCCCAGTCGGGTGTCGGCGTCAAGATCGAGAAGAGCGGAACGACCGGCGTGGTGAAGGGGCGAGGCGACAGCGGCACGGTGCGCGCCGACTTCGTCGATCCCAGTGCCGCAGTGACCAAGGGCGAGATCGTCTACACCTCGGGTCAGCAGAACAGCCCGTTCCCGTCCGCGATACCCGTCGGCACCGTGAGCAAGGTCACGAAAGCCCGTGGTGACCTCCAACAGGACATCCTCGTCAAGCCCTTGGTCGACGTCTCGGGCCTCGACTACGTGAAGGTGCTGCGGCCTTCGTCCGGCGGATGAGGAAAGGCACGGAGGGCCGACGGTGACCTGGGTGCTGCGCCTCCGCCTCGCACTCCTGATCCTCGCGGTCGTCGTGCTCCAGACCACCGTCTTCTCCGCCGGGCTGCGGGTCTTCGGCGTCATGCCCGACCTCGGCCTCGTCCTGACGGTGGCGGTGGCGTTCTACCTCGGGCCGGATCGGGGTGCGGTGTTCGGTTTCGTCGCCGGCCTCGCCGTCGACTTGTTCCTCAGCACGCCGCTCGGCTTGTCGGCGCTCTCGTTCGCGGTCGTCGGCTATGCCGTCGGCGTCGCGCAAGGTGGTCTCGTGCCCCCGTCTCGATGGGTCGCGCCGATCATGGGCGGACTCGGCGGGCTCGCCGGCGGGGTGCTGTTCGTGGGGATCGGTGCGATCGCCGGTCAGGATCAGCTGATTGCGCTCAGCAGTGTGCGGATCATCCTCATCGCCGGCGTGTACGACGCGCTGGTCGCGTTCGCCGTGTTCCCGATCGCGCGGTGGGCGACCCGGACGCCCGGTGAGGTCCAAGGCTTGCCCGAGCATCGCTGGTCTGACGGGAGTCGCATGCCACGATGGGGATCCGATCGTTCGATCTCCCCGGGGCGAAGCGCGGAGTAACTGTGGTCGAGGGCAGCCGGGCCCGACTCACCGTCATCGGTGTCATCGTCATGTTCCTCTTCAGCGCGCTCTTCGCCCGGCTGTGGTTCCTCCAGGTGGCCTCGGACAGCAACTACGCCGCCGCCGCCACCGACAACCGGATGCGGGTCGTCTACGAGCCCGCGCTGCGGGGGAGGATCCTCGACCGCAACGGCAAGCCGATCGTCGACAACGAGCCCGTCGACCTGATCACCTTCGACCGGCACAAGGCGATGACCTCTGCCGAGCGCAAGCTCGTCGTCGCGCGGCTCGCCCAGCAGCTCGGCGTCACCGCCGCGGAGATCGAGAAGCGCATCGACGACCCGCGCGCCTCACCGTTCGCACCGGTGCGCATCGCCACCGGCATTCCGCCGGAGGTCCGGACGTACCTCGAGGAGCACGAGGCCTACTTCCCTGGCGTGAAGGTCGAGAGGACGGCCCTGCGCGCGTATCCGAACGGGCCTCTTGCCGCCAACCTGATCGGGTATGTCTCCGAGATCAACGCCGACGAGCTCAAGGCCCGCGTGAAGGAGGGCTACCGGGAGGGCGACCTCATCGGCAAGGACGGCGTCGAGCAGACGTTCGAGGACGTGCTCCGGGGCACACCGCGCAAGCTGGAGGTCGAGGTCGACAGCCGGGGTCGAGTCGTGCGCACGATCGAGGAACGGAAGGCCGTGGCCGGCAAAGACGTCAAGCTCACCCTCGACGCCGACATCCAGCGCATGGCCGAGCAGTCGCTCGCCGAGGGGATGGACGGCGCGCGGGGGATCCGCGACCAGAACGAGAAGCAGCGCTTTGAGAACTACCGGGCCGGCGCCGGCTCCGTCGTCGCGCTCGATCCGAACGACGGATCGGTCGTCGCGATGGCGTCGAATCCCACGTACGACCCGAGCCAGTTCGCCGCCGGCATCACGCCCGAGGAGTTCCAGCAGCTCAACCGGCCGGAGAGCAACTTCCCACTCGTGAACCGGGCCGTGCAGGGTCTGTACGCGCCGGGGTCGACGTTCAAGCCCTTTACCGCGCTCGCGGGTCTGCAGACCGGGCAGCTCGACCCGAACGCAGGCTTCTACGACCAGGGGTGCCTCAACATCGGCGCGGAGGAGCGGTGCAACGCCGGAAGGACCCCGCACGGCACCGTCAACCTGCCCGCCGCGCTCACCGTCTCGAGCGACACGTACTTCTACAACGTCGGCCGCAACATGTGGCAGCACTACAACGCCTGGACCAAGGCGCAGAGCAACGGCACGGGCGGCGCCGAGGACGAGATCAGCAAGGGGTACGCGATCCAGAACACCGCCAAGGCCTACGGCTTCGACCGGCCCACCGGTGTGGGACTGCGCGACGAGGCCGGCGGTCGCGTGCCGGACCAGCCCTGGAAGGAGCGGTTCAACCAGAACGAGCCCGACCCGCGCCAGAAGCGCGAGCGGTCGTTGTGGCTGCCGGGCGACAACGTGAACCTCGCGGTCGGCCAGGGCGACCTGCTCGTCACGCCGCTCCAGCTCGCCAGCGGGTACGCCGCGTTCGCGAACGGCGGCACGCTCTTCACACCGCGGCTCGCGAGCGCGGTGCTCGAGCCGGGCACCGGCCTCGACCAGCCGCAGCCGGTGCTCCGCGAGTTGCCGCCGCAGCCGGTCCACTCGACCGGGCTTTCGCCCGAGAATCGCCAGGTGATCATGGAGGGGCTGATCGGCGTGACGACGAGCGGATCCGGAACCGCGTACGCCGCCTTCCACGGCATCGGCGGCCCCACCGTCGCGGGCAAGACGGGCACCGCCGAGGGCATCGGCAAGCAGGACACTTCGCTGTTCGTCGGCATGTCGCCGCCGGACCAACCGCAGTACGTCGTGATGGCGGTGATCGAGGAAGGTGGCTTCGGGGCGTCGGTCGCGGCGCCGGTCGTCGCCCGGATCTTCGACGGAATCAACGGTGACGCGAACGCGGCTGCCGTACAGGTACGACCGGCCGACATCCAGGACTGATGCGCCGATGACTTCACTCCCGCAGACGCGCCCGCGCTGGTCCCGACGTGCGTCGAGCGTCGATCAGTCCGTGAGAACGCAGCGGTCGCCCTTCGACAGGTCGATCCTGCGCGACCTCGACCCGTTGCTCATCGGCGCGACGCTCGCAATCGCCGCGCTCGGCCTGCTGATGGTCTACTCGTCGACACGCGAGCGCTTGCGGCTCGAGGGAGTCGACGAGCTCTACTTCGTGAAGCGCCAGGGCGCCGCGATCCTCCTCGGCCTGGTCGTGATGGGGTTGCTGCTCGCCGTCGACTACCGGCGGCTGCGCGACTACTCGGTGTTCGCGTACGTCGCCACCGTCGTGGGCTTGCTCGCCGTGCTGTCCCCGCTCGGCTCGAACGCCCGCGGCTCGCAGGCGTGGTTCCAGCTCCCCGGCGGCTTCCAGCTCCAGCCGTCGGAGTTGGCGAAGTTCGGGATCATCGTGGCGGTCGCCGGGTACGCGAACGAGCACCGGGGCGAGATGAACCCGTGGCGCCTGACGGTGACCATCGGCCTGGCCGCGGTCCCGATCGGTCTCGTCATGATCCAACCCGACTTCGGGACGGCGATGGTGCTCAGCCTCATCGTGATCACCATGCTTGCGGTGGCGGGCGCCAGCCTCCGGCACCTGCTCGTGCTCGCGCTGCTCGCCGTGACGCTCGTGGTCGCCGTCGTCAACGTGGGTCTGCTGAAGGAGTACCAGGTCGACCGGCTCACGAGCTTCGTGAACCAGGGTCAGGACGCGCGGAACACGACCTACAACACGGATCAGTCGAAGAACGCGATCGGCAACGGGGGAGTCACCGGACGCGGGTTCGGGAACGGCTCGCAGACGGCAGGCGGGTTCGTCCCCGAGCAGCACACGGACTTCATCTTCACCGCCGTCGGGGAGGAGTTCGGTTTCCTCGGTGCCGCCGGCCTGCTCGCACTGTTCGCGATCGTCGTCTGGCGGACGTGGCGAGCCGCCCTGTTCGCCCGTGACTTCTTCGGCAGGCTCGTCTGCGTCGGGGTGCTGGCGTTGTTCGCATTCCAGATCTTCGTGAACATGGGCATGACGATGGGGATGATGCCCGTCACCGGCATTCCGTTGCCGTTCATGAGCTACGGCGGCTCGAGCGCGATCACCGCCTTCGCCTGCGTCGCCCTCGTCGCCAACGTCTCGATGCGCCGCTAGAGGACCAAAACGGGGATCTGCGGCCGATCCGGTACACTGAGA
>Ga0209382_10010194_pt1 | contig 11737 bp, 6 predicted proteins | sample SoiMetdeltSBSDD5_FD_187599 | JGI IMG/M metagenome (GOLD analysis project Ga0209382, IMG submission 187599) | Bulk soil microbial communities from a Populus tree surrounding site in Tennessee, USA - Soil MetaG P. deltoides SBSDD5 (SPAdes) (version 2) | ecosystem: Environmental > Terrestrial >...
GAGACCTCGAGTGAGACCCAGCCGTCGATGCCGTTGGTGGCGTCGTTGATCGGACGGAAGAGGTCGGCCGCCTGGGTCAGGTCCTCCAGGGCCAGCTCGAAGAACACGTCCTCACCCGACAAGCCATTCGCCACCTTGCGGCGGATCCCCGCGTCGTAGTCCTGGCTGTACTTGATGGCGTTGTCGAAGATCGTCGGATTCGAGGTAAGCCCGGTGACCGAGAGCTCGTCAATGTACCGTTTGAGCGTACCGCTGGTCAGCAGGTCGCGCGTGATGTTGTCCAACCAGATGCTCTGGCCGGCCTCGTGAAGCTGCTGGGTCGGTCTCATGGCTGTTCGCTCCTTGACAGCGGCGACGTAGTGACGGCGTGCCGCGACCGCCTGCGGAATGGGATCACCTTGGGCCTGGACGGGCGCCGCCCCGAGTCGGCAGAGACGAGCGTCTGCAGGTCGTACTCGAGCAGGTCGGCGATGTGCTCGATGGTCAGGTCCGGCGCCGGATGACTCGCCACGAGCTTCGGGTCATGCGCGTACTGGCCCTGTCGGGGAAAGACGGTGGTCACCCGCGGACCCCAGGCGCGCTTCACAGGCGTCAAGATCGTCAGCTTGTCGTCGATCAGGACGTAGTGGTCGGCGGGATAGCGCGTCTGGATGTCATGCAGTTCCAGTTGTTTGTGGATGTAGATGAGCACGTGGCCGTCGACGGCCTGCCAGAGCCCTGATTGCTGCACCTTGCGCGGCTGGAAGATGACGTCGCCATCCGTCACGAGCACGGTCGGAGCCCAGGTACGCAGTCGTGCGATGACCTCGAGGGCGCGCGGGTACAGGCGGTTGCCGAACGGGTAGTCCATCAGGATGAGGGAGAGCTTCGGCAGGCGTGGGTCGTAGGGATGCTCGTCCCGGTAGCGCTGCAGGGCGCCGAGATAATCTCGGTAGCCCAGCTCCTCCCACAGCTTCACCAGGATGGCCCGGTAGCGCTCCCAGCAGCCGAGGTCCAGCTCCTGCTGCACGTCGTGCCGCAGGTCGTCCAGCACAGCGTCGTTGTCGAGCAGCGTGTTGTCGACGTCGACCAGGAACACGACAGGTGCAGCGGCGCTCATCGACGGACCCCCATCGGCACAGGCCAGTGACGGCCGCTCATCCGACCGGCGCGGCCACGCCGCGCGCCCGGGCAATCTGCGCTTTGGCCGCGACCACCACGTGCTCAGCCGTGAAGCCGAACCGCAGCAGGAGCTGTTCGAGCGGCGCTGAGGTGCCGAAGGTGTGCATCGCCAGGATGGCGCCGCCGCTGCCCGCGTATTCGGCCCAGCCGAAGGCGGACGCCGCCTCCACCACCACCCGCGCCGTGACGGTCGGCGGGAGCACGGTGTCGCGATACATCTGACCCTGCTTCTCGAAGAGCTCCCAGGAGGGCATGCTGACGACGCGGGCCCGGATGCCCTGGCTCTTGAGCTGCTCGTAGGCCGCGACGCACAGCGCCACTTCGCTGCCCGTGCCCAGCAGCAGCACCTCCGGCGGTCCGCCCTCGGCGTCCGCGAGCACGTAGGCGCCCTGCGCCAGCCCGCGCGCCGAGGCGTAACGCTCCCGGTCGAAGGTCGGCACCGCCCCCCGCGTCAGCACGAGCACGGCCGGCTCGTGCCTGAGCGCCATGATCACACGCCAGGCCTCGACCACCTCGTTCGCGTCGGCCGGGCGCAGCACAATGAGCCCCGGGATGGCGCGCAGGGACGCGAGCTGCTCGATCGGCTGGTGGGTCGGGCCGTCCTCGCCCACGCCAATGGAGTCGTGGGTGAAGATCCAGATGGTGGGAATCTCCATCAGCGCGCTCAGCCGAATCGGCTCGCGCATGTAGTCGCTGAAGATGAAGAACCCTGAACCGAACGCCCTGACCTTGGTGAGCGCCAGTCCGTTGACGATGGCGCCCATCGCCTGCTCGCGGATGCCGAAGTGCAGGTTGCGACCGCCGGGGGTGTCTCGTTGTAGGTCGCCCGCTCCCTCGACGGCGATGCGCGTCTTGTTCGACGGCGCGAGGTCCGCCGACCCGCCGATCAGCCAGGGCACGTTGCGCGCGACCGCGTTCAGCACCTGGCCCGAGGATTCGCGGGTCGCGAGCCCCTTCGGGTCGGGCGGGAAGTCCGGCAGGTCCCGGTCCCAGCCCTCTGGAAGCTCACGCCGCAACATGCGGTAGGCCCGGTCGTAGAGGTCCGGGTACTCCGCGCGATACGCCTCGAGTTCCTCCATCCAGGCGTCGCGCAGCTCGGCGCCGCGCGCACCGATGCCGGCCCGGAAGTGCTCACGGACGCCCTCAGGAATGAGGAACTTCTCGTCCTCGGGCCAGCCGTAGCTCCGTTTCGCGAGGCGAATCTCCTCCTCGCCGAGCGGCTCGCCGTGCGCCGCGCTCGTATCTTGCTTGTGCGGGGCGCCGTAGCCGATGTGGCTGTCCACGATGATCAAGGTCGGCCGGTCGCCGGTCCGGCGGAACGTCTCGAAGGCACGGGTGAGCATGTCCAGGTCGTTGGCATCGCCCACCCGCGTCACGTTCCAGCCGTAGCCGATGAACCGCGTGGCGACGTCGTCGCTGCAGGCTAGCGCGGTGTTGCCTTCGATGGTGATGTGGTTGTTGTCGTAGATCCAGCAGAGGTTGGCGAGGCCCAGGTGCCCGGCGAGCGAGGCTGCCTCGTGGCTGATCCCCTCCATCAGGCAGCCGTCGCCGGCCAGCGCGTACACGTCGTAGTCGAACAGCGGAAAGCGGCGGTTGAACTGCTGTCCAAGCCAGCGCGCACCGATCGCCATGCCGACGCTGTTCGCCACGCCCTGGCCCAGCGGCCCGGTGGTGGTCTCCACCCCGGACGTCCAGCGGTACTCGGGATGGCCCGGGCATTTGCCGTCGATCTGCCGGAACTGCTTGATGTCGTCCAGCGTGACCGAGAGCTCGCCCAGCGTCTCGTACTTCGGGTTCACAGCCTTGACGCCGGTGAGGTGCAGCAGGCTGTAGAGCAGCATCGATGCGTGCCCGGCCGAGAGCACGAACCGATCGCGGTTCGGCCAGATCGGGTGCTCCGGGTCGAAGCGCAGGAAGCGTTGCCACAGGCAGTAGACAACGGGCGCCATCGCCATCGGCGTGCCGGGGTGGCCGGAGTTGGCCTGCTGGATGGCGTCCATCGACAGTGTCCGGATCGTGTTGACGCACAGCGAATCGAGCTGCGTCCCCTCGGCGATTGGCGGGGCGATCATACGCTCACCTTCCCTGCTGCAACGGTGGTGTCAAGGCCATGAATGGCGGCGCCGAGGAGTGCCACCGGCTCGACGATGATGTGGACCGGCACGCGCGCCAGGAGCGGGCTCAGGCGGCCCTTCTCCTGGAAGGTGGACAGGAAGCGCTGCCCCAGTCCGGCCGCGACGGGCAGCATGCGCTGAGGGATCCCGCCGCCGATGTAGCAGCCGCCGGTCGCGAGCACGGCGAGGACGAGGTTGCCCGCGGCCGAGCCCAGGATGGACACGAACAGGTCGAGGGCCGCCTGGCACAGGGGGTCGGGGTCCGGCCGGGCAAGACCGGCGGTCATGATGGTGGGTGTCTGATCTCGGACGATCTCCAGCTCCGCGCGCACGGCAGCGGACTCTGGGATCCGACCTTCGTCCTTCAGGAAGCCGTAGAGATCGGGAATGTGCCGGCCGGCGCACACTCGCTCGTAGCTGACGCGCCCCCAACGAGCCTGCAGGCGCTTGAGTAGCTCAGTTTCCTGCGGCGTGGTGGGCCCAAAATCGACGTGACTGCCTTCCGATGGGTGCGCACGGTAGCGCGACCCGTCCCAGGTCAGGAACGCTTCCCCGAGCCCGGTGCCGGGGGCGATGACGGCGATGGCACCGCCCGGCGCCTCGTGGCCTTCCTGCAAGGTGCGCAGCTCGCTGGGCCGTAGATGTGGCACGGCCGTCGCCATCGCCTCCACGTCGTTCATGAGGCTTGCGAACTCGAGCCCGAGCGCTGCCTCCAGTGCCGACTCCTCGACGACCCAGGGCAGATTGGTCAACGCGGCCCGGCCGCCGCTGACCGGCCCCGCGACGGCGAAACTGGCCCGCGTCACCGGGAGGCCGACGTCCGCGATGTACTCCCTGGCAATCGCCTCCAGGCTGGGATAGTCACCGCTGGGGAACACCTTTTCGGCGATCGGCGCTCGCGGGCCGTGCTCCTCGCTGAAGACGGCCAGCGCCGTCTTGGTCCCGCCAATGTCTCCGGCCAGCAGCATGGTCCCCTCCTGCCCTACGCGAGTCCGGCCGCCGCGGGGGCAGCGACCGCCCGTGGCAGGATGAACCCCTCGATCGCCTTCGCGAAGCCCTCGTCCTCATTCGAGTCCGTCACGTAGGTGGCCTGGTTCTGGACCTCCTCGCTCGAGTTGGCCATGGCGATGCTCAGGCCGCTCTTCTTGAACATCAGCACGTCGTTGAGCTGGTCCCCGAGCGTGGCGATCTGTTCCAGCGGGATCTTGAAATAGTGCGAAAGACGCTCGACGACCACGCCCTTGTTGGCCGTCGGATGGGTCACGTCGAGGTAGTGCGGCTGCGACCGCGCGGCAGAGACCTTCGATCCGAACTGCTGCTGGACGGCCGCCTCGCAACGCGCAACCAGGTCGTGGTCGTCGCTGACGCCGACGATCTTGACCGCTCGGTCGAGATACTGGTCGTAGCTCTCCACCACCGTGGGCGGAAACTGGACGGTCCTCGATTCCCGCTCCGCGTGCGGGGCCTTTGGATCCGTGACGTACCACTCGGCCCCACGGTACATCCAGACGTACAGGCCGAATGAACGGATCGTGTCGACGACGGCGGGCGCAACGTCAGCGGGGATGGCTCGTTCGTCCACGACGGTCATGTCGGGGAGGATGATGATCCCGCCGTTGAAGGCGGCCATCGGCACCTTCATGCCGAGCGGCTCGACCAGCATCCGCATACCACGCGGCGGGCGTCCGCTCGTGACCGCGAAGAGCACGCCGTGCTCCTGCAGCTCCTTCACCGCGCGAATCGCGCGCGGCGTCAGCGCCTTCGTCTTCGTGACCAGCGTGCCGTCCACGTCCGCGAGCACGGCGGCAATCTTCTGCGTTGCCGGATCGATAGCGTCGGCCATCTCTTGCCTCACAGTCAGGGGAATGTCGTCTACGCCAACCGGCGTGACGTGTTCGCCAGGTTGAGCGCCGGCCGCCCTAGCTGGACGCCAGGGCAGGGGCTGGAGCGGCATCGGCGGCGGGCCGCCTGGATGCCGAGCGCCGCTTGAAGATCTTTACGATCTCCATGACCCAGAGGACCACGGAGCCTGCGACGATGCAGAGGACCCACTGCCCGACGCTGAGGCTGGATGTCGCGAACAGCCGGTTCAAGAGGTTGAGCTCGACCACGAGGAACGTCGCCAGGACGGACCATCCCGTCCACTTGGTGAGTGTGTCGTTGTGCAGCAGGTCTCGGCTGAACACCGACGTCAGCTCGTCGTTGCAGGCCAGCCCCAGGAAGATACAGGCGAACGAGAACGTGGTCAGGGCGATCGTCTGCGCGACCACGTTCCCCCAGCCCACGATAAGGGCGTACTGGGCGGTGACGAGCGTGCTGACCGCCATGGCGATCCCGGCCACGACGAGGATCGCCATCAGCCCGCGCGGAATGATCTTCACGCCGGTCTGGCGCGGCGGTCGTTCCATGATGGCCGCCGAGGCCTCGCCCGTGCCGAGCCCGATCGCCATGAACACGATGACGGTGAAGTTCACCCACAGCACCCCGAGGGCCGAGATCGGTGCGCCCTGCAGGATGTTGAAGAGCGCGGCCGCCAGGAAGAGCACGATGAACCCGAACAACGAGCCCATCTGGAGGCGGATGTACTTCATCAGGTTCTCGTACAGCTTGCGCCCGATCTCGATGGCCCGGATGATCGTCGCGAAGTTGTCGTCGGTGAGGATCATCACCGCCGCCTCCTTCGAGACGTCCGTCCCGGTGATGCCCATGGCGACACCGATGTCGGCAGCCTTGAGCGCCGGCGCATCGTTGACGCCGTCGCCGGTCATGGCGACAACGTTTCCTTTACTCTTGAGGATGTCGACCAGGCGGACCTTGTCCTCCGGCGTCACGCGGGCGATGACGCCGATCTCGTCTATCTGCTTCTGCAATTCGTCGTCGCTCATCGCGGCGAACTCGGCACCGGTGATGGCTCGGCCGTCGATGCCCAGCTCTCGAGCGATCGCCGCGGCGGTGACCGCGTGATCGCCGGTGATCATGCGAACCCTGATGCCGGCCGCCTTCGCCTTCCCGATCGCGACCTTCACTTCCGGGCGCGGCGGATCGATGATGCCGACCAGCGCCAGCATCGTGAGGTCACTTACCAGCGACAGCATGTCGCCGGACGGGTCGAACGTCGCGGGATCCAGATCCCTGCGCGCGACGGCCATGACCCGGAGGCCCTGCTTGCCGAGCCGCTCGTTCGCAGCCTCGAACTCCAGGCGCAGCGAGGCGATGTCGACCTGCTGCTGATTGGCGTCGAGCCCGTAGGAGGAGCGACCGAGTAGCTGGTCGGGGGCGCCCTTCACCATGCAGCGAACAACCTCGCGGCCGTCCTCGTCGTTCATGCGGTGGAAGGTCGCCATGAGCTTGTAGGCCGAGTCGAACGGAAGCACGGCCAGCCGTGGGTACCCCTCGCGGACGGTGACCGGATCGACGCCCCCCTTCGAGGCGAGCACGACGAGGGCCCCTTCGGTCGGATCGCCCACCAGCGCGCCCTGCTTGACGACAGCATCGGCGGCGAGGGCCATCGGGTGAAGGTAGGGGGTGAGATCCATCGGGTTGATGTCGCCGAGGCCGGTGATCTGGCCGCTCGTGGAATACCCTTCACCGGTGATGGCGAAGCGTCGGCCGGGGAGCACCAGCTCCGTCGCGGTCATCTGGTTCAGGGTGAGCGTCCCCGTCTTGTCGGAGTTGGCGGCGGTGGTCGAGCCGAGGGTTTCGACCGACCGGAGCCGCTTCATGATCGCGCCCGCTTCGGCGAGGGCGATCGCACCCATCGCCAGGAGATAGGTGATGACCATGGGGAGACCCGTGGGGATCGCGCCGACGGCGAAGGCGATGCCGTTGACGAACAGCGTCTCCCACGGGACGCCACGGCTGAGTCCGATCAGTGTTGAAGCGAGCAGCGCCACCGCTGCGATGATCAGGATCTGATTGGTCAGCGAGTCCAGCTCTTTGGTCAGCGGTGTCTTCTCGATCCCTTCGGATTGCAGCATCCCGGAGATGTGCCCAACCTCGGTCGACATACCGGTGGCCGTCACGACGATCTCGCCGGCCCCGCGCGTGACCTCGGTGTTCATGTAGGCCATGTCGGTCCGGTCGCCGAGCGGCGTATCGGCCTTCGCGATCGCATCCGTCGACTTCGAGACGGGCAGGCTCTCGCCGGTGAGGGCTGCTTCGGCGATCTCGAGGGTTGCAGCCTTGATGATCCGGCCGTCCGCCGGCACTCGATCGCCGGCCTCTAAGACGACGACGTCGCCGGGGACGAGTTGCTCCGCTGGAATCACCGACAACTGGCCGTCGCGCCGCACTTTCGACTGGATGATCATCATCTTCTGGAGCGCAGCGATGCTTGCCTCGGCCTTGCCCTCCTGGCGCATCCCGAGCAAGGCGTTCACAACCGTGAGCAGCACCAGCATCAGGGCGGATCCCCACTGCTGCACGACGACGCCGCTGATGACGCCAGCCACGAGCAGCACGATCTGCATCGTGTCCTTGTACTGGCGCACGAACTGCAGCCAGCCCGGTGCCTTCTTCGCCTGCGCGAACGCGTTCGGACCGAATTTCTGCAGGCGCGACGCGGCTTCCGCGGCGCTCAGCCCGTGGGCAGCATCGCTACCTTCTTGACGCAGCGCCTCGTCGACGGTGAGCGTCTGCCAGGCAGGTCCGTCCCCGCTCGCGCCATTCGTCGATGGCTGTTTCCCGCGTGGTTCGACCGTCGTCTGTGCCATGGATCGTCTCCGGCAGCGTTGGGAGCATCGCGACGGGGCTGATGCTCTGTTCCCCCTGTTGGCCCGCCCGAGCGCCGCGTGAACGGCGCTCGGGCGGCACGACTCACTCGGTCCACACCCAGTCGCGGATCTCGGGCTGATCCTCGAGGTGGTCGTAGGCGTAGGCTGTGGCCTCGGCGATCCGCGCTTCGCACTCGGCGATCAGCGCCGGCGCGCGGTCGGCCAGGCGCGGCACGCGACGGATCGCCTCCGCGGCCAGGTGGAAGCGGCTCATCGAGTTCATGCTGACCATCTGGAACGGCGTGGTCGTCGTGCCTTGCTCGTTGAAGCCGCGCACGTGGATGCGATCGACGTCAGGGTGCCCGTGCACGATCTCGTGGATCAGCCGCTGGTAGCCGTGGAAGGCGAAGACGACCGGCTTGTCGGCGGTGAACAGCTCGACGAATTCATCCTGGGTCATGCCGTGTGGGTGATACGCGGCCGGGAAGAGCTTCATCAGGTCGACTACGTTGACCACACGCACCCGGAGGTCCGGGACGTTCTGTCGCAGCCACCAGACTGCTGCGATCGTCTCGAGCGTTGGGATGTCGCCGGCGCTGCCGAGAATGACGTCCGGCTCGACGCCGCCGTCAGTGCTGGCTCGTTTCCAGATCGACGCGCCGCGCTTGCAGTGCTCGATCGCGGTCTCCATGTCCAGCCACTGGAGCTGCGGCTGCTTGTCGATCACGATCAGGTTGACGTAGTTGCGGCTGCGGAGGCAGTGGTCGGCGACGGAGAGCAGGCAGTTCGCATCGGGCGGCATGTAGATGCGCGCCACCGATCCCCGCTTGGAGAGCACCACGTCGATCAAGCCGGGCCCCTGGTGGCTGAACCCGTTGTGGTCGTTGCGCCAGCAGGTCGACGTGAGCAGGATGTTGAGCGACGCGACGGGAGCCCGCCAGGGCAGATGCACGGCCTCTTGCAGCCATTTCGCGTGCTGGACGGTCATCGACGCCGAGACCATCGCGAACGCCTCGTAGGTCGCGAACATTCCGTGCCGACCGGTCAGGAGATACCCCTCGAGCCAGCCGTGGCAGAGGTGCTCGCTCAGCACCTCCATGACGCGGCCGTCCGGCGAGAGATGGTCGTCGATGTCGAGCGTTCGTCCGACGAAGCAGCGATTCTCGACGTCGAAGACGTTGCCGAGACGGTTCGAGTTGGTCTCGTCGGGACAGAAGAGGCGGAAGTTCGCCGTCTCGGCGTTACGGGTGTAGATGTCGCGCAACATCTTGCCGAGCTCGCGGGTGGACTCCCGTCGCACGACGGCGGGCCGCTCGACCTCAACGGCGTAGTCGCGGAAGTCGGGGATGTCCAGGTCCACCAGCACCTTGCCGCCGTTCGCGTGCGGGTTCGCGCTCATGCGACGGTCACCGCTCGGCGCGAGGTCGGCCAGCTCGGCGCTGAGCTTGCCGTTGGCGTCAAACAGCGACTCCGGCTGGTAGCTGCGCATCCAGGTCTCGAGCTGCGCCGCCTTCTCGTGGTTGTTGTGTGTATCCGCCAACGGCACCTGGTGGGAGCGGAAGGTGCCCTCGACGGGGAGGCCGTCCACTTCCTTCGGGCCGGTCCAGCCCTTCGGCGTGCGCAGGACGATGGCCGGCCAGCGCGGCCGCTCGAAGACGCCGTGCTGCCGGGCTTCCTGCTGGATGGCGCGAATCCGATCGTAGCAACGGTCGAGGGTCGCGGCGAACGCCTGATGCACGAACGGGGGATCGTCGCCCTCGACGAAGAACGCCTCGTAGCCGTTGCCCTGCAAGAGGGCCCGAATGTCGTCGTCGCTGTCGCGGCCCAGCACGGTGGGGCCGCTGATCTTGTAGCCGTTGAGGTGCAGGATCGGTAGCACCGCGCCGTCGCGGGCGGGGTTGAGGAAGCTGGTGCCTTTCCAGGCGCCGGCCAACGGCCCCGACTCCGCCTCGCCGTCCCCGACCACGGCGGCGACGATGAGATCCGGGTTGTCGAAGGCTGCGCCGAACGCGTGAGACAGCACGTAGCCAAGCTCACCGCCTTCGTGAATCGAGCCCGGGGTCTGCACGCTGACATGGCTCGGGATCCCGCCAGGAGCCGAGAACCGGCGGCACAGGCGCAACAGTCCCGCCATATCCTCCGAGACGTCCGGATAGACCTCCGAGTAGGTATGCTCGAGGTAGGCATGGGCCACCAGCGCCGGGCCGCCGTGGCCCGGCCCGGCCAGGTAGATCACGCTGGCATCGCGCTCCTTGATCAACCGGTTGAGGTGGACGTAGATCAAGCTGAGGCCGGGAGACGTGCCCCAGTGACCGAGGAGTCGCGGCTTGATGTGATCCGGCCGCAGCGGCTCGCGCAGCAGCGGATTGTCCCGCAGGTAAATCTGAGCGACGGTCAGGTAGTTGACAGCCTGCCAGTAGCGCTGCATCTGGCTCAGCTGCTCCTGCGACAGCGGTCCGGCGGCTGCTGCCTCCTGCCCATTGCCCGTGCTCACCGCGCTGGAGATGCGCACGTCGAACTCATACGTGGTCGCCATGGCGGGCTCCCTCCTCCTGGATCAATCGGTAGGTGTGTCGAGCGATCATCAGGTCCTCGTCGGTCGGGATCACGCGGACCACGACGCGGCTGGCGTGGCTGGAGATGATTGGCGCGTGCGCGGCGTTGCGCGCCGCGTCGATCTCCAGGCCCAGATAGCCCAGGCCCTCGCAGATACGTGCGCGGATCACCGAGGAGTGCTCCCCGATCCCCGCCGTGAAGACGAGCGTGTCCAGGCCGCCCAGCGCGGCCACGAGGCCGCCGAGGTGCTTCTGTGCCTGGTAGCAAAACAGCGCGACCGCGTCGGCGGCGCGCGAATCCTCCGGCTCGCGCACGAGCAGCTCTTGCATGTCGGCCGTACTACCCGAGACGCCGAGCAGGCCGGCCTCCTTGTTCACAAGGCGGCTCAGGGCGGTGGGAGTCAGCCCCCGGGACTCGAGCAGGAACAGCAGCACGCCCGGGTCGAGATCGCCGGTGCGCGTGCTCATCACCAGCCCGCCGGTGGGCGTGAGCCCCATGGTCGTGTCGACGGCAACGCCGTGGTGCACGGCGGCCATGCTGGCCCCGTGACCTAGGTGTGCGACGATCACCCGGCCGTCAGCCGCGTCGCCGTCGAGCGCGCGCAGCTCCTGCAAGATGTACTCGTAGGAGAGGCCGTGGAAGCCGTAGCGCGTCACGCCGGCGTCCCAGAGGTCCCGCGGCAGCGGGTACATCTGCGCGACCGCGGGCATCCGGCGGTGGAAGGCGGTGTCGAAGCAGGCCACCTGCGGAACGCTCGGGTAGGCGTGCCGAAGGTACTCGATGACCTGGAGGGCCTGCGGCAGGTGCTCCGTGTCGAGGGGGACCAGCGACCGCAGGGTCGCGAGCAGCGTCTCGGTGATCGGCGTCGGCGCGCTGTACCGGCTGCCGCCCTGGACGACGCGCTGCCCGATGGCGCTCAGCCCTTCGTCCAGGCGCTCAGCCCGGAGCCAGGTGAACAGCGACGCCAGCGCAGACGGGTGGTCCGGCAGGGGACCCGAAGGCTGGTGCAGGACCTCGCCCTGAGCATCGACGACCCGCAGGCGACTGTTCGCCGTACCGATCCGCTCCGCGCTCACCCGGAGCACCACCGTCTCAGCCGAGCCAAGGCGGTACAGGACAGCCTTCAGGCTCGACGAGCCGACGTTGATGGTCAACAGAAGCTTTGCCTGCTGGTCGGCCATTACGGGGTAATCC
>Ga0209382_10010197_pt1 | contig 11735 bp, 11 predicted proteins | sample SoiMetdeltSBSDD5_FD_187599 | JGI IMG/M metagenome (GOLD analysis project Ga0209382, IMG submission 187599) | Bulk soil microbial communities from a Populus tree surrounding site in Tennessee, USA - Soil MetaG P. deltoides SBSDD5 (SPAdes) (version 2) | ecosystem: Environmental > Terrestrial >...
ACCGGACGTCGACGAACTCGACACCCTCGTCCCGTATGAACTTCAGGGCCTCGTCGGCGCTGCTGAACACCTCGTGCGCTCCTTACGCTCGTGACTCGGTCATCCGTGCGGTCCGTGCGGTCCGTGCGGTCCGTGCGGTCCGTGCCGTCCGTGCCCGGTTGCGGCCCGGCACCGCTTTTCCCGCCCGGACGCTAGGGTGGCGGTGTTGCCCGACCATCACTGAAGTGTTTCACCGGTGTAAACCGGGGCGACACACACGTGACGGCCGGTCGCAACTGGTTCACCAGGACGGGGATTACCCTGAGCGGATGAGCGAGCCGATCGCGACCAAATCGGTGTTCTGGCGGGGCCAGCGTCTCGGGCTGCCGCCACGTGGGCCCGGCTCGGTCGCGGGCTTTGGGCGGCGAATCTTCGCGATCTTCGTCGACTGGCTGCCCTGCGCGGTGCTCGCCCAGCTCATCACCGAGAACCCGGCCTGGTCGGCGCTGGTGTTCTTCGCGCTGCTCACCGTGGTGAGCGTGAGCATCTTCGGCCGCTCGCCAGGGCACGCCGCGGCCGGTGCCCGGGTCGCCATGCTGGACGGCTCACGGCCGCGGTTCAGCGCCGTCGTGGTGCGCACCATGCTCCTCTGCCTGGCGATCCCGCCCCTGGTCTACAACGTCGACGGCCGCGGCCTGCATGACCGCGCCGCCGGCACAGTCGTCCTCCGCACTCGCTGACCCTCGCCGTCGGCGCTCCACCTGCCGCCCTGCCACCATGCCACTCCTGCCACCATGCCGCTCCTGCCGCCATGCCGCTCCTGCCGCCCTGCCACCATGCCGCTCCTGCCGCCCTGCCACCATGCCGCTCCCGCCGGCCTTCCGCTCCCGCCGCTCCCGCCGGTATGTGGGCGTCCCGCGTGGCTCTCGCCGGTGTGTGGGCGTCCCGCGCTTCCCCGCAGGGTGTGGGCCTGCGCGTGCACCCCGCTGCTCCCGGCGGGGACGGGGCGGCATCCCGTGCCGCTTCCTTCGCAGCCCGCGGTGTGTGGGCGTCCCGCGTTGCATGAGACGGGCGCTGGGACGCCCACGTCGCCGCGGCGGCTCGGATCGTGATCTTGGGCCGCCGCCCGCCCGCGGTGTGTGGGCGTCCCACGCTTCGTCATGCGGCCGCTGGGACGCCCACGCTGCAGGGGGGTACCACCGAGAGGGCCGAAAGCGCCGTCTGGGCCGGGCGCGATACCACAACGGACCGACGGAAGCACCGATCCGCCGGCGATGCGGGCGCAGCTGTCCACAGGTGGTGCGGTTATCCACAGGATCGGTCGCGAAGTGCGCTGCGTGGTGGGTGCTTCGAGCACGCTGCTGGGCATGACGAGACTTCGGAGGGACTTGAGGTTGCTCGCGGAGCACGCCCCCGATGGCGTGCTGTCGCGTGCCGACATCATCGGTGCCGGCATCAGCTCCGCGACGATCTGCCGTCGCTGCCGGCCTGGCGGGGCGTGGCAGCGGCTGCTTCGTGGAGTGGTGATGTTGCACGGGGGCCGGCCGACCCGTGCGCAGCAGGTGACGGCGGCGGTGGCGTACGGGGGACCGCATGCCATGGTGACCGGGCTGACCGCGGCCGCGCAGCACGGCGTGCGGCGGTTGCCGGAACAACCGCATGTTCACCTGCTCGTGCCGCACGGCCGACATCTGAGCAGCAGTGGCTTCGTGGTTGTCGAGCGAACGCGACGGATGCCGCCGGTCAGGTGGGTCGCCGGCCGGCCGCTGGCGCCGCCGGCCAGGGCGTTGGTCGACGCGGCTCGGCGGATGCCGAGGCTGGACGAGGTCCGGACCATGATCGCAGATGCGGTCCAGCTCGGCGTCTGCGATGTCGGAGCCCTTACCAGCGAGCTGTCCGCAACAGGCCTGGCCGGCACTGCGCTGCCGCGGCTGGTGCTCGACGAGGTGTCCGACGGCGTGCGGTCGGCGGCTGAGGCGTGGGCCAGGTCCCTGGTTCTACGCGCTGCACGCCTGCCGGCGCCGGCATGGAACGTTGCCATCCACGCCGCGGACGGCACGATGCTGGCCGTGGTCGACGCCTGGTGGGACGTCGGCCTGGTCTGGGAGATCGACTCGCGGGAGTTCCACCTCGCGCCCGCGGACCACGACCGGACCGCTCGGCGGCAGTCGGCGCTGGCCGCTGCCGGGCTGGCCGTGGTCCGGACCGTGCCGTCGCGGCTGCACCGGGAGTCGGCGGCCGTGCTCGCCGAGCTCGAGGGCGCCTACCGGCACGCCGCACTCCGGCCACGGCCGGCGGTGACCGCGTCCCCGCACCGCCCCCATGAGCGTGGGCGTCCCTCGCGTCATTAGCTGAGCACTGGGACGCCCACGCGCGGCGTGGCTGGCGGTCGTTGCCCGGCTGGGGTGGCCTCGCCGTGGTGTGTGGGCGTCCCGGGTGTCAGCAGGTGAGCACAGGGACGCCCACGCACCGCGTGGCTGGCGGCGGTCGCCCGGCTGGGGTGGCCTCGCCGTGGTGTGTGGGCGTCCCGGGTGTCAGCAGGTGAGCACAGGGACGCCCACGCACCGCGTGGCTGGCGGCGGTCGCCCGGCTGGGGTGGCCTCGCCGTGGTGTGTGGGCGTCCCGGGTGTCAGCAGGTGAGCGGTGGGACGCCCACGCGGGCGCGTCGCGGGGTGGGCGGCTTCTAGCGGCGGCGGACGGTGCGTTGGATGTTGCGCAGCTTGGCGCCTTGCGGCAGCGGGCCCTTGGGCATGGCGGCACCGCGGTTGCCGAGGGCGGCGAGCTTGTTCTCCAGGCTGTCCATCTGCTTGACGGTGATGTTGCGCGGCAGCTTGACGATGTGGCGCTGGAGCCGCCGCAGCGGCACCTGGCCCTCGTCGGAGCCGACCAGCACGTCGTAGATGGGGGTGTCACCGATGAGCCGGGCGATCCGCTTCTTCTCCTGGGCGAGCAGCGCTTTGACGCGGTGCGGGGCACCCTCCGCGACGAGCACGATGCCGGGCCGGCCGATGACCCGGTGCACGGCGTCGAGCTGGGTCGTGCCGGCGACGGCGGGCGTGACCCGCCACCGGCCGCGCAGGTTGTCCAGCACCCAGGCGGCCGCGCCGGGCTGGCCGTCGGCCTTGGCGTACACGTTGCGCTGCACCCGGCGGCCGAACAGGAGGGCGGCGAGCAGCAGGCCGAGGGCGATGCCGAGCGGGAGCGTGAACCACTGCAGGCCGAAGACGAACCCCAGGCCGAAGAGGACCGCGATGGTCAGCAGGAACACGCCGATCATCAGGGGTAGCAGCCATTTGTCCTCGCGGCGCTGCATCTTGAACGCCTCGTAGATCTGCCGGCGCCGGGCCCGTGATTCCGCCCGCTTTGCTTGCGCCGCCTGCTTCCTGGCGGCCTTGTCCTTCTTCTCGGCCATGGTGGTCAGGATACGGTTCGCACCCTGACGGGGGACTCGCGCAGGGGGCCCGGATGGAAAGCGGTCCAGGACGGGTCGGTGGCCGGCTCAGGAGCTGGGCAGCAGCGAGCGCGCCTCCTGAGCCGCCGGCCCCTGTTCGGTCAGGTGGGCCAGCGCCTCCGGCAGCCGCTGACCGCGGCGCGCAACGGCCTGCGCGTACAGCCGTCCGGCGCGGTAGGAGGAGCGGACCAGCGGCCCAGCCATCACGCCGGCGAAGCCAAGCTCCTCGGCGGCCTTGGCGTGCTCGACGAACTCCTCCGGCCGGACCCAGCGCTCGACGGGATGGTGCCGCGCGCTCGGCCGCAGGTACTGCGTGATGGTCAGGATCTCGCAGCCGGCGCCGTGCAGGTCCCGCATCGCGGCGCCGACCTCGTCCGCGGTCTCGCCCATGCCGAGGATGAGGTTGGACTTGGTGACCAGGCCGGCCGCGCGGGCCCGCGTGATCACCTCCAGGGACCGCTCGTACCGGAAGCCGGGGCGGATCCGGCGGAAGATCCGCGGCACGGTCTCCAGGTTGTGCGCCAGCACCTCCGGCCGTGCGGCGAACACCTCGGCGAGCCGCTCAGGCACCGCGTCGAAATCGGGGATGAGCAGCTCGACGCCGGTGCCCGGGTTGAGCGCGTGGATCTGCCGCACGGTTTCGGCGTAGAGCCACCCGCCACCGTCGGCGAGGTCGTCGCGGGCCACCCCGGTGACCGTCGAGTAGCGCAGCCCCATGGCCTGCACCGACTCGGCGACGCGGCGCGGCTCGTCCCGGTCCAGCTCGGCCGGCTTGCCCGTGTCGATCTGGCAGAAGTCGCAGCGCCGCGTGCACTGGTCGCCGCCGATCAGGAACGTCGCCTCGCGGTCCTCCCAGCACTCGTAGATGTTGGGGCACCCGGCCGCCTCGCACACGGTGTGCAGGCCTTCTCGCCGCACCAGGCCCTTGAGCTCGCTGAACTGCGGGCCCATCCGGGCTCTGGTGCGGATCCACGGCGGCTTGCGCTCGATCGGGGTCTCGCTGTTGCGGACCTCCAACCGCAACAGCCGCCGACCCTGCGGCGCACCAGGCTGAGCGGTCACCGGTCAAGCCTACGCGGGGTCCGGCGTCACCCCGCTCAGCTTCGCGGTGAGGTCCCACAAGGTGGCCGCGGTGGCCGGGTCGCTGGCCGGCTTGCTGGCCCGCACCAGCTTGGGGTGCCCGCGCATCTCCTGGAACCCGCTGGGCCCGTAGAACTGGCCGCCGGTGACGCCGGGCGCCGTCGCGGCGTACAGCTGCGGCCAGGTGCCGTGCTCCGCGGACTGGCCGACCATGCCGATGACCGATCCGTAGATCCTGGCAAGGCGGTCCGAGCCGCGGCCGCGCATCATGTTGCCGGTCAGCTCGGTCGCGGACAGGCCGGGGTGGGCCGCGACGCTGACCAGATCGAGGCCGCTGGCCCTGGCGCGGCGGTCCAGCTCGAAGGCGAACAGCACGTTGGCGGCCTTGGACTGGGCATACGACTGCCACCGCCGGTACTTGCGCCGCTCGAAGTTGAGGTCCGAGACGTCCAGGCCGGGGCGGCGGTGGATCAGGCTGGACACCGTCACCACCCGCGCCGGCGGTCGGGTGCCCTGCTCCGCACGGCGAAGCGCCGGCATCAGCAGCCAGGTCAGCGCCGCATGCCCGATGTGGTTGGTGCCCACCTGCAGCTCGAACCCGTCGGCTGTGGTGCCCTGGTCGGTGCCCATTACGCCGGCGTTGTTGATCAGCACGTCGAGGGCGTCGCCGGTGCGCTCGCGGACCGTCTCGGCGGCCGCCCGCACGGACGCCAGGTCGGTCAGGTCGAGGGCCACCAGCTCGGCCGTGCCGCCATCCCTGGCGGCCTCGTTGGCCACGGCCAGCGCCGCCGCGCCACGTTCGGGGCTGCGGCACGCCATCAGCACGCGGGCGCCCCGGGCCACCAGGGCCAGCGTGGTGTGCAGACCCAGCCCGGAGTTGGCCCCGGTGACCAGCACGGTGCGGCCGCTCTGATCGGGAATGTCGTTTGCCGTCCACTTCATGGCGCGGACGCTATCGCGCCGCTTCACCCGCCCGGTGGACACCCGGTCGACGCCACGCGCTCCGCCCGGCTCCGTTCCGTGGGCTCCGTTCCGTGGGTCCGTTCCGTGGGTCCGTTCCGCTGGCCCCGTTCCGTGCGGATGAACCATTCGCCCGGTTCTACTGGGCAGATGGTCCATCCGCCCGGAGAAGCGCCGGGGACAGCGACAGCGACAGCGCCGGGGCCGGGGCCCGGGCCGGGGCGGAGGAAGGCGGCGGGGAGGGCGCCGGGCCGGGGAGGTTGGCGGCGGTGACGGGGAGCGTGCCGTCGAGGGCGGCCAGCACGGCATCGCGGGCGGCCGGCAGCACCTCGGCGACGGTCACGTCCCGGCCGAGCTCGGCGGACAGCGAGGTGACGCCGGCGTCGGCGATGCCGCACGGCACGATCCGGTCGAACGCGGTGAGGTCGGGGTCGCAGTTGAGCGCGAACCCGTGCAGCGTGACGCCGCGCTGCACGCGCACCCCGATGGCCGCGATCTTGCGCTCCTGGCCGCGGTGGTCGGCGGCCAGCCACACGCCGGACCGGCCGGGCACCCGACCGCACGGCACGCCGAGCCCGCCGACAACGGCGATCAGCGCCTGTTCCAGCCGGCGGACGTAGTCGACGACGTCGAACGGCTGCCGCAGCGCCACGATGGGGTAGCCGACGAGCTGGCCAGGACCGTGCCAGGTGATCCGGCCGCCGCGGTCCACGTCGATCACCGGGCTGCCGTCGGTCGGCCGGTCGGCGGGGGTGGTACGGCGCCCGGCGGTGTAGACCGGCGGGTGCTCCAGCAGCATCAGCACGTCGGGGCCGGTGCCGTCGGCGCGGGCGGCGGCGTGCTCGCGCTGACGGTCCCAGGCATCGAGATAGCCGACCGCGCCGAGCCACTGCGCGTGCACCGGCGCTCCGGAGAGGCGGCAGGACGGGCTCACCGGCCAGACTGTACGCCGGCCAGGCCGGCAGGCAGGGCGGCCCGCAGCGCGGACCGCAGGGTCGGCTGCACGAACCGGTAGCCGTGCTCCCTCAGCACTCTCGGCACGACGCGCTGGCTGGCCAGCGCGTTCTCCGCGAACTCGCCGAGCGCCACGCGCAGCGCGAACGCCGGCACGGCCAGCCGGGCCGGCCGCCGCAGCACCGCCGCCAGCTCGCGGGTGAGGCCGGCGTTGGTGGCCGGCTCCGGGCCGGTGACGTTGACCGGTCCCCGCACGCCGGCGTTCTCGACCAGGAAGCGGATCGCCGCGAGCTGGTCCTCCAGCGACACCCACGGCACGTACTGGCGGCCGCTGCCCAGCCGCCCGCCGAGCCCGCGCCGGAACAGCGGCAGCAGCTGTCCGAGCATCCCGCCGGACGGGCCGAGCACCACGCCGGTGCGGAGCAGGACCACCCGCACGCCAGCGTCGGCCGCCGGCCGGGTGGCGGCCTCCCAGTCCCGGCACACCCCGGCGAGGAAGTCGCCGCCGAGCGGGGCGGACTCATCGGTCTCGCGGTCCCCGGTGTCGCCGTAGTACCCCACCGCCGAGCCGTTGACCAGCACCGGCACGCCGCGTTCCGCGACCGCGCGGGCCAGCACGTCGGTCGGCTCGATGCGGCTGTCCCTGATCTGCTGCTTGTACGCGCCGCTCCAGCGCCGGTCGCCGACCCCTGCGCCGCACAGGTTCACCACGGCGTCCGCGCCATCCAGCGTGCCGGTAGCCAGCCGCCCGGCCGGCGGGTCCCACGAGCGCTCGTCCGGTGCCGACGGCGGGCGCCGCACCAGCCTGATCACATCGTGCCCGGCCTGCCGCAGGGCCGGCACGAGCGCGCCACCGACGAACCCGGACGACCCAGAGACCACGATTCGCATACCCCAATCGTGGCCGACGCACCCCGGTGGCGCGACCCTTCGAGCCGGGCCGCGGCCCCACTGGCGGGCGCCATGCTGGAACGGGTGCTCAGAGGTCGGACTCGAAGTTGCCCGCTTCCAGCCTCCCCCTGACGGTGGTCAGGAACCGTGCGGCGTCGGCGCCGTCGACGAGCCGGTGGTCATAGGACAGCGCCAGGAACATCATCGACCGGATCGCGATGGTGTCGCCGTTCTCGTCGCCGGCCACCACCGGCCGCTTGACCACGGCTCCGGTGCCGAGGATCGCCACCTGCGGCTGGTTGATGATCGGCGTGTCGAACAGCGCGCCGCGGCTGCCGGTGTTGGTCAGGGTGAACGTGCCGCCGCTCAGCTCGTCCGGGGTGACTTTGTTGTTCCGGGTGCGCTCCGCGACGTCGGCGATGCGCCTGGCCAGGCCGGCGATGTTCAGGTCGCCGGCGTCGTGGATCACCGGCACGAGCAGCCCGCGCTCGGTGTCCACCGCCATGCCGAGGTGCTCGGCGCCGTGGTAGGTCACCTCGTTGGTCTCGCTGTCGATCGAGGCGTTGAGCTGGGGGTGCTGCTTGAGCGCTTCGACGGCGGCCTTGGCGAAGAACGGCAGGAACGACAGCTTGACGCCCTCGCGGGCCTCGAACTCGCGCTTGGCGCGGTCGCGCAGCCGTGCGATGCGGGTCACGTCGACCTCGATCACGGTGGTGAGCTGCGCCGAGGTCTGCAGCGACTCGACCATCCGCTTGGCGATGACCTGCCGCAGCCGGGACATCTTCTCGGTGCGGCCGCGCAACGCGCTGGGCTTGCCGGGTGACTGGGCCGTCGCACCGGCTCGTGTGGCCGGCGCGGGTCCGGCGGTTGGCTCCGGCGCCGGCCGCGCCGCGGCCTGCCTGGCTGCCTCGGCGGCGGCGAGCACGTCCTGCTTGCGGATCCGGCCGCCGACCCCGGTGCCCTGGAGCCCGGCCAGGTCCACGTCGTGCTCGGCGGCGAGCTTGCGAACCAGCGGGGTGACGTACGGCGAGCCGGCGAGCTGCCCGTCGGTCTCTGCCACCTGCTGCGCGTCCGCAGGTGGCCGGGCGCCGGCGGACGCCCGGGCGGCGGCCGGTTGCTGGGCCGGCGGCCGTGTCGGGGAGGCCTCCTTGGCCGGTCGCGGGGGCGGCTGGTCGGCTGCGCCGGGCGGCGACCAGGCGTCCTCGGCGCGCCGAGGCTCTGGCTGGCGAGCCGGCTCCGGGCGGGCCGGCTCTGGGCGGGCCGGCTCTGGGCGGGAGAGTGCCGGCGCGGCCGGTTCGGCATTGCCGATCCTGGCCAGCTGCGCCCCGACCTCGACGGTCTGGTCCTCGCCGACGGTGATCTCCAGCAGGGTGCCGGCCACCGGCGAGGGAATCTCGGTGTCGACCTTGTCCGTCGACACCTCCAGCAGCGGCTCGTCCGCCGTCACGGTGTCGCCGACCTGCTTGAGCCAGCGGGTCACGGTGCCCTCGGTGACCGACTCGCCCAGCGCCGGCATGGTCACCGCGGTACCGCCGTCGCCGCTGGTGTCGCCATCGTCGCCGGTGTCGCCGGCCGGTTCCTGCCGCGCGTCCTGCGGTGCGGCCGCGTCCTGTGATGCTGCGGCGTCCTGAGGCGCGGCGGCGTCCTGCGATGCGGCGTCCGACGGCTCCGCGGCACCCGGTTCGTCGTGGCGCGGTGGCGCCGCCCCGCCCCCGGCGCGACTGTGGGTGTCCTCGCGGCCGGCGCCGCCTCCGTCCCGGTCGGCCCTGCCGTCCCCGGACTCGCTGATCACGGCCAGCTCGGCGCCGACCTCCACGGTCTGGTCCTCGGCGACCACGATCCGGCTGAGCACGCCGGCCGCCGGGGACGGGATCTCGGTGTCGACCTTGTCGGTGGAGACCTCCAGCAGCGGCTCGTCGACCGCGACCTGGTCGCCCTCCTGCTTCAACCACCTGGTGACGGTGCCCTCCGTGACGCTCTCCCCGAGCGCCGGCATCTGGACGGAGAAGGCCATGGGTGCAGACTCCTCGCTGCTGGTTGCTGCCCGAACTGACTCAGCCGTGGACGTGCAGTGGTTTGCCGGCCAGGGCGAGGTGCGCCTCGCCGAGCGCCTCGGTCTGGGTGGGATGGGCGTGCACCAGCGGCGCGACGTCGTCCGGATAGGCCTCCCAGTTGAAGATCAGCTGCGCCTCGCCGATCAGCTCGCCCACCCGGGCGCCGACCATGTGCACGCCGACCACAGGTCCGTCCGGCGCCTTGACCAGCTTGACGCCGCCGGCGGTCTTGAGGATCTGGCTCTTGCCGTTGCCGGCCAGGTCATAGACCAGGGTCTGGACGTCGCCGTAGCGCTCCCGGGCCTCCGCCTCGGTGAGGCCAACCGAGGCCACCTCGGGGTCGCAGTAGGTGACCCGGGGGATGCCGGCCTCGTCGATCACGGTCGGGGACAGCCCGGCGATGTCCTCGGCGATGAAGATGCCCTGCTGGAAGCCGCGGTGCGCCAGCTGCAGGCCGGGCACGATGTCGCCGACCGCGTACACGCCGTCCAGGTTGGTGCGCAGCCGCTCGTCGGTCAGCACCCAGCCGCGGTCCATCCGGACGCCGGCCTCCTCGTAGCCGTGCCCGGCGGTGTTCGGGCCGCGGCCGACCGCGACCAGCAGCAGGTCCGCGTCGAGCTGCTCGCCGGACTCGATGCTGACGGACACACCGCTGTCACCGGCGGTGGCACCGGTGAACCGCACGCCGGTCTTGTATCCGATCCCGCGCCGGCGGAACGCCCGCTCCAGCTGCTTGGAGCACCACTCGTCCTCCAGCGGCACCAGCCGGGGCAGCATCTCGATGATCGTCACCTCGGCCCCGAACGAGCGCCACACGCTGGCGAACTCGACGCCGATCACGCCGCCGCCGAGGACCACCACCCGCTCCGGCACGAAGTCCAGGTTCAGCGCCTGGTCGGAGGTCATGATCCGGCCGGCGATCTCCAGGCCGGGCAGCGTGCGGGCGTAGGAGCCGGTGGCGAGCACCACGTGCCGGCCGGTGTAGCGCTGGCCGTTCACCTCAACCGTGCGATCGCCCACGAACCTGCCGGTGCCCTCCACGTACTGCACCCCGCGGGCCTTGGACAGCCCCTGCAGGCCCTTGTAGAGCCGGGACACCACGGCGTCCTTGTAGGAGTTGACGCCGGCCATGTTGATGCCCTCGAGCGAGGCCTTGACGCCGAACTGGTCGCCGTCGCGGGCGGAGTCGGCCACCTCGGCGGCGTGCAGCAACGCCTTGGTCGGGATGCACCCGCGATGCAGGCAGGTGCCGCCGAGTTTGTCCTGCTCGACGACCACGACGGACATGCCGAGCTCGGCCGCGCGGAACGCGCAGGCGTAGCCACCCGAGCCGCCGCCGAGGATCACGAGGTCGGCGGAACTATCGGTCACGGGATCTCCTTCACCGGGTGCCAATGGACCAGCCGCCATCTTGTCACCATGCGCGGCGCGCTGGCGACGTGACCCGGGGCTGGGACACGCGGGAGAAACGCCGCCGGCGCGAACGTTGGGCGGGCAGGATCTGCTGGTGCACAGGGAGGTTCGGGCGTGGGACTGTTCAACCGGCTGCGGCGGCGGCGCCGCGGTGCTGGACCGCGCGAGGCGGACGACGCCGACGTCGCGCACCTGCGCCAATGGGCGGCCGCCCGGCGTGGGGTGGAGGCGTTCGTCGAGCCGCGCACGGCGGTCACCGCGACCACCGTAGTGCTGGTCGCGCACGACGGCGAGTGGACGAGACGCCGGGTGGCCAGCCCGGACGCCGCGCGCAAGTTCGCCCGCCAGCTGAAGATGCCGATCTACGACGTGGCGCTGGTCGGCTACCCGAAGCGGATGCGCGACCATGACGCCCGGCAGCGCATCCTGCGCGAGCGCGAGCGGCGGCGGGACCTAGGCGCGGACTGACGTCTGCGGCTCGTGGCGCACCGGGAACGCCACCGAGCTGGCGATGAAGCACAGCCGGTTCGCCCGTTCGTGCAGCCGCTGCGCGCCCTCGACCATGGCCGGTTCGGCGACCTCGACCCGGGGGCGCAGCACCACCTCGGTGAACCGGCCGCCGCCGGTGTCATCGGTGACCATGGTGCCCACCGGGTCGTCGGCATACCCGGTCACCACCACCCCGGCTTCCGCGGCCAGGTGCAGGAACCACAGCAGGTGGCACTGCGCCAGCGCGGCGACCAGCAGCTGCTCTGGGTTCCAGCGGTCCGGCTCGCCGCGGAACGCCGGGTCCGAGGAGCCGGGGATCGGCGGCCGGCCGTCGGCGCGCACCTCGTTCGTCCGACCGTAACCTCGGTAGGACGCCGTGCCGTCGCCCCGGTTGCCGGTCCACGTCACGCTGACCCGGTAGCTGTGCTGCCGCCCGCTCACCCCGCCATCCTCCCGCCGCCGCC
>Ga0209382_10010198_pt1 | contig 11735 bp, 6 predicted proteins | sample SoiMetdeltSBSDD5_FD_187599 | JGI IMG/M metagenome (GOLD analysis project Ga0209382, IMG submission 187599) | Bulk soil microbial communities from a Populus tree surrounding site in Tennessee, USA - Soil MetaG P. deltoides SBSDD5 (SPAdes) (version 2) | ecosystem: Environmental > Terrestrial >...
GGCCGAGAATCCATCGCTCCACAAACCCATCCAGATGAACTGGGACCCCGAGGGGCGGCTTTGGATCGCGTCGTCCGAGGTGTATCCGCAAATCCAGCCGGGCCAACCCGCCACCGATTCCATCGTCGTCCTCGAAGACACTGATGGCGATGGCAAGGCGGACCGACACACCGTCTTCGCCGACGGACTGTTGATACCCACGGGCGTTGCGCCGGATGGCAACGGTGGTTGTTACGTCGCCGCGAGCCACGAATTGCTTCATTTCAAAGACACCAACGGCGACGGCAAAGCCGATGAGAAACGGATTGTCCTTACGAGTTTCGGCACCGAAGACACGCACCACAATCTGCACACGTTGCGGTGGGGCTACGACGGCCACCTCTACATGAACCAGTCGATCTACACGCATTCGCACGTCGAAACCCCGCACGGCGTGGTGCGCCTGAACAGCGCCGGCATCTGGCGCTTCGATCCCGCTGGCTATCGTCTCGAAGTTTTCACGAAGGGCGGTTGCAACCCCTGGGGTCATCATTGGGATCAGTACGGGAATTCATTCTTCACGGACGGCGCCGGCTTCAAGGGGGTCTATCACGCGATGGAAGGCGCGACCTACTTCACCTACGCCGACATGCGTCGTGAGGCCGAGAGCATCACGCCGGGCAACTGGCCGAAGTTTTGCAGCCTGGAACTGGTCCACAGCCCGAACTTTCCCGACGACTGGCAGGGCGACGCGATTACCTGCGACTTCCGCGCGCACCGCATTGTCCGCTTCAAGCTGGAGGAGAATGGTTCCACGTTCGCCGGCAAGGAAATGCCCGACTTGCTGCGCACCACCAACGTGACGTTCCGCCCCATCGACGTGCGTTTCGGCCCGGACGGCGCACTTTACATCGCCGATTGGAGCAACCCGATCATCCAACACGGCGAAGTGGACTTCCGCGACCCGCGCCGCGACAAGGAACACGGCCGCATTTGGCGGGTGGCGGCGAAGGGAAGGCCGCGGGTGAAAGCGGTCGAACTCGGCAAACTGGGCGACGCCGAACTCCTGGAGGAGACCTTGTCGCCGAACGGCTTCAACCAGGAGCAGGCCCGTCGCGTGTTGTCGGAGCGCGCCCAGGCCGGCAAGCAGAGTGAAATTACGGCGACTCTTTCCCAATGGGTCGGGAAGAAAAAGAGCGAGCGGGCGATTCTGGAGGGTCTTTGGCTTTGCGACTCCTTGAACGTCGCTGTGCCCAACCGGCTGACCGAGTTGGTGGCGAGCAAAGACGGTAACATTCGCACGGCGGCGGCCCGCATCCTTTCCCGCTGGCATAGCCTGATGCCGAATGCGCCGGAGCTTTTCAAAGGGCTGGTTGCCGACGACCATCCTCGCGTACGGCTTGAGGCATTGCGCGCGCTCGCCGGGGCGCCTTCCGCAAAATCCGCCGAGCTGGCGCTCAGCGTCCTGGATAAGCCGATGGATGCGACGCTCGATTACGCGCTCTGGCTCACAATCAACGATCTCGCTGAGCCGTGGCTCGCCGCAATTCAGAGCGGCGAGTGGAAACCCGAAGGCCGCGAGAAGCAATTGGAGTTCGGACTGAAGGCCATCAAGGCAGACCAGGCAAGCCGCGTACTGGGCAGACTGCTGGAAACGTACCCGCTCACGAGCGACGGCCAGGGGCCATGGATTGAATTGATCGGCCGAGCCGGTTCTCCGAAAGAGTTGCAGAAGTTGTTCGATCAGATCTTGCGACGCGGCTTCAACATACCCACGGCCGCGCGGGCCATCGCCGCGCTGAACGAGGCGGCACGCTTGCGCAATGTCCGGCCGGCTTCCGGTCTTGATCGGATCGATGTCTTGCTCGACGGCCCCGACCCGATCCGTTCCGAAGCGATTCGCCTGGCGGGAACCTGGAAAACGGGAGGTCTTCCGAAGTTGGTGTCTATCGTCGAGAACAAGAGAACACCGCCGTCGACCCGGCAAATCGTATTCGAGACATTGCGCCAGATCGGTGGGAAACCCGCCGTGGAAGCTTTGACATCGCTGGCCGCGTCAGACAAAGACATGGAAATCCGCCGCCAGGCGGTCGCGGCGCTCGCCGCCGTTGATCTGGGGCTGGCCGTCCCCCAAGTGATCGAGATCGCGAAATCCACCACCGACGAAACGCAGGCGCTGGAACTCTGGCGTGCGGTTCTCCCCGTAAAAGGCGCGAGCCAGGCGCTTCGCGACGCGCTTCCGGAAAAGAGTTTGCCCGAGGCTGCTGCCAAAGCCGGCATGCGCTCCGCGCGCGAAGGCGGCCGCGACGACGTCGATCTTGTTGTCGTCTTCGCCAAAGCCGGCGGACTGGCGGCGGACACGCAGGCGCTCACCGGTGAAATGATCAAGGACCTCGCCGCGAAGTCGATGGCGCAAGGCGACCCGGTCCGGGGCGAGTGGGTGTATCGACGCTCCGAACTCGCGTGCATAACCTGTCACGCGATTGGCGGCGCGGGAGGCAAGGTCGGCCCCGATATGACCAGCATCGGCGCCAGCGCTCCGGTCGATTACCTCGTCGAATCGCTGCTGCTTCCGAACGCGAAAATCAAGGAGGGCTACCATTCGGTGAACATCGAGACCAAAGACGGCCAGTCGCTCACCGGAACGCTCGCGCGCGAGACCCAGGACGAAGTGGTGCTGCGCAACGCCGCGGGCGCCGAGGTCACCGTGGCGAAGAGCAACATCGAAAGCCGTCAGATGGGAACCCTGTCCCTGATGCCGGGCGGCGTGCTCGACAATCTTGTCGTGCAGGAGAAACTCGATCTCATTGCCTTCCTGTCGCGCCTGGGTAAACCGGGCGAGTTCGACGCCAGCAAAGGCGGGGTCGCGCGCCGATGGCGCGTCTATACGTTCACGCACACCGACCAGCAGCACGGGAAGGGGGGAGATATCTGGGAAAAACCGCTTACTGATAAAATGTGGCAGCCGGCTTATTCGCTGGTCAGCGGCAAGCTTACAAAGGCGGCTTTGCAGGAAGCCAGCAAACGGGAATTCTGGGTCGGCACGCTTGATGTCTTCGCCGCCACTGAAATCCAGGTTGCGAAAGCGGGACCGGTAAAGCTGAAGTTCGACGCAGCCGCCGGCGAAGTCTGGATCGATGGACGGAAAGTCGGCGGAGCTGGAGAGAGCAAGGTGGATTTGGCCGCGGGCACGCACCGGGTTTTGGTTCGTCTCGATCCGAAGAGTGTTCCGGACTCCATTCGCCTTGAATCACCCGACGCGACGTTTGTGCTGAACTGAAGGAAATGCCGGAGTGATGGAGCAGGGGAGTGCTCGGATGGGGCTGAATCCGCGGGATCGTTGGCGGCCCGGTTCTCCATCACTCCAACAATACTCCGCTCCCCCTCTGCTTCACTTCACCACCATGTGCGTAAACGGCGCCACGTAGGCCTGAAGGTACACAAGGATTCCCACCAGACACGCCAGCGCGAGGCTGTGGAAAAAGACGTAACGCAGGATCGAGCCTTCGTGCCCGTACCAGTTCGTTGCGGTGCTCGCGACGACGATGCTTTGCGCGTCCACCATCTTACCCATCACGCCGCCGGTGCTGTTGGCGGCGGCCATCAGCGTGGGACTGATGCCGGTTTGTTCCGCGGTGATCTTTTGCAGGCTGCCGAACAGGACGTTCGATGCCGTGTCCGAACCGGTGAGTGCAACACCGAGCCAGCCGAGCAACGTGCCGAAGAACGGGTAGAATGCGCCGGTTTTCGCCAGCGCCAACCCGAGTGTGGCATCGGTACCGGAATATTTCGTCACGTAACCCAGCGCGAGCATCGCGGCGATGGTGATGAGCGAGAAGCGCACGCGCACGAGCGTTTCCCAATAGGTTCTAGCCAGCTCGCCGGCGCGGAACCCCATGAAAAGTCCGGCGAGAATGGCCGAAACGAGAATGCCGGAGCCCGTGGCTGAGAGCCAATTCAGGGTGAAGATCGCTTCTTCAGGTTTCGTAGGCTTCTCTGCTGTTGGCGTCGGCACCACCGGTGGCGTGCGCACGACGACGTTATGCAGTCCGGCCACCTGATATTTTGGCGCAGAGATATCGTTGAGAAGTTTTTTCATCTGCGGCACGCCCCAGACAAATACGAGCAGACTCAGCAACACCCAGGGCACCCAGGCGCGGATTATTTCGGAACGTTGCGCCGAAGGAGCAGGAGCGCGGGCAACCGTGCCCGCGAGTTCCAGTGTGTTCACCTCGGTGGTTTGCGCGGACAAGGCTGTCCGCGCTCCGTTTTTAAGGGCCGTACTGGCGCCGCCGGCGGTTTCCATGCCGTTCGACGGTTTCCAATTGTCCTTCGGTCGCCAGCATTTCAGCAGCACGCCCAGCGCCGCCATCGAGCACATGGACGCCAAAATGTCCACCAGCCAAGGGCCGTGAAAGTTTGAGACAAGGAACTGTGGGATCGCGAAGGCAACGCCGGCCGTGAGAGCCGCCGGCCAGACGCCGAGCATCCCGCGAAACCCCGCGAACGCCCACACGACCCAGAAAGGAACGATCACGGAGAAGAATGGCAACTGTCGTCCCGCCATGGCGGAAAGGTGATGCAGGTCGAGTCCGGTCACGCCGGCCAGCGCAATGATCGGCGTGCCGAGGGCTCCGTAGGCCACCGGCGCCGTGTTCGCGATGAGCGAGAGACCTGATGCCTGGAGCGGTTTGAAGCCAAGTTGAATCAGGATCGCGGCGGTGACGGCGACCGGAGTGCCAAAACCGGCCGCGCCTTCAAAGAATGCGCCGAACGAAAACGCGATGAGGATCACCTGCACGCGCGGATCGGGCGCGAATGAGCCGAGGCTGTTGCGGAGGATTTCGAACCAGCCTTTCTTCACCGTGAGTTGATACAGAAAGATCAGGTTAAGAATGATCCAGCCGATGGGAAACAGCCCGTAAGCCGCGCCGTAAAGCGTCGTGGCTGCGGCGGCTTTGGCTGGCATGTGGTAAACGAACAAGGCGATGGCCAGCGCCACACCCAAACCCAGCAGAGCCGAGAAGTGAATGCGAATATGGAAGAAGGCGATCGCGCCGAGCAGCACCGCGACTGGAATGGCGGCGACAATCGTGGAGAGAAACGCGTTCCCCAACGGATCGTAATTCTGCAGCCAGGTCATGAGTATTGGTTGGGGAGAGGAAAAAGGGAATTATCCACAAAGTCCAGCCGTGATTCCAGATTGTCCGGCGAGAGTCCTATCGAGCCCGGATCCTGGAATTCGGTCAGGGCTCGACGGAGTCTCGCCCCACCTTGGAATGGCTTGCACAATGAACTCCAACGTTCCAACGCGGCCTTTCAGGCTGCAGACGTGTTTGAACCGGGAAACCGAAATGGATTTTACAGAAGCAAACAAAGGAAACAAAGAGGCAAAGGGTTCTGCATCCACGGCCTGGTAAGGAATAGGCCTCTCTCATTCGCCAATCGGCTCAGCTTTGTTCTCTTCGTTGCCTTCTTTCAGTCAACTCGGGATCGCCCGCCGACTTTTACCAACACTCCAGTTCTCCAATATTCTATCACTCCGCCACGCTTTTGCTCAGCCGGAGCGCGGCCTTCCAGGCCGCGGCACCTCCAACGGCGAAGGGCGGCGCCAAGAGAACTCAGGGACCGCTCACGCGCTTTCGGAGCCGCTGCGGCCCGGAGTGCCGCGGTCCGACTGCTCCTACTTCACGCTCGCACTGATCCAATCGAGGTAACGTTTGTTGCCCACTGTGATGGGCAGCACGATGAATTCCGGCGTGTCGTAAGGATGCTTCTCGACGATGAGCTTCTCCAGCGCCTTGAGTTTGGCCTTCGTCGTCTTGAAAATGATCAACACCTCCGCGCCCGACTCGATCTTCCCCTGCCACCAATAGTGCGATTCGATCTTGGGAATCAAATTGGCGCAGGCGACGAGGCGGGATTTGAGGGCGGCCTTTGCGAGGATGCGCGCTGTCCTTAGATCGGGTGCAGTGACGAACACGAATTGATGTAGATCGACTTGCTTCATGAGTTCTTAGTTGTTGTTATCGTTCTAAGCCTCGTAAATAGAAGGACACCACTCAGTCAGAATTCCGTCCTTCAGCGAGTCTCCTACGACTGCTTGGCACAACGCCGAAGCTTGGTCCAGACTGGCAGCTTCGATCAGGAATACCTCCCCAACTCGCTCAAAGATGTCGTAGCGGAAGCGCGAACCCGCAAAAATGAATCGCCGAGCATCCGTGGAACCATCGAGACTGGGTTGGGCTTCGCCTTGAATTGCCGTCTGCAATTCGTGAAGGGGAAAATCTGGCGGAAGCGAGTCGATTGGAAATGAGGCTCCACTGATACCTACGGAAGTAGGGCCGCTAAATACACAGCTTCCCTGTTCTTGTTCCGGTCGCTCGCGCCGTTCCTGCTCGACCCTACCCGCCAACTCCCGCCAATCGATGGCCTTCTCCAAATGGTTCGTCTTAATGCGAGGGTGGATGACCCAAGGTCCTGCTTTGTGGGTCTTAACGCACCGCGTTCCGAGTTCAGAGACGTGGCCCGAAATAATCCGATTGCCGGCAGCTATTACTCCGGACTGCGATCGGCCATAGACAATGAATGATGTAACTGAGAATGGGAACTGTGTTCCAATGCCGTCAAAGCATCTGACGGAGAAGAAACCAGCTCTCATGATTGATTGGCATTCACGTGCTAGTAATCCACCCGCCACCCACCACCAACTCTTCCTGATAAAACACGCACGCCTGACCGGGCGTGATGGCGCGTTGTGGCGTGTGGAGGTTCACTTTCGCGCCACCATTCTGCTGCGGCGTCACGGTCGCCAGTGTGCCGGGATGGTTGTACCGAATCTTAGCCGTGACTTCGAGTTGCTCCGGCGGCGCGTCGAACGGAATCCAGTTGCAACGATCGACCGTGAACTCGTCGCGCTGAAGCGCTGATTCGTCGCCGACGATGACGCGGTTGTTCGCGGCGTCGAGTTCGATGACGTAAAGCGGCCTGGGACTGGAGATGCCAAGGCCCTTGCGCTGCCCGATGGTATAGAACTCGATACCGTCGTGATGGCCGAGCACACTTCCGTGCGGGTCCACGATTTCGCCGCGGTGCTTCTCGACGAGTTTCGCCTTTTGCAGGAACGCGCCGTAATCCTTGTCCGGCACGAAGCAGATTTCCATGCTCTCTTCCTTCTCGGCGGTCTTGAGGTGCGCCTCGCGGGCGACCTCGCGGGTGTTGTCCTTGTTCAATTCTCCGAGCGGAAAGAGCGAACGGGCCAACTGATCCTGTCGCAGCGAAAAAAGGAAGTAACTCTGGTCCTTATGCAGGTCGCGACCGCGCTTGAGCCACACGCGGCCATCGTCGCGCCGCTCCAGGCGCGCGTAGTGGCCGGTAGCAATGTATTCGCCGTCGAGCTGTCGGGCGCGATGGATGAGCGTGCCGAACTTGAGGTGCTGGTTGCACATGACGCACGGGTTCGGTGTGCGGCCGGCCTTGTATTCGTCGGCGAAGTAACTGATGACCATCCTCTGGAAATCAGCGGCTTCATCCACAAGATAGAACGGAATGCCAAGCCGATGACACACGGCGCGGGCGTCGGCGACGGCCTGCGGACCGCAGCACTTGTCCTCGGCACGGGAGATGCAGTCCTGCGGCCAGAGCTTGAGCGTGATTCCGACGACGTCGTAGCCCTGTTCGAGCAACAGGGCGGCGGCCGCGGAGGAGTCCACTCCACCGCTCATGCCGCAAATCACGCGTGTCTTCTTCTTTTCCGTCACAGAAAGTCGAGCATACGTGGGACGCAAAGAGGTGTAAAGAAACGTAATCGGCGCGATTGGGACATCGCGCCCTATGATTACCGGACCGCGCCCCTTCTCCCTCTACCTCCTCGAACGAGGAGAGAACGCCCCGGACTATGTGCGCGCAATGCGCCCCTGAACCCCGGACTTGCAGAACCATCGAACATCCAACATCGAACGCCGAACATCGAATTGATCGGCGGATTGGACGTTCAGTGTTCGATGTTTTTTCTGGGGTTCATGGGCAGCGAGCACGTCCAAGAATTGGAGGTGAGTTGGGAGCCTTGAACCGACGAGGCAACGGGCTTGGAGTTCCGCCTTCCGGCGGTCCTGACCGGCTAAAGCCGGAACTCCGAACGAGAGGTTCATGGGCAGGGTCGGGGTGAGGAGTCGAGCCGGGTTATTGAACGCCTTCTCCCTCACCTCACCGAACCCTCTCCCTTCCCTTCGGGAGCCGAGACGGAACGTCGCCTCGCCTCAACATCGGGACGCATCGAACGAGCGCCTCGGTTCTCCGTCGGCGCGGGCAGGATGCCCGCGCTCCGTCGGTCAGCGCTGAATCCGGTAAAAACGGAGGGTTCCGTTGACCGGCGCGGTGACGCGGAACGAGCCGGGAGAAAGCTGCGTGATGCTGGCGCCGGCTTCATTCGCGTAACTGCTCGCGACATTTGCCGAACCCAGAAGCGAGAACGCTGTCGGCGTGTCGCTGGTCGCGCCGGAGAAATCGATTTGCACGTTTCCACCCCCAATCGCGATGGTCTGAATGTTCGGCGCCTGCGGCGAGGTGGCCAGGATTTCAACCCGGACATTGTCAACCAGGCCAAACGCGACGAACGGAGAGTCGATATCCGTGGAGCTGCCGGCGTTGATATCAAAGTAGTTGAACAAAATATTGCTGCCGCCGAGCGTCACGGTCGAAGCATCCACCGTGGCGAGGAGAAGCCCGTCAAGAGACCAGGAGATCGTATTGCCCTGCCTGGTGATGACGGCGTCGCGCCACTGGAAGCCCGAGGCGCCAACGAACGTTTCGCCCGCTTGATCGGGAAACGAGGCGAGCTGGGCCGCCGGCGCTGCTTCCAGTCCGAATTCCGCATAATATAGATGAGAGTTGTTTCGCGCGTCAGGCGCGGTGCTCGTGCCGGCGGCAAAGACTCCGCTGGAGGGGGTATAGCCCGTGGAGGCCGCGCTGGAGTACGCGCGATAGTCAACGCCAGAGCCGCCGTCAGCCGTGGCGCCGAACCAGACGCTGTCCTGTGTGCCTCCCGCCCACTGTGGGGTGCTCCCCGCCGTCCCGACTCCAGCACCGGTTACCTGCGTCGAGCCATTGCCACCGGCCGGAAGGGGGCCGTTAAAGCTCTGCCAAACATCGAACCGCACTCGGTAGTCCCCGCTGAAGGCCTGTCCGTTCGGAGAAACACTTAGACCACCAAAGACGCCGGTTGTCAGGTTCGCCTGCAATTTCAGGCCGCGCGTTGTGCCGCCGGTCGTGTTGGGCGCCGGCGGTATGCCGACCGTGCTGTAGTCGAAGAAGACGTCGGCCACTGTGTCGGTGGTGTTGGCGCCACCGCTCGGGTTAACCGTCCAGTTCGCGGTGTGGTCGGTGTCGAAATTCTCGGAGAAAGCGACAGTGCCGGGGGGAAGGTCATCGTTGCGAATGGTCACTGTTGCATTCGTCGCGGCGCCGAGAACGTAGCCGGTGTTGTTGGTGAGCGTCAGGATGACCATGCGATTGCTGTCGATTGCGCTGTTGTCCCTGGCCGAAATGTTGACAAAGGCGTTCGTCGAGCCGGCAGGAACGATGACAGTCCCCGGGATAGTGCTGTAGTCCACCCCGTTGGTCGCTGTGCCAGCCACGAGGTAGCGCACGGTCGTGTCGCTCGCGTTCGGCGTGGAGAAGTTGACGGCAAACTGGCCGATGCGCGCCGGATTGAGTTCATAGGCGACCGGCTTTCGCGCTGTCAGTGTGGCGGTGGGCACATCGCCGTCGTCAGCAAGATCGATTCTGACGAACACCTTCTCGCGCACTTCATACTGGGTGCCGCCGGCCAGAGTTACCGTGATCGTCTCTGTAGCTTCGCCGATGGAGTCGTTCAATGGAGTCACGGTAACGTTGGTCGAAGCGACACCGGCAGGGAGAGTCACCGAATTGGCCAGTGTGGCATAGTCCACGCCGTTCGACGCCGTCCCGGTGATCCGCAATGGAATCGTCAAAGGACTGGACGTGTCGCCGGTTCGAGAGATCGTGATTTGTGCGGTGTCGGCTCCGGGTTCGGATGCTGCTGTGTCGGTTGATTCGATGCTGAGGACGGGCAGTGATGTTTCGGTGGCAAGATTGGCCACGCGGACGTTGTCGAAGATCACGAAGTTATCTTCTTTGGGACTGGCGATGGAAGCAAATGGATCCATGGTGCCGATCATGACCGTGCCCTGGGTCTGATTGAACGTCGTCGCTCCCTGACTGTGTTCCGCGATGACGTAGCCGTTGATCAGCCAGGTAGCGACCAGCGTGCCGGTGTCGTTGGTTCGCTGGCGGACCTCCACTTGCACCCATTGCTTGCCGGGCATGCCAGGCGTCTCGAACGGCGGGATCGGGAAGAGCAGATTCAGCGGACTGTTGGCGTCTGCGGCGTTGTTCAGCTCGGCTTCCGGTGTACCGTTTCCGTCCCGGTCGAGGAATCCGGCATCAATACCCTGCAATTCGACGGCCGACGACGCATTGTCCCCGACATACGCACGATAGTCGCGGGCTGCGCCGGCTTCACCACTCACGGCGAACCAAACTCCGTCGCCGGTTGGACCAAGATTCCAGTTAACCTTGTCGCCGACGTGGTTGATGCCGAAAGTGCCGAACTCAGTTGATCCGGTTCCGCCGTAGGCGGGTCCGTTGTAGTTGATCCACATGTCGAATCGCAGCGCGTAGTTATTGCTGAACACCAACCCCGTCGGGTAAAGGCTGACCGCGGCGGTGGCGGCCACGTCGTCGCTCTTGTTGACCGCGACCTTCACTCCGCGGGTCGTGCCTCCGGTGGAATTGGGTGCTGACGGAATGAAATTGGTGACGCCATTGGCGACGTAGCGGTTGGTGGAGTAATCAAAGGAAAACAGCACGGTGAAATCGGGTGTGCCGTCGCCTGAGCCGTTGAAGACGCTCCATTGGGCCGAAGTATCGGTATCGAAATTGTCCGAGAAGAGCGTTTGTCCGTGGAGTGGCGCTGCCATAGCCAGCGTCGCCACAAAGATCGCTGATAGATACTTTTGAGCGAGGAGTGATGCCTTCATGCTTTTTTGATTTTAGGGATTACGGACGTCGCTGTTTAATTGGCGGTAAGGGTCACGGCGAGACTTCGGCTTTGCTTTTCCGTACGGCGTTCCATGCCTTTAATTGCGATTCGCGCGGGAGGCTGGCGGTGGAACTGAGCTGGCCACATTTCTCGCACAGTGGCGCGCCGCTTCCACGAGAGGCCAGGGTAACGTGGCTGTCCGCGGAACAGACAAATCCGATCACTTCCTGAATATCGTAGCTCTTGCATTGAGGGCAGACGTCGGCAATGACGCTGTATTCGGTATAAAACCTCGTCTTGCACCCCGGACAGAAATAGCCGCGCGCGTCCGATTCCAACGACTTGTCCACGGCACTCTTGCCGCAGCCCGTCGCAAACCAGAAGCAAGTCAGCAGGCAGAGTGCTCCGATCAGCGTCCTCTCCTGTTGCGACGGCACGTGCATCTGAATCTCAGGGTGTGCTCCTGCCGAGGTCCTGCGACAATTCGCGAAGGATCAAGTAGCGGTTCCCCTTGACGGTCACCCACTCCGCGTGGCCGTCTGCAAACAGGGCGTTATGGCCGCCTGCACCGTGGTTGTCAGTCGGATCCGGATAATCATTGATGGCGCCGGCCAGCGTGCTGCCGAGGAAGTCGGCGTCAACCATCAGCCAGGTTTGCGATGGCCCCGGAACCGTGCTGCGAAGCCCAAAGGAT
>Ga0209382_10010200_pt1 | contig 11732 bp, 4 predicted proteins | sample SoiMetdeltSBSDD5_FD_187599 | JGI IMG/M metagenome (GOLD analysis project Ga0209382, IMG submission 187599) | Bulk soil microbial communities from a Populus tree surrounding site in Tennessee, USA - Soil MetaG P. deltoides SBSDD5 (SPAdes) (version 2) | ecosystem: Environmental > Terrestrial >...
GGGCAACTTCCTCGGCTTTCTTCTTCGCCGCCTTGCTGTGGTCCACGACGAAGAACTGGGGCAACTCGCGCTGCACGAGCTGAGCGACGGCGGCAGCGCGTTCGTTGGCCCGCTTCGACCCAACCTTCTCGGTTGAGGATCCGTAGATCACGCACTGAATACCCGTGACGTCGCTGCCGAGGATCTTCTTGGCGTCCCTGGTGAACTTGGACAGTCGATCCCGAGCGTCCGGACTGATCGTAGCCGTGCCATGCGCCATGGTGATCAGCTCGCACTTGTACGCTTGGATGCGTTCGAGCAGCTGCTTCTCCTTGAGGTTGAAAACTCTGTCGCCGAGCAGGTCGGCGCGTGTCTCGACGCCCCAGTTGGAGAAGTTCGCCGTAAACGGCCAGACCGTCGCGCCATGCGAGCATCCGCCGGCCCACGCCGAGGAGTGCTGGATCGGCACTTTCCTGGAGTCGATGATGTAGTGTGCTCCGGCCCGGGGAGATTCGACGAGCGAAATGTCGACGTTGGCTGAGAGATCCGAGAACCCCGGGGCCCGGCACACCAGCTGGAAACGATTCGACCAGGCGTCATGAATCACCCGTGCCGCCTTCGTCTTGAAGTCGTTCTTCTCGGTGTGGGTCCAGAACTGAAACGTCGGATCCTCGTCAGGTCCGACGAAGTTGAAGTAGCCCTTGACCTTGACGTTGATCTGCCTCGCCGTCGGCGCGTAGTCGAAGTCGAAGAGGCCTATACCAGTCGGCGGGCGGTGGTTCTGCACGGAGAAGGTGCGCGCGTTGAAGTCTCGACGCAGCCTGGCGTTCGCCTTGGTTTGCAGCTCCCGTTGCTGGGCGTCGGACAATGAAGGCATTGATCAATCCTCTGGATTCGAATGGGCGCGTTGTCGTCGTCGGCCGAAGCACCATAAAGCGGTCTTCGACTGCGGTTGGCAAGGGGCGCGCGACGGGCCTCACCGGCGTCGCATCACCCTTCCGCCCGCAACGCCTCGGTCGGATCGATCCTGAGCGCGCGTCTCACTGGCACTGCGCACGCCGCAAACCCTGCGACCAGCATTATGCCGTCCGCGGCAAGGAGCAGCAGTACATCTCTCATCGATCCGAGGCCCAATAGCGCCGCCAGTCCACTGCCGGCGAGCACGCCCGCGCCGATCTGCAGGAGCGCGCGCGAGAAGATGCCGGCCACGATCCGGCCCGGGCGCGCACCGAGTGCGGCGCGAATGCCGATCTCGCGCGTCCGTCGCGCGACGGTGAACGACATCAGCGAGTGAATGCCGGTCGCCGATAGCAGCAACACGATGAACGAGATCAGCCAGGCAACCGCAGTCAACGCCCAGTTTACCTGCGCCTCGCCGCCCCCTGCCTGTGCGAGCGGCTTTACATCGGCCAGACGGATTGTGGGATCGACGTCGGCGGCGATCGTCCGCAAGCGCGTGGCGAATGCTTCCGGATCGCGGATGCGCACGGCGAGCTGACCGGCGCGCCCCTCCAGTGGCAGGGTCGGGCGATACATGGCGGACTGCTCCTGCGGCTCCGGCAGCTGCCAGCCGAAGTTCCTGACCATGCCGACGATCTCGTACCAATCCTTGCCGGTGGCGCTCTCGACCTCACCGCTCACGATGCGGATGCGTTGCCCGATCGGGTTGCGGCCGCCTAACACATAACGCGCGAACGCTTCATTGACGATCAGGACGCGGCTGGTTTCGAAGTCGATTGGTGCGAACTCTCGCCCGCTCACCACCGACGTGCCGAAGGCTGCAAAAAAGCCGTGGGAAACGTGTACGAGCGTGCTCCGTCGCAAGCCGGTCGTCGGTCCGCCGACGAGCGTGTCGACCTCGATCTGATACTTGAACTGGTCCTCTACGGAAAGTCGGTCGGCAAATGTGACGCGCTCGACACCGGGCTCCGTGCTGAGTCGGCGTTCCAGCTCATCGACGCTCGAGCGAGCGCGGGCGGCAAACGTAGCGGAATCGATTGCGTAGCTTTCACGATCCATCGACACGCCTGCAATCAGGTATTTCTCCGCAACGATGCCTTCCGCTCTCTGGCGAAACCGGTTGGACTCGAAAACACCACCGGCGGCGAGCGGGAGGAATGCGACGGTGATCGCGACCTGGACGACGATCACCGTGGTCCACAAACCGCCGAAACGAAGCCCCGAGCGAGCCGCACTCTCGTTACGGAGGGCAGCCTGCACGCTGATCTTCGTGACTCGCAGCGCCGGCAGAATACCGACGATCGCGGCGCCGATCAGCGTGAGCAGCGCGGTATACAGGACGGTTCTCCACGAGAGACTGTCGTTGGTCCAGTACGGCAGCGCGTCACTGCCAGCCAGCAGGCCCAATCCAAAACGCAGCGACAACTTCGCGACGATCAGCCCGACGATCGCGCCGACGCCGGCTAACACCAGCGCCTCGATGAAGAGCTGGGAAATGATGCGACTCCGGGTGGCGCCTAACGCCGTTCGAACCGTGATCTCCCAGCCGCGGGTGGCGGTCCGGGCGAACACGAGTGTGGCGACGTTCGCGCACACGATGCCCAACAACATCAGGAAGATTCCGTTCACGACGTACAGGACGTTTCTCATCAGGCGCCCCACGCCGCCTTCGGCGAGCGGCTTGCCGTACGGCGTCACTCGCGGTCTCAGATGCTTGTGCGTATCCGGATTGCTCGCGGACATCCGCGCTCCGATGACGCCCAACTCGACCTGCGCCTTCTCGATCGTCGCGCCAGGTACCAGGCGACCGAAGATCGACACGGTTGGGCCCGTGCGCGGCGCAAGCGCAGCGGAGCTCACGCGAAGCGGCGTCCAGATGCGCTCGTTCACTGGGAAGCCGAAGCCTTCCGGCATCACTCCAACGATGTTCGCAGTGGCCGTGCCCAGCTTCACTGCCCGCCCGACTACGGATGGATCACTGTCGAAGCGCGCCTTCCATAGCGTGTGACTCAACACGACCACCGGCGGCTCAGCCGGCCGCTCGTCCTGATCCGTCAGCGCACGACCGAGGAGCGGCGCCGCCCCCAGCATCCTGAATGCGTTGGCGCTGATCTCCGCTCCGCGCACGGGCTGCACGAGTCCGTCCTCGGTGACGAGGTTGCGCACGAACGTGACTGCCGCGCCAAGCGGATCGACCGTCTTAACTTGCTCGCGCCAGAGCGCGAAGTCGTACAGCAATCGGCTTTCGGGCACCGTCGCGCTCACGTCCCAACTGCGAATCGAGATTACACGATCGGCATCCCGAATCGGTAATCGTGGGTTCTGCCACTTGTTGACCGCTTCGAAGTACACCGTGCCTAACGCGATCGCCACCGAGATCGCCGCCGTGCCGACCAGGGTAAGCCCCGGATAGCGCGCCAGCATCCGGACCCCGACCTTGAAGTCCAGCCAGGACAAACGGAGCGATCGAGCATGAGCCACAGGTCTGGCCGTCATGGGTTCACCTCTATCGGTTCGATATTGTCGCCCTCTTCCCAGTCGAGCAGGTTGTACGGATCGATGCCGCCCCGCGCGGGCTTGCGTGGCACCGTCACCGTGATCGTCTGAGTGCCAGGGCGGACACGATGCTTGTGCACGTACAGCGGCTTGCCCAGCACCTCGCCGGGCTCGGCTGGGGCGAAGATCCCGATTTCCACCCACTCATCGATCGGGACCTCTTTCTCCTTGCCGGCGCTGTCGGCGACGACCTTGCGCGCCTCCACCTGCAACGTGACCTGCCAGTCGCCGGTTTCGGTCGGCACCGTCGTGGCCCGCTTCGTGTCGAACGTCCAGAAGCTGTTTACCTCGAAGAGGTCGTGGAGCAGCGGTCGCAGCGAGTCCGGCGTCACCGCCTGGAGCTCCCGGTACATGTCGATCGTCGTGGCCAGGGACGACACCTTCTTCTCCACCAGCGTGCGAAGCGCCCCGTTCACACGCGCCTCGCCCACATACTCGCTGAGCGCGTGCATCGCGTAGGGGCCTTTGCGGTAATTCGCCCAGGGGTCCATTGCGCGGAGCAGCGGAAGTCCCGTGCGGATTTGCGGCCACGGGTTGGGCTCGCGCATGAAGCTCATCAACCGCCGGAGCGCCTCCCGGCCCTTCACGTTCTTCACGAGCTGCATCGTGGAGTACCAGGCGAGGCCTTCGGAGATGACGCCGCCTCCCTCGGCGAATGCGGGCTTGAGCTGCATGCCCCACCACTGGTGCCCGATCTCGTGCGCCACGATCTCGAACATCGCGTCGAAACCATCGCCCTCCGGATCCAGCATGAAGAAGCCCTCGCCTCCGGTGACCACGCCACTTCCGTCGACGCCCATGCCGAGGAAGTTGCCGGGCTGCTCGACGATCTGCAGGAAGCCATACGGATAGGGACCGAACTGCGCCGAGTAGTAGTCCAGGGACGCGCGTACACTGCGGAGCAGGCGCTCGAGGTGCTCCTTATGTCGCGGGTGAAGGAAGACCTGGATGTCGACAGCCTGTCCTGCCTGCCCCGAGCGTAGTCGAGGGGAGCTTGCCGAAGGGTGTGTCCATCGTTCGCGATGCACCGCGTAGTCGGCGGAGAAGAAGACGTCCATGCCGTTGATCGGAACGTCGCTGGCATAATGGAAGTAGCGGCGCTCCGCCTGCCCTGAGCCTGCCGAACGGGCTTCGGTCCACGTGCGACGCAGCTCACCCGGCGCGACCGCTACCTGATCGGCATCGGTGCCGACGATCGCTTCGAATGTCGCCGGCGCGCCCGCGGTCACACTGGGATCGATATCACCAGGCGCGGGCAAGGTGACTTGCCGGGGCAGGCCGTGCTTGCGCCGATCTTCCGCACTCCAGAGCTCGCGAAGCGGCTGGTAGCCGATGACCGGCAGTGCACCACCCGTGAGGTAGGTGCCGTTCTCGACGATCCCCATGCCTGCTCCGCTGCTGCGGAAACCACCGTTGCGGAAACCACGTGGCTCGAACTGCACGTCGAAGTTGAGCGTCAGTGAGTCGCCGGGCTGCAGCGGCTCGTCCAGCGCATAGATCGAGTGGCCGAGCTTTTCATCGGCCACGACCGGCCTGGCCGGGCGATCGAATGTCACGCGTGTCTTCACATAGAAAGCCGGCTCCAGATGAATGGAGTCGATCGGCACTGCGTCGCGGTTTACCAGGCGGTAGCTGCCGCGCATCGTCGCGGATCTCCGGGCGGGATGAATCTCGATGCGCAGATTCGTTGCAGTCCGCTGCGGTTGTGGCTTGCCCTCGTAGATCCCGTACCGCCGCTCGTATTCGGCGCGGCGTTCCACCAATTCATCGTCGGTGATGTACTCATTGAGCACATTCGTGTTGTAGAAGATGAAGCCGCCGAGTGCGACGATGAGTGCGACTGTCATCGCGGCGATCGCGGCTGTCGTAGGATTGAAGCGATGCCGTGCGATGTGCAGCCGCGTTAGGAAACCGGACTCCCTGCCACGCACCCACAGCAGCCGCGCCGCAATCGCCAGCAGCAGCGCCCACGCTGCCCAGTAGAGCTTGAACCACAGCCACGGCCCCAGGGTCGGGCCGAAGCCGCGCATGTCCGTGAAGGACCACGCGGGGCTCGCTCCATAAACCAGCAGGTTATGCTCGATGCCAAGCCGGCCGGAAAACATCATCAGTACGTACGCGATGAGTGCCACCAGCTGGCCGAGATACTTCTGGTTCACGACCGCTACCACCGCGAAGGCGAGCGCAGCGAAGAGCAGGAATTCGAGCAGTTGAATCCCGAACAGGATCTGCAGGTACTGGCCGATCTGGAAGTCGTGATAGCCGCTGATCACCTGGCGCAGCACGCCGACCAGCATCACGACCGCCATCAACGCGACGAGCACCACGGTGAGGCCGAGGAACTTGCCGAGGAAAAGCACCCACTCCGGCACCGGCGTCGCGTCTACGTTTTCGGCGAGCCGCGCATCCCGCTCCCGCCAGACCAGCTCCCCGGAAAAGAAGATGATGAGCAGGGGCACCATCACCCAGAAGTTGAGTGGATTCGTGATGGTCGCCGTGAGGTATTTGGTCATGAGGAAAGACGTGCGGGGGAGCAGCGGCACCCCCCAGTGCTGCATGTCTATCATCAGCACCAGACCCAGCATCATCGGGAAGGCGACCAGCAGGAAGAGCCCGGGCAGGCTCGTCGCGATCATCCGGAACGATGACGAGGTAATCGCGACCATCTGGCGCAGGTGCGTGGCGAAGCCGTAGGACTGACGCACCTGCGGGACCGAGATCGCGACCGGGGCGGGCGGTGTCTCCGGCGTTAGGCCCTTCCCGGCGAACAAGCCTGCCCTGACCGAGCGAAGCCAGTCGAACGGGTCGATGGCGGTACGGTGCGCGAAGCGAAAACGCAGATAAACCAACGCGAGCGTCGTCACCGAGATGCCGAGCCAGAGAAGCCGATTCCAGAGCATCGGCCCTTCGAGTGTGAACATGCGGACGTTCTTCTCGATGATCGTCCAGTTCGACATCATCTCGTTCATGATGGCGAAGACGCCGATCGGGTCCGTCAGCAGTGCTATCTCCGGCCGCGCGATCCGCGAGAAATACAGGAAGACGGTGACCGGGTAGGAGAGGAAGAAGAGGCCCATGCTGCCGACGTAGGCGGCCATGGGGCGGCCGCTCAGCAGCGCCGCCGAGAACTGCATCGTCGTGGCGATGAGCGCGTTCGTCAGCCCGATGGACACGTAGGCAGAGAGATACGCGGCGGGCCGGAACGGACCGATGATGTCGGGATTCACGCCGGGCGCGTAGGCGGCGAGCAGGCTGCCGACCTGCACGGCGAGCAGGATCAACGCATTGAGCACGAAGGCGGCGAGGAATCGGCCACCCAGGTATTCGGTCTTGCTGACGGGGCTCGTGTACACCAGGGGATGCAACCCCGTGTGCACGTCCCGCGCAGCCGCCTCACCGGCTACCGCCGGGGCCACCAGCAGCCAGATCTGGCAGCTGAACACGGAGACGGTCGTGATGATGAATGGCGAGTTGAGAATGAAGTCCTGCGGAAGCGTGACGGGGACGATGGCTACTCTCGTAGACACGAGAGCGAATACGAGGAGGGCCGCCATGGAGAGCCACGGCCAGGCACGGCGCAACTGGTAGGCGAGCTCGAAGCGGAAGATCTCCCAGAGCTTCATGGCGCCACCGATCGAATCCTTCTCCTCACGTCGGCGACGTTGTCGTCCGTCGCGAGGTCGATCAGCAGATGGTACGGGTCGATGCCGGCTCGGGCGGGCTCACGTGGCACCGTCACCGTGATCGTCTGCTCGCCGGCACGGACGCGATGCATCTGCACGTAGAGCGGCCTGCCTGACTCCTGACCCTCCTCGGCGGGGGCGAAGACTCCGACCTGTACCCAGTCGTCCATCGCCACGTCGGTTTCGACGTCCGCGGTGTCGACTACGACTTTGCGCGCGCGCACGTCGAGCGTCACCTGCCAGGCACCTGCTTCTCTCTCCTCCGCCACGGCTCGCACCGTCTCGAGCTCCCAGAGAGTGTTCGCCGCCAGGAGATCGTGGAGAAGGTATCTGAGCGAGTCCGGAGTGACCGCTTGCAGCTCCCGGTAGAGATCGAGCGTGGTCGGCAGCGGAGGTTCTGCCGAAGGGTGCGCCTCGCAAGGTGCCGGAGCCCAGGCGTTGACCCGGTCTTCGCCGATGTACTCGCTCAGTGCGTACATCGCGAAGAGGCCCCTCCGGTTGACGGCGTACTCGCCGCCGCCCCGAAGCAGCGGGACCGCAGCGCGTACCGGCGGAACCATGGACGACTCCCGCATCCAGCTCAGGAGCCGCCGCAAGTGCTCCTGCCCATGAGCTGCCTTCACAACCCCCAGCGCGCGGTACCACGCCAGGGTTTCGCTCATCACCCCCGCGCCCTCGACGCGCGCGTAGCTGACCGCGCCGCACAGGTGCCCGACCTCGTGGGCGAGCACCGCGAACACCAGATCGAAGCCGCGTGGATCGTCCTCCGGACGCAGGAGGGCGAACCCCTCCCGATACGTGATCGTGCTGGTCTCGGCGCGCAGGCCCACCCCCTGGCCGGGAATCGCGACCAGCCTGAGGTAGGTGTGTGCGTAGGGACCGAAGTGCGCGGTGCAGTAGTCCAGCGAGGCTCGAACGCTCCGAACCATCCGGTCCAGGTCTGCGCCGCTCTCCGGGTGATGGAAGATCTGGATGGCAACGCCATTCCACCGCTCCTCGTGCAGTGCGTAAGCGGCAGAGAAGAAGAAGTACTCGTTCCCGATCGGGCCATCCGCGACGTAGTGGAAGTAGCGGCGTCCGCCTTCCGTCCACGTCCGGCGCAGCGTCCCCGGCGCGATCGCGGTCTGATCGTCGTCCGTCCCGACGACGGCTTCGAAGGCGATCCGCTCGACGCCGGTCACGTCGTTGCGTGCTGCGGGGTCGTCGAGGGAGGGGATCGGTGGGCGAGGAGGTAGCCCGTGGGCCCGCCGGACCTCCGCGTCGCTCAGCTCGCGAAACGGCTGATAGCCGATGGCGGGCAGCCACGCATTGGTGAAGTTGGTCCCGTTCGCTGCCACGGGGGCCTGGACTCCACGGCTAGCGAAGCCGCGCGGTTCGAATCGCACCTCGAAGTCGAGATCGAGAGAGTCGCCGGGTTGGAGCGGCGCGGCCAGGGCGTAGATCCGGTGGCCGAGCTGCTTGTCCGCGACCGTGGTGGCGGCTGGCCGGTCGAAGGTCACCTTGTCCGTCTCGACGCCCGAGGCGGTGGCGACGTGGATCGAGTCGATGGACACGCCACTGCGATTCACGAGGTGGTAGGTGCCGCGGATCTCGACTGCCCGCCGATCGGGATAGATCTCGACGCGCAGGTTGGTCCCCGTCAGCACGGGCTGTGGGATTCCCTCGAACCGCCCGTAGCGCCGCTCGTACTCCGCGAGTTGCTCGATCCGTTCGTCGGCCGTGGCGGGTTCGTTCACCACATCGGTGTCGTAGAAGATGAAGCCGCCCGACGTGAGAATGAGCGCCACCGCGGCCGTGGCCGCCCAGGCCGTCCGTTTCGTGAAGCGCTCCCGCGCGATCCGTAGACGCACGACGAGGCCCGCCTCTCTTCCGCGCACCCAGAGCAGCCTCGCCGCCCCGAGGAACAGCAGTGCCCACACGCCCCAATAGAGCTTGTACCAGAGCCACGGCGCGACTGACCCGCTGAAGCCGCGCATGTCCGTGTAGGACCACTCCGGAGTGGATCCATACACGAGCAGCTCGTGGACGATCGTGAGCTCGGTTCCGAGAAGAGAGATCACGGAAGCGACGAGCGTCGCCACATGGCCGACGTGTTTCTGATTCACCACCACGTGGATCACGAGACCCAGCACGGCGAGGAGGAGGTAGTCGGCGAGCTGAAGCCCGAAGAGGATCTGCAGATACCGCCCGATCTCGACACCCGAGTAGCCCGCGCTCACCTGCGCGATCACCCCGACCAGCATGCGGACCGCCATGCACAAGGCCAGAATGAGAGCGAGTCCCAGAAACTTGCCCAGGAGGGGAACCCATTCCGGCACCGGCACTGCGTCGAGGATCTCGCTCACGCCCGCGTCCCGCTCCCGCCATACCAGCTCGCCGGACCAGAAGACGATGAGCAGAGGGACAATCAAATAGGCGGGGGGAACGTCGGGGAACGTCAGGTTGTTGAGGACATAGTCGGTTCTGAGGAGCAGGGGAACGCCCAGGTTCTGTGGCGACTCGAACACCGTGAGAGCCGCGATCGCGGCGACGACCGTCAGCAGGACGAGTCCAACCCAGCTCGTCGAGATGCTCGCGAACGACGTCCACGCGATGGCGAGCGTCTGGCGCGCGCGCGTGGCGAGGCCGAATGCGCGCGGAGCCTGCGGGACGAGGATCGCGGTGGGCCTGAGGGTCGCCACTTCTGCAGGAGTAGGAGAGTGCGCATCGCCCCGTCGCGCAATGCGACTCCACCACGTGGTCCCGGTAGGATGGCTGAAGCAAAACCGGACGTAGGTGAACGCAAGCGTGCCGAATGCGATGCCGACCCACAGGAGCCTGCTCGCGAGCCAGGACCCGTCCAGCCCGATCAACCGCGTGTTCACCTGGGCCGGTGTCCCTTCGCCCCACTGTTCCACGGTTAAGCCGAGCAGATCCAGCAGCTGCACCACGTCCGGCTTCAGCAGAGGGGCGAGGACAATCGACGCGACGAGCACGGTGACCAGGAGGACGACCGCGCCGACGTAGCTCGCAATAGCGCGACGGCTGAGTACCGCGAAGGAGAACTGGATCGCCGTGGTGACGAAGACCGTCGGGAGCGCAATGAACACGTAGGCGGTGAGGTAGGCCGCCGGCCGAAACGGACCGCGGAGGGGGGCTTCCACCCCGCCCGAGTAGAGGCCAATCAGCATGCCCGCCGGCACGGCGAGGAGGATCCCTGCGTTGAGGACGAAGGCAGCGAGGAAGCGCCCACCCAGGTAGTCGGCCTTGCTGACGGGAGCGGTATAGATGAGGGGATGCAAACCAGTCTCCGCGTCCCGTGCGCCCGCGTCGCCGGCTACGTAGGCGGCCATCAGGAGCCATATCAGGCAGTCGATGACCGTGATCTGCGCGACGACGAACGGCGCACTGAGGAAGTAGCCGCCGCTGCGTGCGTCGGGAAGAAAGGTCTGGGTGGTTTGGAAGAAGACGATGAAGAGCAGGACTGCGACGTAGAGCCAGGTCGGGACGCGCCGCAGCTGATATGCGAGCTCGAAGCGGAAGATGTTCCCGAACGTCATGGCCTAACCGCCGACTCCGGCTGCTCGCCGCGTCGGCCGATGTGCCCGCTCATCGCGCTGAAATAGACATCCTCGAGGTCCGGCGCGGTGGGCTCGAAGCCGGGGCTGGGCTCCGTGTCGCTGTAAATGCGCACGACGGTGCGTCCGGCGAGAAGCTTGGTCGAGATCACCGCGTGCTCTCGCTCCAGCGCCGAGAGCTCCTGCTTGGAGATCACGCGACGCCAGATCCGACCGCGGAGGTCGTCGACCGCGCGCAGCGGCTCGGTTTCGAGCAGGATCTCCCCCCGGTCGATGATCGCCATGCGCGTGCACAGCTCGCTCACATCGTCGACGATGTGTGTGGAGAGGAGGACGACGCTGTTCTCGCCCAGCTCGGAGAGCAGGTTCAGGAACCGCACGCGCTCGGCGGGGTCGAGGCCGGCCGTCGGCTCGTCTACGATCATCAACTTCGGATTGCCTAACAACGCCACGGCGACGCCAAAGCGCTGCTTCATGCCGCCCGAATAGCCGCCGAGCTTCTGCTTGCGCACGTCCCACAGGTTCACCTGCCGGAGCAGTGCCTCCACCACCTCCTTGCGTGCGCGGCGCTCAGCGATGCCCTTGAGCAGCGCGAAGTGATCGAGCAACTCCTCGGCGCTGACCTTCGGATACACGCCGAACTCCTGCGGCAGGTAGCCGAGAGTCCGGCGCACTTCATCCTTCTGGCGCAGCACGTCGATCCGCTGCCCTGAGCCTGCCGAAGGAGCCTGCCCCGAGTCTGTCGACGGGTCACTCAGCGTCGCAGTGCCGCTGTCGGCCTCCTGAAGCGTCGCGAGGATGCGCATCAGCGTCGACTTCCCGGCGCCGTTGGGGCCGAGCAGTCCGTACATGCCCGCAGGAATGGTGAGCGTGACGTCCCTCAGCGCCTGCACGCCGTTGGAGTACGTCTTGGAGACGCCGCGAATCTGCAGTTCCATCGTCGGGATGAGATTCGTGTGAGAAGAAAACAGGCTCGAGGGCGCCGGTCAGTGAGAAG
>Ga0209382_10010202_pt1 | contig 11731 bp, 10 predicted proteins | sample SoiMetdeltSBSDD5_FD_187599 | JGI IMG/M metagenome (GOLD analysis project Ga0209382, IMG submission 187599) | Bulk soil microbial communities from a Populus tree surrounding site in Tennessee, USA - Soil MetaG P. deltoides SBSDD5 (SPAdes) (version 2) | ecosystem: Environmental > Terrestrial >...
GTCTCTTTATCCTAATATAGATCCTCCCTTGGATAATACTCAATTCTTTAAACAGGTTGCAGTAACAATGTTAGAAAAATATTTACCAAAAGCAAAAGATGCTTTGAGAAATATGAAATCATATCTTGAAAGTGAAAGAAATTCATCTTCTATAATCAATGAACAGTATAAAGAAATGGGTAATGTATTAGAGAATGCTGAATATTATTTATCTGATGCGGAAAGCTTTTTCAATCAAAATAAACTTGAATTAGGGATACTCAGCATAGGTTATGCAGAAGGATTAATAGATGCATTACGTTTCCAAAAAAATATCAATCCGTGGTTATCTTAATTTAATACCTCATTATTTTAAGGATATTTTTTATATTTTGATATTGAGAACTATTATTATAAGAGAAATAATTATAAAGTTATGTAGGGTTGGGCAATGACTAAAAATTACAATATTTCTTTTAAAATTCCTGATGATCTGTTACAATTTTTAAATAATGAAACTTATTCCTTATTAATTAAAGGAGAACCAGGAACAGGAAAAACTGCACTATGTTTGACAATTCTTAAAGTATTAAATATAAAAAATAATTTCTTTTATATTTCTACAAGAGTATCACCTAATAAATTATTTTATTATTTTAAGTGGATTAATAAATATCTTAAAATTAAATATTCAAATAATAATAATAAATCTTCTAACAATATCAATAGTCTCGAACCTTTTTTTGAAGATGCACGTTTAGATGAACCAGAATCTCTTTTCGAACGTATAACAAATCAACTTATGGATGTAAGATCTCCCTTGATAATAGTAGATAGTTGGGATGGTATAGCATCCTTTATGGATCGTGAATCGAGATTAAATAATGAACGCGTTTTACAAACATGGCTAGAAAGAGCAGGTGGGAGACTAATTTTAGTAAATGAAGGAAATGAATTAACAACGTTGGATTATCTTGTTGATGGGATTGTAACTCTAAAATTGAATAAATTTAATCACTTCAATGTGAGAGAAATGAATTTAACAAAGTTGGGAGGGATTGATATAAAGAAAAATTCTTTTGTCTATACCTTAAATAATGGAATTTTTAAAATATATGAACCAACTTATAATTATGATCATATCTGGCATCAGATTCTTCGGTCACCAAACAATAAATTTTATATAGAAAAAAAAAATGTTAAAATTGATTCAGGTCATCTTTCACTTAACAAGGACTTAAATGGAGGATTTACCAAGAACTCTATAATAATATTAGAATATGCTCCAAACATAGAAATTAGATATGTTATTTTGTTTTTGTTCAATTTCATTACTAATTGTTTCAGAAATTCTAATATACTATTATTAGACACTAAAATTTCCAAAGATATTCCTTCTCTTTTTAATTTGATACAATCAAATATTGGAGAATTGAATGATTACAACAAATTCGTTAAGTTAATTGATATTAATTTAGATACAAATTTTGATAATTCAGGAGATAATTTAAATAATAATTTATTAATTAATCATATTGCTGAAGAAATCACAAATATTCAATCCACTTCAATGGTATATGGCATTTTAAATTTTGAAAGATATGAAAAAATAGATGAGTATAAATTGATCAATACCTTGAGAGAAAAGTTAGATCTTACTTTTCTACTAGTTCAAACAGGAAGTAAGTCTGACTTGTCTCCACGGTTATTTGATTATAAACTTACAATCAAGAATTTTAATGATGTATTATGTATCCATTTAACATATCCATATTTAGGACTCTATGGTCTAGAGATAGTGAATAAAGAAACTTTTTCAATCAGAATAGATCCATTAATATAAAATAAATAAAAATTCTTCCAATTAGTATATGATAATCAAACGAAGTATATATTTAATCTATAAGAATTATTTACTGTTTCTTTTGAATAAAAAATACCATTAAAGGATATCCAACTATGATTCACTTGTTCTATAAATTGAAGATGATTATTTTTAATGGAGAATTTTGCTATCCTATCAAGTCGCATCATAATAAATCAGTAACAATTTATAAAAATTATAATTTAAATCTGAAAATGAATTCGTTTAAAAGTCATTAAATAACGAATTCGAAAATTGTAATATTTAAGATCTGTCATTAGAGTAATTCTCTAATTAGATTAGTAAAACGATGGGCCGAAAGGGAGTTGAACCCTCGACCTTTCGATTATCAGTCGAACGCTCCACCAAGCTGAGCTATCGGCCCAATTTATTATATACTGGTGTTGGTGCTTTATTTCAAAGACAATTTAAATTTTTTTTTTGATTTCAATATATTATAGCACTTAACCGAGTTTCAATTTTTTTAGATGGATTAAATTTTAATAACTGTATAATAAAAATGCATTTAAGACTATAATATTGTTATAATGTATGATTTATGATTAAACAAATTGAAGGAGTTGCTATTATTACAAAGAATTTAAATAAAATTGCATGCGATGCATCTGAATATATTACTAAAATACTTTCAAGAAAAAGTATAAAGGTATCATGTATCCCTCCATTTGAAACATCTAGTTGTAAAAATAGCAATTCCAATTTTACCTCATTAGTAAATGAAATTGATCTTATAATTGCTCTAGGAGGAGACGGAACGACTTTACGAGCTTTTAGATTTCACCCAAGTGATATTCCGGTTTTTAGTATTAATGTTGGAGGCACCAGAGGTATACTTTCTGAAATTAAAGTGGACCTAATTGATTATGCTCTAGATGCAATTCTAAATGGAAATTATTACTATGATGACAGAATTAGAATTCAAGCTTCATTATCCGATACAATCTTTCCTCCTGCGTTAAATGATATATTACTTTTTAGAACTAATCTTACTAGAACACCAACTATAACGTTAAAATTTAGAGATGGTATCATTAGCCAGCGTATGGATGGAATAATAATATCTACTTCAACAGGATCGACCGGGCACTCAGTTTCTTTAGGAGGACCAGTAGTACATGAAGAATTAAATTGCTTAGTAATTAATCCAATAGCTTCAATTAATAAATTACCATCTATAATAATACCTCCAGAGGAGATTGAAATATCTAGTAATCACAGGTTGGATTTAATAATCGATGGTCAGGATAGATTTCTTGTTGAAGAAAATAGAACTATAAAAGTTACTCAATTCCCAATTAATGCTCGTTTTATAAGGTTAAGAAAGAAAGGTTTTAGGCAAATTGAAAAACTTGGCTTCTAACATATTCATTTTAGATTCCAGTGCTTTCTATGCTGGCTTCTATCGCTCTCTTTACTCTAAATTCTATACAACAACATTTATTCTGCAAGAGATTAAACATTTATTAAAATCCTCTATAACCCTAGATTTTCTAATCTCAACCGGAGCCTTAGTTATACAAGACCCAACAAAAGAATCAGTTGATAAAATAATTTATACTGCAAACATTTCAGGCGATATTAAAAAACTTTCCCAAGCTGATATTTCTATCATATCTTTAGCTTATCAACTAAGTAGGACCTTAATATCGGATGATTATTCAGTTCTAAATGTATCTAATTTGCTTAAAATTAAGACCATTTCGTTAAGTAATGGGGGAATAGTAACCTTAAGAAAATGGAAAAATTTTTGTAAAACGTGTAATAAACAATATGCACCAAATATAAAAGAATGCGAAATTTGTGGGAATGCAACAAAAAGGAATTATAAAAAATTTCATGCTCCCAGTTAATCGATCATTCTGTAAGGACTGTTGTCTTCTTTAACCTCAAATAGATAAATTCACAAATGATGATAGTACTCTATCTAATTAACTAATAAGGTAGAGAAATTTACTATAAGAATTATCCCAATTGGTTTTATTAATCTTAAATAATCATGATAATGTCAATAGTTGATAGGACTATCAGTTTTTAAAAATAACGTTTCATTATTATTGATAATAATTATTATTGGAATAGGTTCTCTATCTATTATATCCTATCAATCGGCGTCTTTTACAGCTGACGAAATAAAGAAAATAGCAGAAGAAGATATTAAATCGAATGCAAGAATTCAAGCATATGACTTATCTAGAATCCTTGTTCATAGTCTTGATTCCATAAACTCTAACCTAAAAGTTTTAACATCTTCCCCTTTTCTTTTTGAAAGTGATATTGATCAAGTGCAAAATTTACTGTATTCGGCACAATCATCTACCCTTAATATTACAGATGCATATTACTGGATAGATGTTAATGGCAGAATTGTGACGTCTAGTAAAATATATCAAACGGATAAAGCTAATGAAATTTTAGACACTCAAAATCAACCTTTTTTCCTAAATCCTAAAAAGACGCTGACTCCATATTATAGTACTTCTATTACATCAAAAGGAAGCCCATCATCAAATTTATATATTTCTTATCCATTAATAAAACAACAAATTTTAAAATATCAAAATAATACTTATAATGCCAAGCAAATATTTAATGGAGTACTGGTAGCAGCAATAAGTGTAAAATCACTGGGTATATTTCTTCAAAATGAAATGACATCTTCTATTATTGGCAACGTAGGATTGATGGATAGAGATGGAGTCATAATATATGCAAGAAATCAGTCACTAATAGGTAATAATTATATGTCAAAGGAATTTCAATCTTTAATACCAAATGATCTCAGGGAAAGTTATAATAAAATTATAGAAAAAGGTTTAGAAGGAAAATCTTTAGCAGAAGATTTAACATATAATGGATCAGCTATAACACTTTCATACGAACCAATTGTAATTAATGGAAAATTTTTATGGACATTATACGTAAGCTTTCCACATCAACTGGCAAGTAATGTAGGTTCCCTGATAGCACAACAAAATAATTTTAGTACTTTAATTGTAGTTATAACTGGTTCAGTTACTTTTGGAATAATTTATCTAATTTTGTCATGGAATAAAAGATTAGAAGGAGAAGTCAATATACGAACAGGCGAGTTAAAAAATACAAACATATCCCTAATGAAATCAAACGAACTCCTGGAAGAAGCAAATGAACAATTAAAAGTACATGATAAAATGCAAAAAGAATTTATCAATATCGCCGCGCATGAATTGAGAACTCCAATCATGCCTATACTTGGAGAAGTCGAAATAATTGAAGAAGATCTTGATCCTAAAACTAAAACTGTCAAAGTAGAAGAAGAACAGATTCAATTGATAATACGTAATGCAAAAAGGTTAGACAGATTAGCATCTGATATTCTTGATGTTACTAAGATTGAAAGTAATTCATTAAAGCTGGAAAAAAGCTATTTTAATCTTAATGACATATTATCTAATTCTATAAGAGACATCCAAAATCAAGTCTCTTCAGAAGATGTGGGAACTAAAAATATAAAAATATTCTATGAACCTGTTGATATTACAATACATGGAGATAAAGAAAGAATCAATCAAGTAGTTAGTAATCTATTAAGTAATGCATTAAAATTTACTTGTGAAGGATTTATAAAGATAAAAATAGAAAACGCAAACAATAGTGTAATTGTTAGTGTGGAAGATTCTGGAAGTGGAATTCATCCTGAAATTTTTCCACGTTTATTTTGTAAATTTGCAACGAAATCTGATAAAGGGACAGGTTTAGGATTGTATATTTCAAAAAATGTTATAGATGCTCATGGAGGGCGAATTTGGGCACAAAACAATAGAACAGGAATGGGAGCAACATTCTTCTTTAGTCTTCCATTAGATAAGAAAAAATAAGAACGTACTTTAATTAATATGTGCAGAGAAGAGGTTGACTTGATATCTAAATTTGTTTAGCAAGATTAGTGAAAGGTTAAGAACATCATGAAATTTCTCTTTGTTAGGAGAAAGGTACTAGTATTTTTAACATAAAATTTTAAAATATATGCGAAGTGCGGGATTTGAACCCGCGACCCCGAGCTTGGGAAGCTCGTACCCTAACCAGGCTAAGCTAACTTCGCCTACTTCACTAACATTTTACACGACCATCAATATATTTTGTGAACTGATATAATAAAAGAACCTGAGAGAAAAGTTAAGGAAAGGGCACAGGTAATATAAAGGGAACAGGAGAGGCTAGGAATTCGGTCTTCTTGTTGGGTTCTTCAAAAATCATATTATCATTATAACCGTCTTTCTTAATCATAATAAATTGTTCTTTTACATCATTTGTAACAAGTGAATCAGGAGAATTAGAGTTAACGTTGCCTAACAATGCATTATTTATCATAGTAGAAAGGTGAGAATGGGAATTTTGGTACGAATGTATAACTTGATATTCCTCTTCCTCAGCAGCTAAGATTGTTGAATCAGGAGAATTAGAGTTAACGTTGCCTAACAATGCATTATTTATCAGAGTAGAAAGATTAGATTCTTGACCTACAGAAATGGATCTTGTCTTCAAAAATTCTTCTGCATTCACCTGATCTTGTATTAATCCTAGCATTAATAGCGAAATCGCCGATACAAGTATCAATATGTAAGTTATCGTCTTTAATCACATAGTCTTACTCAATTAAGTATATTTAATTTGGGACATTTGGGTCCGTATTATTATATAATTATAATAAATAAGAAAATAATAACTAATAAATGATTAAGTAATAATTTCTGGAAATAGAGATATAAAATTCATTTAATATAATTTTATTAAAGATTTTAGTATTATATAACAAAATGGAATTAATATAGAAAAAAATACTATAACATTAAATCAAATGTAGAGTAAATTTGTTTCTGATTATTTATGGTTATTATTCTAACATCATTATTTATTAATTCATAAGTAGATAAAATTCAATGATTGGTAAATCTATAAAAATCTAATAGATTTTCATTGTTTTGGATAGATAATAAAAAGTAGAGTGATATATAATATATATAGCAGGTTTACTTTTAACTTTATCGACATCAAAAATAAAATATAAACATCTATTGTAACAAATTCAAATACATTAAGGTTATATCATTTATCAATTAAAAGAAGAAAAATATGATTAAATGCAATTTCTTTATTTTGGATATTTTTATAGTTTTAAAAAATACTTTGGTAGAGTGTAAGTACTAAATTCAGCATTATAAAAGTTATATAGACTATTTGTCCATCTAAAAACAATATAATAGTTTTAAATATTAAATTATTTTCAATTATTATTTAATTTTGACCATTTCTTTGATTATTTATATCATTAGGTATAGGTAAGGATTTAACATTTATCTTCAAAAACGAATAAAAAGAAGATTATCTAAACTTTGATGTGCAATTAACAAGAAATAAAGTAGAAAATCATCATATTAAATATATTTTTGTAACAGGGGGTGTCCTTTCAGGATTGGGTAAAGGAGTGATTTCCTCTTCTATTGCTAAAATTTTACAATTAACAGGTCTCAATGTTTCATGCGTCAAAATAGATCCATATGTAAATTATGATGCAGGAACTATGAATCCTGTTGCGCATGGCGAGGTATTTGTAACATGCGATGGCGGTGAATGTGATATGGATATAGGAAATTATGAACGATTTTTAAATATAGACTTATCTAGGGATCATAATATAACAACAGGGCGAATTTATTCTGAAGTAATAAGTGATGAAAGACAAGGTAAATATCTAGGTCAGTGTGTTCAGATCATTCCTCATGTTACTGATGCAATTAAAAATAAACTCAGGAAAATATCTATCCAAGAAGAGTTGGACATATTGGTAATTGAATGCGGAGGAACTGTGGGAGATATTGAAAGCCTACCTTTCTTGGAGGCTTTTCGACAAATGAAACTTGAAGAAGGCGATTATAATACACTATTTGTACACGTAACTTTAGCTCCAATATTGGATGTCGTAGGTGAACAAAAAACGAAACCAACACAACATAGTGTACAAGAATTAAGAAGGATAGGTATTAATCCAGATCTATTAGCGATAAGATGTAAAAATATTCTGTCTGATGATGCAAGGAGAAAAATATCCCTTTTTGCTAACGTAAATTCGAACTGTGTATTTTCTTGTCACGATGTTAACTCCATTTTTTTAGTACCGGAAATTCTAGCGGACCAGGGAATTGTTAGTATAATAGACAATAAATTAAGATTACAGAATTCTTTTATAAAATGGTCTAACTGGAAGCTAATAGCAAAATCCTTTTCCGAATATAGTAAAAAAGTATATGTTGCAATAGTTGGTAAATACGTATCTCTTCCTGATAGTTATGTAAGTGTGTATCAGTCTCTTTCTCATGCAGCAGCTAAGCTAGGAAATAAATTGGAAGTATCATGGATAGATTCTGAAAAATTTGATACTACTTCTAAAGAAAAAATTTCTTTACTTAAAAAATTTGATGGTATTCTTATTCCAGGAGGATTTGGAAAACGTGGTTCTGAGGGTATAATTAATGTGGCTAATTTTGCACGAGAGGCAAATATTCCTTTTCTGGGAATATGTTTTGGATTTCAATTGTCTATTGTTTCTTTTGCTAGAAATGTATGTGGGATTGTTAATGCTAATTCTACTGAAATAGATCCAAATACCTGTGATCCTATAGTTGAATTTATGCCTGAACAAAAAGCAATAAATAATCTCGGAGGAACAATGAGGCTAGGTAGTCATAAAATACTAATAAATTCGAATACAATGGCGTCAAAAATATACTCAAATAATTTTATTTTTAGAAGACATAGACACAGATTTGAATTTAACAAAAATTATTTGTCTGTTTTAAGTAAAAATGGAATGATTTTATCAGGATATTCAGACAATGAAAAAAGAACAGAGATTTTAGAAATTCCTAATCATAAATTTTATTTTGCCGTGCAATATCATGCAGAATTTGATAGTAGGCCAGGAAAACCAGAACAGGCATTTGAGGCCTTTATTAAAAATGCTTCTTTCAAATCTTGAGCTCATAGGTTCTATGTCTTGCATCACGTAATGATGTTTTCTTTTTTACATATCCTCTATTAACAAGATGACCTAAAGATAGTCTGATTGTCCTTTCAGGTAATAATGTTTTAGTAGCTAAATCCTTCTGGCTCATGGATCCTTCATATTCTAATATTTTTAAAATTAGCTTTGCACTAGGGGGCATATTCAATAATTCTTCGGCAATTTTAACCTTTTTAGCAATTAAAGAAGTAACAGAACTATCGCCTATCAATCTCACAAGTTTTGCTGGATACGGATGTTTACTACATCTTAGAATTTTTTTTATGCCTAATCTTCTTCCACCATCTAAAACTACTTCGCAATGATATCTACTTAGAATATCAGATATTTCCAATATACAACTATCTGAAAAAATTAATGGTCTTCTAGTGTTATCTACAGAATTCACAGATACTGCTACAAAAACTTTTGAATTTTGTAGAATCATAGGACCGCCTGCAGACATTGAATAAGCTGTCGATCCCGTAGGGGTTGATACGATTACTCCATCGCTATTGTCATGCCAAACGTCATTTTTGTCAATACTAAGTATATGTTCCATTAATGTAGCACTTTTACTTGGAAATATTGCAACATCATTTAATACAGGTTCCATTTCTTTTCCATCTACATTTACTCCTAATCTAACAACCTCATCAATTCTATAATCATTTTTTTTTAATCGTGGAATGATTGTTTCCAGATCGCGTACATCTATTTGAGCTAAAAATCCAGTAGATTCAGACTCATAAATTCCTATAACTGGAGCAGATTCATCCACTACTTTATGAAAATAATCTAAAATAGCTCGATCTCCACCAATGATAAACACTAAATCTACCTGATTTGCTAGGTTAAAGTTATTTTCAGTCATGATAATAGTTTGAATAAATGAATTATCAAGGATTTTTTTAATTTTTGAGATTAATAATGTATTCTGAGGATGAGCACCAACTAGTGCAATTTTCATTATTTTCTTTATAGTATCTAATCGCATTTAAATTTAAATTTTTTATTATTATTATTATAATTTATTATTCATGTATTATATCATACTGTTTATTTATATGAGTTAATTTTACCAGAACCTTTAAAGTATGGATTCAGAATCATAATTACATGCCAAAGAAACGTACAAGTCGAGGCCGTACTAAAGGGGGGAAAGGTAGTTCAGGAACTGTTCATTGTAGTCAGTGTGGAGCTATGGTTCCTAGGGATAAAGCAAAAAAGATTACAGGCAGAATAACCTTAGTGGAACCTACTCTAGCTAAAGAATTAAGAGCACAAGGAGCATATATTTCTCCAGCAACTGATGTAAAATTTTATTGTGTTTCTTGTGCTGTTCATAGAGGGATAGTAAAGGTTAGATCTGAAGTAGAAAGAAGAGTAAATACTAGACTTAGATAATTTAATCTAGTATTTTTAATGTCTTATATATTCTTTGTATAATCGTAATAATAGAAATTCCTATAACTATTATAACACCATATTCTAGTGAATGAGGAAAAGGAAGTAATCCCATTACTGCAAGAATTAAGATTCTTTCTGCTCTTTCTCCAAATCCTATTCCGCTTAAATCAATTCCTAATGTTTCTGCACGAGATCTAGTATAGCTCACCAACAATGATGATGAGACAGCTATTAGACACAATATAGGATTAGCGAATTCTCCTATAGCTATTCCCAAAAATATTATTGTCTCAGAAATTTTGTCTAATGTCGAATCAAGAAAAGAACCTTTTTTAGATATTTTCTTAGTAACCTTAGCAACACTACCATCAATCACATCAAAAAATCCTCCTGCTAATAAGATAAGGCTACCTATGGCTGAAAAATTTATTGTTGGATCTAATTGTAAGCTATTAATTCCAAAAACAATAGAAGAAATAAGAGTTATAACGAACCCAATTAAAGATAGTGCATTTGGGGATAATCCTGTAGATGAAAATAAAACTCCTATCTTCTCCAAAATCGGTTGTAAACTTTTTCTAAATTTGTTTAGCACTAAGTTAGACCGTTAATTTCAATTATTATCTCTTTATATTTTTAACATCTACCATCTCTATGTATGTGATTAGTAAAAATTTAATTATATTTTATTCAAAAACTTGTATGGGTGATTTAAACACAATCTTGGTTTTTGGTGCTCATCCAGATGACATAGAAATAGGCATGGGAGGTACTATTACAAAATTGGCAAAGCTTGGTTATGATATAGTCATGGTTATAGCTACACTACCAAATTTTACTATTGCAGATAAAAAAGACGAAAGAAAATTGGAAGCTATATCTTCTGCTACTATTTTAGGTTGTAAGTCTCCCGAATTTTTAGATTTATCTCCTGAAGATATAGTGTTTAGTAGAAGAATGGTCTCATTAATTGATTGTTTAATAAATAAATATAAAACAACTACAGTTTATACTCAATGGATAGGTGATTCCCATCAAGATCATCAAATTCTTACACAGTCTGTGATTGCTGCCTCAAGGGACGTTAATAATTTGTATATGTATGAAACGACAATACCTGGAGGCTTAACAGAAAAAGCCTTTAGGCCGCAGCTATTTGTTGATATTACTACAGAAATTGAAAATAAAACTAAGTCTTTAGAGTGTTTTAAATCACAGAACCTTCGATGTGGTCCTTTTTGGATTGATGCTATTATTGGAAGAGCACTATATCGTGGATATCAAATGAACACAAAATACGCTGAGGCATTTGAAATTGTGAAAACTGTTAAATTTTAGATAAAAAAAGGTAATTAATGATGATTATTGTATTACTTTTTTAGACAATTTTTTATAAAGAAGAAGAAACAGGGCTTGTC
>Ga0209382_10010203_pt1 | contig 11731 bp, 10 predicted proteins | sample SoiMetdeltSBSDD5_FD_187599 | JGI IMG/M metagenome (GOLD analysis project Ga0209382, IMG submission 187599) | Bulk soil microbial communities from a Populus tree surrounding site in Tennessee, USA - Soil MetaG P. deltoides SBSDD5 (SPAdes) (version 2) | ecosystem: Environmental > Terrestrial >...
TCCACCACCACTTCGAGCTCGGCGGCTGGCCCGAGACCACGGTGATCATCCGCTTCTGGATCCTCGCCATCCTGTCCATGGCGGTGGCGCTGGGCGTGTTCTACGCCGACTCCATCTCCGCCGGGGTCACGGGGTGACGGTCCCCCATCTGCGGGCCCCGGTGGGCGAGGCTGGTGCGATGCTGTCGCCCGGCGGAGATGCGCGCCCCGAGGAGCAGCGGTGAGCACCGGCACCGAGTCTCGGGAGCGGCACCCCGTCGCGCACGTGCCCGCACCCGGGGCGACCGGGTCGCGGCTGTTCTGGGCCCTCGCCTTCCTGGTGGCGGTGTTCAACCTGCTGGGCCTGGTGATGGTGATGTCGGCGTCGTCGGTGGTGGCGCTCGACGAGTACGGCTCGTCCTGGTACTTCGTGTCGCGCCAGGCGGCGTGGGCGGCCGTCGGCACTGTGGCCCTGGTCGTGCTGGCCAAGCTCGACTACCACCGCTGGCGGCGGTACTCCGGGCCGTTCGTGCTGGTGGCGCTGGCGCTGCTGGCGACCGTGCTGGCGATCGGCACCGGCACCCATGGCGCCACCCGCTGGATCGGCGTCGGCCCCCTCACCTTCCAGCCGTCCGAGCTGGCCAAGCTGGCGCTGCTGGTGTGGGTGGCGGACCTGCTCGCTCGGCGGGCCGCCTACATGCACAACCCGCGCGCCACGCTGCGGCCCATCATCGTGGTGCTGGCCGCCATGGCCACCCTGGTCATGCTCGAGCCCAACCTGGGCACGACCATCGTGCTGGCCGCCCTCGCGCTGACCATGTGCTACGTGGGCGGCGCCCCGCTGGGCCCGCTGGCCCGCTGGGCGACCTTCGGGATCGCCGCCGCCACCGGACTGGCGCTGGCCGCGGACTACCGGCGGGCGCGGGTGCTGGCCTTCCTCGACCCGTGGGCCGACCCCATGGACAAGGGCTACCAGAACATCCAGTCGATGGTGGGCCTGGCGGAAGGCGGCTGGTGGGGCAAGGGGCTGGGCGCGGGCACCGCCAAGTGGGGCTTCCTGCCGCTGGCCCACTCCGACTTCATCTTCGCGGTGATCGGGGAGGAGCTGGGCCTGCTGGGCGCGGCCGCGGTGGTCGGGCTGTTCGTGCTGCTGGCGGTGGTGGGCATCCGCATCGCGCTCCACGCCCCCGACCGCTTCGGGCTGCTGCTGGCCGTGGGCGTCACGTCGTGGTTCTGCGTCCAGGCCTTCGTCAACATCGGGGCCGTCATCGGCATCCTGCCCATCACCGGCGTGCCGCTGCCCTTCATCAGCGCCGGCGGGTCGTCGCTCGTGTTCGGCATGGCCGCGGCCGGGCTGGTGCTGTCGGTCGCTCGCCAGGCGACCGACGACGCCCCGAAGGCTCGCCAGTGAGCGACGAGCGACCCCGGACCACGGCGGCCCACCTCCGCTGCTACGCCCTCATCGCCGGGGGCGGCACCACCGGCCACGTCCAGCCCGCCCTGGCCATCGCCCGGGCCCTGGTGGCGCGCGGCCACAAGCAGTCGTCCATCGAGCTGGTGGGCAGCGAGCGGGGCATCGAGGCCCGCCTGGTGCCCGAGGCCGGCTTCGAGCTCACCCTGCTGCCGGGCCGGGGACTGCAGCGCAAGCTGAGCTGGCAGAACGTGCGCTCGCTGGGGGCGCTGGCAGTGGCCTTCGGGAGGTCGTGGCGGCTGGTGGGGAAGCGCCGGCCCAAGGTGGTGGTGTCGGTGGGGGGCTACGCCAGCGTGCCCTGTGCCCTCGCCGCGGTGCTGCGTCGCATCCCGGTCGTGGTGGCCGAGCAGAATGCCACCCCGGGGGCGGCCAATCGCCTCGTGGCCCGGTTCGCCAAGGCATGTGCGGTGTCGTTCCCGGACACGCCGCTGCCCCGCGCCGCGGTCACCGGCAATCCCGTACGGCCCGAGGTGCTGGCCATCGACCGGGCCCGGGACGGCGACACGGCGCGCGCCAAGCTCGGGGTCGCTCCCGGTCGCCGGATGGTGCTCATCTTCGGCGGGTCGCTGGGGGCCCTGCGCATCAACCAGGCCGCGGTCGACGCCGCCCGGCGCTGGGCCGGCCGGTACGACCTGCATGTCCGCCACGTGGTCGGCGAGCGCGACTGGGACGAGATCACGGGCGAGGGACCGCCGGTGACAGCCGCGGCGCCGCTGCACTACGAGGCGCTGCGCTACGACGACGACATGCCCACCTCCCTGGCCGCGGCCGACGTAGCCGTGTGCCGGTCCGGGGCCAGCACCAGCTTCGAACTGCTGGCCGCCGGCCTCCCTGCGGTGCTCGTCCCGTCTCCGTTCGTCACCGCCGACCACCAGACGGCCAATGCCCGTCACATGGCCGCGGCGGGGGCTGCGGTGGTGGTGCCGGACGCCGAGCTCACGGGCGGCCGCCTGGTGGACGAGGTCGACGCCCTGCTGGCCGACCCCGACCGGCTGGCGGCGATGTCTGCCGCCGCCCGCGCCGCGGCCCGACCCTCGGCCGCCGACGACATCGCCGCGCTGGTGGAGGCGAACGCGCGTGGTTGACGCGCTGGACCTGTCCCACCCCCGCCGCCTGCACGTGACCAACGTGGGCGGCGCGGGGATGAGCGCGGTCGCCACCCTGCTGGCCGAGAGCGGCCACGACGTCAGCGGCCACGACCCGGCCGCCGCCACGCCCTTCCTCGACCTGCTGGCCGGCTTGGGCGTGACGGTGACCACGGGGCCCGACCGGCCCCCGCTGGACCCGGCGGTCGAGGCCGTGATCACCTCGACCGCCACCCCCGCCGACGACCCCGACGTGGCCGCGGCCCGGGAGCGGGGGACCACGGTCGCCCACCGGGCCGCGGCGCTGGCCGCGCTGTGCGCGACGCGGGACACGGTGGCGGTGGCCGGGACCCACGGCAAGACCACCACCTCCGCCCTGCTGACCACCGTGCTGGCCGGCACCGGCCGGGATCCTGGCTGGGTCGTGGGCGCCCGCATCGCGCACCTGGGCCGCGGCGCGGCGTGGGGCGGGGCCGGTCCGCTCGTGGTCGAGGCCGACGAGAGCGACGCCACCTTCCTGGCCCTCGGTGCCGGCACCGCGGTGGTGACCAACGTCGAGCCCGACCACCTCGAGAACTGGGGCGGCGAGGCGGCCCTGCGGGACGGGTTCCGCCGCTTCGTGGCCGCGGTGCCGGGCCCGACCGTGCTGTGCGCCGACGACGAGGGCTCGCGCCGGCTGGTCGAGGCGGCCGCCACGCCGCTGACCTACGGCCTCGCCGAGGGGGCCGACTACCGCGTGGTCGATCCCGCCCCGGCCGGCAGTGGCGTTCGCTTCGTGGTCGAGCATGCAGGCGAGCGCGTGGAAGTGGTGGTGCCCGCCGCGCCGGGCGTCCACAACGCCCGCAACGCCACCGCCGCGCTGGCCGCGGCTCACACGCTCGGTGTCCCGCTCGCCGAGGGCGCAGCCGCCCTGGCCGGGTTCACCGGCGTGGCCCGGCGCTTCGAGCTGCGGGGCGAGGCCGCGGGGGTGACCGTGGTCGACAGCTACGACCACCTGCCCACCGAGGTGGCCGCGGCCCTGGCCGCGGCGGCCTGGGGCCCGTGGGCGCGGGTGGTGGCGGTGTTCCAGCCCCACCGGTACAGCCGCACCGAGGCGCTGTGGCGGGAGTTCGCCGACGCCTTCGTGGACGCCGACCTGCTGGCGGTGACCGGTGTGTACGCCGCGGGCGAGGCGCCCCGGCCGGGTGTGACCGGCAAGCTGATCGTGAACGCGGTGCTCGACGCCCACCCCTGGGCGCAGGTGGCCTGGCTGCCGAGCCTCGACGACGTGCAGCTGTGGCTGGACTCGGTGCTGCGCCCCGGCGACCTGTGCCTGACCCTGGGGGCCGGGGACCTCACGACGCTGCCGCCCAGCATCGTCTCCCACCTCGAGGCCCAGACGTGACCCGGGGGCCCGAGGCCGTGGAGCGGGCCGCAGCCCTCCTCGGCGGGCGGGCCCGCCGGGACGTGGCGCTGGGCCCGTTCACCACCTACAAGGTCGGGGGGCCGGCGGCGCTCCTGGTCCAGGCCGGCTCGGCCCGCGACCTCGCCGCGGTGGCGGACGCGGTGGCGGCCGGCGGGCTCGCGGTCCTGGTGGTGGGCAAGGGCTCCAACCTGCTGGTGTCCGAGGCCGGCTTCGACGGGGTGGCGGTGGTGCTCGGCGACGGCTTCGCGGGCGTGGACATCGACGGCACCCGGGTGCGGGCCGGCGGGGCCGCGGCCCTGCCGGTGGTGGCCCGCCAGACGGTGCGGGCCTCCTTGACCGGGTTCGAGTGGGCCGTGGGCGTCCCCGGGTCGATCGGCGGCGCCGTGCGCATGAACGCCGGCGGCCACGGCTCGGACATGGCGGCCACGCTGATCGAGGCCGAGATCGTCGACCTGGCGGGGGGCGGTGCGGCCCGCACGGTCCCGGCCGCGGACCTGGCGCTGGGCTACCGGCGCTCGGCCATCGCTCCGGCTCAGGTGGTGGTGACGGCCACCCTGGGCCTGGCGGTCGGGGATCGGGCCGCGGGGGAGCGCACGATCTCGGAGATCGTGGCCTGGCGGCGGGCCAACCAGCCCGGCGGCCAGAACGCGGGCTCGGTGTTCACCAACCCGCCGGGTGACTCGGCCGGGCGGCTGATCGACGTCTCGGGGTGCAAGGGCCTGCGCCACGGCACGGCCTCCGTGTCGACCAAGCACGCGAACTTCTTCCAAGCCGACTCCGGCGGGTCGGCCGACGATGTCTGGGCCCTGATGGGAGAGGTGCGCCGCCGGGTGGCGGAGGCCACCGGCGTCGAACTGGTGCCCGAGACCCGCTTGGTGGGCTTCGGCAACAACTCTCGAGCACAAGTCGAGAGTTTGGATGAACGGTGACATCACATGGCAGATGATGAAAAGCCTGGCGGTGACCACCCCAAAGCGGACTCTCAACTAGAGGGTGAAGGCTCGGTCAAGACGGTGCCTCCACAAGAGGCCGTTCCGGCAACACCGAGCGTCCCGGTCGACCCCCGCATGCGCTCGCGGCGCATCGCGGTGCTCCGGGGCGCCGGCCGCCGCCGGCTCCGGCGGGTCACGCTGGTGCTCGCCGTCCTCGCGCTGGGCGTGGCCGCGGCGGCGGCCACCCAGTCGCCGCTGCTGGACGTGGACCAGGTCACCGTGGCCGGGACCGGCCACACCCCGGAACAGGCCGTGCGGCGGGCGGCGGGCATCCGCACCGGTGACGCCCTGGTCTCCGTGGACCCCGGAGCGGTGGCGCGCCGGGTCGAGGAGCTGCCCTGAGTGGACCGGGCCCGGGTGACGCGGGACTGGCCCTCCACGGTCCACATCCAGGTGACGGAGCGGTCGGTGGAGGCGGTCGTCCAGGTCACGGAGGAGCGGGCCGCACTGATCGACAGCCGCGGGCGGGTGCTGAGCATCGAGCCCCGGACCCCGGACACCGAGCCCCAGGGCGCTGACGCGCCGCTGGTCCTCACGGGCATCGGAGGCCGGATCACCGAGGGGGAGCAGCTGTCGGCCGACGCCCGGGACGCGCTGGAGCTGGCCACCGCGTTGCGTGACCGCATGCCGGGAGTGGTGGCCTCGGTCTCGAGCGATCTGGATGCCGCGCTGGTCGAAGGGGGCTCGATCCGGTTCGGCTCGACCGACCAGCTCGAAGCCAAGGTCACCGCGGCCAAGACCGTTCTTTCCGACGTGGATGTGACCTGCTTGGAAACGCTGGATGTACGAGTTCCTGGAAGTCCGGCCTTGACCCGTGACCAGAGGTGTTCGTAGTCTGCGGAGAACTACCAGAGGTTGAGGAAAAGCATCGACCTTAACTTGACATTGAGCCGGTGTCGAGGGGGGCTCCGGCCTTGGTAGTTTCAGGCGATCCGCCCGGGTCTATGGCGGTCCGGGTGGACCAGTTCTCCCCGTGAAGACCCCTGATTGTGAGGTGGCACGACCCATGGCCGGCAATCCGCAGAACTATTTGGCCGTGATCAAGGTGGTCGGGATCGGGGGCGGCGGCGTCAACGCTGTCAACCGGATGATCGATGCGGGCCTCAAGGGCGTCGAGTTCATCGCCATCAACACCGACGCCCAGGCGCTGCTGATGAGCGACGCGGACGCCAAGCTCGACATCGGCCGCGAGCTCACCCGCGGGCTGGGCGCGGGCAGCGACCCCGAGGTCGGCCGGCAGGCGGCGGAGGAGCACCGCGACGAGGTCGAGGAGATCCTCAAGGGCGCGGACATGGTGTTCATCACCGCCGGGAAGGGTGGCGGCACCGGCACCGGCGGCGCGCCCGTCGTGGCCGAGATCGCCAAGGGCCTCGGTGCGCTCACCATCGGCGTGGTCACCCGCCCGTTCTCCTTCGAGGGCCGGCGCCGCGCCGTGCAGGCCGAGCAGGGCATCCAGCGCCTCAAGGAGAAGGTCGACACCCTCATCGTCATCCCCAACGACAGGCTGCTCACCGTCTCCAACGAGAAGACGTCGATGGTCAACGCCTTCAAGATGGCCGACGAGGTGCTGCTCCAGGGTGTCCAGGGCATCACCGACATCATCACCACGCCCGGCCTGATCAACACCGACTTCGCCGACGTGAAGATGATCATGAGCAACGCCGGCTCGGCGCTCATGGGCATCGGCTACGGCTCGGGCGAGGGCCGGTCCCTGCAGGCCGCCCGCAACGCCATCTCCAGCCCGCTGCTCGAGGCCTCCATCGAGGGTGCCCGCGGCATCCTGCTCACCATCGCGGGGGGCAGCGACCTGGGGCTGTTCGAGGTGAACGAGGCCGCCGAGGTCATCCACGGCGTGGCCCACCCCGACGCCAACATCATCTTCGGCTCGGTCATCGACGACGAGATGGGCGACGAGGTGCGGGTCACCGTCATCGCCGCCGGCTTCGACCGCTGGGACGACCGCGAGACGTCGGCCGGCCATTCGCTGTCCCGCCACCACACGAACGGGTCGGGCCGCTTGGGGGTCGACGAGGAGCTCGAAGCCCTCACGCGCGGACCATCGGTCGACGATCTCGACCTCGACGGCGACGACGAGTTCGACGTGCCGTCGTTCCTCAAGTAGGGGGCGGCGGCGAGGCGACGTGACCGTCACCGTGGCACCTGATCTCGCGGCACGGGTCGCGGAGGTGCGAGAGCGCATCCGCGCCGCGGCGCCCGAGCCCGAAAGGGTCACGTTGGTGGCGGTGACCAAGGGCTTCGACGCCGAGGTGGTGCGCGACGCGCTGGCCGCGGGGCTGGCGGACATCGGCGAGAGCTACGTGCAGGAGCTGGTGGCCAAGGCCGGCGAGCTGGCGAACGCGGGCGCCGGTCTGCGCTGGCACGCCATCGGGCGTCTGCAGCGCAACAAGGTGCGCAAGGCGGCGCCCCACGTCGCGCTGTGGCACAGCGTCGACCGCCTGGCGCTCGGCGCCGAGATCGCCCGGTTCGCGCCGGGGGCCGCGGTGCTGGTGCAGGTCAATGTGGCCGGTGAGGCGACCAAGGGGGGATGCGAGCCGGCCGAGGCGCCGGCGCTCGTCGACGGGCTCGCCGCGTGCGGGCTGGACGTACGCGGAGTCATGGCGATGGCGCCGGCCGGGCCGCCCGAGAGCGCCCGCCCGGTGTTCAGCGCTGCGCGCGATCTGCGCGATCGGCTGGGGTTGTCCGAGGCTTCCATGGGGATGACCGACGACTACGAGGTGGCACTGTCCGAGGGCGCCACCATCGTGCGCGTCGGTCGCGGGCTGTTCGGTCCGCGCCCTGTTGGGGGCGGGGCGCGACACTAGGGATCACTCGGCCGGTGGAGGACACATGGCATCGATGTGGCGCAGGGCGATGCTCTACCTGGGGCTAGGCCCCGACGACGAGTACGACGACTTCGATGTCACCGGCGAGCACCAGCGGCCGGTGACGCCGCGCCCCACCGTGCGCCGCACCGGCGGAGGCGACGTCCAGCACGACCCCGAGCCGTCGGGGTCGGTGCGGACGCTCACCCCCTCTGCGGTCGACGACGGCGGGACGCGCAACGGCAACGGCAGCCACGGTGGCCACGCCACGCGGTCGAACGCGGAGCACGGCGGCAGCGAGGAGCGGTCCTCCGCCCGCCGGCCGGCCGCCTCGGCCGGCACCGCCGCGGCGGCCGAGCGGTCGTCCCGCGGCCGGGGGGCGGTCGTGCGCCCGCTGCCCGTCGGCACGTCCAAGCCCTGCGTCATCGGCCCGACCTCGTTCAACGACGCTCAGGAGGTGGCCGACAAGTTCAAGGTCAACGTGCCGGTCATCCTCAACCTGCAGGGCGTCGAGCGCGACCTGGCCCGTCGCATCATCGATTTCGCCAGCGGGCTGTGCTACGGGCTCGGCGGCCAGATGGAGCGCGTCGCCACCCAGGTCTATCTTCTGACTCCCAGCGACGTTGAGGTCTCGCCCGAGGAACGGCGCCGTCTCCGCGAGCGAGGCTACGAAGCCTGACGTCCCACCCCACCGCCCGGAGTCCGACCCACCCATGGCCAGCCTCGTCTGCCTCGCCATCCAGCTCTACCTGATCATCCTGTTCGTCCGCATCATCATGAGCTGGTTCCCGCCTACGCCGGGGACCACCTACGCCCAGATCTTCGAGGTCTTCGACCGGCTGACCGAGCCCGTGCTGGCCCCCATCCGGTCGGTGCTGCCCCCGGTGCGCATGGGCGTGGCCGCGCTCGACCTGTCGCCCATCGTGGTGTTCCTGCTGGGGACGCTGCTGCTGCGGGCCATCTGCTGAGCCTTCGCGCCGCGGCGGGATGCGCGCGGGCGGTGTCGCCCATGCCCCCGGCCGACTTCGTTACTCTTTGCGCATGGAACTGACTCCGCAGACGCTCCATGCCGTCGAGTTCCGGGAGGCGCGCCGAGGTGGCTACAACACCCGCGACGTCGACGACTTCATCGAGCGGGTGGCCGCCGGGATCGGCCACCTGAACGAGCGCCTGCGCGACGCCATGGGCCGGGCCGAAGCAGCCGAGGCCCGCATGCGCGAGGCCCAGCGGGAGCTGGAGGAGGCCCGCCGCCGTCCGCCGGCCCCCGAGGCGTCGGAGACCGACGAGACCCTGCGGCGCACCTTGGTGCTGGCCCAGCGGACCGCGGACGCCACCATCAAGGAGGCCAAGGAGGAGGCCAACCGGGTCCTCAGCGAGGCCCGCGGCGAGGCGGCCCGCACCCGTGCCGAGGCCGAGGCCGACGCCCGGCGCGGCGCCGAGGGCGCCCGGGCCGCGGCTCAGGCCGAGGTCGAGGCCCTCATCGCCGACCGCGACAAGCTCAAGATCGACTTCGACGTGCTGACCAAGCGGCTCGGCGAGCAGCGGGCGAACCTGCGGACCGGCATCGGCGAGCTGCAGCGCATCCTCGACGACCCGCACTCGCTGTCCCCGGTGGTCGCGCCCGCGCTGGCCGACGTGGATCGGCCGCCGCCCGAGCCCGACGTGGGGGACGAGGGGGCCAACGGCCAGGTCCCTGCCGAGTTGGGCGCCGACCGCGGCGTCGAGGAGTTCCCGGCCGAGCATGTCGCGGCGCTCCAGGAGCCGCCGGAGCCGTCGCCGTTCGCCATGCCCGCTCCGGCGCCGGACCTGGGCCCGCCCACCCAGCCGGTCCCCTTCGCCCTGTCGAACGACAACCGCGGGCCGTGGACCCCGGCCGAGCTGCGCCCGCAGGACGACGAGCCCCTCGGCCCGCCCCCCATGCCGCCGCCGCCCACCCCGGGCACCAGCAACGGCGGCAGCGAGCCTGCCGGCCGGCCGAGCGACTGGGGCAAGGCGGTGTTCGACTCGGACAAGGCCGAGGCCGACCGCACCCACTTCGGCCGCCGCAGCTGACGCCCCGTTGACACTCGGGGCGTTGCGCTAGGCCCTAGGCCCGGGAGATGGCCACCCGCACCGGCTGGCCGTCGATGTCGAGGCTGTGGCCGTCACCGGCCACGGGGCCCAGCGTCAGCTCCACCGCGAGCACTTCGGCCATGACGTAGTCCCGGTGCACGCCGAGGGCGTCGGCCACCATGCCGTCGGCCTCCAGCGTCAGGCGGACCCGGTCGGCGATGTCGAGGCCGGCCTCCTTGCGCAGGTCGTTGAGGCTGCGGACGAGCTCGCGGGCCACGCCCTCCCGGCGCAAGTCGTCGTCCAGCTCGAGGTCGAGGGCCACGGCCCAGCCGCCGTCCTCGGCCAGGGCGAACGCCTCGTGGCGGGTGGCCCGCACCTCGACGTCATCGGGCCCGAGCCGCTCGCCCGCCACCTCGACGAACCCTTCCGTCTCCAGTGCCTGGGCCAGCGCCGAGCCGTCGGCCTCGGCCAGCGCGGCCTTCACTTCGTTCACCTTGGGGCCGAGGCGGGGGCCGAGCGCCCGGAAGTTGGGGACCACGGTCCACGACATCAGGCCCGACAGCGTGTCGACGTCGTCGAGGACCTTGACGTTGAGCTCGCTGGACACCTCGGCCGCCACCGCGGGGTCGAGCGTGACCCCGGGGTGCAGCAGCATGGCCCGGCTCAGCGGCTGGCGCACCCGCACCTTCGCGTCGGTGCGGGCGGCGCGGCCCAGCACCACCAGCCGCCGGGCGGCCTCCATCTGCGCGGCCAGGGCCGGGTCGTGGGCCTCGCCCGGCACCGGCCAGTCCGACAGGTGCACCGACGCCTCGCCGGTCAGCCCCACATACAGCTCGTCGGCCAGGAAGGGGGCGAAGGGCGCGAGCAGCTGGGCCGTCGCCACGAGGGCGTGGTGCAGCGTGGCGTGGGCTTCGGGGTCACTGGCCTTCCAGAAGCGGGGCCGGCTGCGGCGCACGTACCAGTTCGACAGGTCGTCGACGAAGCGGGCGAGCCGGGACGCGGCGCCCATGGCGTCGAAGCCTTCGAGCGAGTCGGTCACCTCGGCCACCGTGGCGTCGAGCTCGCCCAGCAGCCAGCGGTCGAGCACGTGGGTGGGCCGGGGCGCGCCCCCGCCCACCGGCGGCTGCCAGCCGTCGAGGTCGGCGTAGGTCACGAAGAAGCTGTAGACGTTCCACAGCGTCAGCAAGGTCTGGCGGGTGGACTCGCGGATGCCGTCGTCCGACACGCGGCGGGTGCCCCAGGGCTGGCCCGAGGCGAAGAAGTACCAGCGCAGGGCGTCGGCCCCGAAGGCGTTGATGATGGTCCAGGGGTCGACCACGTTGCCCCGCGACTTGGACATCTTCTGGCCGTTGGCGTCGACCAGCAGGCCCAGGCACACGACGTTGCGGTACGGCGTCGAGCCGAAGACCAGCGTGTTGACCGCCAGCAGCGAGTAGAACCAGCCCCGGGTCTGGTCGATGGCCTCGCAGATGAAGTCGGCCGGGAACGACGCCTCGAAGCGCCCGTCGTGGCTGAAGGGGTAGTGGAACTGGGCCGACGGCATGGAGCCCGAGTCGAACCAGGCGTCGAGCACCGGGGCGAGCCGGCGCACCGTGCCCTGGCAGCCTTCCTCGTGGCAGGTCCAGGTGACGTCGTCGACATAGGGCCGGTGCAGGTCCAGGTCGGACAGGTCGTGGCCGGCCAGCGAGGACAGCTCGGCCACGGACCCGACGCAGCTGTCGCGCCCGCAGCCGCGGCAGCGCCAGATGGGCAGGGGCGTGCCCCAGTAGCGGTCCCGGGACAGGGCCCAGTCGATGTTCCCCTCCAGCCAGCGGCCGAAGCGGCCGTGCTTGATGTGGTCCGGGTACCAGCCGATCGTCTCGTTCTGGGCCAGCAGGTCGTCCCGGCGCTCGGCGGTGCGCACGAACCACGAGGTCTTGGCCCAGT
>Ga0209382_10010204_pt1 | contig 11730 bp, 8 predicted proteins | sample SoiMetdeltSBSDD5_FD_187599 | JGI IMG/M metagenome (GOLD analysis project Ga0209382, IMG submission 187599) | Bulk soil microbial communities from a Populus tree surrounding site in Tennessee, USA - Soil MetaG P. deltoides SBSDD5 (SPAdes) (version 2) | ecosystem: Environmental > Terrestrial >...
ACGCGGTCTTCGCCACCGGCTACAAGGTGGACCTGGCGAGAGTGCCCTTCCTGGCCAACGGGCTGTTGCCGAGCGTAACCGTGCAGGACGGATTTCCGGTGCTCGACCAGCACTTCCAAACGAGCGTACCCGGCCTCTACATCACCAGCCTCGCGGCAACGCGGGACTTCGGGTCGTTTCTCGCGTTCACCGTGTCGGTTCGTGCCCAGGCGAAGGTCATCTGCCGGGACATCGCACAGGCTCGGCGCGGAGCTGCCGCTCACGCCCAGGCGTAGCAGGAGTCAGCGCTTTGCGCTGGCCGCCTGGTACAGCGGCAACACCTTTGGAACGCGAGCCTGCAGCTCGGCAATCCGGTTCCCGGGCGAGGGATGCGTGCTCAGGAATTCCGACGAGCTGCTCTTTTCCGCTGCCATCATCTTCTGCCATACGTTCACGGCGGCTCGCGGGTCGTAGCCTGCACGCGCCATGAGCTCGAGCCCCATCACGTCCGCCTCGGACTCCTGCTCGCGGCTGTGCGGCAGCTGGAACGTAACCGAGGCCACGGTGTTTGCGAGATCAAGCGTTCCCTGTCCCGCCCCGGTGGCGACGGCAATGCCGGTCAGCGCCAGCTGCTGCGCATAGGCGCGCGAGACGCGCTCGCGGGTGTGCTCGCGAAGGGCGTGTGAGATCTCGTGTCCGATGACGGCAGCGAGCTCGGCGTCCGTGAGCTTCAGCCGGTCGACGAGACCGCTGTACACCATGATCTTGCCACCCGGCATGGCGTAGGCGTTCATGTCCTCGGTCGTAAGAGTGTTGATCTCCCATTTCCAGCCGCGTGCGTCGGGACGGAATGCGCTGGTCGCGGGAATCAGCCTCTGCGTAATGGCTCGGACGCGGGCTGTGAGCGCAGGGTTCGCATTGAGCTTGCCGGCCTGGCGCGCTTTCTGCAGTTCCTTGGCGTAGGCCTGTGCGGCGCCTTGCTCGATGTCCTGCTCGGAAACGAGCATCTGCTGCTTGCGTTCGACGCCGACCGCCCCGGGAGCGGTGGTCTGCACGGTCTGGCAGCCTGACGCCAGGAGCATTCCGCATAACAGGGTGACAAGTACAGGTTTTACATACATAGGGATCCCCGCATGGTGGGAGCTGGATTCCGTATTTGCCATCACTTGGACATCTGAAAAACAGGCGCGTTCGCACGTCGACGATAGCCTGTCTGGGTGCAGAGCGAGGCGGCGCTCGCTCGTTTTCGATTAAGCTAAGACTCCGTGGATTAATTCGGAGCGCCCAAAGTGAATGAGATAACTCCTCGTGCCCTCGTCGTCTGTCTGCTTTCGGTGCTCTGCATCGTCGCTCCGACAGATGTTCCCGCTCAAACGAAAAGTGGCGCACTCGACGCGGACATCCAGGAGCTCAAGAAGGGCCAGGCGGAAATCAAGAAAGAGCTGGAGGAGATCCGAAAACTGGTCACACCTCCGCCACCCGCGCCCACGGCGGAGAAGCTCGCGGCGGTTGTCGCAATCGGCACGAACATGACTCGGGGCCGCAACGATGCGCCGGTAACTATGATCGAGTTCTCCGACTATCAGTGCCCGTTCTGCAAGCGTCACATCGATCAGACGGTGCCAGGGCTCGTGAAGGACTACGTGGACGCCGGCAAGGTTCGCTATGCCTTCCGCGATTTCCCGCTGAGCCAGATCCACCCACTCGCCGCCAAGGCTGCTGAAGCCGCGCGCTGCGCCGGCGAGCAGGGCAAGTACTGGGAGATGCACGACCGGCTGTTTGCCAAGCAGGACGAACTCGAGGCGGAGAAACTCCCTGCGCATGCCCAGGCGATCGGGCTCGATGCCACGAAATTCCGGGAGTGCCTGGACCAGAGCCGGTACGCCGCCGCGGTGAAAAAGGATCTGGACGCAGGCACTGAGATCGGCGTCCGCGGGACACCGGCCATCGTAATCGGGTTGACAGACGGCGAGGACGCAAAGAGCGCAGTGCTCATCCGCGGCGCTCACCCAATCGCCACCTTCAAGGCCGAGATAGACAAGCTGCTCGCCGCACCCGTGCCTGCAAAGCAATGACTCGGCTTGGAATTCTCATGGCCAGAGAGCCTCACTGGCGGGGTGTATTACATAACGCACCGCTAGACCGCCATTACGGAACCACTAATCGCCTCTGGTCGCCGTACGCCTGATTGCCTTTCCCAAAATTTGCGCGCAATCTGTATATCCAGGGCCATACCCGTGCATGGCCTGCAGAACGAAAAACGTGGGGAAGTACGGGACTCAACAAACCGGCTACGGGTAGCCGCAAAAAAACTAGCAAGGCTAGGGGAGCAATCATGTACGCGAAACAGCACGCCCGGCGTGAGGCTACACGCTCGGGTCTTCAAATTGTGGCAATCGCGGCAGGCGCGCTGCTGATGAGCGGAATCGCCAACGCCGTGGACGACGGTCCAACAATCAGCGACGCCGGCTGCATGCAGAAGCAGTTCGGCGCACCTGTCACAAATTCCAACCGGTTGAACTGCACGGCTAACGACATCGCGCTGTCCAGGGCAATCGCCGTCAGTCCGACCACCTGCGTCCGTGGAACGACATTCGACCTGACTGCGACCTTCGAGGTGAATGTCACCGCCAATTCGCGGTATGACGCCGGCTTCTTCTTCCGGACCGACGGCGGTCCCAATGCCAGGGGCGACGGTACCCAGGCGGCCGGTGAATGTTCGCTCAGCGCGCTCTCGGTTCCGGGAACTCCTCCGCCCGCGTTGAACCTCGACGGAGACAGTTGCGGGGATATGAATGCGAGTCCCGCCCCTACACCGCACCAGGTAACGTTCACGATCCCCGACGTCAGCTGCACGGCGGCGCCAGGTACGAATCGGTTGAGGCTGCCGAATTGCACGAGTTGGCACAGCAACCAGGGCACCGCCTGCGAGATCGGCGACGCCGGTGACTTCAAGCCGGATACCAAGTCGAAATGCGTTTGCGACGATACCTTCACGGTGCCGGTGACGGTCGAGGACGCGACGCTGATAGTCACGAAGACGGCCGATCCGACTTCGGTGCCCGAGCCCGGTCAGACCGTGACTTTCACGGTGACGATCGAGAACGCGGCGACGATCGAGGATGTCGAAATCGAGTCGATCATCGATGACGTGTTCGCCAATCTCGGGACCAACACGACGGACTTGACGAATACCTGCGACGATCTCATTGGCGACACAGTTGAACCGGGTGCAGCCAACACGGTCAGCTGCACGTTCAGCAGGCTCGTGGAGGGCAACGCCGGCGAGCAGCACAAGGATACCGTCACGGTGACCGCCAGCCAGCCGTCGAACCCGGGGGGCGACCCGATCGTGGACTCCGACGACGCCACCGTCGATTTCACGGATGTCCCCAATACGCCGTCCGTTTCGAAGTCCGCCCAGTCGACGGCGAACTGCAGCGTGGAAGCGACCTATCAGGTCGTAGTCAGCAACAATTCCACGGTCGATGAGTTGACGGTTAACTCGCTCAGCGACAACAAGTTCGGCAACATCGCGACGGTCCATGCGGAAGGGGGCGGATTCGAAGAGGTCGTCAGCACGACCTGTAATTCGCTTGCCAATCCGGTCAATCCGTACGGGGCGATCGATCCGCAGGGCAACTACACCTGTAACTTCGTCGGCAAGATCACCAGCGCAACGTGTGACTTCAGTCATACCAATGAGGTGACGGCCGACGTCACGGACGACGACGGCGTGAACTCGACCCCGAAGGACGATGCGATCGTCTCGGTGGAGGTGACACCGTAGTCGGCGTACTGACGGGAAACCGTGCGGCCCGGGCGATTCGATCGCCCGGGCCGTACTTTTTTCGCGGACTATCGCGTGCGGCCCTTGCCGGCACCCTTGCTGGCGCCGGTGACGCTCACCTCGGCCGGCCCTCCGTAGCCGGATGGCGCGTCGCGGCCGAGCGCGCGCACGCCGTAGCGGTACTTGCCGTTGCCCGCCACGTCGACCAGGCTGGTGAGGTCCGCCGGGACGGTCCCGACCGTCGTCAAGCTCTTCCAGAGGCCGCGCCTCTGATCCCAGGTCTCGCGCCGGACCTCGAAGCCGGTCTCATTGCCTGACACGTCGGCCCAGCCGACGCTGGCCGATCCGTCGGCGTTATCGAGAGCCGTAACGTCGGCCGGTTGGGTCGGCGGCACATCCGGCATCGTCAGCGAGACTTCGTTCGAAAACGCTGAATGCCCTGCTCCATTGAAGGAGCGCACTCGATACCAGTAGGTCATGAGCGGCGTCACGACGCTGTCTGTAAGGACAGTCGTGTCTGCCCCGAGCGTCGCAATTTCGTCGAAGTCGACGCCATTGACCGAACGCTCCACCTTGAAACCAGCTTCGTCGGTCGCGTTGTCCACCCAGCCCAGTCGGACGCTCTCGGCGGAGAGTGCGGTAGCGCCGAGGTATGAAGGCGCCAGCGGGGCGGATGTCGATGCGCCTCGAAATGCAGCGACGGTGTCCGCCGTTTCATTCATCGACCGGACGTTGTCGGCTGAGTTGGCGGGATCCGCTTCGTAGCTGATGCCGGTGGGCCAGCCGTTGTAGCTCACGTCGGGATTCGAGAACTGTGTAACGCGGTTCGCCCCAATGCAGCTGTACGACATCACCGTGCGGAAGCCGGTTCCATCATCGACGCAGCGACGCAAACCGTGCGAATACGGGAATGCACCATCGAAGGAGCTGTTGGCCCGGTCGTGCATGTTGCCCTGGTTGTGGCCGACTTCGTGCGCCAGTGAGTGCTGGCTCAGGCAGCCGGAGTACACCGCGTTGAATGCGCTCGACGCAAAGCCAGAGCTTTCCGGGGTCATCAGGAAGGCAATGCCGCAGCCGGTGTCCTCGGAGACCAGTGAAACCACGTCCGCGCCCAGCAGGTCGCGGAGCACGTGCACCGAGTCCATCTTGCCGTCGGATTTGCCCTGGAGGTCGGAGAGCGACTCGGCAAGGTTCGTCCCCCCCGTGTAATCGATCTCCTGCAGTCCGACGAGGTTCAATGTGATGTTCACGCCGCTGTTCAGGTACGCCTGATTGGCGGCGGCGACGGCCGCAACGATCATGCTCTCGAGAGTCGCCTGGCCATAGCGCACACGCGAGGCCGGCGTGTATACCACCAGCAGATCGTGCACGAACGCCGTGCCGGTCATCGCCCCGCCAGTGATGTCGCCTGTCGTGGCGCCCGCATCGACCGCTGTGTCGTCGGGCAACAGCACCGAGTCGTCTGTTGCCAGCTTCGACGCGTCCACTTCGTAGAGCACGTGCCGGCCGCCTCTCGTCGGGACTATCTCGAAGGTTTCGGTGCCGTAGGTAATGAACCCGGTAGTGACACCCCGAACCTTGCTCAGGACTACGAGGCTTCCCGGCTGATCCGCGAAGGTGCCGATCCACGCTTGCCGCCCGTGGGCGGGATCTTCGACCGTGCGCTGGCGTGCCGCGTGCAGCACGCGGCCGTCGGACAGGGACACCAGCAAGCCCGGCGCGCCCAGCGCCGCAGGATTGAGACCGCTTGCGATGCCACTGCCGCGCATAGCCTCGGCGGGGAGGTCGACATCGGGCACGCGTTGGCCACCGGTCATCAGCCAGGCGGGCGCTCCGCCCGCTACCGCGACATTCCCGTTGCTGACGAGAAATACCACGGCGGCGAAGATCGTGCTGCGATGACTACAGTCGACTTTCATGTGCGCTCCTGGCCTTTCGAACCAACGCTCGCGCCCCGAAGGACGCAGCCACGCGCTTGCCCGCGTGGAGGCACAGGCCGGAACCCGGAAAGGATGAGGGGCGCAGCAGTCGCGCCGGGACGCGTGACGATCGACAGGCGCGCAGTCAAATGCCCGCGTGACGGCCTGTCTACCGGCGACCCCGCTGGCATGGGCTCATCAGAGCCTGTAGCCCGGAGGCTTTGCGTCCCCACCTTTCGATGGGTTTGCCCTTACCTCGAAGTATGCTCCTCGCTGCCCGAAGGGCGCCCTTCACGCACTGTGCTGCATGTCACACTTTGTGCAGGCGCCCTGCACGAAGGTGTCAGCGCCTTGGGGCCGTCGGCATCGTCCGCGGGCGGATGGTGAGCGCTGCCGTTAGCGCGCTAAGACCCGCGAGCACTGCTGCAGCGATCATCGCAGCGCGGTACGCGCTCGCCAACGGGGAGCCACCGGCCTGCGGCGATGCCACCGCGCCGAATGCGAGGCCGAGCGCAGCGACGGCGACGAGGCTGCCTGCGCGCGCGGCCGCATTATTGATGCCGGATGCCGTGCCGCTCTTCTCGTCCGGCGCGGAGTCGAACACAGTCGTGGTCAGGGGCGCGATCGTGATGGTCATGCCGATACTGACAATGGTGAGTCCGGGAAGGACGCCGCTCCAGTAGATCGGGTTGTCGCCGGATGAAGCCAGGATTGCGAAGCCCGCCGCGGTGACTGTCGGGCCGACGACGAGCGGAAGACGAGCGCCAAACCGATTGACCAGACTGCCCGACCAGCGAGACCCCAAACCGACGATCGCCGAAAACGGCAGGAACGCGGCACCAGCCGCGGTCGCGCTGTAGCCGTGAACCTCGATCAGCATGAACGGCAGCAGAAACAAGGCACCGCCCAGCGCGGCGTAGAGCAGGACCGTAAGGGCGTTCGCCCCGCTGAAGTTGCGGTCGCGGAACAGCGACGGCGGCATCATCGGCGATCGCGTGCGTGCCTCACGTCGAATGAATATCCAGATCGCCGGTACCGCGCAAATCAAGGCTACTGCGCCTCCGAGCAGCGCGCCTTCCCCGAGCGCGATCAAGCCGTAGCTCAGCAATCCGAGAGACAGGACTGCGAGTGCGGCGCCATCGCGATCCAGCGGTTCCGATCGGTTGATTTCTCGATCCGATGGAAGCTTGAGGGCGAACAGCAGGGCTGCCGCGGCGATCGGCAGATTGATGAAGAAGATCGAGCGCCAGCCAATCGTATCCACCAGCCAACCGCCGAGCGGGGGCCCGAGCGCTGTCGTGAGCGCACCCGCCGCGGCCCACGTGCCGACAGCGACCCCGCGCGCCTCGCCGCTAAAGGCCGAGCCGACGATTGCCAGGCTGGTGGGAGTCAGCAGGGCGGCGCCAACGCCCTGAACGACACGGGCGGCGACCAGCCACGATGCGGATGGCGCCAGGCCGCAGGCAAGCGAGGCCAGCGCGAAGGTCCCGAGGCCGATCACAAAGATGCGACGGCGCCCAAAGCGGTCGCCGGCCGAACCGCCGAACAGGATCAAGCTGGCAAGCGTCAACATGTAACCGTTGACGACCCACTGGAGCGTGCCAAAGCTTGTCGTCAGGCTGCGCTGCATTACCGGCAAAGCGACATTGACGACCGAACCGTCGATGAAGGTCATGCTCGACCCGAGAATCGTGGCAGGCAGCACCCAGGGCGTGGTGTGGGCGGCCAGGTCGGAAGGCTTGTACGCCTCGGGCGTTTCGCAGGGAAGACGGTGCGGAGCGGCCATCTCAAATCAATCCAGCGCTGGCCTGTCAGGTTCCATGCCGATGCCCCACGCGCGAGGTCTGGATTCCGCGCGATTCCCTACTTCGGGTGAAATTCCTACAACTGGCACAGCGACACTCCGACAGCAGAGCCCGATGGGGAATCGCCAACATTCGCACTGCCAATATTCGCAGATTTGTCATACGACAACGGGAGGCACGATGAACCTGATCATATGGCTGGTGGTCGGTGGACTGATTGGCTGGGTCGCCAGCCTGATCATGAAGACCGATGCCCAACAGGGGCTGCTGCTCAATGTGATCGTGGGTATCGTTGGAGCGTTACTCGGAGGATGGTTGCTATCACCGCTGGTCGGAGCCGGGACCGTCAACCAGGGCGATTTCAGTTTGATGGGACTGCTCGTATCGCTGGGCGGCGCAATCCTCCTGTTGTTCGTGGTCAATCTCATTCGGCGCGGGACTGCCCCCAAGGTCTAAATAAAGTTGTGTCGGCTGGCCACGCGGTCAGGGACGACCGCGTGGCCACTTCGGTGGATCACCGGCGCGCTACACTCCCCGGATCCAGCACCGCGGAGTATGGCCATGAGCCTCGTGTCGTTCGGCCAGCCGGATGACGGCGTCATCCAGATGGCCTATGTGGTCGCAGACATTCATCGGGCCATGGACGTCTGGATCAACAAGCTGAAGGTTGGTCCCTGGTTCCTGCTTCCCAGCTTTTCCGGTATCGATCCGCAGTATCGGGGGAAGCCGTCGCAAGCCGAAGTCTCGCTGGCCATGAGCTTTGCGGGGCACATGAACGTCGAGCTCATCCAGCCGAACGACGACGCTCCGTCCGTGTATCGTGAAGTGCTCCAAGCCCGAGGCCCCGGCTTTCATCACTGGGGAATTGCGAGCGCGAGTTTCGATCGGGATCTCGAGCGCTACCGTGCCGCGGGACACGACCTGGCTTTCTTCGCGAAAGTGCCGAGCGGCGGCCGTGTCGCCTACATGGACACGACGGCGGAGCTACCCGGTTTTGTCGAGCTTATCGAGCTGGGTGGAGCATTCGAGCCGGTCTTCAACGGTTTTTATCGGGCGAGCATCGGCTGGGATGGGCAGGATCCCGTCCGCCCCTTCGCCTGAGCCGCAGCCGGACCGCTGTGCGTGCTCCGCGATGCGCAGGGGTTCTTGCTTAGCGCGGCGTTGCGGGTAGCCGATCGGCGACGCGCCACGACCCGCCGCTGACGACGGCGACCTGGCCGAGGCTGTCACGCGCGAAGCCCAGCAGCCGCTCACCATCCGTCCGCACGAACAGGTCTCGCTCGAGCGGCACCCATTCCTGTCCCCAAAGCTCGAGCACGCCGTTGGCACCGACGGCGACCTCGAAATCCTGCTCCGGATCGACCTCACGGCAGGTGTGGCACGCGAGACTGGACCGATATAGGCCTCCGTACTCGCGGAGGCTCGGCGTCCGCGCAGGATCGGTCTTCGGAACGACATGGGCTGTGGGTCCCGGATATACGGCATCGAGCAGCGCGCGCTTGACGCGAAAGCGCAAGTCGTGCCCCTCACCATGATTTACGATGAAGAAAGCCGATCGTTCTTCGGGAATCACCGCGAACAGCGAGCTGAAACCACCGATGTCGCCGCCATGCTCGGCGAGCTGCCGGCCGTTGTCGACATCGAGCTGGAAGGCATAGCCCCAGCCCGGGATGGCCGGATGAATCGTAGATTGCTGAGTCCTCATCGACCGCGACCGGGACTCGCTCAGGATCTCCCGGCCGTTGCAGCGCCCGTCGGCCAGATGCAGCATGGCGAAGCGAGCCATATCGGTCGCTGTCGCGACGAGCGACGACGTCGGAGTCGTCACGTACCACTCGTACGGAATCGAAGTGGCGTGACCATCTTCGATCGCATACGGCGTCGCGACGCCCCGCTCGTCGCCGCGCCGCCGCATTATCCGGGCGGTGGTCATCCCGCACGGTTCCAGGATGCGACGGCGCACAAATTCTTCGTAGGTGAGACCCGAGGCGTCCTCGATCGCGACGCCGGCCAGCGCCACGCCATAGCTCGAATACGCCGTGTACAAGCCGGGCGCCCGATAGCGGACCAGTCGGCCATCGAGGAATTTGGCCAATGGTGGAGGAGGGCTCCTGTCCGGGTCGAATTGGCGGCCGGGGAGCTCGTCCAGGCCGCTGGTGTGCGAGAGCAGGTGCGACAATGTGATCGGCGGATACCCTTGCGCGGGCACCGCGATCTGCCGCAGATAACGATTGATGTCCTGATCGAGGGCGAGATCGCCGCTGTCGACGAGTTGAAGTGCGGCGACGCCGGTGAAGAGCTTGGTCACCGAGGCTATCGGCCATACCGTGCGCTCGACGTCGACTGCTTCGCGACGTTCCTGGTCGGCCATCCCGTAGCCTTGCGCATAGACGACCTGGTCCTCGTTTACGAAGACAAATGCAGCTCCGGGGATTCCTTCTTCGGCCAGCGCACGTCGGATGACGGGATCTACCGCATTCGCGATGGCTTCCGCCGAGGGCGCGGACTTTGCCAACGCCTGGGCGGGACGGGCGTCCGAGCCCGAGCCACAGGCGACGAGCGTGGCCGTCAGGACAACCGGAAGGACCTTCATGCGATTCCGCATGCCGGCTATTCTGCCAGCACAGGGTGCAGCAGTGCTGCGAGCTGAAGCTTCCCGACCGCCCTGCGCGCGTTCAGCGCATGCGAATCCAGCTCAACGGGCGACCGGCTCTTGATCGCCGCTACAGTTGAAACCAGGTTGGCAGGCTACCGCCGAGCTCGACCGTATGCGGAAACTCCTCGGCACTGGTCCGCGGCCATTTGGCACCGGGTTCGATTTCCTGGACGAATACGCTGTCCTGGAGGTTGTAGAGTCGTTGACCAGCAGCGCAGTCGAGGCATCGGTTGCCTGCCAGGAAGGTGACACTGCGCTCCAGCCACATGGGATGTGTGCGAAGCGCGCGCGAGTAACCGAATGCCTCTATAGCCTCGAGCGGATGGGTGCCGTCATCGCGCAGCACCGTCACCGGCAGCGAGCCCGGGAGTTGCTTGAAGTCGTTGAAGCCGACGAAGTGCTTGAACGTGAGCGCGTTCGTTCGATCCGTGACAGGCTTGGCGCGCACCGATGCCCAGAACGTGTCGCTCACGAAGGTCTCGGGGCCGGCGGACCAGCCCTCGCCTGGCGAGCTCATCGTCACCTGTGAAGTCACCGGCGGGCTCCAGGACACGTTCGGGTAGGCCGGGATGTCGCTACCGAACATGCCCGCCTGCCGCTGTCGCAGATGGACGGCCCCGTGGATGATTCCCTCCCGGCTGACGGGATTCGTCACTGTCGAGGCTCGGTAAAGCAGGAACGTGTTGCCGTACACGACCAACCGCGACACTGCCGCCACGTCAATCGGTGTATGCATCAACAACCCGATCGACAGTTTGTTAGGGTCGTCCGAAACCGAGAAAAGACTGTGACGGATCGCGACGTCCTGCATGGTCGTCTTGAGGCCACTGCAGGCGCGCGTGCCGAGGATGCGGATGTTGTTGATCTCGAGCTTCGAAAGGGGTCGGCCCTGCAGATACATGGCATGAAAGGTATTCCAAGGCGAGCCCATCGAGGAGCTCGTGAGATTCCACATGTGAATATTCCACGGGAACCGGGTCAATCCGCTTGGGTTCCGGATGCCGTTGAAATCGTTCCTGGTTTCGCAACATTGATCGATATTCGACAGCACCAGCGTCGAGGGGGAGTCCTTGCGGTTCGAGCCGCTCCCGATACGGGTCGACCTGAGTTTGAAATTGCGGATCTGAGCCAGCTCGTAGCTCGATATGGCGATCGAGTCGCCGCTCAGCGTCGGCCAGCTCGCCGGGTCGCCGAGGAAGTAGACGAAGAGGCGGCCGCTGCTGATCCAGAAGTCACCGGTGTAAGAGCCCGGCGTCACGAAGACGACGAGCGGGTCGTCGTCCTCCCTGCCGCCTGTGAATGTCCGACGGCAGTCCGCGAACGACATCGGCGGCTCGCATGCCTGAGCTTGCCAACCGTGCTGGGCGATGACCGAGGTGGCGTTGTTGCCATAGACGAAAGTCGGGGCAAGCGCGCGGAGACGGAAGTCGTTGCTCCGGATCGGGGTGTCGGTGCGCTCGAGTCGCACGGTAACGTCGCCCTTGAACGTGCCAGCGTAGCGGAGTGCGCCCGTCGCGCTGTTGTAAGTGAAGCCGGACAGGGCGGCCCCGGTCGCGGCGTTCACAAGGCGCGTCGGGTAGC
>Ga0209382_10010205_pt1 | contig 11728 bp, 8 predicted proteins | sample SoiMetdeltSBSDD5_FD_187599 | JGI IMG/M metagenome (GOLD analysis project Ga0209382, IMG submission 187599) | Bulk soil microbial communities from a Populus tree surrounding site in Tennessee, USA - Soil MetaG P. deltoides SBSDD5 (SPAdes) (version 2) | ecosystem: Environmental > Terrestrial >...
CACGGGGCGGCGGAACCGCACGTTGTCGAGCGAGATGAAGTACACGACCTTCTTTTCGGGATCGTCCACGAGCCCCATGAGGAGAATCCCACCCACCTGCGCCATCGCTTCGATGATCAACACCCCAGGCATGATCGGATGCCCCGGAAAGTGCCCTTGAAAGAAGGGCTCGTTGATCGTGACGTTCTTGATGCCGACGATGCGTTTCTTCTCTTCCATCTCCAGCACGCGATCGACGAAGAGAAACGGGTACCGGTGCGGGAGCACCTTCATGATGTCATTGATGTCGAACATCCGCGTCTCCTTCGCGGCGGAAGTAGTCATCGCTCGCACCAGCGCCAGCGTTCCCCGGTGGCTGGGCTTGATCGCCGTCACGTGCGCGCGCACACGTCGTCCGGCGAGCGCCAGGTCCCCCACACAATCGAGCGCCTTGTGGCGCAGGAACTCGTCAGGCCATCGCAGCGTGGTTCCCACCACTCCGTCGTCATCGAGCACGACGGCGTTCTCCGTGGTTGCGCCCCGGATCAACCCCATCGTGCGCAGGGCCTCGACCTCGTGGACGAACCCGAACGTCCGAGCGCCCGCAAGATCGCGTACGAAGCTACTCGGCGATACCTGGTACCGCCCAGTCTGTCGCCCGATCAGGGGGTGCGGGAAGTCGATCGTGATGTCGAGCGACAGCGCCGCGGCCGGCCGGGCTTCGTAGACTGCGTCGCCATCGACCACGCGGACAGGGCTCCGCAGCTCGAGGTATTCCACGGTGCCGTCGCGTTCGACGATGCCCGCACGCTCGATCGCGTCGACGAACGGCTGAGCGCTCCCGTCCATGATCGGCGGCTCGCTCGCGTCGAGCTCGATCAGGAGGTCGTCGATCTCCTGGCCGGCGACCGCGGCCAGCACGTGCTCCACGGTGTGAAACGCGGCGGTGCCGGATCCGAGCTGGGTGCGTCGCTCGACCTGCACGGCGTGCTCGATGTGGGCGGGTATCGGCGCGGCGTCGGGAAGGTCGACCCGTCGGAAGCGAACGCCGCTTCCCGGCTCGGCGGGCGCGAATGTCAGGCGTACGGGTTTGCCCAGGTGCAGCCCCACCCCGTCGAGCGTGACCGGCTGCGATACTCCGCGACGGCCGCTCACCGCTGCTCGCGATCGATGAGACGCTCGAGCGCCTTGATGATGCCGGCCAGCTTGAACAGCGCCGCATGCGCCCTCAGCATCTCGCGATGAGGTCTGGCGGGATATCCCGACCAGGTCTCGCCCGCCGGCACGTCGCCGAACACGCCCGCCTGCGCCGCGAGCCTGGCGCCCTTCCCGACGGTGAGGTGCCCCGCAAGCCCGACCTGCCCCGCGAGGATGACGCCGTCCTCGACGTGCGTCGATCCGGCGATGCCCACCTGAGCCATGATCAGGCACAGGGCACCGATGCGCACGTTGTGACCGATGTGCACGAGGTTGTCGATCTTGGTTCCCGGGCCGATGATGGTGTCGTCGATGCTGCCGCGATCGATTGTCGTGTTGGCGCCGATCTCCACGTCGTCGCCGATCACACATCGCCCCACGTGAGGGATCTTCTCGTGCGCGCCCTCGTGAAAGACGTAGCCGAACCCGTCGCTGCCGATCCGCACCCCGGAATGAATGATCGCCCGACGGCCAACGACGGCCCGCGGGTAGACGGTCACGTTCGAATAGAGATGCGTGTCCTCGCCCAGGCGGGAGCTCTCCCCGATCACGCTGCCCGCGCCAACGGTCACCCGGTCGCCGAGTGAGGCGTTAGGCTCGATGACGACGTGCGGGCCAATGGCCACGTCGTGTCCGACGTCGGCGCCACGTCCGATCACCGCGGTCGCGTGAACCCCGGGACGGCGCGGAGGCGACACGTAGAGCGCGGGCAACACGCGCAGCATGGCCTCGTGCGGGCGCGCCACGACAATGCGCGCCCGCACGTCGCCGTGCTCGTCAGCCAGCTCGGGGCTGACGAGGGCAACCGCCGCGCGCGTTTTCGAGAAGAGCGGCGCGTACCGAGCCGTCGCCAGAAAGGTGAGATCGGTGTCGCCCGCGCGATCCAGCGGCGCCACGGAGGTGACGCGTGTGCCACCATCGCCTCGCAGCTCGCCGCCCACGAGCTCGGCGATGGCCTCGGCGGTGAGGAGCCTGGGCCCCTCACCGCCGGAGATCGTGTCCAATGCCTTCTTCTCGCTCAACGCGGCTTGGGCCGCTGCACTCCGCTGGGCTGCTGGGCACCAGGAGCGGGAGGCCGCTGCGCCCCGGCCGGACGCGCTGCCGCCGTCGGCGGACCCGCCGCGCGGAGCCGCGCCAGCACCTTGTCGGTGAGATCCAGATTCTTGTCTGCGGCCACGACGACACCCGCCTGGTTCTCGGCGTCGAAGATCATCGTGTATCCCTCGGCGGCGCGCAGCTCGTCGATCACCTTGTTGATCTGCTCCATGATCGGACGAACGAGCTCAGCCTCGCGCTGCCGCACCTGCGTCTGCAGCTCCTGCGTGCGGCGCTGATACTCCTCCTCCTTCGTACGAATGTCCTTCTGGCGCGCCTCCTTCGCCTGCGGCGACAGTGAGACCTCCTGCTTGTTGTAGTCGGCGATGAGCGCGTTCAGCGAATCCCCCATGCGCTGCACCTGCGCCCGATACGTCGCCATTTCCTTCTCGAACTGCGACTCGGCGGCCTCGCGGCCTGGCGCGTTCGCCAGAATCGTTTGCGACTTGATGTAGCCGATCTTCACCTGCGTCTGCGCCGCCACCGCGGTCGCGCTGAAGATCATCAGTGCGAGCGCCACCGCGCTCGCGCGAGCCATGCCAGCCATGATCACTCCGTCAGTAGAGATTGCCGAGCCGGAAATGCAGCTCCCATTTGGGATCCGGTCGTCCGAAAATGTCCGTCCGATCGAAGCCGTAGGCCCAGTCGAGCCCGAGCGGACCCAGCGGCGTAATGAGCGAAACACCAAGCCCCGCACCGCGGAACAGGCGCGTCGGGTCGAACTCGCGCGGGTGATCCCAAATGTTGCCCGCGTCGAAGAACAAGTTCAAATACACCTGAGAGTTCAGCCGGAGCCCGAGCTCCGCCGTCGTCGAGAAGTACGCGTCGCCGAAGGACGCGCGCGTCTGCTGCTCGTTGGGATCGTACCCGTTCGGCGTGATCGAGAACTCCTTGTAGCCGCGCAGCGGCTCGCCGAACATCACGCCGCCAAGCCCGAACTTCTGGGACACGATGAACGCGCCGACGTCGCCGAACACGGCGCCGGCCCGCGCCGACAGGCCGAGCGTGAATTGCAGCGGCTGGCTTCCCGGACGCTCGCCCCCGAGCGTCCAGAGCGGCGCGTACGCCTTGAGCTCGGTGGTGTACCGCTGGAACGCCGTGTTGCCGCCTAACGGGCCGCCGTTGAACGACGCCGAGAACGACTGCAGGGAGCCCGCCGTCGCGAACGGCAGTCCAATGCGCGTGTCGCGCTGCGCCGACACGCCGAGCGTCGAGCGGAAGCCCTCCCCCGACGTCAGGATCGTCGTGTCCTGATCGAAAATGCCGCCCCGCTGCTCGACGCGCTCACCACCGTACGAGAGGAAGACACGCGTGAACGGCGACCGCGGCACCGGGAAGCCGAACTGGAGCGACCCGCCGGACAGCACGGAGCGCCCGTAATCCTCGACGATGTAGCGGAGCCGGCGATGGTAGACGCTCACCGTTCCGGAAATGCGCGACTGGCGAATCGCGGGATCGGTGAAGCTGAGCGAGAACTCCTTCTGGTTCGCGCCGAACTGCCACTGAAGCGAGGCGCGCTTGCACTGTCCGAAGAGGTTCGGCTGATCGAGACCGAGGAATCCACCGACGCCGGTCCCTTCACCGACCGACGCGCCGAAGTTGATGCTTCCGGTGCGCTTCTCCTTCACCGCGAAGATGATGTCGACGTCACCCTCCTCGCCGGCGGGGCGCGTATCGGGCGGTGGAAGCGGTGTCTCGAAGAACCCGAGGTTCGCGATGTTCTGATAGGATCGAACGAGCCGATCCTGGTTGAACACATCGCCGGGGAGAATCAGCAGCGCGTCGCGTATGCACGCTTCCGTCGTGTAGTCGTTCCCGACGATGTCCACGCGGTTCACGATCGCCGGCGACCGCTCGGTGATCTCCCACCGCAGATTGACGACCGGAACCGAGTCGGAGCCGGCCTTCACGCGATCGATGACCGGCACCACCTGCGCGTAGATGTAGCCCTCATTGCTGTACGCCGTCCGGAGCTTGTCCGTCGCGTCCTGCCACTGCGTCTGATCGAATACGTTCCGCGGGCGCGAGCCGGGCGTCAGGAGATCGCGCATCCGCTCGGTCAGCGTCGGCGAGAGATCACCGAAAGGATAGAACCGCTGGATGGCCTCGGTGGGAAAGTGGTGATTGCCCACCACCTCGAACTCACCGATCCGGTACTGCTGCCCTTCGCTCACCGTGATGTCGAGCAGCGCCTTCCCGCGCTCGCGGTCGACGATCAGCGTGTCCTTGATGATCTGGAAGTCGATGAAACCCTGCTTCGCGTACACCTGCGCGATACGCTCGCCGAGGTCGGCGGCGTACTTGTCCTCGTCGAATTCACCCTTGCGGAACCACCAGAATCCCTCCGGCTTGGTCTGCATCGCGTCGACGATCTCGCCGTCGGAGACCACCGAGTTGCCGTTGACCCTGATACCGGAAACCGCGAGGCGACGCCCCTCATCGATGCGGAGCGTGAGGTTGACCTTGCCGTCCACCGTCTGCGTATCGGGGCGCACCTCGGCCAGGTAGTAGCCCTCCTTTTCGTACAAGGAGTCGATGCGCTGGATCGCCCGCGCGAGCTGTGCCGGATCGAGCGGGCGGTTGACGAGAAGATCGACCTTCTCGCGCACCTTTCCCTCGGCCACCTTCTCGACGCCCGTAATGTTGAGCGATCCGAGCAGAGGACGCTCGGCGACCTCGATCACGAGGGTGGAGCGCCCGCCAGCGGCGACATCACACAGCAGTCGCACATCGCTGAACTGCCCCGTCGCGAAGAGTGCGCGGATCGCGCGCTGAACGGCTCGGAAGTTCAGCGGCTGACCGGGCAGGAGCTGCGCATCCGCGCGGATCGTCACGTCATTCACGCGCTGGTTGCCGCGGACGGCGAGCGAGTCCGGCGTGGTGCAACGGCCCGGGGCGGCTTCCTCCTGCGCGAGCAGCGGGGCGCCGGCGAGCGAGACGACGACTATGAGAAGGGAGAGACGTGCCATAGACCCGGTAATATAGACACCAAACGGCCGGCCTGCCCACTGGGGCAGACCGGCCGTCATACCCCGCGATCTCTCGCGGGTTCGCGGAGTTACGTCGTCGTCTTCGCCGGGACTCGGAAGTCGAGCCTGGTCCCGTCCGCCGCGATGTCCACCTCGACCTCGTCACCACGGCTGAACTCCCCCGTGAGGATCTTCTCCGAGAGCGGGTCCTCGACGAAGCGCTGGATGGCACGCTTCAGCGGCCGCGCTCCGAAGTTCTCGTCGTATCCCTGCTTCGCGAGGAAATCGCTCGCCGCGGGAGTCAGCTTGAGCGTGAGCTCCTCTTCCGTGAGCCGCTTCTGCACGTCGCGCAGCAGGATCGCTACGATCTGGCCAATGTGCGCCTGCGACAGCGGGTGGAAGACGATCACGTCGTCGAGCCGGTTGAGGAACTCGGGGTTGAACACCCGCCCGATCTCTTCCTTCACCTTTTCGGCGATGCGGTCGAACGTGCCCTTCTCGTCAGGCGCGGAGAAGCCCAGCCCCTTGGTCTTCGTGATGTCCCGCGCACCGACGTTCGACGTCATGATCACGACCGTGTTCTTGAAGTCGATCACGCGGCCGTAGTTGTCGGTGAGGTGACCCTCATCGAGCACCTGGAGCAGGATGTTGAAGACATCCGGGTGCGCCTTCTCGATCTCGTCGAGGAGCACGACACTGTACGGCTTCCGTCGCACGGCCTTCGTGAGCGTGCCCGAATCCTCGTACCCCACGTAGCCCGGAGGCGCGCCAATGAGCCGCGACACGGAGAACTTCTCCATGTACTCGCTCATGTCGACGCGGATCAACGCCTGCGGATCGGCGAACAGGAACTTCGCCAGCGCGCGTGCGACCTCCGTCTTTCCAACGCCCGTCGGACCGCTGAAGATGAACGACCCGATCGGACGATGCGGGTCCTTGAGACCGGCGCGGCTGCGGCGAATCGAGCGTGCCAGCGCCTTGATCGCGTCTTCCTGGGCGACCACCGACGAGTGCATCTCTTCCTCCATGCGGAGGAGTCGGGCCGACTCGGCCTCCTGGAGCCGCGTCACCGGAATCCCCGTCCAGCGGCTGACGATGAAGGAGATCTCCTCCTCGCCGAGCACCGGGCGGTGTGACTGGCGATGCTTCTCCCAGTCGTCCTGCTTCTTCCGGATTTGTCCCTGCAGATCGCGCTCACCGTCGCGCAGCGATGCGGCGCGCTCGAAGTTCTGATCGCGAACCGCCGCTTCCTTCTCCGACTGGAGCTTGTCGAGCTGACCCTTCAGATCGGCGACCTCCGGCGGCGGCGCTTGTGCGGCCAGCCGTGCGCGCGCACCCGCCTCGTCGATCACGTCGATCGCCTTGTCGGGCAGGAATCGGTCGGTGATGTATCGCTCCGACAGCTTCGCCGCCGAATGCAGCGTCGTGTCGGGAATCGTCACGCGATGGTGATCCTCGTACTTCTTGCGCAGACCTTTCAGGATCTCGACGGTTTCCTCCACTGTGGGTGGATCGACGATGACCGTCTGGAACCGGCGCTCGAGCGCGCCATCCTTCTCGATGTACTTGCGGTACTCGTTGAGCGTCGACGCGCCCACGCACTGGAGCTCGCCACGAGCGAGCGCCGGCTTCAGCATGTTGCTCGCGTCGATCGCGCCTTCGGCCGCGCCCGCGCCGACGAGCGTGTGCAGCTCGTCGATGAACAGGATGATGTTCTTGTTCTGCGCGATCTCGTTCATGACGGCCTTGAGCCGCTCCTCGAACTGACCGCGATACTTGGTGCCGGCGATGACGGCCGCCATGTCGAGCGACAGCACGCGATGATCGCGCAGCGACTCCGGGCACTCGCCGTTGGCGATGAGCTGCGCGAGCCCTTCCACGATCGCCGTCTTGCCGACGCCGGGCTCACCAATGAGCACCGGATTGTTCTTCTTCCGGCGCGTGAGCACTTCCATGACGCGCTGGATCTCCTTGGCGCGGCCGATCGTGGGATCGAGCTGCCCTTCCGCGGCGAGCTGCGTGAGGTCGCGGCAGAAGTGATCGAGCGCGGGGGTCTTGGACTTCTTTTCCGTCTTTTGCGTTTGCGGCGCGGGCTGGGCTCCCTGTTGGGCGGCCGCCCCACCTTGTGGCATCTCGGTGCCGAGCAGGCGCAACGTTTCCGTGCGCGCGGCATCGAGGTTCACGCCGATGTCCGTCAGCACCTGCGCCGCGATTCCCTTCTCCTCGCGGAGCAGCCCGAGCAGCAGGTGCTCGGTACCGACGTAGCTGTGGTTGAGCTCCCGCGCCTCGCTCATGGCGAGCTCGAGGACTTTCTTCGCGCGTGAGGTGTAAGGCAGATCGGGGCCAGTGGTTTGCGTGGCTTTCCCCTTCTTGACCTGCTCTTCGATTTTCTGCTGGATCTCGTCGAGATCCACCTGCAGGTTCTGCAGGACGGCCGCAGCCACGCCCTCACCCTCGCGGATGAGGCCGAGCAGAATGTGCTCCGTCCCCACGTATTCGTGGTGGAGACGCGCGGCTTCCTCGCGGGCCATCGCGAGAACCTTTCGCACACGCTCGGTGAAGTTGTAGCCGTTCATGTCTCCCTCAGCTTTGGCGGACCCTCGGCCGCCACGTCACATCCCCACCTCATCCGCCAGCACCTGTCGCACGAAGCGCGCGCGTGCCAGGTTGGCCTCGCTCTCGGTGAGCGGCCGCCCCTCGGCATACGCCAGGTGCGCGGACTGCGAAAAAATCAGGAGCTTGTTGAGAGTGTATACACCGAGGCCGGAGATCAGTTTCAATCCCACAGCCAGACGCACGCCGCTGAGGTAATTCATCGCCTCGTCGAACGTGAGGCTTCGGGCATAACGCAGGGTCCCGTACGCGCGCCAGAGTTTGTCTTCAATAACGTATCCGGCGTCGCGAAGCAATACCCGTCGTGCCTTCTCCTCGTTCTCGATCACCTTGCGTACGACGTGATCCAGGTGATCGAGCAGATCTCCCTCCGACCGTCCCAGCGTCGTCTGATTCGAGATCTGGAAGAAGTTCCCTACGACCTCACTTCCTTCACCGTACAGCCCGCGGTAGGTCAACCCCATCTGCTGCAGACTGGCGAGGACCTTCCCGATTTCCCTCGTGAGGACGAGCCCCGGTAAATGGATTAACACCGACGCCCGCATTCCAGTGCCCGTATTCGTCGGACACGAGGTCAGGAACCCGAATTCCCTATGAAAGGCAAGGGGAATTCTCATGCCAAGTTCGGCATCCACTCCTTCCACCGCCGCGTACGCGTCGGCCAGACTGAAGCCGGAGCGCAGCGATTGTAGCCGGAGGTGGTCCTCCTCATTTACCATGACGCCCAACTTGTCCCCGAGAAACACCGCAGCCCCCGACCGGACCGGATGCTGGGGGTCGAGACCCGCCAATTCCTTGCTGACGACGTGCCGCTCGTGGAGGAGCAGGCGGTCGGCCGGGGCCAGCTCATCCACCCTAACTAGCACGGAGTGGCTCATCCCCGAGGACGCGTGCATCGCGTCCTTCACCTGTGCCAGAATGCGCAGGCGCTCGCCGTCCCGCGCGCGTGCCCCGAAGGCGAATCCTTCCACGTTGCGCGCGAGACGAATCCGCGTGGAGAGCACGATGTCGGCGTGCTGCCCCGAGGCATCGAGCCAGCTGACGCCGCTGTCCGGCAGAAGCGAGAGATCGATCATACTTCCCCCATCACCTTGATCCGATCCCGCAACTCCGCCGCGAGCTCGAACTGCTCGGCCTCGATCGCGCGCCGGAGGCGCTCGCGCAACTCATGCAGCTCGGTCTGCTCCTCACTCATCGCGAGCTCCGGCAGCTCGTACCGGCGGCCCAGATGCTTCGAGCTTCCATGCACACGCCGCAGCAGGTCCCGAAGCGCCGGCTCGAACGCCGTATAGCAGTGGGCGCACCCGAGGCGTCCCGTCGCCCGGAAATCACGCAAGGTGGCGTGGCAGAAGCTGCAATGCAGGGCATCGGAGGCCGATGACGGCGCCGCCTGCTTCTGCAGGTCGCTCAGGAACTCACCGAGCGGATTCTTCGACAGGCTGACGGTGGTTTCGACGCCGCGCTCCGCCGCGCACCGCTCGCACAGCTGGACGAGCGTTTTCCCCTGCTCGCCCACCTGGGTCACCTTCACGACCGCATCGCGCTCACCGCACACGTCGCACAACATCAGGTTACCACCTCTCGGACATCCGTGTCCCGCAGTCGCCCATCCTCGAGCAGCAGCACACGATCGGCACGGCTCGCGAGGGCGCGGTTATGAGTGACGACCACCATCGCGATCTCGAGGTCACGCCCGAGTTGCGCGAACAGGTCGTGCAGCCGCTCGCTGTTCATGTGATCGAGGTTGCCCGACGGCTCGTCGGCGAGGAGGACGACCGGATCCATCGCCAGCGCGCGGGCCACCGCCGTCCGCTGCTGCTCGCCGCCGGAGAGCTCCCCCGGGCGATGCGACATCCGCCCGCTCAATCCAACGCGAGACAGCAGCTCCTCGGCGCGGGAGCGGGCGTGTCGGTTCTCGATGCCCGCGATCCGCATCGGCATCATGACGTTCTCGAGTGCCGAGAACTCGCGCAGCAGATGGTGAAACTGGAAGACGAAGCCGATTTTCCGGTTTCGAATCGCCGCCAGCTCCTCGTCGGGGCGGGCATGCAGCGGCTCACCGTCGAGGAGAACCGTGCCCCGGGTCGGCCGATCGAGGGCGCCCAGGATGTGCAGAAGCGTGCTCTTCCCCGCACCGCTGGCGCCAACGATCGCGACCATCTCACCCCGGCGCACCGCGAGCTGAAGGCCGTCGAGCACGTGTATCGGCCCGCCGTCGCCTCCGCGATAGATCTTCGCGAGATCGCGCGCCTCGATGACCATCATTCGTGTCGAATCGCCTCGACGGGATACAACCGCGCCGCCTGCATCGCCGGATAGATCGTCGCCACAGCGGCAATCGCCAGACTGGCCAGCACGATCCAGGCAACGTCCAGCGGTTCGAGCGCCACCGGCAGGTGGTCGATGAAATATACCGACGGGTCCAGACGGATGAGCTTGTACTTGCCAAGCGCCAGCGCTCCGGCAATCCCGAGCACGAGCCCGAGCCCCGTTCCCACGATCCCGATCACCACGCCCTGGGTGAAGAAGATGCCGCGAATGGAACGGCCGGTCATTCCCATGGCTTTGAGAATGCCGATTTCCCGGGTCTTGTCGGCGACGACCATCGTCAGGGTGCTCACGATGTTAAAGGCCGCCACGACGACGATGAGCAGCAGAATGAACCCCATGCCGAGCTTCTCGAGCTTGAGCGCCTGGAAGAGGGACGAATTCTGCTCGCGCCAATCGAGAACGCGATGATGGGACAATGCGGTGGCTAGGCGCTCGGCGACCTCAGGGGCCTCCCATCGCGTCGGCGTGCGCGCCTCGACGCCGGTGACCGCGGTTCCCAGCCCGGCGAACTGCTGAGCGACGGGGAGCGCCATGTAGATGTAGCCGTTGTCGTACTCGTACATCCCCGTCTCGAAGATGCCCGTCACCTCGAACTGCTGGACCTGCGGAATGACGGCGCCGGTCGCGGCGTTGATCGTCGTCCCCCCAAAGCCGATGAGGCTGATCTTGTCGCCGGGAAAGACGCCAAACCGGTCGGCGACGCGACGCCCGAGCACGACCCCGCGCTGCTTGCCATCGGCGCTGGCGAAGCGAAAGTCGCCGTGGATCGCCGTCTGGCGAATGGTGGTGACCCTCTGTGCGGAGCGCGACTCGGGCTCGATCCCCACTACCATCACCCCTTCCGCGTACCGGTGCCCCGCGCTGGCGACAGCCTGCGTATGAACGAACGGGGCCGCCGCGACGACCCCAGACTCCTTGCGGACCTTCTCCAGCGTCTCCCGCCAGTCGATCATCGTCATGTCGTCGCCAAAGGGCAGGACGCGAATGTCCGGACTGCCGACGAGGATCTTCTCGCGGAGATCGTTCTGAAGACCGTTCATCACGCCGATGATGATGATCAGCGCACTGACGCCGACGATGACCCCGCCGATCGCGATCACGCTGATCAGCGACAGCAGCTTCGAGCCGCGCCGGCTTCGCAGGTAGCGCCACGCAATCGAGAGCTCGAGGCGAGTCATTCGGGTCGCATCGTCGGAAAGAGGATCACGTCACGGATGTTGGCCGTGCCCGTGAGGTACATGAACAGCCGGTCGATTCCGATCCCCACCCCACCCATCGGAGGCATTCCGTATTCCATCGCGCGAAGATAATCCTCGTCGACCTGCGACGCCTCTTCGTCTCCTGCCGCCCGCAAGCGCGCTTGCGCCTCGAAGCGGTGCCGCTGGTCGAGCGGGTCGTTCAGCTCGCTGAACGCGTTCGCGAGCTCCCGGCCACGCGCGAACAGCTCGAAACGCTCGGTCAGGCCGGGATTGCCGCGTTTGGGTTTCGCCAGCGGCGAGAGCTCCCGAGGATAGTCGAGCACGAAGGTGGGCTCCTCGAGACGC
>Ga0209382_10010206_pt1 | contig 11727 bp, 8 predicted proteins | sample SoiMetdeltSBSDD5_FD_187599 | JGI IMG/M metagenome (GOLD analysis project Ga0209382, IMG submission 187599) | Bulk soil microbial communities from a Populus tree surrounding site in Tennessee, USA - Soil MetaG P. deltoides SBSDD5 (SPAdes) (version 2) | ecosystem: Environmental > Terrestrial >...
GGCGAGGCCGGCCGGGACGCTGGCTTGGCCGGTTTCGCCGGTCTGGCCGGCTTTGCCGGCTTGGAATCAACCTCGATGGCGGAGACTTTCGTCAGCGTTTCCTTGAACAGTCGACCCGCGCCGCCCATGGTCCACTGGCCGTCCAACTTGCCGTCACCGGCGACCGAATACACGACGATTGCCGGCGCACCGCCGAAATAGCTGACGGCCAGCACACCGTCCTGCTGGATACCGACGCCCATGACCTGTTCGTCGTTTTCCTGTGTCCAGCGAACCAGGTACGTGTCCTGCCGTTTCACGATCTCGACGACCGCCGTATAGGGAGAACCGTCGGGATTTGTGCCTTCACAGGCGTAAAGTCCGCTCAAATCGGAGCCAGGCGAAGGTTCGGCAATGGCCGTTACAGAGCCGAGCAGCACGAGTCCCAGGCAACTCGACAGGATCAATCTGGCCATCACGTTCCTCAATTCTGGTCTCTCCGACCCGCCGCGATGTTGGACGATTACCGAGCTCTGCTCGCCGTCAGAGCAAGACACGGGCCACTTCTCCGCCCGCTGCCCGGGTCACCGCAGCAGGGCGGGACAAGGTGGGCCGATGATCAGTGGGGTGAGCCAATGATAATCGGGTTTCGTCTTGCCGCAACGGGTCGCGCTCCGACTTTTCTCGCTCAGTCGTCGCGCCAGAGCGTCACGCGCTCCAGAATATCGGCACTTCCAAGCTCGCGACACAGTCCAGACAACTCGGTGCGCCGTGCGCCGCGCCATCGCAGGTCGTCGAGCGTCTCGGTGAGGGGCGCATCGGTGCGAAGCGTCGCCAGGTGTCGATAGAGATACGCCTCGTCGCGATGTTCCCGAAGGCTCGCCGCAAGTGCGGACGCGCCGCGTACGACGAAGCCCCATTCACGCTCGTGATCGGGTATGGCCTCGAGGTGACCGTAGCGTGCGAGTACTGACGCCGCGGATTTGGCGCCCCAGCGCGGGATGCCTGGATAGCCGTCGGAGCTGTCGCCGACGAGCGCCAGCCAATCGGTAATCGAGGCTGGCGGTACGCCGAACTTCTCGATCACCGCGAGCTCGTCGACGAGCTTCCGGCGCATGCGATCGAAACAGACGATGCGAGACCCGCGAACGCATTGGGCCATGTCCTTGTCGGGTGTGCAGATGAGGATCTGCTCGATCTCCGGCTCGTCCGCCCACCGTGCCGCCGCGGTCGCCAGCACATCGTCGGCCTCGAGGTCAACCATCGGCCACGTAACCAGGCCCATCGCGTGGGTGGCGCGTTCGGCGAGCGTGAACTGCGCCAGCAGATCCGCCGGGACGCCTTCGCTGCTCTTGTAGCCGGCAAACAGCTCGTTTCGGAACGACTCGATGACATGGTCGAAGGCGCAGGCGACGTGGGTTACTCTGTCTTCGCGCAGCAGCGACAGGATCGACCACAGGATGCCGCGGGTCGCGCCGACCTCGACCCCGTTCGGGGACGTCGCCTTCGGCGCCCCGAAGTAGGCCCGGAACAGTTCGTAGGTGCCGTCAACCAGGTGAATGCGCACGGTTGTCCGGATCTTATGAGGAAATGTCTGCTCGTTCTCGCGGCCATCGCAGCGTTGACCGGGTGTGCGACACACCGGCCCGCGGACGTCGCGGCGCGTCAGCCGACACCCCCGGCCGAAGATCTGACGCAGCTGATTCGCCACGGCTGCTATCGCTGTCTCGAGAAGGCATTCGCCGAGGCCGACATCAGTGGCGCAACGACACGTGCATTCGAAGCGGCGGCTCTGCTCGTGCTGCGGTCGAAGGAGCTGGGGCTGCCGACAGAACCATGGCTCGGACGCGCGCGGGCCCTCGCCGGCAGCGATTCGTCACTGACGCCGTACTTGGCGATGGTGGAAGCGATTCCGCCGCACCCAATGAGCGACGATCGCGACGCGCTCTTCGACGTCCGCGCACGCACGCAGGCACGGACGTCGCTCGCCGCGTGGCGCGAGTCGCTGCACAGCGGTCCGGCGTCGAATGTCTTCCGGATGTATCTCGACGTCGCGTTGATTTGTGGGTTCGGCACTCTCAAGCAGAACGACCAGAGCTTCACGGGTCAGCTGGACGCGGACGCGGAGGCGCCGATCTACCAGTACCGCATCGGCATCTGTGACATCGGTTACGCCGGCCGTTTGAAAGCGTTGCGCGCTGGCGACGCGACGTTCGTCGATGCCGACTTCGCGCTGGGCCGATATGCCCTCGACGATCCAGTCCAGCCCGATCACGACGAGGGGCTGCGCCGCCTGCAGTCGGCGGCGGCGGCGTTTCCGCGTTCGCCAGTGATCGGCGTGACGATTGGCAACGTCTACCGTCGTTGGGAAGAGTGGTCCGATGCGGTCGCCGCGTACGATCGGGCGCTGGCGGTGTCACCGGTACACCCCGAGGGGCTGCTCGGCCGCGCCATCAGCCTCTCGCACCTGGCGCGTCCGCAGGAGGCGATCGAGACGGCGAGCGCGCTGATCGACCAGGGGCAGTGGCATCTCGGTGAGGCGTACTACTGGCGCGCCTGGAATCAGCTGCGTCTGGAGCAGCACACACGCGCGCGCGACGACGCGGATCGCGCGAAGACGCTGATGTCGAACGCGGCGGTGCTGGTCCTCTCGGGTGTCATCGAGTGGCGTCTCCGCCGGCTGAGCACGGCTGAGAAGGAATTCGAGTCGGCGATTGCCATCGATTTCGGCGAATGCGAGGCCGCGCTCGATCTGGGCGTCGTCCGCGACGAGCAGCGCAAGTCCGCCGCGGCGCTGGCCGCGTTTCAGCAGGCGCGTCAGTGCTACGACCTGTCGATTGCGTTGCGCCGCGAGGCGATTGCCAGGGTGCTGGCGGGTCCCGGCTCAGACACGTCAAAAGCCCGCGACAACGCGCGCCATGAACGCGAGCTCGCCGCGCTCGAAGAGCGGCGAGCCGAAGCCGTGCGTGCCATCGCCGTCCTCGACAGCGGCAAGAGCGTTCCGTAGAGCGCCTGCGATCGCACCTACGAAGATTTTCGTATTGACATCTACGAAGGTTGTCGTACAAGATCGGGCGCGTGAGAACCCGACGCAAACCCACCGACGCCGAGCTCGCCATTCTCAGAGTCCTGTGGACCCGTGGCCCGAGCACGGTCCGTGAAGTCGCCGAAGCGATGGGCCGCGAGGGCGCCTACACCACGGTCCTCAAGCTGATGCAGATCATGACGGACAAGGGCCTCGTGAAGCGCGACGACTCGGCGCGCTCGCACGTCTACAAGGCCACTTCGTCCGAGGACAAGATGCAGAAGCAGTTGGTGGGCGACCTGCTCGACAAAGTGTTTGCAGGGTCGGCGGCGAAGCTCGTGCTGCAGGCGCTGGACGCCGGCAAGACCTCGCCCGAGGAACTTGCCGAGATCCGCAAGTTGCTCGACGCGCACTCTGGGAGAAGAAGCAGCGGAGGAAGTCGATGAACCCTTGGATTGACGTTGCCGGCTGGAGCCTCGTGCATTTCGTGTGGCAGGGCGCAGCCCTTGCCGCGATCGCCGCCACGACACTGTGGCTGCTGCGCGACCGGACGCCGCAGACGCGCTACGCCGTTGCGTGCGCCGCGCTGATCGCGATGCTTGCGGCGCCGCTCGTGACCGCCGTCGTGCGTTCGCGCTCACTGGCAGTGACCGCAGGCAATACGCAGCTCTCGATGCCAAACCAGGTGTGGCTCGGCGCCGACTCGGTTCCCGATGCGCGATCCATCCTCACCAATCTCTCGATGGCTCGGGGTCTTTCAAATGTGGACTTCGTTCCGCCAGGTCCTCGCGACTGGCTGCCCGTCGTCGTGTTGGCGTGGATCGCCGGCGTCGGCGTATTGCTCCTGCGGCTCCTCGGTGGCTGGTGGCACATCCATCGGTTGCACCGCGTGGCGCGGGCGGCCGCACCGTCGGTGTGGACCGGCGCCGCCGCTCGAATCGCGGCACGGCTCGGACTCTCACATCAGGTGCACGTCGTGGATTCGTCTCTCGTGGATACGCCAGCGGTCATCGGCTGGGTGCGTCCGATCGTGCTGCTGCCCATCGCCGCAATGGCGGGGCTGTCGCCGTCGCAGATCGAGGCGATCCTTGCGCACGAGATTGCCCACATCCGCCGCCACGACTTCCTGGTGAACCTCCTGCAGACGTTCGCCGAGACGATCCTGTTCTACCATCCGGCGGTGTGGTGGCTCTCGGCACGCATTCGCGCCGAGCGAGAACACTGCTGCGACCAGGTGGCATTGTCTGTATGCGGCGATCCGGTCAGCTATGCCGAAGCGCTCGTGGAGCTCGAGAGCTGGCGGACTGGGCACTCGCCGCTGGCGTTAGCTGCCACCGGGGGGAAGTTGATGACGCGAGTTCGGCGATTGCTCGGCGCGCCCACCGACGATCGCCGCCGCTCGTCCAGTGCGATGGTGATCGCGGGCGTGGCCGCCCTCGTCGTCTGTCTGGCCGGCGCGTCGCGATACCTCATGGCCGCCCAGCCCGACGCATCGGCTCCGCGATCGGGGACCGCGAGCGATCCGGCCGCATGGTCGATGATCTTCAACCAGGCCGATTCGACGATGCGCTTCATTGGATATCGGGGGCGCGATTTGATTCGCTTTGCGTACCAGGTGCCGCAGGCACGGGTGCTTGGTGGACCGCAGTGGCTCGACGAGCAGATCCTGCAGATCGTCATCAACCTCGACTCGGCCCCGCGCGCTGACGAGATGCCCGGCATCGTGCGTGAGGCGCTCGAATCACGTCTGCAGCTGAAGACGCATATCGAGAAGCGCAACTTCCCCGTGCTCGCGCTGGTCATGGCGCGAGAAGACCGTGCGCTCGGGTCCGGGCTGCGCCTCGCGAGCCGGCAGTGCTTCGACGTGCAGCAGTGGATCGCTGCCGGTCAGCCTGCCGACCAATTGGCGGAACGGCGCGGCGTGCCGGCGTGTGGCGGCGAGCTCGATAGCCCGTGGGGATGGACGCAGTACGCCTCGATCACCATGCCGCAGTTCGCAGAGGAGCTCCGCGACTACGTCAAGGGGTGGCGGTTTGCTCCACCGAATCCTCCACCGGCGCGACTCGGTCCGGCGCTTGTTTCGCTGAAAGCTGCTCCCGATATCGTCGATCGCACGGGACTGCGCGGTCGATACGACGTCGATTTCAGCGCGTTCTATCCCACCGCGGCGCTGATGTCGCGTTTTCCATTCCTGAAGAACGTATTCGAGCCGATGGGTTTCACGTCAGTTCCACGCGCCCTCGAAGACCAACTCGGCTTGAGGCTCGTCGAATCTGAAGCACCGTACGACGTCATTGTCATCGATCAGGCAGAACGCCCATGAAAAGGGTCCTCATCTCGGCTCTCGCGTTGTCAGCCATCATCATCGTCCTGAACGCGCAGGACACGGCGCCAGTCCCGTATGTGGCGTCGGTCAAGAAAATCGCCGGCGGTTTCGGGGCCCAGATGCGCATCGGGCCGGGAATGATTTCGGCCAACGGCGTGCCGGTGCGCCTGCTGATGCGGCAGGCGTTCGGTCAGCTGCAGGACTTCCAGTTGGTCGGCGGGCCGGCGTGGATCAGCTCGGATCGCTTCGACATCGAAGCCAAGATCGAAGGCGGCGGACCCATGAGCCCGCAAGTCATTCAATCGGTCCTGCGGCAGATTCTCGAAGAGCGCTTCGCGTTGAAAGTGCACCGGGAAACTCGCGAGTTGCCGATCTATGCGCTGGTGCTTGCGCGCAGTGACGGCCGGCTCGGGCCGAATCTCAAGCCCTCGTCCGATGAGTGCGCCACGATGATGACTCAGCGTGGCCGGGGTCCCGCGCCAGGGCCTGATGCGCGTGGTGGTGCAGTCATGGTCAGCCGCGGCGTCGCACCCGATGGCCGCGGTGGTCCGGGGCGGGCTGGTGGTCCTCCTCCGCTGGACTTTGATGCGCCTCCGGTGTGCGGACAACGCGGCGGTGGCTTTGGTCGCATACGGGCGGGTGGCACGACGATGGCCGACTTCGCGACGATGATCTCCGGAACGGCCCAACGCGTCGTCATCGACAAGACCGGTCTCACCGGGTACTACGACTTCGCGCTCACCTACACGCCCGCGGGCGATCAACTGCCGCAGGGTGCACCTCCGCCAGGTGCACCGGCGCCACCGCCGATCGATCCGGACGGACCGTCCTTCTTCACTGCGATCCAGGAGCAGCTCGGATTGAAACTGGATAACCAGCGCGGGCCTGTCGAAGTCGTCGTCATCGACTCGATCGATCAGCCGACTGAAAATTAGGCCGGCGCGTCCGAAAGGACGCGCCCTACTTGCGATCGAGATTGTCGAGGCCGCGGGTGTAGCTCGGGCTCATAGCGGCGAGATCGGCTCGATAGCTCACGGTATCAGCGGTGGGAAAGTTGGCCGGAACCTTCTGCGTCACCGAACCCGTTGCCGCCCATTCGGTGCCACGCTGCAACGTGACGACGAAGTCGACCGAGCTGATCCCGTTGATGTCGTGGCCGAGCGTGGTGTGGAAGACGCGGCCTTGTCCGTAGCGCAGCGCCATGAGTTGCGGTTCGTCTCGCCCGGTGCCCGCGTTGCTCGCGTCCGAGAACGCGGTTGCGAGCACGGTCATGTTCTTGCCCGGCCCGCGCAGCGCTGCATAGAGCTCGTCGCCTTGATGCATCCACATCGGCGGCAGGCCCTTCATGATCGGGTGACTCGAGTCTCGGACTGTCAACCGAAACGGCACGCGACGGCCGTGGCTGCCGGCTTTACCGGGAGTGGCGTCTGAGACCACCTTGCCGTCGCGGACGTACCAGTTCGGTCCGGCCTGCTCCGTGCGGTTGCGCCATCCTCCGACGCCGATCATCTCGTTGAACGCCGTCCAGCCAGCAAAGGCGTTGTCGGCGGCATGGACTGATACAAGCCCGCCGCCGTTCTTCATGTAGTCCTCGAATGACGACTTGAGCGACGAGGGCCAGCGCTCGTCGGGCGCGTCGTAGTTCATCACCACCGCTTTGTAGGCGCCGAACTCGGGCGCGAACGAGGTGAGCTCGCCGGTTGCTGCGGGCGCGGTGACGACCGTCACTGCAAAGAGACCGGTCTCGTCCAGAATCTTCTTCAACACCGGCGTCACGCGCTGCCAGTCGTGATAGGGGCCGCCGCTCTCTCCGTCGAGCAGCATGACGGGAATTGGCGCCGCCTGTGAAGGCGGCGCTGCCGCACGAGAAGCGACCGCACCAACGGTGAGCGCAGCAAGACACGCGGCGAGGATTCGTTTCACACTACCTATCTTACGGGTGTACCGGGCGGAGGTTGTTCTTGACCACCTCCGTTGCGATCGCGCGTCCCAGCGCTTCGCCGGCGTTCTGGTCGAACCGCCAATGGATCCCGCCATAGACGCGCGCGTCGTCCACATCGTCGGCAATTTCCTTCAGCTGCGTGTAGGACTTCGTGATGACCGTGGCCGGCAGCGAACCAAGGGCCGGAACGTTGTTCGTGATGGTGATGTGGTGGCCTGCAGCGCCGAACAGACGTCTCATCGCCTCGAGACCGCCGTTCGTGCCGCTGGCGTGATTCGAAGGATAGCTCGGGAAGCACGGAGTCGGGATGAACGTGGCGAAACCGGGTTCGCCGTCGGTCTTGCCATTACCATCCGCCGCCCCGTTGCGGATCGCGGTTTCAGGACGCCAGAAATTGTAGTGATACTTGTTGAGGAACGATGCCACCAGGGAGTCGCTGGCCGCCATGTTGATCAACGCGAGCGTCCGCGCGTTCTCGGAGAGCGACGTTCCCTTTTGCGCGGCGATTTGCCGCGTCGCCATGCTCGCCACGAAAGTCGGTGACGAAGCGGCGTACAGCCTCGCGAGATCAGCGATGTCCGCCGGGCGATCCGCGCTCGCACTCGCGCCGACTGTCTTCACCTCCGCGTAGTCTTTCACGTATCGGTTGCTCGTCAGCGCCGGCGGTGGATCCAGCAGGAAGTCCGAGGCGGTCGCGATGCCGAACGGCGTCACACTTTGCCAGTTGTGGAACATGGCAGCGGTGCAGCCGGTCGTGAGCCGGTAATCGCCTGCGGCGGTGGAAGTCGGCGTGATCCCCACCAAGGGTGCCGATCCATCTGCCGCGCGCAGCGCGATCATCGCATTGGCGGCGGCCATTCCGACCGCAATACCGTCTGTCTTCGACGGACCATTCGGAATGGCTCCGAGATCGGTGTCGCGAGCGGCGTCGAGCGCGCCAACAGCAGCCGGAAAGTACGTCGTCATCACCTTATGTGCAGCGATGATAACCGCTGCTTCGACAGAAGCCCCTGGCGGCGCCACAGTCGCCGGGTTGAGATACGGTTCGTACTCTCCGGTGATGGCGTTGACCGCCTCGAAGACCGCCAGCTGAACGATCGCCCCGATGCGCGCCTGGTTGAACGGACTGGTCGAGGTTGCGGTCCGTGCCGCAATTTCATTCCAGCGCAGCACGATGTCGTCGGCGCCGGCCGTCGAGGGACCGGAGATTAGACCGGTGACTAACACGATCGCCAAGCCACGAAGGACCGATCGACTGACCGCTCCATGGAAACTGTTGTGTGTCGACTTCATGGCCCTTCCTCCCGTGAAATGAGTTGAACGACAAGCTGACGCGGAGCTTACTGAGTGGGTCGTGAGGAGTCCTTGAAGGAGCCTTGGATTTGTCTTGGTTCTTGCGGGGGGCTACAGTAGGCGACCGCTGATGCGAACCAGTGTCCTTGCTTTGACGCTGATCGTGCTCGCTGCTCGCCCTGCGTTTGCGCAGCGGGATATTGCCGGCGAGTGGGCGGCCCTCTATCACGAGGACCAGCCGCATCGCATCCCCGGTCCCGAACTGGGCGACTACACAGGTTTGCCCATCAACGACGCTGGGCGATTGAAGGCCGATAGCTGGGACGCCTCAATCCTCACGCTGCGCGAGCATCAGGCTAAACCTCACCCCTCTACGTATTCGCTGCGCGGGCCGGCCAACATCCGCATCCGGCGCGAGCTCGATCCGGTCACGCAACAGACGATCGGCTACGAGCTGTTCGGCACGTTTGGCCAGGCGACGCGCATGCTGTGGCTCGACGGCCGTCCGCATCCACCGGCTCATGCCGCGCACACGTGGGCAGGCTTCTCGACGGCGCGATGGGAGGGTGATGCGCTCACCGTATTCACCACGCACCTGAAGGCCGGCTGGCTGCAGCGCAACGGCGTCGCCCACAGCGATCTCGCCACGATGACGGAGCGCTTCATCCGGCACGGCAACTTCCTCACGGTCGTGTCAATCGTGGACGACCCGATTTACCTCGAGGAGCCGTTCATCCGGACCACCAACTGGGTGCTCAATCCCGGCATGGAGATTCGCCGCACGCAATTCGACGTGGTGGACGAGGTCGCCGGGCGGCAGAAGGGTGACGTGCCGCACTATCTGCCTGGATCCGCCGGTGCGCTCCAGAAGCAGAAGGAGTTCGCGTCGCACGTCGGATTGCCGCCGGCCGCGGCGCGCGGCGGCGCCGCCACGTTGTATCCCGAGTATCAGCGGACGATGAACTTTTCCGTCGCAGGCTCATACACGGCGAGCGCGCAGCGGCTCGCCCGCGCCGACGCCCGAGCCGAGCCGCCGGACAACTCGCTCCGCGTCGTGCATGTGCAGGGCAAGGTCCACATGATCGTCGGCGACGGCGGCAACGTTGTGGTGCAGGCCGGCGAGGAGGGCGTGCTGGTGGTCGACACCGGCCTCGAGGCCCGCGCGGACGAATTGCTCGCGGCCATTCGACGGATCTCCGACAAACCGATCCGTCTGGTCATCAACACGCACGTGCACGCCGATCACACCGGCGCGAACGAACTGCTCGCGCGCGTTGGCGAGTCGCTTGGCGGCAACGCTCCGGGCAACTCGGGCCTGCCGCTTGCCACCGCGCGCCTGCTCGCCCACGAGAAGGTGATGGCGCGCATGAGCGCGCCGACAGGGCAGACGGCGCCACGGCCGTTCGGCGCATGGCCGACCGAAACGTTCTTCGCTGAGGACAAAGAACTGTTCTTCAACGACGAAGCGATCCAGCTGATCTATCAACCCGGTCACACCGACGGCGACGTCATCGTGTTCTTCCGACGATCCGATGTGGCCGCGAGCGGCGACCTTTTTCAGACGACGACCTATCCGATAATCGATGTCGCGCGCGGCGGCAGCGTCCAAGGCATCATCAACGGGCTGAACCGGCTGCTCGACATCACGATCCCGAAGGACAAGGCGGAGGGCGGCACCTACGTCGTCCCTGGCCACGGGCGGCTTTCGGATGAGGCCGACGTGGTCGAGTACCGCGACATGCTGACGATCGTGCGCGATCGGATTCAGGATCTGATCGCTGCGGGGAAGTCGCTCGCCGAGGTCAAGGCGGTGGGTCCGACGCGCGATTACGACGGGCGCTACGGTGCGACCACCGGCGCCTGGACCACCGAGCTCTTCATCGAGGCGGTTTACCGCGAGTTGACGCCGTAGTGTCCGGCTTCAGCCGGACCAATAACGACCTGATAGATCAGGCCGATCTCACCTGAGGAAAGAACCCAACCTACAGCCACAACGCCGATGAGATATCGCAGATATATGTCTCCGATTACATTGGCGCGGCCGCATTGACTTCCGCCGGTTAGGAGGCGTAGATTCCCGGCGGTCTCTGATCTATCAGAAGACCGGCCCCATTCGGTTCCCCCGGTGCACAGGTTTTGTCCCAGGACGGACGGCCCTCAGGAGGCGGACATGCGTTTGGCGCTCAGGTTGACCCGGGTTCCGCTGTTGACGGTTTTGGTTCCCACCCTCGCGTTCGCCCAGGCTTCAATCACAGGAACTGCGAAAGATCCATCCGGGGCGGTCATACCCGGCGTGACTGTTGAGGCGGCAAGTCCCGTCCTCATCGAGAAGGTGCGCACGACGGTGACTGATGCCAACGGCCGCTACCAGCTCGTTGATCTTCGGCCCGGTACTTACGTCGTGTCGTTCACGCTGTCGGGCTTCAACACGGTCAAGAACGAAGGCGTCACGGTCAGCGGCTCGGGCATCGTCACCGTCGACGGCGAGATGCGCGTGGGCGCGCTCGAGGAAACAATCACGGTGACTGGTGAAGCGCCCATCGTGGACGTCCGCAGCTCGACGCAGCAGCGCGTGCTCAACTCCGAGGTCATCGACGCGCTCCCGAGCTCGCGCAACTACTTCGGCCTCGCCCGCATGATGCCGAACACGATGGGTGGCGGCAACGACGTCGGTGGCGGTCTGATTCAGGACGTGGGCCAGAGCGTAACGGTGCACGGCAGCCGCAACGTCGATCAGCGCGTCACCGTCAACGGCGTGAACACGATGACGCTGCAGGCTGGTGGCAATATCGGCGGGCAGACGCCCGATGTCGGGTCGGCGGCGGAAGTCACGGTAGACACCAACTCGCTGTCAGCCGACCTGGCGACCGGCGGTGTCCGTATCAACTTCGTGCCCAAGGACGGCGGCAACCGGTTCTCCAATTCGACGTTCATGAACTTCACGAACGACAGCCTCCAGGGTGACAACTTCTCGGACGAATTGCGCGCGGCGGGTCTGACCACGCCCAACCGTATCCTCAATGCGTTCGACATCAACGAATCGCTGGGTGGGCCGTTCAAGAAGGACAAGGTGTGGTTCTGGTTCTCGACGCGCTACAACACGATCGAGAACGAGGTGGCGGTCTTCGAGAACAAGAACGCCTACAACCCGAGCGCATGGCT
>Ga0209382_10010207_pt1 | contig 11727 bp, 7 predicted proteins | sample SoiMetdeltSBSDD5_FD_187599 | JGI IMG/M metagenome (GOLD analysis project Ga0209382, IMG submission 187599) | Bulk soil microbial communities from a Populus tree surrounding site in Tennessee, USA - Soil MetaG P. deltoides SBSDD5 (SPAdes) (version 2) | ecosystem: Environmental > Terrestrial >...
CATGCTCTGGCGGTGAATGAATTCATCCTTGAGCGCGCTCTTCTGCAGCGCTTCGCCTTGCTGCTGGTTCAGCTCGACGAAATAACCAAGCAAATTGTTCTGCCTGATCTTCAGTGATCTGAAACCCGTCCGTTCTGCATAGGAGAGCTGGAGCCCAGCAATGACCTTGTGACTGTCCTGGCGCAGCCGGCGGGCTTGGTCGAGCTCCGTAGAGTAGCCCGGCGCAATGAAATTGCCGTCGCGGGCGTTAAGGGGCAGGTCACGGCCGAGAGCGCCTGCGATTGTCTCGTGCAGATCGCGCAATGCCTCCTCAGATATCGAGGAAGCCGCCGAGGCGAGCTCGGCCGGAAGTCCCAACAAACTCTGATGCTCTTGCAGAACAAGGGCGATCTTGCCGGCAATGGCGAGGCCTGAGGCGATTGCCGCCAAGTCGCGCGGGCCACCGCGATCCAGCGACAGACGGGCAAGGGCGCGACCGAGATCGGGCAGGTGTCCGAGGCCCTCCCTGACGGCGTGGCGCACGACTTTTTCCGCCACCAGAAATGAAACGGCGTCATGACGGGCATTGATGGTTGCAACCTCAAGCAAAGGCGCCGATAGTCGCTGCGCCAAGAGACGAGCGCCGCCGCCTGTCAGCGTCTTGTCGATGGCCGATAAAAGGCTGCCTGCACGTTCTCCGGAAAGAGTCCTGGCAAGCTCGAGATTGCTCCTTGTCGCCGCATCAATCGACATGGCGTCGTCGGCGAGGGTTCGGCGCGGAGGGCTAAGACAGGGAACTTTGCCGAGCTGGGTGAGGAGAACATAATCCAGAAGGCCGCCGGCGGCAGAGAGCTCGGCGCGAGTGAAGGTGCCATAGCCATCGAGGGAGGCGACGGCAAAATGCGATTTGAGCCGCAATTCGCCATTCGCACTGTCGAAGCGGGAGGATGGAAGCGGCGTCAACGGCACCGAGAACTGCTTGAGCATCGCCCCACAAGAGTTATCGGCGAGCACGCCATCCGGCAGCACGATCTCGCCTGGCTCGATCCGCGCAATTTCGCCGGGCAGCTGGACCAGGGACGATGAACCGATGAAGAAATCCCCCGTCGAAATGTCGAGCCAGGCGAGACCAAAATCCTCGGACGCCTTGGTGCGTGCGATGCTCAAAAGATAATTGTGCCGGGCCGGTTCGAGAAGCGTCTCCTCCGTCAAGGTTCCAGGCGTCACCAAACGGACAATCTCGCGGCGTATAAGAGCCTTGCTGCCGCGTTGCCTGGCGTCCTGCGGGTTTTCAGTCTGCTCGCAAATGGCGACGCGGTGGCCAAGCCTGATCAGTTTCTGCAAATATTCATCGGCCGAGCGGACCGGCACGCCGCACATCGGCACATCCTCGCCGCGGTGCCTGCCGCGCTTGGTCAGGGCTATGCCGAGTGCCCTCGAGGCGGTCTCCGCATCCTCGAAGAAGAGCTCGAAAAAATCACCCATCCGATAAAAGAGGAGGATGCCGGGGTTGGCAGCCTTGAGCTCCAGATACTGCGACATCATGGGCGTGACGCGGGAAACCTCCGCATCCTCTCCAGCAAGAGGCCCAGCTACCTCTCTTGGCTGCGCATCCCGCATGATCGGTTTTCCGCCCTTTGCTCTTCGAGCGCACTTCTAGGCATTGCAAATCGCCTTGTCACAGTGTTTTTGAGGTAGGCTTGAGTGGCTTCCGGCCTCACTCTAGGCTGAAGCGGGTCATTAACTCCTCAATCGGGGCTTCCATGGCGTCAGAGAAAAGAGCTTCGTCGCGACCAACGTTTACCGACGAAGAAGCGCTGCAATTCCACCAGGGCCAAAAGCCGGGAAAGATCGAGATCACACCAACCAAACCCATGGCCACGCAGCGCGACCTGTCGCTTGCCTATAGCCCCGGGGTGGCCGTGCCGGTGCGACGGATCGCCGAAAAGCCCGACAGCGTCTATGATTACACAGCCAAGGGCAACCTCGTCGCGGTGATCTCGAACGGAACGGCGATCCTCGGCCTAGGGGATCTCGGCGCGCTGGCGTCAAAGCCGGTGATGGAGGGAAAGGCTGTTCTCTTCAAGCGCTTCGCCGATGTCGATGCCCTCGATCTGGAAATCGACACCAGCGATGTCGATGCATTCATCAATTCTGTGAGATATCTTGGACCTACCTTCGGGGGTATAAATCTCGAGGATATCAAGGCACCGGATTGCTTCGTCATCGAGCAACGCCTGCGCGAACTCATGGACATTCCGGTTTTCCACGACGATCAGCACGGCACGGCCATCATTGCGGCCGCGGGTCTGATCAATGCCCTTAAGATCACCGGCCGTGATTTCAAGAGTTTCAAGCTCGTGTGCAACGGCGCCGGAGCGGCAGCGATCGCCAGCGTGGAGCTGATCAAGGCCATGGGAGTGCCCGTAAGCAACGTCATTCTCTGCGATTCCAAGGGCGTCGTCTACAAGGGCCGCAGCGAGGGAATGAACCAGTGGAAATCGGCACATGCGGTGGACACGAAGGCGCGCACGCTTGCCGACGCCATGAAAGGGGCTGACGTCTTCTTTGGCCTTTCGGTCAAGGGCGCGCTCTCGCCTGAGATGGTAGCGTCGATGGCCGCAAGACCCATCATCTTCGCCATGGCAAATCCCGATCCCGAGATCGCGCCGGAGGACGTTCACAAGATCCGGGACGACGCGATCATAGCGACGGGCCGATCGGACTATCCGAACCAGATCAACAACGTCCTCGGCTTCCCCTATATTTTCCGCGGCGCACTCGACGTCCGGGCTAAAACCATCAACGAGCCGATGAAGATCGCCGCGGCGAAAGCGCTAGCCGAACTCGCCCGCAGCGATGTGCCCGATGAGGTGGCCGCCGCCTATCACGGCTCGCGTCTGCGTTTCGGACCGGATTATCTCATTCCCGTGCCTTTCGATCCGCGGCTCATCTCCACCATTCCGCCGGCCGTCGCCAAAGCGGCAATGGACAGCGGCGTCGCGCGAAAGACGATTGCAGATCTCGAGGAATATGCAGACACGTTGTCGGCACGGCTCGATCCCATTGCCGGTTCGCTGCAGGTCATTTTCGATCAGGTGCGCCACAACCCCAAACGCATCGTCTTCGCCGAGGGCGAGGAGGATCGGATGATCAGAGCCGCCAATGTGTTCGCAAGCGCAGGACTAGGCGAAGCCATATTGATCGGCAGGGAAAAGGAGATTCAGGCGGTGCTGGTCTCTACGGGCCTAGAGCTCAACGAGAACGTCTCGATTTTGAACGCGAGGCTCTCTGGCCGCAACATTGATTATGCAAGCCATTTGTATGAGCGGTTGCAGCGCCAAGGCTATCTTGCGCGCGACTGCCAGCGCCTCGTCAATAACGATCGAAACATCTTCGCCGCCTGCATGGTGGCGCTCGGCGATGCGGATGGGCTGGTCACCGGGCTCACCCGCAATTTCTCAGTTGCGCTCGACAATGTCAGAATGGCCATCGATCCCCGCCCCGGCCACCGCACGATAGGAGTATCGATGGCGCTGTGCCGGGGAAGGACCGTGTTCATTTCCGACACCTCGGTGCTCGAACTTCCAGACCCCCAGGAACTTGCCGACATCGCGGAGGAGGCCGCCAATGTGTCACGCCGGTTCGGATATGAGCCGCGCGTTGCCTTCCTGTCCTATTCGACGTTCGGCTATCCGCGCGGGGAACGGGCGGAGCGGGTGCGCGAGGCCGTGGCTGAGCTCGACCGCCGCAAGGTCGATTTCGAATATGACGGGGAGATGGGGGCCGACGTGGCCCTGTCGCGTGAAGCCATGGCAGCCTATCCGTTCTGCCGACTGTCGCAACCCGCCAATGTGCTGGTGATGCCCGCTGCCCACAGCGCCAGCATTTCCACCAAAATGCTCCAACAGCTCGGCGGTGTCACGGTCGTCGGGCCTCTGCTCACGGGACTCGATCGATCGCTGCAGATCGCGTCGATGAATGCAACGACGTCAGACATCGTGAATCTGGCCGCCATAACGGCCTACAACATCAATAGCTAAGGGCCTCGTGCGGCGCGCCGAAACGAGCAAAATAACGGCTGTTAATATTGGCCACGGGCAATAGGACAAAAACGTCGGTCGAGTTGAATTGATGGTCAACGACCGCGCCCTCGCCTATGTAGCAGCCAAGCCGCAAATAGCCTTTGAGCAGCGGCGGAAGCGTGCGCGCGACAACAGCTTCGTCATAGTCAGCGCTTGAGACACTCATCGGCACCGCCCTGCTCTCCACGGCCCTCACATGCCACTCGGCCGGGGCGGGAAAGTTCTGGGCCAGAAAGCTGAGCCGCGCTCCGTGTGCAAGGGGGTTGGCGCCTTCCAGGCTCAGGCAGCCGAACATGACGTCAATACCGTTGGCCCGTACATAATTCCAGATGCCTTGCCATAAGAGCGAGATGATCGGGCGCGTACGATAGCTCGCTAGCACGCAGGCTCGGCCAAGCTCGAGAAATTCAAGTTGCGGATGCCGGCGAAACAGCGGGCCGAGTTCGAACTCGCCTTCGCTGTAGAAACCGCCCTTCGCCAAAGCGTCCCGCCGCCGCATGAGGCGATAGGTTGCCACGGGCCGATCTGGCGAGTCCGTTTCGCTAACCAGGATATGCTCGCAGAAGCGATCGAAGTCATCGATGTCGCGTCGCGCCGCTCTGGTTCTCCTATCGGGCTGGGCCTGCAGCTCCTCGTAGAATACCTCATAACGCAGCCGCTGAGCGGCGATTACGTCCTCAACGTCGCGAGAGACGATGACGGAAAAACCACAGCTCTTCGCCAAAAGCCGTCTCGTGGTCGCCTGTCGTTGGGAGGAAGCGCTGCCCAGCATGACCTGCCTTGCTGTTCATTACGACCAAGGTCCAATGAAATTGACATAGAGATGACTGTCAGAAAAGCGTCAAGCCGCCGTGCGCCTGGCCAGGCGTGCGATGGCCTCATCCAGGTCGGCACGGTCGAAGGGCTTGGCAAGAAAGCCATTCATGCCTGAGGCCATGCAGGCGTCGAAGTCCTCAGCTCTGGCATTGGCAGTCAGGGCCAGGATCGGACAGGCCTGAACGGCATGGTTCTGTTCCTCGAGACGAATCTGGCGCGCCGCCTCCAAGCCACCCATACCCGGCATCCTGACATCCATGAGAATTAGATCGGGACGTGTGTCAGAGCCGCTGGCGAAGGACTCGCGAATGGCGCTCAACGCCTTCTCGCCGGTCGTGACATGGGTGACCTTGTGTGCCGCCTTGGACAGCATGGCGATGGCGAGCCGCGCATTTACCGCATCGTCTTCGACGAGCAATATGTTCAAGGTTCCGATCCGCTTAGCAGTACCTGCAGCTTTTCTCAGCTGCTCCACCGCGTCCGACAGGCGCAACATATCGCGCTCGGTCAGCTGCCGGATCAAAGATGATTGGCGCAGGGGCTTCAACAGGTAGCCTGCTCCGGACTCGAGCAGCTGCAAGTAGCTGCGACGCTGTTCCGGCTGTAAAAGAACCCACGTGCCTGACCGCGCGAATGCGCTTTCCCGCACGGCACCGCAGTCCAGGAGTGATGCATCGACAATGATATCATCCCCCCTCTTAGGAAAGGTCGCGGAGAGAGTGGTGTCGCCAGCATGAAGTTCTTCAACCACAGCGCCCAAGTCTTTCAACGTGAGAGCGAGCGCCAACTTCGTCGGCCCTTCCGGAATCAGCAGAGAAATCTTGCGCCCCGCCAGGGGATCTCGCAGCGAAGGAGCCCTGGGCTCCACCACCTCCATATCGAGGGTGAATGCAAAACTTGAACCTGCCCCCGGCCAAGAGCTTAGTTCCATCCTGCCGCCCATGCGCGCAAGAAGATCACGAGAGATCGCAAGGCCAAGTCCTGAGCCCCCATAGCGTCTCGTGATCTCGTCGCCTCCCTGCGCGAACATACCGAAGATCTTCTGGTGATCGGCAGGCGAGATGCCCATGCCGGTATCGGCAATCTCGAAACGCACGGAGCATCTGCCCTGCTGCGTTTCACCGCGATGCCTGACGAGAATCGTCACGCCGCCCTTTTCGGTGAACTTGATGGCATTGCCGGCGAGATTGAGGAGGATCTGGCGCAGCCGCTTGGCGTCGGCGCGAAGCACCGGCGGCAGGTCACGGGCGATATGAGTTGCCACTTCGATTCCCTTGGCATGGGCGCGCGGGGCGAGCAGTTCGGCAACGCCTTCGATCAAATCGACGGGCGAGAAGGAGTGGACGTCGAGATCGATTTTCCCTGCCTCGATGCGGGAAATATCGAGGAGCTCGTCGATGATCGAGAGCACGGCTCGGGCGGAGGAGTCGATGACGGATGCATAGCTGCGCTGCTCCAAGGTGAGATCGGTGTCGAGGAGAAGGCTGTTCATGCCGATAACGCCACTCATCGGTGTGCGTATCTCATGGCTCATGGTGGCGAGAAAGCGCGTCTTGGCCGCATTCGCCGCTTCGGCCTGGGCTCTGGCTTTTTCCATTGTGGCCAAGCTCAGGGCGAGATCGACGGCATGCCGTTGCTTCGAGCGGAAAAGCAGGCATGCAAGCAAGGCCGCCAGAAGGGAACCGAGCAGTCCCAACAGGACGAAGGCCGGCGCATTTCCAAGCGCCAAAGTCAACGTGCTCAAGCCGATACAGGAGCCTGCGCCGAGGCCCAGAATCAGCGAGCTGCGCAAATTTGGCTCAGATGCATCGGGAGTCGGCGACATGATCTACTCTCCCCTACGGGGGCAGATTTCCATGCCGGGTGTTACGAAAGAGCTATAAAATCATCTAAAATTTTAGGGATTCCTCCGCCTCAATGATTGTCGCGAGGAAGTCCCTTGGTCTGGGCGACACGCTGATATTTCACCGCCGGCCGCAGCACCATTCCGCTTTCAAGCTGGTCGACACAGGCGCGCTGGATTTCCTGCCAGGGGGTCTGGCTCTCCGGCATGGGGAAGCCACCGTTTTCCGCCAGACGCGTGCGCCGCTCGGCAAGCTCCTTTTCGTCCAGGAGAATGTTAGCCTCGTGCTTTTTCAAATCGACCCTGAGGCGATCGCCGGTTTGCAGAATTGCAAGGGCGCCACCGGCTGCAGCTTCCGGAGAAGCGTTCAAAATCGAGGGCGAACCCGACGTGCCCGACTGTCGACCGTCGCCGATACAGGGCAGCGAGGTAACGCCCTTTCTGATCAGGGCTGCGGGTGGCTGCATGTTCACGACCTCGGCGCTTCCCGGATAGCCGATTGGACCAGCGCCGCGAATGACGAGAATGGAGTGCTCGTCGACTTCAAGTGAGGGATCCTCGATCCGGTGGTGATAATCTTCCGGTCCATCGAAGACGACGGCCCGGCCCTCGAAGGCCTCAGGATCCTTCGGGTTGGACAAATAACGGTCGCGGAATTCCTTGGAGATCACACTGGTCTTCATGATCGCGCTGTGGAACAGGTTGCCACTGAGCACGATGTAGCCTGCGTCCTTGAGCAGCGGTTCAGCCAAGGGACGAATGACGTCGCGGTCAAGGACCTGCACGTTCCGGCAATTGTCCCCGATGGAGCTGCCGTTGACGGTCAGCGCCTTCTCCCTGATCAGACCTGCTTTCATCAGCTCGCTGACGACGGCGGGCACGCCGCCGGCGCGGTGGAATTCCTCCCCCAGATATTTGCCGGCGGGCTGCATGTTCACCAGCAGCGGAACATGTCGGCCGATTTTCTCCCAGTCGAAAATGGAAAGCTCGATGCCGATGTGACGGGCGATGGCATTGACATGGATGGGTGCATTGGTGGAGCCGCCAATGGCAGAATTGACCACGATGCAGTTGTGGAAAGCGTCGCGGGTCAAAATGTCGGAGGGCTTCAAGTCTTGCTCGACCATCTCGACGGCGCGGCGGCCGGTGTCATAGGCGATCTGGCCCCGCTCGCGATAGGGCGCAGGGATCGCGGCGCAACCAGGCAGGGACATGCCGAGAGCCTCTGCCAAAGCATTCATGGTCGATGCGGTTCCCATCGTGTTGCAGTGGCCGACCGAGGGGGCAGAAGACGCCACCTTTTCGATGAATTCTTCATAGTCGATCCTGCCGGCGGCAAGATCCTGCCTGGACTGCCAGACGATCGTGCCGGAACCCGTGCGCTCGCCATTGTACCAGCCGTTGAGCATGGGGCCGCCAGAGAGGACGATGGCGGGGAGATTGACAGTGGCGGCGGCCATGATGCAGGCAGGCGTCGTCTTGTCGCAACCTGTGGTCAAAACCACACCGTCGAGAGGGTAGCCGTAAAGCACCTCGACCAGACCAAGATAGGCGAGATTGCGATCGAGAGCGGCTGTCGGGCGCTTGCCGGTTTCCTGGATGGGATGAACCGGAAATTCCATGGCTAGGCCGCCTGCCGCGGTGATGCCGTCGCGGACGCGCTTGGCAAGCTCGAGGTGATGGCGATTGCAAGGCGAGAGATCGTTGCCCGTCTGGGCAATGCCGATGATGGGCTTGCCGGAGCGAAGCTCTAGCGGGGTCAAGCCATAGTTCAGATAGCGCTCGAGATAGAGCGCGGTCATTCCAGGATTATCAGGATTGTCAAACCAGGCCTGTGATCTGAACCGACGCTTGGCGTTTGCTTGCTTGGCGACCATCGCTCTATATCCTTTCCGTCGTGGCGCTTGTATGACACACAAGGGCGCCGCGATCCACCATCGACCCTAACGAGGAACGCAATCATGGGCGAAGCGAGCGGGGCCATCTATCCCGATCTTGCCGGCAAGACCGTGGTCGTGACAGGAGGTGCGAGCGGAATCGGAGAGTCGATCGTTGCGCATTTCGCCATGCAGAAGGCGAAGGTCGGCTTCCTCGACATCAAAACCGATGAGGGAAACGCCCTGGCCGGCCGACTCTTGAAGGAGCGATCCCAGGTTCACTTCGAGGCTTGCGATCTCACCGACGTCGAGGCCCTTAGAGTCTCGATCGCAGCGGTGCGCGAGAGGTTCGGGCCCATAGGCATTCTCATCAACAATGCCGGTCATGACGAGCGGCATGTCACCGAAGAGGTAACCTCGCCCTATTTCGACGAGCGCATCGCCGTCAACCTCAAACAACAGTTCTTTGCAGCGCAGGCGGTGCTCAGCGACATGAAATCTCTGGGCGGGGGATCGATCGTCAATTTCGGCTCGACCTCCTGGATGATCGGTCTTGGCGGGATGGCCGTCTATACGGCGGCGAAATCGGCTGTCATCGGACTTACCCGCTCGCTTGCCCGCGACTACGGGCAATACAGCATTCGGGTGAATGCGATCGCGCCCGGATGGATCATGACAAAGCGGCAGATCGAGCTCTGGCTCACGGCCGAGGGTGAACAGGCGATCATGTCCAATCAATGTCTTAAGAGAAAGCTTGAGCCAGACGACATCGCGCGATTCGTCGTTTTCCTGGCATCAGATGAGGCGGGCGCCTGCACGGCGCAGCATTACGTCGTCGATGGCGGCTGGGTGTGATGGCAAGCGGACCGAAATTGGGTGCGAGCGAACCACGCCTCATCGCCATCGATTGGGGCACCAGCCGATTCCGCGCTTATCTTGTCGAATCTTCCGGCGCGATTCTCAAGGAGGTCGCTTCGGATGAAGGGATGGCGGCGGTCCGCGAGGGAAGGTTCGCGGCTATTCTCCTGGCCAGATGCGGCCCCTGGCTCGAACGCTATCCTGACCTGCCGGTGCTCATGTCGGGCATGGTGGGAAGCCGGAACGGCTGGAAGGAAGCGCCTTATGTTCCGTGCCCGGCGTCACTCGAAGGCATCCGGAAAGCCATTCAGACGATTGAGATCAATGAAGGACGTTTCGGCGGCATCGTTCCGGGCCTCATTTATCGTGACGAGGGCGTGGCCGACGTCATTCGAGGCGAGGAAACGAAGATCCTCGGCACAGGCGGCGAGGATGGACTGATCGTCATGCCCGGGACCCATTGCAAATGGGCTTGGATCGAGGAGGGCAAGATCGCGCGGTTTCAAAGTTACATGACGGGCGAACTTTACGGCCTGCTGCGGCAGAGTTCAGTCCTGCGGCTTCTCGCTCATGAACCGGAGAACAGCAGCGGATTCGGGCGCGGTCTCGACGCGGCACGGCGGCGCGGGGGGCTCCTCCACCAAGCCTTCGTGGCGCGAACGGCGGTGCTCGACGGGCAGATGACGGGTGAAGAGGTCGGACCTTTTCTCTCGGGACTGCTGATCGCGCATGAAATCGCCGGTGCGGGCAAGGACATGAGAGAAGGATCCAGGTTGAAACTGGTGGCGGAGGGAGTGCTCGCGCAAAATTATGAAAAAGCATTCAAGTCCTTCGGCTTCGAGCCCCAAATGGTCTCGCCTCGGGAGTGTTTCGTTAAAGGCATGCTGCGATTGTCGAGCGTTCCTGCGGTTTAACGATGGCTCGCCCTCTTCGCTTCGATGAATTGTTCAGAACGATGCCGCTCATCGCCATTCTGCGGGGCGTGACACCAGCGGAATCGGAAGACATCGTCGGGGCAATTATCGAAAGCGGCATCCGGATCATAGAGATTCCGCTCAACTCGCCCGAACCGTTCGCGAGCATCAAGAAGGCGGTAAGGAGATTCTCTGTGGAGGCCATGATCGGCGCGGGCACGGTGCTCAATCCGGAGGATGTCGAGCGGGCGGCGGAAGCCGGCGCTGAAATCATCGTATCGCCGAATGTCGACGACGCGGTCGTGCGCAAAAGCAAGGCGCTCGACCTCGTGAGCGTTCCCGGCGTGATGACGCCGAGCGAGGCCTTCGCAGCGCTCGCCGCGGGCGCCGACGTGCTCAAGTTCTTTCCGGGCGAACTCCTCGTCCTTTCTGTGATTCGCGCCTATGCGGCGGTGCTGCCGAAGCACGTCCCGAAGGTGCTCGTCGGAGGCGTGACGGCGGAGAGCATCAGGGCCTTCGCCAATTCTCCGGTCAGCGGCTTCGGCATCGGCTCAAGCCTCTACAAGCCGGGCATGAGCGCGTCCGAAGTCAGCGAGCGCTCAAGAATTTTTGTTGAAGCGATGCGGCTTGCCGGGTTCGAAAAGACCTAAACCGTCAGGCCGCTGCTGCTTCGAAGGCCGCCAAGCGCTGCCGATAACTTAGAGCCTCCGCCACGTCGAGCCGATTGACGGTCTCGCGGCCGGCAAGATCCGCCAAAGTACGGGCTACGCGCAGCACACGGTGAAAGCCGCGCGCTGAGAGGTTCATCGTATCGGCGGCCTCGCGCAACAGCTCAAGCCCGGGCGGGTCGGGCCGGGCAAGGCGTTCGAGCAGTTCGCCATCGACTTGCGCATTGTTGCGAATTTGGGGAAAGCCAAGCTCGCGATATCTTGTAATCTGCCTTGACCGTGCGGCACCGACTCGCGCGGCAATGTCGACACTTGCCTCTTTTGGCGTAGGCAATGTCAGGTCGGATGGCTTCACAGGAGGCAGTTCGATCTGAATGTCGAGTCGATCCAGCAAGGGGCCAGAGAGCCGCGCCTGATATTCACTAGAACAGCGCGGCCCGCGTTTGCAGACATGTCCGGGCGCGCCGGCTTCACCACAGCGGCAAGGATTCATGGCGGCAATCAGTTGAAAGCGCGCAGGATAGGTGACGTGATGGTTGGCACGGGCAATGACGGTCTCACCGGTCTCGAGAGGCTGACGCAGAGATTCCAGTACGCGCGGCTGGAACTCTGGGAGTTCGTCGAGAAAGAGTACGCCATGATGGGCGAGCGCCATCTCACCCGGCTTGGCGCGCAGGCCACCGCCAA
>Ga0209382_10010208_pt1 | contig 11726 bp, 4 predicted proteins | sample SoiMetdeltSBSDD5_FD_187599 | JGI IMG/M metagenome (GOLD analysis project Ga0209382, IMG submission 187599) | Bulk soil microbial communities from a Populus tree surrounding site in Tennessee, USA - Soil MetaG P. deltoides SBSDD5 (SPAdes) (version 2) | ecosystem: Environmental > Terrestrial >...
TGTAATTCTTCTCTTTGATTGCGAGGATTCCATGAAAAAGACATTGATTCCCCTTCTGGTCCTGTGCGCATTGCCGCTTGTCACAACGCTGATCATCGCCCAAAACAAAACGCGTCGCCTTTCCCAGGCTGCGCTGAAAGACAAGATCAAAGGCGGCTGGGCGGGACAGATGATCGGCGTTTCGTTTGGCGCGCCGACGGAATTCAAATCCAACGGCAAGATCATCGAAGGCGAATTGAAATGGACGCCGGAGCGCATCAGCAATGCGATAGACCAGGATGACTTATACGTCGAAATGACGTTCACCAGAGTGCTGGACGAGGTGGGGCTGAACGCTACGTGCGAGCAGTTCGGCGAGGCTTTCAAGGACTCCAAATACAATCTCTGGCACGCCAACGCAGGCGCGCGGCGCAATCTCAATCGCGGCGTCAAAGCGCCTTGGAGCGGGCATCCGAAATACAACTTCCACGCCAATGACATTGATTTCCAGATCGAAGCGGATTTCATAGGGATGATGACGCCGGGCTTGCCGCAGGAAGCCAACAAATACGCCGACCGCGTCGGGCGCGTGATGAATTACGGTGACGGTTTATACGGCGGCATGTTTGTCAGCGGAATGTACGCCGCCGCCTTTTTTGAAACCGATCCGGGCAAAGTGGTTGAAGCCGGCTTGAAAAGCATCCCTGCGCAAAGCGGCTATGCCAAACTCGTGAGCGATTTGCTGGCGTGGCATAAACAGTATCCTGACGATTGGAAAAAAGCCTGGCAGACGCTGAAAGACAAATGGGACAGAGACGATCCGTGTCCCGAAGGCGCTATGAAAGATTTCAATATTGACGCGCGGTTGAACGGCGGCCACATCGTGCTCGGCTTACTTTGGGGCAATGGCGATTTTGACAAAACGCTGGATATTTCCACGCGCGCCGGACAGGATTCAGATTGCAATCCGTCGAGCGCCGTCGGCGTGCTGGGCGTGATGATCGGCTACGACAAAATTCCCGACCGCTGGAAATCCGGAGTCGCCGCGATTGCCGACAAGAAGTTTCAGTTCACCGATTACTCGTTCAACACCATAGTGGATTCCACCCTCAAGCGCGCCGGCAAAGTCGTCGAGAGCGCCGGCGGCAAAGTCACTGAGAGCGAAATCATCGTGCCGGCGCAGCAGCCGAAAGCGCCGAAGCTGGAACAATGGAACCCCGGTAAACCGGACCGGTTTGTGCAATTCAATGATCCGGCGTGGCAATGGAAAGGTAATTGGCGCGATGAGACGCAGCCTAAAGATTACATGGACAGAAATAAGGCTGGCGTAACGGGCAAGGTCGCCACTGGCGCAGGCGCCGAGGCGGCGTTGACCTTCGAAGGCATTGCTGTTTGTTTGATCGGTCCGATGTCGCAGGAAGGTGGACGCGCAGACGTATTTCTGGACGGCAAGAAGCTCGACTACATTGACGCCTATGTCGTCGAACGCACTTTTGATTATGACCTCTGGCGCGCGTATGACCTGAAGCCCGGTAAACACACGCTGCGTATCGTGACTCGCGATGACGCCGATGCGCGTTCCAAAGGCAAGAATGTCATTCTGCGCCGCGCCATCATCTACCGCTGAAGCCGCGTTGCGCGCCAGTTCAATTCAGAGGAACTCTCCATGTCGCGTTGCGACGCCCTGAAAGCAATGAAAGCGCAGTTCGTAGTCCCGCCTTTAGGCGGAAGCGTTTGGCGTCACGGAATGGCTTTGCGTCTGGAGATTCCGCCTAAAGGCGGGACTACGAACTGATTTTCCGCAGGAGCCTCAATGAAACTACTCCTACTTTGCCTCTTGTTATCGTTATTCGGCGCAACTTCATTCAATACGGCTGGTAATCCCAATCAGTCCGCGCCCGCCAAGGTGATTCTCGACACGGATATTGGCGATGATATTGACGACGCGTGGGCGCTGGCCTTCATTCTCGCGCATAAGAATTTCGACTTGCTGGGCGTGACGATTACACACGGCAATACGCCCGCGCGCGCGCCGATCGCGGCCAAAATGCTGCACATTACCAGGCGCGATTCGGTTCCCGTAGCCGTCGGGCGCAAGACTTCGGATGGCAATGCGCATCAATACACGTGGGCTGAAGATTTCACCGCGAAACGCCCGATCAAACAATCCGCCGCCGATTTTATCGTCGAGCAGGTCAAGCGTCATCCCGGCCAGGTAATCTTGCTGGCCGTCGGCCCTTTGCAAAATGTCGCCGACGCGTTACGCAAGGAACCCGATCTGGGCAAGTACGTCAAACGGGTAGTGCTGATGAGTGGCTGCGTGTATGGCACGGCCTACAGCAAAGACAAACCCGTGCGGGAGTGGAACGTCTATCAATCAACGGCTGACGCCCAGCTTGTTTACGGCGCGGGACTGCCGTTGACCATCGTCCCACTCGATTCCACAACTTATCTGCGCCTGACCGATGAAGAGCGCAAGCAGTTGCGCGACTATAAATCTCCGCTGACTTTTGCGCTCGAATGCTTGTACCGGCTCTGGATTGAAAATCCGAACTCGCGCATGACCCTGCACGATCAACTGGCGGTCGCGGAAGCGGCCAGCCCCGCTACCTTTTTTGGCAAGCAGGAAGTCCTGCCTCTCATTGTTGACGCCGAAGGGTACACACGCATAGATCGTGAACGCGGGAGACCAGTCACGGTCTGCCTGGAACCGAAACGCGATGAGTTCATGAAGTATTACATCGGCGAATTGATTCAACAGCGCCTGGGGATGTGATTCGTTACGCCCCGGCGGACGCGTCGAATGAGTAAAACAAACCACCTTAAAACTCCTGCCTGGCGCGGCCTGCTTTTGCAATACGCGGGCTTGCTCAGCGCGCTTCTGCTGTTGATTGTCGCATTCAGCCTCAAGACGGATCATTTTCTCTCGCTAACGACTCTGCGCACGATCTCAAATCAGATTCCCGATGCGGTGATGCTGGCCGTCGGGATGACTTTGGTGATGATCGTCGGCGGCATTGATCTTTCCGTCGGCTCGGTGATGGCCTTGAGCGGAGCCTTGCTCGGCGTCTGTCTGGCGCAGTGGCATTGGCCGTTGGCGCCTGCGCTCGCGGCGTGTTTATTGACGGGGTTGCTGTGCGGTTTGGTGAACGGGCTGATTACAGCGCAATGGAAACTGCCTTCGTTCATCGTGACGCTTGGGATGCTGGAAGTCGCGCGTGGCGCGGCGTATCTGATGACGAATTCGCAAACGATGTATATCGGCGCCGCGGTCGAACGTCTCGGCTCGGGTTCGATTTTCGGCCTTTCGGGGCCATTCACCAGCGCGATTGTCGCCGTAATGGTCGTGCAATTCGCGCTCACTCGGATGGTCTGGGGGCGTTACGCTATGGCGGTAGGCGCGAACGAAGAGGCCGCGCGTTATACCGGCGTCAATCCGCGTCCGATCAAGGTCGCCGTTTTCGGCCTGAGCGGAATGCTCGCGGCCTGCGCCGCTGTTTTGCAATGCGCTCGTTTGTCTTCCGCCGATCCGAACGCAGGCGCCGGAGCCGAATTGCAAGCCATCGCCGCGTGCGTCATCGGCGGCGCAAGTTTGTCGGGCGGGCGCGGTTCCGTCGTGAACACATTTTTCGGCGTGTTGATCATCGCCGTTCTGGGCGCAGGACTCGCGCAAGTCGGCGCGCAGGAGCCGACGCGGCGGTTCGTCACGGGCTGCGTCATTCTTGCGGCTGTCATTCTGGATGTGTACCGCGCGCGACTTGCGACAGCGTCAGACAATCTGACTGCGCGTTAAGTCTTTCTTCCGAATTCATTTCAAATCGCCGCTCCGAAACTTCGTGTCCTTCTGTGTGTCGGCGCAGTTGAGAAAAAGCGCACATTGCTGAAAAATCCTCCCAATCAATCGCGACCTGTGGTAATGGTTGGTTGAAGTATTTGCCATTCCAGGTGAAGGGGTGAGCTACCGACAATGGCCGCGGAGGCCATCTTCTCTGATTGTTTGTTCCTGGTTTGCAAGCCTTTATGAGGTTTCATCGAATATACCGAATCGGGTCGGGAAGCCAATTCGGTTTAATTGCCAGCCCGAGTTTGGGAGCAAATGCTTTCCTGTCTGGCCGGCGCAGCATAGATGGACAAAGTGGGGCAGTGGCAATCCGTAGCATCTGTGTAAATCGGTGGTTCCTACTTTCCTGATTTTGGTTGTTTAGATTAGCCACTAAAACAACGATCAAAACCTGGTCTGACTCACGCATCTCGTTTGCCTTTTGTCTAAAGTATGCCCCAACACTACAAATAGCTGTTCAGCCACCGAACTGAGGAATATATGACACCGATATTTCAATGGCTCACCAGACAATATGTCAGCGTCTTAGTGGTTCTTATAGGGCTGGTAGTTGTAAGTTCGATTCTGCTCCACTCCGGATGTGGCATGACAAGCAGCCCCAACACCCCAACAAATCCAACCCCGACTCCGACTCCGACTCCGACTCCGACTCCGACTCCGACTCCCGACACGACGACGCCGAGCGTTAGATCGCGCGCTCCGGTTGATGGGGAAATCAATGTGAGCGTCGGGACAAACGTGATCGTGACTTTTAGCGAGGCGATGGATCCGGCGTCGGTGAACGGCGCGTCCGTGTTTCTACTACACTCATCAAGCGGCCTGGTGTCAGCCACAGTAAGCTATGACGCGGCTTCATTCACCGCCACGCTGGATCCAACCGCGACGCTGGCGCCAGGAGTCACATATACTGGGGTTGTAAAGGGTGGTAATGCAGGGGTAAAGGATTTGGCGGGCAACGCTCTTGCCCTCGACGTGACGTGGGCCTTCACAACTACACCGCCGCCGCAGGTTGTTTCGGTAACGCCCGCGCCGGACGCTATTAATGTTTCGACCGGCGTCGCGCCAAAGGCCGCGTTCTCGAAAACGCTCGATCCCTTGAGCGTGAACACTTCAACAGTCATGTTGACCCATGGGCCGACTAACCTGATTCCCGTCACCGTATCTTACACGCCGAGCGCATTCACCGTCGCGCTCGCGCCGCAGAGTCCGCTACAACCTGCGGAGACATACACGGTGACTCTGAGGGGCGGCGCCGCCGAGCCTCACATCACCGATTCGACTGGAATTCCACTCGCCGCCGATTACTCATGGTCATTCACCACAGCGCCGGTCCAGCCATCAGATCCATTTGCCCCTTGCGACCCTCCGGCAGCTAACGCGATCGCCTGCGAGAACTCGAAAAATGGAACCTCTCCCAGTCAATGGGATATTTCCGGGGCCGGGGACCCTAACATCCAGGGGTTTGCGACTGAAATCAGCGTGAATCGAGGCGAGATCGTCCGGTTCAAGATTGACACGAATTCCAGCAATTACCGGCTGGACATTTACCGGCTCGGGTATTACGGAGGCCTGGGCGCGCGCCTGATCACAACAGTGCAGCCATCGGCGACGCTGCCCCAGGCGCAGCCGCCATGCCTCACGGAATCGTCAACCGGACTCATAGACTGTGGCGATTGGGCAGAATCGGCGAGTTGGACTGCGCCCGCGAACGCCACGTCCGGGATTTACATCGCCAAACTCGTCCGCGAGGACGGAGTGTCCGGCGAGAGCCACATCGTGTTCATTGTGCGCGACGACAGCGGCGCCTCGGACCTCCTCTTCCAGACCTCCGACACGACCTGGCAAGCCTATAACAGCTACGGCGGGAACAGCCTTTACGTGGGATCGCCGGCCGGCCGCGCCTATAAGGTCAGCTACAACCGCCCCTTCAACCTACGCGGAATCTCACCCTTCGGGGCCACATGGCTCTTCGGTCCCACGTACCCGATGGCACGATGGATCGAGGCGAACGGCTACGATGTAAGTTATTTCAGCGGCGTTGACACCGATCGGCGAGGCGCGGAGATACTGGAGCACAGGGTATTCCTGTCAGTGGGTCACGACGAATACTGGTCGGGAGCCCAGCGAACCAACGTGGAAACAGCGCGCGAGGCTGGCGTCCACCTGGCCTTCTTCAGTGGAAACACAATGTTCTGGAAGACTCGCTGGGAAAACAGCATGGACGGGTCGGAGACACCCTACCGAACCCTGGTGTGCTACAAGGAGACCCACGCCAACGCCAAGATTGACCCGCTGCCGAACGTCTGGACGGGGACCTGGCGTGATCCGCGCTTCAGTCCGCCTGCCGACGGAGGGCGACCAGAGAACGCGGTGATGGGCACAATTTTTATGGTAAATGCCCCTCGTGAAGATGATATGAAGGTACCGGAGGCGCTCGGGAAATTTCGCTTCTGGCGCAATACAATGGTTGCGACCCAGACGCCTGGTCAAACAGCCACCGTGGGCGCCGGTACCGTCGGTTACGAGTGGGATGAAGATCTGAACAACGGATTCCGCCCGAGCGGGTTGATTCGCCTCTCGTCAAACACGTTGAACATCGGGAATGAATACCTTCAGGACTACGGCTCCACGTATGGGTCCGGGACCGCCACCCATAGTCTCACACTATACCGCCACAGCAGCGGCGCGCTGGTCTTCTCGGCAGCCACGATTCGATGGTCTTGGGGCTTGGATGACCACCACGACCTCATTATGGCGTCGTCAAACCCGCCGCCTGACATCAGGATACGTCAGGCCACAGTGAACCTGCTGGCGGACATGGGAGTTCAGCCGGCAACGCTACAGCCAGGGCTGGTAGCCACTGGCCCATCTACCGATACCCTTTTGCCGGACTCGACGATCACGGCGCCGACGGCGGGGGAGACCGTGGCGATTGGGACGACGGTCAACATCACTGGAACCACGACCGATACCGGCGGCCTGGTGGCCGGCGTCGATGTGTCGGTGGACGGCGGTCTTAGTTGGAACCATGCCGAGGGCACAACCTCCTGGAACTACAGTTGGACACCCACCACCCTCGGACCGGTGACGATCAGAAGCCGTGCGGTCGACGACAGCGGAAACCAGCAGGATCCTTCGGCGGCAATTACCATCACAGTCATCCAGCCGCCGCCGCCGACTTGTCCGTGCAGTATTTGGGGGAGCGGGGCGGCGCCGGCCAATCCTATAACGAATGATGGGGACGCTGTGGAACTTGGGCTGAGATTCCGTTCCGACATTAACGGCTATATTTCCGGCGTCAGGTTTTACAAAGGAGGCGCGGCGAACGGTGGGACGCATGCGGGCCATCTTTGGACCAGCGGCGGGACGCTGCTCGGCTCCGTGACCTTCAGCAATGAAACGGCGAGCGGCTGGCAGCAGGCCCTCTTCCAGACGCCGATCCCGATCACGGCCAATACGACTTATGTGATCTCCTATTTCGCTCCGCTGGGGCATTATGCGTCCACCCAAGACCAGTTCGCATCATCTGGGATTGACGCGGCGCCGCTGCACGCCCTGCGGGACAGTGTTAATGGCCACAACGGCGTTTACCTCTACACATCAACAGGAGGTTTCCCAACACAGACTATAAATTCAACGAACTACTGGGTGGACGTAATATTCATAGAGCTTTAAGCATAAATGGTTCGCCGGGCTCCTTCACAGCCGAAACGATAAAGGGGGCGCTCATATGGGTGTTTCGCGCCGCGAACGGAAACACCGAGGCGTGACATCTGCTTCTTGACACTCCCACCTAATTGATTACCGACTCGGGGAGAAACTAATCATGTCTCAGCGCCTCAGACGGGTGAATCCACACTGCCCGCAGAGATGGGATGAAGGACGCGACGAGCGCCACTGCGGCGAGCAACACGCCCGTCGCAAGGAACACCAGCGGGTCGTGCGGCTTCACCTCGAAGAGCAAGGAGGCCATCGCGCGGGTGAGGAGAAACGCGCCGACCGCTCCGATCACGAGGCCGACGCCCGTGACCTTCGCGCCCTGTCCCAGCACCATTCGCAGCACGTCGCGCCAGTTCGCGCCCAGCGCCATGCGGATGCCGATCTCGCGAGTCCGTTGAGCCACGCTGTAGGCGAGGACGCCGTAGATCCCGACAGCCGCCAGCAGCAGCGCCAGCCCAGCGAAGATCATGCACAGCGCCATCGCCGCCCGCCGGTTGAGCAGCGAGGTCGACAGGCGTTCCGGCATCGACTTCGTGTCGAAGAGCGCCACCTCCGGGTCGACTTGCGCGAGCGCGCCCCGCAAGGCGTTCGTCAGCGGGGTCTTGTCCGTTTCGCCGCGCAGGACCACGTGCATGTTTTCCGGCGCGTTCTGCTTGTAATGAAAGTAGACCTGTCCCACGGGGTTCTGTTCGGCGAGATCGCCCGTCTTCACGCTTCCCACGACGCCGACGACAGTGAACGTGTCTTTGCCGTCCATATCGTGAAGCCTCGAGCCGATGGGATCGCCTTTCGGCCAATATTTGCGCGCCATGAACTGGTCCACCAGCACAACGCGCGGAGAATCCGGCCCGTCACTGTCGGCAAAATTTCGCCCGGCGAGGAGCGGGATGCCCATCGCTTGAAGATAACCACTATTGATCGTGTTCCAACCCGGCACTGGAGGAAGTTCCCCGGGCGCCAGCGTACGGCCCTCAATAAGGAGCCCACTCGCGTTATTACTGCCGCTGAACGGCAAGAAAGTAGTGACGCCCACGTGCTTCGCGCCCGGAATCGCGCGCGCCTTTTCGAGCAACATGTCGACGGCGTTTCGCCTCTGCGCGCCGTCTTTATAGCGGTTCGACGGCAGCGAGAACTGGGCGGTGACTACATTTTCCGCCCGGAATCCCGGGTCCACGGTCATTAAGCGCATGAAGCTTCGGGTCAGAAGACCAGATCCGATCAAGAGCGTGAACGCCAGTGATACCTGGATCACGACGAGAGACGCCCGAAGCGACAGCGCATGCCGCCCCGCCGTCCCCATACGCTCGTTGCCGCGGAAAACCTCGTTCAGGTCCCGCTTGAACAAGCTCAAAAGCGGCACGCTGCCGAACACCAGGCCTGTCAGCAACGTCGTCATCATCGTGAAGAGCAGCACGCCACTGTCGATCCAAATTTCCCCGCCGCGGGGCAGATCATCAGCGCCTAGCCATGACAGTAGGCGCACGCCCCCGAGCGCGACGCCCACGCCCAGCAGCCCGCCAAACACAGAAATGGCGACGCTTTCGGTCAGGAGTTGCCGTGAGAGCCGCCATCGCCCCGCCCCGAGGCTGAACCGCACCGCGAGTTCCTTGATTCGCGCGCTCGTACGAACCAGGGTAAGGTTCGCCAGGTTCACGCAGCCGATCAGCAGCACCCCCAACACCGCAGCCTGCAACAGGTACAAGGTGTCTTTGATGTCGCGGACCATTTCGTCCTTCATACCAATGATTTTTGTTTGGAACTGCGCGCTTTCCAGCAGGTCCTTATATTTCGGAAACAGGGAAAGGTTGGCCTTATTGAGCGCGTCGACCCGCTGCCTCGCCTGCGCGACTGTTACCCCCCGCTTCAGTGTCGCGATCATGCCCCAGTTGTTACTGTGCCGCGCGTCGTCCGAGGTCTGCTCCGGCGTGAAGGCGAACGGGACCCACAGTTTCCGGTCGGGGTCAAGCGCCTGGTAAGCGTTCGGCATCACGCCGACGATGCGGTAGGGGACGCCGCTCAGTCGGATATCTCGCCCGATCACGTTCGGATCGCGAGCGAACATCTCATCCCAGAGAGATTCGGTCAGAACGGCCACACGATCTTTTCCCTGGACCGCCTCATCTTCGGTGAACGTCCTGCCCAGCAGGGGCTGGGTCTTCAGCACGCGGAAATAGGAGGGTGTGACGTACTCGCCATCAATGCGGCGCGTGGCGCCTTCCTGTCCTACGTCATAACCTCTCGACCCGATCAGCGCCACCTCTTCAAACATGTCGGTTAATTTGCGCCGGTCGAGGTAATCGGGCACGCCGTTCGCCCCCCGGTCCGTGACTCCGACGCCCGGATAGAGGTTGTACATAGTCACCAACCGGTCCGAGTCGGGAAACGGAAGCCCGTTTAATACAACGGCATGTAAAATCGTGAAGACCGCGGTGTTGGCCCCGATGCAAAGCGCCAGGGTCATTAAAGCGGCGAGGCTGAACGCCTTTTGCTTCCAGAGTAGCTTTAATCCGAACCGAATGTCCTGCAACATTAGCACAGCTCCTTTGATTTATTCGCTTTCAATACATTTTCAGAACGCGCATTAAGGATACGTATCAGAACGCCTGTCGGGCGCAAATTGTTCTACTGTTCCAGCTCGCGGGCGAACACTGCATGGACAAAGTCGAGACTATTCGCCCATTGAAATCTGACCTTCGTGTCTGGCCTGAAACGCCGCCGGCAAGTTACTATTCCGCCCGTCATAACTTTTCTCAAGCGTAAAAACCAAACTGAATCGGAGGGCATCTCATGACGTTTGCTCGTTTGACTCTGTTCGCTCTGATTGTTCTGCTCAATCCGGCCGCGGCTCAACAATCCCCGCAGCCGGATTGGTCGAAGATCGAAGAAGAAACCATGCGCCATTTCCAGGCGATTCTGCGCCTGGACACCAGCAATCCACCCGGCAATGAAGGCATCGTGGTTGAATACCTGAAATCGGTTCTGGATCGTGAAGGCATCGAAACCAAAATCTTCGCTCTCGACCCGAAGCGGCCAAACCTTGTGGCTCGTTTGCGTGGCAATGGCAAAAAACGCCCGGTGCTGATTATGGGGCACACGGACGTCGTCAAAGTTGATCCTGCGAAATGGACGCATCCGCCGTTCTCGGCTGCGCGTGAAGGCGGGTACGTTTACGGTCGAGGCGCGGTCGACGACAAAGACAACGCTACCGCCGGGCTGATGGTGATGCTGTTGCTGAAACGAATGAACGCGCAGCTAGACCGCGACGTGATCTTCCTGGCCGAAGCGGGGGAAGAAGCCAGCACTCAATTCGGCATTCAGTTCATGGTCAACCAACACTGGCCGGAAATTGAGGCCGAGTATTGTTTTGCCGAAGGCGGCGGCGTGACTCGAACGGCCGGCAAGATTCGATTCGCCACGGCGCAGACTTCCGAAAAGATTCCTTACGGAGTGACGCTGATGGCGCGCGGCCCGGCCGGCCACGGGTCGGTTCCGTTGAGAACCAACGCCATCGTGCGCCTGTCGCAAGCCATCGCCAAGCTCTCCGCGTGGTCAACGCCAATGCGGTTGAACGACACGACCAGAGCGTATTTCGAGCGGCTGGCAGGAATCAGCGCGCCCGAAGAAGCAGATCGTTACCGCAACGTGGCCAATCCTGAAATGACCTCCGCGATTCAGGAATACTTTGCCGTCAACGAACCGCGCCATCACTCGATGCTGCGGACTTCGATCTCGCCGAACATCATCAAAGGCGGTTATCAGGTGAACGTGATTCCTTCGGAAGCCGAAGCCACGCTGGACGTGCGCGCGTTGCCGGATGAAAACCTGGAAAACCTGCTGGCTGAAATTCGTAAGGTTATCAACGACCCGGCGGTCACGGTCTCCAAAAACGAACGCAATACACGGCCGGTCGCGCGACCTTCGCGGATTGACTCCGAAGCGTTCCGCGTTTTGGAAGCCGCCGTCAAACAACATTACGACGCCGTTACTCTGCCCACGATGAGCACCGGCGCGACCGACATGGCTTATCTGCGAGCCAAAGGCGTTGAATGTTACGGAGTAGGCCCGATGACCGACAGCGAAGACGGGCCGAAAGGTTTCGGCGCGCACAGCGATCAGGAGCGAATTCTGGAAGAATCGCTCCACAAATTCGTTCGCTTCCACTGGGACATCGTGGTCAATCTGGCAA
>Ga0209382_10010209_pt1 | contig 11723 bp, 10 predicted proteins | sample SoiMetdeltSBSDD5_FD_187599 | JGI IMG/M metagenome (GOLD analysis project Ga0209382, IMG submission 187599) | Bulk soil microbial communities from a Populus tree surrounding site in Tennessee, USA - Soil MetaG P. deltoides SBSDD5 (SPAdes) (version 2) | ecosystem: Environmental > Terrestrial >...
CACGTCGTAGGCGTGGGCGAGCAGGGTAATGCCCATGAACATCGTGACCGCCAGCACGGCCATTGCAACGAGGGTCGCCGCCGCGTTGCGGCTCTCGGGCGGCCGAAATGCCGGCACGCCATTCGAGACGGCCTCGACGCCGGTCATGGCCGTACAGCCATTCGAAAACGCGGTCAGCAACACGAATGTCGTGAGCGCGCCGCTGCCGGCGACGGCCTCGTGCTGCGGCAGCGGTACGAACGTGCCGGTGAGCGATCGCCAGGCGCCGACCACGAGCATGCCGAGAATGCTGCCGATGAAGAAGTACGTCGGAATGGCAAAGATCCGACCCGACTCACGCACGCCGCGCAGGTTGCCGACCATCAGCAGCAGGATGAAGGCGAGTGCCACCTCGACGCGATACGGACCCCAACGAGGGATGGCCGATGTGATTGCCGCCACGCCGGCAGCGACACTGACGGCGACGGTGAGCACGTAGTCGATCAGGAGCGATGCGGCGGCAACCAGACTCGGGGTCCGGCCAAGATTGTCCTTGGCCACGAGATAGGCGCCGCCGCCACTCGGATAGGCATAAATCGTCTGGCGATAGGAGAAGGCGACTATCGCCAGCGTAATCGCGATCACCAGACCGATCGGTGTGACCAGCCCGAGTGCGGCGGCGCCGCCACCAATCAACAACACGCGCAGGATCTCTTCAGTCGCATAGGCCACGGAGGAGAGCGCGTCCGAAGAGAGAATCGCGAGCCCCGTGATGCGAGAGAGCCGTTCGTGATGGGCTTGATGGGACGGGATCGGCGCGCCCACCAGCAGGCGCTTCACCTGAAACAGAAATGATTCGTCCGGCACGACTCCTCCAACCGCCGACGGGGTTAGCTGACGGGCTCGAGGTTGGAGTCCTCTACCGGATGCTCCGGATGCGCCCCAAAGTGTGGGTCCCCCGTATCGCTTGCCTTGGATCAAGCGATCTTGGCGATCGGTTGGATTATGCGGGAGAGGGAGCCGGCCTGACGCGGTTGAACCGCGATTCTCAGGCACTCTTCAGGACTTTTTCCGGCTGACTAGGTGCGGCTACTTCCCCAGGTTCGCGAGCGTGTAGCGGAACGGCTCACTCGAGATCCTGACAATCCCGTCGAACGGGCCGTCGAGCTCGAGAATCAGGAACACCGCTGCGGCGACCGAAAACGTCGAGATGACGAAGACGGTCACGACCGTGCCGTTGCGCGGTGCCGCCAAGCCGAAGCTTCCGAACGTCATCGACAACCAGAAGATCACGACGACCAGGAACGTTCGCGGCACTGATCCGGTGGCGCTGCCCAGCAGCCGCCATCGGGTCCGCAACACTTCTTCGGTGAGCTTCAGGGATTCCGTCTTCAGCCATCGCTGCGTATCGGTCTGCGGCACGAGCTGCAGGATCTCGTCCTCGAGCGCCTCCGCGGCGGGCGTCCCCTTGACACGCGATTGCAGCAGGCCTGCCTGCACGCCGTCCGCGGGCCAGATCTCGTTGAACCTCGCCGCTGCGAGCGCGCGGAACTCGGCACGGATCGGCTGTGTCTCCGGACCGTAGCGCGCCAGCAGCCGATCCAGCGAGAGCATGCCGGCAGCGGCGTTCCTGATGGCGAGATCCTGCGAGTCGAAGGAGCCCTTGGCCGCCGCCGTCACCAGCCCGAGGAGCAGCGCGGTCATGGTCGCCACCAGACCCATGCCGAGGCGCACGACGTCCTGCGACTCCTTGCTCAGGTGCGCCGGAGGGAGCGCGGACCTGACGGTGATCCCGAGGAGCGCACACCCGAACGTGCAGAGGAACGTAATCGCGGCGAGGGCGAGCGCTGTCACGTCGATCTCGCAGTCAGGATTGCCGGGTGAGCCACGAAATGCCGTGGCTCTCGAATCGCCATCAACCGACTAAACTCAGATAGTTCGCGCGTTCGCCGGCACATCGAGGCGGACCAAGGCATATGGCGTGCCGGTCGGCGAGAGTCTGTCGGGACTCGGGACACTTTCAGAGTGACGAATGCTGTGGCTCTTTTTCGCGGCTGTCGGAGTCTGGTTCCTGGCGCATACGGCGCCGTTTCCGTTCCTGCTGGACCGCTTTGCGCCGGCGGGCTCCGTCTGGCGAGTGCCCACGGCCGGCAGTCCGCAGACCGTCTACCTGACGTTCGATGACGGCCCGAATCCCACCGCGACGCCTCAATTGCTCGATGTGCTGCGAGATACAGGTGCCCGCGCCACGTTCTTCCTGATCGACACCCACCTGACGAGCGAGACCGCGCCGATCGTCCGGCGGATGTTCGCCGAGGGACATGCCGTGGCGCTGCATTCCGACACGCGGGCCCTGATGGTGAAGTCCCCCGATGCGCTCGCCGGGATCCTGACGAAGAACGCCGATCGCATCGAGCAACTCGCTGGCAGCCGTCCGTGCCGGCTGTTCCGGCCGCACGCCGGCTGGCGAAGCCGCGCGATGTATGAGGGGCTGGAGAAGATCGATCACCAGCTGGTCGGCTGGAGCTGGGGGATGTGGGATTTCAACTGGTACCGCGGGCGCGAAGCGCGATCGATCGCCGAGCGGCTGGCCCGCAAGGTATCGCCCGGGGACATCATCGTGATGCACGACGGGCATCACGTGAACCCGAGGGCCGATCGGCAATACGCAGTCGAAGCCACGCGACTGCTGGTGCCGGCGCTCTCGGCGAAAGGGTGGAACTTCGGACGGCTGTGCGAGCCGTAGGCACACACGGCCGAGCTTATTGTGCGCGATCTAACCGCCGGCTCTTCCGCCTGCGCGCTAGAATGGCGTCACCCGCCAGTCAGGATTTGAAGGAGTGGGAGCGATGGCTACCAAGTCCCTGTCGGCACGCGCAGTCGCGCTGCTCACGATCTCGTGCCTCTCCGCGGGCAGTTTGATCGCTCAGACCCAGATCAAGCTGCCGAAGAACAAATACACGCCGGAACAGGATGTCCAGATCGGCCGTGAGGCCGCCGCTGAAATCCGCCAGCAGTACCCCATCATCAAGAACGAGGAGATCAACAAGTACCTCACGTCGCTCGGCGATCGGCTGGTAGCCGCGGCACCCGAGGAACTGAAAAAGCCGGTCTACGAGTATTCGTTCACCCCGGTGAATCTGAAGGAGATCAACGCGTTCGCGCTGCCCGGCGGGCCGATGTTCGTGCACCGGGGCATGTTCACCGCCGCGAAGGAGGAAGCCGAAGTGGTCGGCGTGATGGCGCACGAGTTGTCGCACGTGCTGCTCCGGCATGGAACCGCCAACGCATCGAAGGCACAGAATCCATGGCTGCAACTCGGGCAGCTCGCCGGACAGATCGGCGGCGCGGTGGTCGGCGGAGGGACCGGGGCAATGATTGCGCAGGGCGCGGACTTCGGTCTCGGCACCCTGCTCATGAAATACAGCCGCGACTTCGAGAAACAGGCGGATCTGCTCGGTGCGCAAATCATGTCCCGGGCGGGATACGACCCTCGTGCCCTCGCCCACATGTTCGAGACTATCGCGAAGGAGTCGCGGGGAGCCGGCAGCAATCCGCAGTGGATGAGCAGCCATCCGGATCCCGGCAACCGGACGGTCTACATCACCAAGGAGGCCGAATACCTGACCATCGCCAGCAAGGCAGACGACAGCGGGTTCACGCAGATCAAGACGGCTTTCTCGGGCCAGCCCTCTGCACTCACAATGGCCGAACTGGCGAAGCGCCAGCAACAGGGCGGCGCAGGCACCGCGATGCAGTCGGTCGGCACTCCCGGCCAGCCGGTGCCGAAGCCTTCAGCCGAATACAGGAGCATCAACGGCGGAAAGGTGTTCCAGGCCGACGTTCCGTCCAACTGGACTCCCCTCAACACGAGCAACGCGGTCAGGGTCGTCCCGGAGAACGGCTTCGGCGACATGAACGGGCAACAGGTGTTCACCCACGGCATCGAGTTCGGGATCGCGCAGGCCAACACGCGCGATCTGAGAGAAGCGACCGTGACCTGGCTGAAGGCGGTCGCGCAGGGCAACCCGGAGCTCAAGCTCGCCGGCGAGCAACAACAGCTGAAGATGTCCCAGCGCACCGCGCTCGGGACGCCGCTCATCAACCCGTCTCCACTCGGCGGCCAGGAGATGATCGGCCTTTACACGACGTTCCTGGCTGACGGGACGCTCTTCTATTACCTGACGGTCGTGCCCGAAAAGGATGCGGGCAACTTCCAGGAGACCTTCCGGCGCATCGGCGGGTCGATCAAGTTGACGGACGCCACCCGTTGACCGTCAGGTGACGGCAGCCCGGCTCAAACGCGCGTTCGACGTTGTCGGCGCATGCGCAGGGCTGCTCGTGTTCGCGCCGGTGATGGCCGTCGTGATCCCGGCGGTGCTCCTCGACGACGGCGGACCAGTGCTGTTTCGTCAACCGCGACTCGGCCTCCGGCGCCGCCCGTTTTTCATTCTCAAGATCCGGACGATGCGCGGCAGCCGCGTGACGCGGGTTGGACGGATCCTCCGCGCGACCGGGCTGGACGAGATCCCCCAGTTCATCAACATCCTTTTCGGCGAGATGAGCGCGGTCGGGCCGCGGCCCTTGACCGAAAGCGACGTGCAGCGGCTCGAGTGGACGGGAGCGGAGTTCGATTTCCGCTGGGAGGCGAGGCCGGGACTCACCGGGCTCGCGCAGCTCGTCGGGCCCGACTCTCCACAGACTGCTCTGGAGCTCGATCGCACCTACACACGGCAGTGGTATCCGTGGCTCGATTGTCAGCTGATCGCGCTGTCGTTCGCGGTCAACGTGTTCGGAAAGGCGCGAGTGCGGAAGCTGGCACGCCAGGTCAACGTGCGCGTCGCTCGGTAAGGCTCGTAGCTGGCCAGTCGATCAACAGGTGCGGAGAGCCACAGCCGCAAAGAGCACGGCCAGCGCAACGACCGCTGCGACCAACCACCATTCTGTCCGCGATGTCATCGTGGGAAACGCGGCACCGACGAGAGGCTCAGGCTCCTGGCGCCGCGGTTCTCCAGCGCCGCCCGCCGCTTCTCGTTCACGGTCGACCGGCGGCTTCGGCTGATCAGGCGAAACAACGCGCCCTGCCTGCTCGTCGAGCGCTTTCCGGATTCGGCCCTCCAGCGCGATGGCAGTCGGATCGTTCGGATCGAGGTGTAACGCATCGCACGCGCGCGCCCAGGCCTCGGGCAGCATCCCGCTCGCCACGAGCCCTTCTGCCGCGCCCAGGTGCTCGTCGACCGCCGCCCGGACGCGACTGCGCTCCTCTTCGATCAGGCGCTGCTGTTCGGCCATCAGCTCCTGGAGCGCCTCGGCAACCGCGGCCTTGCCGCGCCTGCCCATATCGAACCGTCGCAACATCTCGATCGCTTCGGTGCGCCGTCCCCTCGCGAACGTCGCCTTGGCGGCCGCGACGATGTCGATGGAGATTCTTTCGTAGGTGTCTTTGGTGGCCATCTGCGACTGGATCCGGGATCCGGGGTCCGGCCGCCCATGGTAACCGATGACCGGTAGAATCCGACCATCATGCGCAGTTTCGAGAGGCTTGCAGCACTGGCACTCGCCGTTACGACGTCGCTGACGGCCTTCCCCGGCGCGCCTGCCCTGAGCGTAGTCGAAGGGCCTGCCCTGAGCGCAGTCGAAGGGCCTGTCCCGCAGCCCGGCAAGACCGACCCAATCGCGTTACATCCTGTCAATCCGCATTACTTCGTGTGGCGCGGAAAGCCGGCGATCCTCATCACGTCAGGTGAGCACTACGGAGCGGTGCTGAACCTGGACTTCGACTATCGGAAGTATCTGGATACCCTCGCCGCCGACGGGATGAATTACACGCGCATCTTCAGCGGCGCGTACCTCGAGCCACAAGGAGCGTTCAAGATCGAACGCAACACGCTGGCGCCGCGGTCCGGCCGCTTTCTCGCACCGTGGCCTCGCAGCAGCGAGCCGGGGCATCCGGATGGCGGAAACAAGTTCGATCTGTCGCGCATGGACGACGCTTACTTCGCGCGCCTGAAGGATTTCATCACTTACGCTGCAACCCGTAACGTCGTGGTCGAGCTGTCGCTGTTCTGTCCCATGTATGAAGAGGTGCAGTGGAGCCTGAGCCCGATGAATGCCGCCAACAATGTCAATGGCCTGGGGGCCGTCGGCCGCAACGACGTTTACACGGTCGACAAAGATCGGGCGCTCCTGGGCCTGCAGGAAACGCTCACCCGCAAGCTCGTCACGGAGTTGAATGCCTTCGACAACCTGTTCTTCGAGATTGCCAACGAGCCCTATTTCGGAGGCATCACCATGGCCTGGCAGCACCGCATCGCTGACGTGATCGTCGAGACGGAGCGTGCGCTGCCGGCGAAGCACCTGATCGCGCAGAACATCGCGAACAAGTCGGCGAAGATCGTCGATCCGCATCCGGCGGTGTCGATCTTCAACTTTCATTACGCCACTCCGCCGGAGACGGTGGCGATGAACTACGCGCTGAACAAGGCGATCGGCGACGACGAAACCGGGTTTCGGGGCGTCAGCGACGACGTCTACCGGATGGAAGGCTGGGATTTCGTGGTGGCCGGCGGCGGGCTGTACAACAACCTCGATTACTCGTTTGCCGCGGGCTACGAAGACGGCACGTTCCAATATCCATCGACACAGCCGGGCGGCGGCAGCCGGGCGTTGCGTCGCCAGTTGAAGGTCCTGAGCGACTTCATCACCGGCTTCGACTTCGTGCGGATGGCGCCGGACAACACGATCGTCAAGGAGGGAGTGCCGCCCGGCGGAAGCGCCCGCGCGCTGGTCGAGCCAGGGAGAGCAATCGCGATTTACGTCCGGAAACAGCGGCCCACCAGCGGCAAGGAAACCGCCGCGACCGTGGCAGGAGAATCGAGCGCGCCCGCGGCATTGCACATCGACCTCACCGACGGCGACTGGCGGGCCGAGTGGATCGACACCATGACCGGATCCGTCGTTCGTACCGAGAGCGTCCGCGGCGGCGGCGTTCGTGCTTTCGCATCGCCCGAGTACCGCGCGGACATTGCGCTACGGCTCCTGCGTAAGTAGCAAAACTTCCGCCGACCTTTGCCGGTACAGACCTTTCACAGGAGGGCTAGGAGATCAGGAGGTTTCTCGAGCTCTCAGGCCGAAGGAACAAGATCTCTAACCGCCTGAACCGCGAAGTATGTGGCCAACGAAAAGAGAATCGCCATCACCGCGTTCTCCCACCAGCGATTCCGGTAGTCAGGGCCGATCAGACGCTCGCTCGCGGTGATCCACCACAAGCCGCCGGCCAGCATCGGGAGCAGGATGACCTGGGCGCTGTTCGCCGCGAGGGTCAGCGCCACGAATCCCGGCATCCCGGGCAAGGTCCAGATCAAGGGTGGCAGAAGACAGGAGATCGCGATCAATCGATAGCAGGGATGCTGGCGGAAATCCGCGCCCGGGGGCACCGCGTGCGCACGCATCCGGAGCCACGCGTGGGTGCCGAGCGCGCCAAGGCCGGCTGCATGGCCGATCACGGATGTGTAGACGGCTGCGAAGATCCCCGCGTAGAAGAGGATCCGCCCTGATGCGCCGAGAACGTTGCTCAACAGATTCGGGAGATCCTCGAGGTGCTCGATCTTGCGATCCGGATACAGCAGCTCGGCGCCCAGCACCCAGACCGCGAGGTTGAGCACCAGCATCGCGCTCACCGCGACGATGAAATCGTAAAGCTGCACGCGGCGGTACTCGGGGCCGCGCCAGCCCTTCGCGTCGAGGAAGTACGGATAGACCAGGTTCATGAGCGATCCCCCGACCGCGCCAATCATGGCGAGCGCGACGCGCCAGGGATCGTAGACGCCCTGCCGGCCCGGCATTTCCAGGCGGACCAACCCTCTCACGACGTCGCGCGGATCGAAGCCGACCCAGATCGCGCAACCGAGGAACGAGACGGACAACACCGCGAGAAAGAACAGGAAGATCAGCTCGAGGGCACGAAAGCTCGGACGAAACACGAGATAGAGCGCCAGTCCGTTCCACGCCAGCGCCCACTGCCAGATCGCGCCGAAGCCGAACATGTTGCGCGAGACTTCGCCGATCCCGCGCGTCATGTACGACCCGTAGACGTGTCCCATCACGACGGCAGCCACGAACAGGATCGGGGCGTACGCGGGGTGCAGGCGCACCAGGCCGTCGAGCACGCCTTCGCGATGCTGGTTGCACAGCTGATAGCGGGCGATCAGCGACACGAACAGGAACCGCATCAGCACCGCGACCACGAACACCCACAGCAGCGAATAGCCGTAGTTGGCGCCCGCGGTCGACATATCCACGACATCGCCCGCTCCCAGCCAGGTCAGGACGATGACGATGCCCGGACCGAACGAGCGCAGGTATTCGAGGAAAGTGTGCGGGATGGGTGGGGCGGCCACCGGCGCCGTCCCGGTCATGTCGCAGTCCTGGAGGCCATCACGCGCGATAGTGTCGCACGTGAGCCCGGACAGTCAGCAAGATCGCGGGAACGGCGCCGTCGCTGGCTCGTGCTACTTGACCGGCGACGCAATCCACCAGGTGATGCCGTTGCGATCGACGACGCCGGCATTCCTGTGGCCGTAAGGCTTGTCTTCGGGTGCCGATTGCGACGCCGCCCCGGCCTCGAGCGCGCGGGCGTAGGTCCCATCGACGTCCGTCACCCAGACGTAGAGTGCCGCGGTCAGCGGCTTCCACTCGCCACTGGACTGTCCGATCATGACGAGCGAATCGCCGACCGTCAGCTCGGCATGCATCACTTTCCCTTCGGCGCCGCGATGGCACAACGTTTCGGTCGCGCCAAATGCCGCCTTCAGGAAACGCATCTCGGCGTCCGCATCGGGAACGACGAGATAGGGAGTCAACGTGCGGTAGGTGTTGAGTGTGTCAGGCATAACAGCATTTTGCCGGGCGTCAGCCGCCGGCGGATTGTAAGAAAGTGACGTGGTTCTGAAAGGTCGTCCGCTGCGCTTCGTAGCCGGTCGGCGTCAGGCCGGAGAACTCCCGGAATTCATGGATCAGGTGGGCCTGATCGAAATAGCCGCAGTCAAGAGCGAGATCCGTCCAGTCGATCGGACCGCAATGGTGGGCCAGGGTCACGACGCGTTGAAACCGAAGGATCCGGCAGTACCGCTTCGGCGTGACGCCGACATCCGCCTTGAAACGCTCGATGAAGCGCTTGGGACTGAGCGCGATCGCGTCGGTCACCTCGCGAACCCGTGCCACGGAAGGGTGTGCCCGAAAGTTGGAAAGCGCGTACTGCACCGCGGGGTGTGCGGCCTTCTCACGCCACACCTGCCGCAGTGTCGCTTCGAGGGTGTCGAGGGCGGCATCCGCAGTCCCCGCACTCAACAACTGATCACGGACGCGTCGCACCGGTTGCCGTCCCCACAGGAATTCGAGCGGTACGTCGGCATCGCTCAGTTCGTGCGCCGGCGGCGCGACGAACGGCACCATGCCGCCGGCACGAAACACCGTCCCGGCCACGTAAGCCTGTTCGTCGGTATCGATCACGTGGAAGCGGGTGCTCATTCCCGTCAGGACAGAGCCTGGCGAGCGCTTGCACATCACGCCATTGCCGGAATCACGATAGAGGCGGGTCTCGTCTTCCGCGAGATTCAGGATCAGCTGGGAGCCGCCTGACGGCAGAACGCGCTCGAGCGCTCGCGGCCGCGGCTCGCTCCGGCAGAGCCAGATCGACTCGATCCATCGATCCAGCGGTGGGGCCGGGCGCCGCTGCGTGAACACCATGACGGTTCATGGTGGCACGGGGGGTCGGGGGGTTCAACCTCGGGGGGGAACTACCTCGGGGGTTCGCCGGCTCGGGGGCTCGGGGGTTCGCGGTTCGCGGGTCCGGGGAATCAGAAGCAACCGTGATAATCCCAGCGCTGGTTGCCTCTGATTACCCGGATTTCGAACCCGCGAACCCGCGATCTATGTCACTGCTTGATAACGAGGACGCTCTTGACCCAGCCGCTGCCGGCCGCGCTCTGGACATTGATGTAGCCGTCCTTCTCGCTGCCGACGACGACCATCTCTTCACCGCGGCCGAGCGTCGTCAGCGGCTTGGCGGTTTCGCTGGGCTGTGACAGCAGGCGGACGTTCGCGATCTTCGTCACGATCACGTCGCCCTCGTTGAACCCGCCTCCGACCTTGGTCGTGCCACCGGAGGCGGCCTCGGCCTTCAGCGTACCGACGTTCCGCTGCAGGCTCGGGTCGTTCCGTACGGTGCGGACGATGCCGTTGTAGTTGTCCATGAAGGCGGCCGCGATGATCTTGCCTTCATTGGTGTTCCCGTAGCCGCCGATCGCGCCGCCTGCGCCGCCGCCGAACAGCGCGCCGCCGAGCGCCAGGTCGGCCTTCTTGGTGCTGCCCTCCGCCGCCGCGACCTGCACGCCGCTGCGCGCATCGGCCACCAGCATGCTGGTCTGCGCTTCCTTGAATTTCAGGCCGCCCGCAACCGCTCCCAGCGCTGCGCCCTTGCTTCCGAAAAACCCGCCGACCGCCCCGCCGACGCCGCCGGCGTTGTTCTCGGAGAACACCACCGAGGGGGTGAGGACGAAGTCCGCGCTCACCATCTGGCCGCCACCCATGTTGGAGTTCGAACGCAGCTGCCCGGAGGACGCGAGCTGCCGCTCCTGCATCAGGTTCTGCATGCCGGCGCCACGTTCGACGACGATGAAGCAGTTCGACTGCTGGACCATCATCCGGATCAGGCCGGACGGGGACGTCAGGCGATAGCGGCTCAAATCGGCAAGCACGATGTCCTGCGGCTCGACGACCGCCAGGGCGCCCATCGGCTTGTCGCAGTGCTCGAGCCCCTTGTCCCCGGAGCTGCCATTAGTGCCCGCCGACCCCTGGACGGCGCTGCCTCCCTTACCTTGTTTGGTCCCGGTAACCTGGGCGCTGACCGACGCGGCGATAAACGTAAGAATGGCACCCGCACCGATGAAGGCGCGCTGAAAACGAGGCTTCGACACTTGAGCCCTCCTAAACGAGGCCAATTGGGAGATGGGTGCGGGGATGATGCCGCGGTCCGGAAACATGCCGCAAGAGACGTGACCACGGAGAGACGGGTTCCGCCGCCGACCGCCTCACAGTTTCGTAAATGGGATAACGTGTTTCGCGACTAGAGGTTGCCGCCTCACATGAACGGAAGACCGCCGGGAAGACCAGCCCGCCTGACGTCAATCGATACGCTTCGAGGGATTGTCATGATCCTCATGGCGCTCGATCATGTCCGGGATTTCTTCGGTCCGCCGGGGATCAGTCCTACCAATCTCGCTCAGACGACCGTACCCCTGTTCCTGACCCGCTGGGTTACCCACATCTGCGCGCCGACCTTCTTTCTTCTCACGGGAGCCGGCGCCTTTCTCGCGCTCCGTAGCAAATCCGTCGCCGGACTGTCCCGGTTCCTGCTGACACGGGGCGTCTGGCTCATCGTCCTCGAGCTCACCTTCATCAGGTGCCTGGGGTACCAGTTCAACTTCGACTACGACGTCACGCTGCTGGTGGTGATCTGGGCGCTCGGCTGGGCGATGGTCGTGCTGTCGGCGCTGGTGTGGTTACCCGTCCCGATCGTCCTCGCTTTGGGGGTCGCCCTGATCGCGGGGCACAACCTGCTGGACGGCGTGCGCTCGACCGACCCGCTCTGGGTAATCCTGCACTCCCAGGGGTTCGTAGTGAACCGGCCAGGGTTCGTCGTGTTCGTCGCCTATCCGCTGATTCCCTGGATCGGGGTGACGGCC